>CEPS01038595.1_pt1 | contig 12090 bp, 10 predicted proteins | sample 530401 | NCBI WGS metagenome assembly CEPS01 (sample SAMEA2620035, study PRJEB7988) | marine metagenome | biome: marine biome (ENVO:00000447); feature: mesopelagic zone (ENVO:00000213) & marine oxygen minimum zone (ENVO:01000065); material: "saline water (ENVO:00002010), including plankton... | reverse complement strand
TGTTGCCATTATCTATACCTTATAAATATCCTATCATTTTTTTTTTACTTATAACATATTTCTTTTTTACGTTTGTAATGATTTTTTTAGGTTTTTCTTCTTTATTTTCTGGTGCGGATTTTCTTACTATATTTGCAGTAATTTTTTTTGGCGTTTCTGCTTCTGCAATAATTTTTCCTTCTTTCGAAAAAATCTTAGTAATTCTAATTATAGATATAGGTTGTCTATGACCATATTTTTTTCTTGAATTTTTTCTTCTCCTTTTTTTGAAAACTAAGACAGTTCTATTTTTAGTATTTTTTAGAATGGTTGCTTCAACTTTGGCACCTTTAATAATCGGATTACCTATTTCCGTATTTTTATCATCATTTAAAAACAGAATGTTTTTAAACTCGATGGTTTTACCTACTTGACTATTAAGTTTTTCGATCTTAAGAATTTCACTTGCTGAAACCTTATATTGCTTTCCACCTGTTTGAATAACTGCGAAGGACATTGTTTTAGTTTCATATTTGAAAATATGGGCAATATAACTTTCTACATAGTCAAGTCAAGTTTTAACAACAATTAAAAATTATCTTTTAGATCTCTAATTTTTCTAAAAACTTCGTAATCATCTTGGTTTTTCATGTTTAATTTGGTTTTTAAATCGTTTTGATCACATTTTAGAAAAATATTTGACCTCAACTCGTCCTCCAAGTCCGTTGGAAGTGTAGGCAAGTTATTCGATCTTAACTGTTTTATTTTTTCAAATTTTTTTTTAAGATCAATATTGCCATTATCGTATTTCATACAAAACTCTGCATTTTTGTAAGAATATTCATGACCACAGTAAATCTTTGTGTTCTTAGGAAGTTTTTTTATTTTATTTAATGATCTTAGCATCTGTTTGTGGTCGCCTTCGAAAATTCTTCCACATCCAAGAGAAAACAATGTATCACCAGTAAAGGCAATTTTTTCATTTTCAAAGAAAAAACATATATGACCCAAAGTATGTCCGGGAATATGTAATATTTTAACCGATGATTCCCCAAAGTTCCATTTTGCATTATCTTCGAGCGCTATATTGATGCCAGGAATTCGATGTTTGTCACCAACGAAACCAACTACCTTAGCATTATATAATTTTTTTAGTTCAGCATTTCCTCCTATATGATCATAGTGATGATGCGTGTTTAATATATAATTTAATTTTAGATTTTTTTTTTTAAGAAAAGCAATAACCGGCAAAGCTTCTGCGGGATCAACTACACCTACTGTTTTAGAAACATAATCATTAATGATATACGAATAATTATCAGTTAAACATGGTATGAGATTTACATGCATAACTGATTATTTTATAAGAAATATTCCAAGTTGTGAAAAGATATTTTTATATAACATATTGCCGCTTGTAATCTCTGAAATTCTTTCATTTGTTAAGCATAAAGATCTATCAATTTTTATATTTTTTTCTTTGCAGAAATTAACAAAATCTTGAATTGTGCACATATGTAAATTTGGGGTATTATACCATTCATTGGGTAAATTTTTTGTTAATGGCATTGTTCCCTTAAATAATAAGTGTAAACGAATTTTCCAATATCCAAAATTAGGAATTGAAACAATCGTTTGTTTTCCAATTCTAAGTAATTGCTTTAAAACTTTTTCAGGAAAAAGAAAAGCCTGAAGTGTTTGACTTAGTATAGCGTAGTCAAATGATTTGTCGGGAAATTGAACCAATTCTTTTTCTGCATCACCTTCAATAACCGAAAGACCTTTTGCAATACATTTTTGCACGAGATCTTTTTGTGGTTCTAGACCCCTAACATCATTCTGTTGATTGAATTTTAAATATTCCATAAGCGTTCCATCCCCACAACCGATATCTAACACTCTTTTGTTATTTTGAATTATTTGTGATATTACTTCAAATTCTTTTTTCATTATTAATTTCTTTGTAAGTTGAATTAAGAAATTCACTCAATGTTTTTAATAATTTTGGTACGTTCAATAAAAAAGAATCATGGCCTTTGTCTGAATTAATTTCAACAAAACCAACATTGGCACCACAAGCATTTAAGGCCATAACTATTTCTTTGTTTTCAATTGTTGGATAAAGCCAATCAGATGAAAATGAAATTACACAAAACTTAGATTTTGTATTTTTAAATGCTGAAGACAAATTACCATTAAATTGTTTTTCCAGATCAAAATAATCCATAGCTCTAGTAATGTATAGGTAACTGTTAGCATCGAATCTATCTACAAACTTTGTTCCTTGATGACGCAGGTAGCTTTCTATCTGAAAATCTGCATCAAAACTAAATTTTAGACTTCCTGTATCCTGTAGCTTCCTTCCAAATTTTTCTTGTAAACTTTTTTTTGAAAGATAAGTAATATGAGCTGCCATTCTTGCTACTGCCAAACCCTTATCTGGAGATAAATTTGTCTTAAAGTAATTTCCATTATTCCAGGTGGGGTCAGCCATGATTGCCTGTCGCCCCAACTCATTCAATGCAATATTTTGCGCTGAATGACTTGCGCTACAAGCTATTGGAATAGCAGAGTGTGCTTTATTGGGATATAATGAAGCAAATTGTAAAACCTGCATACCCCCCATTGATCCACCAGTGATTGAAAGTAGTTTATCAATACCCAAATATTCTAATAAGTAAATTTGGGCCTTGACCATGTCTCTGATTGTAATAACAGGAAACGTGGTTCCAAATAATTCATTAGTGTCAGGATTTATTTCTTTTGGTCCAAAACTACCCATGCATCCACCCAAAACATTTATACAAATAACAAAATATTTATTTGTATCGATTGCTTTTCCAGGTCCTACAGCGGTTGCCCACCATCCTTCTTGTTTGGTAATCGGATTAATATTTGTGACAAACTGATCTCCGCTTAAAGCATGGAAAGCTAATATTGCATTACTCTTACTTTTATTCAAAGTTCCATATGTTTCATAAGCTATAGGAAAATTTTTAATTATCTTTCCACAGTCAAGTTCGAGTGATTGATTAACAATCAATTTTTTTATATTTTTTACTTCTTTATTCATTGTTTGTTTCAAACAAAAAAAAGCCCAGCTAAACCGGGCAAAAAAACCTTTTTTAGCTGTTTTTTTCAAGCGCTCGCAATTAAGTTAAATCAGCGCTAATCTTTTGTACTAAAAAGTACCCCTTTTGTCAATTTAGGTTGTATTTATTTTGCTACCTAACGGCGTATATAGTATCTACCGATACAAGTTATATTAGTATTAATTATGACTCTACCAAAGCCAAGAAAAATTCAGTTTGAAAGATATACAGAAGGATTATCTCAATTTAAAAAAATTAATAATCCAATTAAATTATCAGCAAATGAGTCAGCTTTAGGACCAAGTCCAAGAGCAATTGAAGCACTTGAAAGAGAAAAGAACAAAATTTTTAAATATCCAGAATCTGACTCTTCTTCACTGCGAGATGTTATATCTAAAAAATTTAATATTGATTCTGAGAGAATTATTTGTGGAGCAGGATCGGATCAGATATTTGATTTGATTTGTCAATTATTTATAGAGCCTGGTGATGAAGTTGTGATTACAGAATATGGATTTATTATGTATAGGATTTATGCATCACTTTATAGGGCCAAAGTTCTATTAGCCAAAGAAAAAAACTTTAAAGCATCAATTGATGAGATAATAAATAAGGTTACTGATAAAACCAAAATCGTATTTATTGCTAATCCTAATAACCCAACCGGTACTTATTTGTCCAAGAATGAAATGTTCAATTTAAGACAAAGGCTTAGAAGCGATATTCTTCTAGTTGTTGATGATGCATACTTTGAATTTCTAGATAAAGATGACTTTACTTCAGGCTTAGATCTTTTCAAAGATGAAGCAAATGTTTTAATTACCAGGACTTTTTCCAAGATTTATGGACTTGCTGGCTTAAGATTGGGTTGGGGTTATTCTTCGAAAGAAATTATTGATACAATGTATCAAATTAAACCTCCTTTTAATGTAAATAGAGCGGCCCTTTGTTCAGGTATTGAGGCCCTTAAAGATAAAGAATGGATAAAAAAAGCAATTGAACATAATACATTATGGTCAAAAAAAATATTTTCTGTTTTAAAAGAATATAAAATTCAAACAAACGAACCAACAGCAAATTTCTTTTTAATGAATTTTAATGAAACAAAAATTAACTCTGATGAAGTTTTTGAAAAATTAGTTAATGATCGTCTTCTTTTAAGAAAGATGAAACAATATAAAGTACCCAATACTTTACGATTAACCATTGGAGACAAAGAATCAAACGAACTCTTTGTCGAAAGTATTAGAAGTATTTTTAAATAATGTTTAAAAAAATTTGTATAATTGGATGTGGTCTAATCGGATCATCTTTGGCAAGAGCAATCAAAAAATATAATCTTTCTGAAAAGATAGTTTCTTCCAATAGATCGAATATTGTAAATAAAAAAGTACTTGAACTAAAAATGGTAAACGATTCAAGTTCGGACACCCAAAAAATGGCTAAAGATTCTGATCTAATTATAATCGCTACTCCGTTGAGTAGCTATGAAAACGTAATTTTAAAAATCAAAAATTCTTTAAAAAGTGGAACGATATTAACCGATGTAGGATCAGTTAAAGAAAGAGTTATTAGTTTAGTAGAAAAGTCTATTCCTAAAAATGTTTCATGGATTCCATCCCACCCGATTGCTGGTACAGAAGAAAGTGGTCCTGAAGCTGGATTTTCGGAACTTTTCAAAAATAGATGGTGTATTCTTACGCCAAGCAAAAAAGCAAAAGAGAAAGATATTGATACACTTAAATCATTCTGGAAAAAAATAGGAAGTAAAGTAGATATTATGGATGCAAAACAACATGACTATATTTTATCAATTACGAGTCACATTCCACACTTAGTGGCATACAATATAGTGAGTACATCAATTAATATTCAAGAAGAAAAACAATCTGCTATTATCAAATATAGTGCTGGTGGCTTAAGAGATTTTACAAGAATTGCAGCATCTAACCCAATAATGTGGCGAGATATATTCATCCAAAATAAAGCAAATATATCGAAAGAGATAGAAACATTTATTGCAAATCTTGAAGATTTAAAAAATGCAATAGAAAATGAAGATGGCAAAAAATTAGAAGAAATTTTTATAAAAACTAAAAAAATTAGAAAAGAAATCATTAAAGCCGGACAAGATGTGAGCAAACCTGACTTTGGAAGGTAAACTATTTTTCCAGAATTTTAAACATAGGCAAGAGCTCATTCTTGTAATTTTGCCATGATTTTACAGAATTTTTATAAATAGGTTTTCTAGCTTGCGCAAAACTGGCTGTAACAATTCCTCTTTTATTTCTATAAAAAGTAAGACAATTTTTATCCCAATCCAAATTACAAAAATCTAATAATTTTCTTGATTCAAATTCTTGATTTTCCACTAACTTTTCATACGAGATATCGTAAATAAAATCTGGAAGTAATTGTTTCCAAAATTCCATAAGATTTTGATATAGTTTATAATATTTGGCGGCCTCTTCTAAATTATAAGAAAAATTAAGCTCACCCTCAAAAAAGTTTTTAAATAGAGATAAACAGGTATCCTTAGGATCTCTTGTACAATGAATTATTTTAGATTTAGGAAGGATTAATTTTATTAAACCGATCCATTTAAAGTTCAGTGGTGCTTTGTCCGTGATATAATTTTTATTTGTATTATATCTATCTAAATTTTCTAAATATTTTGTTCCCATATTACTAAAAAAGTTTTGATCTTTAATATTAAATTTTTCGGGAAATTTTATTTTATTGTTAACTAAGAAATTTTCTTTAATGATTTGCGTCAAGTCTCTTAGTTCACCTGCACCATACACACTTTTATGGTTTGCGATTATTTGTTCTACCAAAGTTGTTCCAGATCTAGGCATTCCTAGAATAAAAATCATTTTATTGCTTTTGTTACCTACATTTTCAAGATTTTGAAAATCAATACTTGAAAAATAATTTTTAATATTTTCGAATAATTTAACATCATCATTTATTTGATATTTTATGGCATCTCTTTTTATTTTGTTACCTAACTTATAATTTTCGAATGATTTCTCATAATTCTTAATGTCTTCATAAGCTTTACCAAGACCAAAATGCAATTCCATTTTTTGAAAATTATTTAATGATCGATCTTTTATTTTGTTTTCCATGATTTTTAGATGAGGATTGTTGATGTCATATTTTAATGACATACCTAAACTTCGATCGGCTCTAGTAAATTTAGGGTTGATTTTTAAAACTGATTCAAAACATTTTTTTGACTCTTCAAACTTTCCAAGAGCCTGATATGCCAATCCCAAGTTATTAATTACTATATAGAGCTTGTCATCAATACTTAGTGCAAGCTTATAGTATTTAATTGCTTCCTCACAATTATTTAATTCCTTCTTTACATTTCCTAAATTACTTATTGGATGCGTAAATTTAGGATTTATTTCTATTGCTCTTTCATAATAGTGTTGAGCATTTTTTAAGTCATGCATATTATGATACGTGAGGCCCAAGTTATTTATGGCAACAAAAAAATTAGGATTATTTCGGATAGCGATTTTGTAATATTTTATCGCTTCTTGGAATTTTTTTTGTGACTGCAAACATAAACCGAGGAGATTATAAAGTGCTTGGAAATTTGGAAATTTTTTAATAAGCTTCTTAGCTTTTACTTCAGCTGACATATAATCTTTCGCTTTAAAATAATTTAAGATTATTTGTGCCTCTCTTTCCGCTTCTATTTTTAAATTGTTCATAATTAATTTGTCCTTCTTATACCAATTACTTTTAAATTTGCAGTTTTTTCAATTCTCTTAATAGCGTAATTTATATTCATAATTGAGACTTTTTTTGACGGTCCATAAGCGTGTATTAGTTTACTTCTAGACAAGGCAATTGCAATATGACCTTTCCAAAAAAATAAATCATTTTTTTTTACATTCTTTCTTTGAATTTTTTTTTTCAAATATTTAAATTGATCTTTAGAATCTCTAGGAAAATATTGATTATTAAAAGTAAAGCATAGTTGAACTAGTGCGGAACAATCTATGCCCCGATAACTCTTGCCTCCCCATTTATATTTTGTTCCATTAAAAATTTTTATTTTTTCAAAAATACTATTTGTTTTGTAACTTATTGGTTTTATATCTGAAATTTTGATCCACTTATTTTTTTCAAACTCAATAAAAGACTTTGATTTACTGATATGTGATATTTTAGACGAAAATAGAATTTTTTTTTTTATTTTTTTTTTGACTGATGGGGCATTATAAACATTAGCTTTTAAAGAACTTACTTTATAATAATAAGTAATTTTTTTTTTAAATTTTTTCTTTTTAATAAAGCCTATATATTTATCTTCAATTAATTTGATTTTCCACCAATCTCCATTTTTTTTTATTATTTTAAATTTTTCCCCATAGAGCATCTGGGTTGTCAAACCAGATGATACAGAATTATTTTTATATACGTTAATTGAGGTATAATTATTGTAATAACTATTTTGCACGAAGTTTTAATTTGTCTTTAATAAACCATAAACAAATCAAAGATGGAATAACCATTACAGCAGTTAAAATGAAAAATGTTCCCCAGTCTCCGTTTAACCAATCAACTAGTGCTCCCGAAGATGAAGCAAGCGTTGTTCTTCCTGCGGTTCCGATAGATGCAAGCAACGCATACTGAGTTGCAGTATAAGTTCTATTAACCAACAGTGATATGAAAGCAACAAATGCTACAGTAGCAAATGCAGCAGCTATATCATCTAAAGCTACCGCCGCTCCAAAAACTAACTGGTGATTGGAAGTTACTATGTGCCATGTCCAAAAATAAAAATTAAGATCAAATTCATAAGAAACTAAAGGTATTGCTTGAACATACCAATTAAGATAAGAAAATAAAAGATTTGTTACAGCCATCAATATTCCTGCAATGAACATTGTTTTTACAGACCCAGATCTCATTGCAAATATTCCACCCAGCAATGTAAAAACAACAGTTGTTATCCAACCAACACCTTTTGAGAAAATAGCTATTTCTGATTTAGAAAATCCAATTTCTTTATAAAAAACAATAGACATACGTCCAAGAAAAGCTTCTCCAACTTTAAACAAGAAAACAAAAGCTAAAATTCCTATAGCGATGGATAGACCATTGTTTTTAAAAAAAGTTACTAAAGGTCCACCAATTCTGCCACTAATCCAACTAGCTGTTCTTTGACCCCAATCTCTTTCTGCATTTAATAATGCAATTCCTAAAATTCCCAAAATAAGTGATACAATTACAAAAGATAATAAAATTTTGAAAAAAAATACAAACACAATAAAGACTGAAGTGAAGATTAAAGCATTACGTTTAATAAAAAAGTACGATAAACCTCCCACTAGAATTGATATAATTATGTAATGCATTATATTTAATGGTAGAAATGGGAATAAATTTTTTGTTTTCGAAAATTCCGGCAAAAGTTCCAAAATGGAAAAGATAAGTAATATACCTCCTAAAATCCTTAAATAATTTCTTTTTGCAGAACCCAAGTCTTTTTCTATAATTTGGTCACTTATCCTTTGATTTTCTTGTCTTTTATTACTCAGCGTTTCATGAACAAACATTAAACCTATATTCATTAAAATAATTACTACTCCTAAAACTAAAAAAGTAGTCTGCCAGTAATCTTCAATACCCATATTTTCAAAATATTCTGCTGTGAATAAAGCAATTACTCCTCCTAACTTATAACCTGTCCACCAACCAACCACTGCCATTGCTGCTCCAGCAGCCATAGACTTTCCTTCATTTTCATTAATTTGTTCAATTCTTAATGCATCAACGGTTATGTCCTGAGTAGCAGATGCTATTGCAATAATTAATCCGACAGCAATTAATATGTAAAGTCCTGACACTGTATATATTCCAATAAATGTAAAGTTTTCTGTTGGGTTAATAAAACTCCAAACTACCAAGCTTAGTAAAATTGCAATTTGCATTAAAACTATCCATCCTCTTCTATGGCCTAGTTTTTTCGTTAAAAACGGTATTTGAATTCTGTCGATTATTGGTGCCCAAAGAAAATTGATAGCATATACACCAAAAATTAGACCTGCCCATCCTATTGTTGATCTGCTAAGTCCTTCTTCTTTTAGCCAAAGAGATAAACTGGAGGCAATTAGTACCCAAGGAAAACCACTTATTGCTCCAAGAAGCAAAATTCTGACCATCCTTATGTCCTTGTAGACCATAAGTGAATCAATCCAGCTTTGTTTTTTTTCTATTTCCATAAAGCAAATTATTAAGTTTTTTTAGTTTTTCCAAAAGCCTGGAAAGAACAATACTAACAAAGTAAATATCTCCAGTCTACCCAATAACATTGCAAAGCTTAAAATCCATTTTGCAAAATTGGATAATTCACTGAAGTTTCCGCTTGGTCCTATCATGTCACCAAGCCCGGGGCCAACATTTGAAATTGCTGTTGCTGCGCCAGAAAAAGAAGTAATAAAATCTAATCCGGTAAAAGACAATAGCATCGCAACTAGAAAAAAAATCAAAAAATACAAGAATATGAAAGATATGATCGGGGAAATAAAGCGTTTATCGATCTTTTCTTTATTGTAAGATAAGGGAAAAACTCCTCTTGGATAAACGGATTTTTTTATTTCATTAATTATGAATAACCATAAAATTTGTATTCTGAAAACTTTAATACCACAAGCTGTTGATCCGGCGCATCCTCCAATAAACATTAATAGTAGAAAAAATACTAAAGAAAAATTACCCCAAAGATTAAAGTTTGTAGTTACATAACCTGTACCAGATAAAATCGAAACTACATTAAAAGCTGATAATCTTAAATTAGAAAAAAAATTTCCATGCTCTTTGATTAACAAGTTTAGCGTTATTATAATTATGGATATTAGACAAATATAAATTAAACCTTTAATTTGAGTATCTTGAAAAAAAATTTTTTTATTTCCATCAAGATATTTTAAATAAGCTATGAACGGTATACTTCCTGATATTATAAAAATGATTGATACAATTTCTATTTTTGGGTTTTGAAAATATCCTATTGATTCACTGTAAGTCGAAAATCCTCCTGTTGCGATAGTTGTCATTGCATGAGCAATGCTATCAAAAACATTCATTCCAACAAAAAAATAAGAAACTGCACAAACTGAGCTAAGAAAAAAATAGATTAAAATAATTTTAAAAGCTATTTCCCTAGTTCTAGGTAGAATTTTTTCAGTTGTATCTCCACTTTGTAATTTAAATAGCTGCATTCCACCAACATTCAATAAGGGTAACACTGTAATTGCCATTACAACAATACCTATTCCGCCTAGCCACTGCAGTAGTGATCTCCATATAAGAATAGCTTTAGGAACGTTACTTAAATCTCCTATAACGGTAGATCCAGTGGTTGTTATTCCAGACATGCTTTCAAAAAAAGCATCACTAAATGTCAATTCAAGATCTGAAAGAATAAATGGCAAAGATCCGAAAATAGCAATACCAATCCAGGATAGAGAAGTTAATAAGAAGGCTTGTTGTAAATTTAATTTTCTGTCTTGATCCAAATTTGAAAGCAAAAAAAGGATACCCATAAATATGGTTACTATAGAGGAATAAACAAAAGTTCCATCAAGTCCATCTTCATAAATTAGCTGAACCATTATTGGAGCAATCATGAAAAATCCCAAAATAATTAATAAAATTCCAAGTACGAAAAAAACTGTTTTATAATTAGTCATTTTGATGGAAACAATATTTTATGGTGTATAAATTTCAACACAATAAGGAATAAATTTATCTATATTTTTTAATGTAAATTTTATAAATCTGTTAATCGTGATTGATAAATCCATAATTGAAAAAACCACTTCATGGCCTTTTGTTGAAGCTCGAAAATTGATTAAAGATAGGGAAAGTAATTTAAAAAAAAAGGGAAAATTACTTTGCAAACTGGCTACGGACCCAGTGGACTTCCACATATAGGAACTTTTGCAGAAGTCGCGAGAACAAGCATGATGGTTAATGCAATTTCTCATTTAACAGATATTCCAACTGAAATAATTACTTTCTCTGATGACATGGATGGATTAAGAAAGATTCCTGACAATATCCCTAACTCGAAAATATTAGAGCAAAATTTAAATAAACCTTTAACCAATATTCCAGACCCATTTAAAAAATATTCAAGCTTTGGCGAACATAATAATGAAATGTTAAAAAGTTTTTTAAACAAATTTAATTTTAATTATAATTTTAAAAGTTCAACTCAATTATACAAATCGGGAAAATTTAATGATGTTTTAGTGCTGATACTGAATAAATACCAAGAAATTATAAATATTGTTATTCCAACACTTGGAAAAGAAAGACAAAAAACTTACAGTCCTTTTCTTCCTATTTGCCCAGAGACAGGAAAGGTGTTGGAGATTCCAATGCTGGAAATTATTAAAGATAAAAAAAAGATTGTGTTTGATAATAAGGGAGAAAAAATTGAAGTAAGCATTCTAGATGGTAACTGCAAGCTTCAATGGAAAGTAGATTGGGCTATGAGATGGTACGCTTTAGACGTCGATTATGAAATGTATGGAAAAGATTTAATAGAGAGTGCGGCTATATCTCATAAAATTTGCAAAGTTTTAGGAAAAAAAAGTCCAAACGGTTTTCCATATGAATTATTTTTAGATGAGAAAGGTGAGAAGATCTCTAAATCCAAAGGCAATGGTATTACAATCGAAGATTGGCTCAAATATGCTTCTCCTGAAAGTTTATCATTATTTATGTATCAAAATCCTAAAAGAGCAAAAAAGCTATATGCTGATGTTGTTCCAAAAGCCGTTGATGAATATTTAACTTGTATAGATAAATTTGATCAGCAAGATGCTCAACATAGGCTACTCAATCCTGTTTGGCATGTTCATAACGGAAATCCTCCAAAAGAAAAATCTATTATGCCATTTTCGGTCTTATTAAACTTGGTTGGGACAAGTAATGCCACAGATAAAGAAGTATTATGGAAGTTTATAAAAAAATATAAAAAAGA
>CEPS01020887.1_pt1 | contig 12227 bp, 7 predicted proteins | sample 530401 | NCBI WGS metagenome assembly CEPS01 (sample SAMEA2620035, study PRJEB7988) | marine metagenome | biome: marine biome (ENVO:00000447); feature: mesopelagic zone (ENVO:00000213) & marine oxygen minimum zone (ENVO:01000065); material: "saline water (ENVO:00002010), including plankton... | reverse complement strand
GTTGCAAATAAAAATCCAGAAAAAATTTTAACTACAAAGGTTGAATTTAGCGATCAAATTTCTGAAGACGATTGTAAAAAAATTTTAGGAATATTTAATTTAGGTCAAGAAGCAAACGAAGAAGCAATTAAATTAATTAAATCAATTTATAAAATGTTTATTGAAACAGATGCAAGTCTGGTTGAGATCAATCCACTTATTTTAACTAAAGATAATAATATTGTTTGTTTAGATGCAAAAATGAACTTTGATGATAATGCACTTTTTAAACATCCCGAAATTATGGAACTAAGAGACTTAAATGAAGAAGAAGAAACAGAAATAGAAGCGAGCAAACATGATTTAGCCTATATTAAGTTAAATGGCAACATAGGATGCATGGTGAATGGCGCCGGACTTGCAATGGCAACAATGGATATTATCAAATTGCACGGAGAGGAGCCTGCAAACTTTTTAGATGTGGGAGGGGGAGCTTCAAAAGAAAAAGTTTCAGCGGCTTTCAAAATAATTTTATCTGATAAAAATGTTAAAGGTATATTAATTAATATATTTGGAGGAATTATGAGATGTGATGTTCTTGCAAAAGGATTAGTAGAAGCAGCCAGAGAAATTAAAATAAATGTTCCATTAGTTGTAAGATTGGCGGGAACTAATTTTGAAGAAGGTAAAAAAATATTAGACAATTCCGGACTAAAAATTATTTCAGCATCTGATCTTGGTGATGCAGCAGAAAAAGTAGTTGAGGCAATAAAATAAATTATGTCAGTTTTAATTAATAAAAATACTAAAGTTATATGCCAAGGTTTCACAGGATCTCATGGTACGTTCCATTCTGAACAAGCAATAAAATATGGAACTAATTTAGTTGGCGGAGTTACACCAAAAAAAGGAGGACAGATTCACCTAGAGAGACCGGTATTTAATACTGTTAAAGAAGCTAAAGAAAATACAGGAGCCAACGCTTCCATGATTTATGTGCCAGCAAAATTCGCGGGAGCAGCAATAATTGAAGCTATAGATGCTTCGATGGAATTAATAATTTGTATTACAGAAGGAATTCCAGTTTTAGATATGCTTAGAGTTAAACAGAAATTAATAAAATCAAATTCAAGATTAATTGGTCCAAATTGTCCAGGCATCATTACTCCAGATGAATGTAAGATTGGTATTATGCCAGGAAATATACACAAAAAAGGTTCTGTGGGCATTGTCTCAAGATCTGGAACTTTAACTTATGAAGCAGTTGCACAAACTACTGAAAATGGAATGGGACAAACAACTTGCATTGGGATTGGAGGAGATCCAATTAATGGAACAAACTTTATTGATTGTTTAGATTTATTTTTAAATGATGAAGAAACAAAATCTATTTTGATGATTGGCGAAATAGGCGGAACAGCAGAAGAGGAGGCAGCAGAATTTGTAAGAAATCATAAAATAAAAAAACCGATGGTAGGTTTTATAGCAGGATTAGCAGCTCCCAAAGGTAGAAGAATGGGGCATGCAGGCGCTATAATTTCAGGTGGAAAAGGAGGAGCAAAGGACAAAATTAAAAAAATGGAGGAATGTGGGATTACTGTTGCAAAATCGCCATCAGAAATTGGAAAAACTTTATTTAATAAATTGTCCAATTGAAATCATTCTTCTAGTATTATATTTTAAAAAATAACTTAGATGACATCATCAAAAAATCTAGAATATAAAAAAACATCCTTTCTTAGCAAATCTAATAGTGCATTTATTGAGCAAATGTATTTAAAATTTATCAATAAAGATTCCGATTTACCTGAAAGTTGGAGAAATTATTTTTTAGATATTGGAGAAGAAATTGATTTGGTAGCAAAAGAAATAAATGGACCAACATGGAGCCGAGAAAAGAAAAAGATTGATTTAGACGAAATTCAAAAAAATATTGATAATGAAGAACAGAAGCTTTCAGTAGAAAAACAAAATAATTATATTGATAAAACAGATTTTATAAAAGAAAATAGAGATTCTATTAGAGCGGTTTCTTTGATTAGATCGTATAGACAAAGAGGGCATTTAATATCAAAAGTTGACCCTTTAGAGATAAGAGAAAGTGAATATCTGGACGAACTCCATCCAAGTAGTTATGGATTTAATAAAGACGACTATCAAAAAAGAATTTATTTAGATGGAATTACAAATAAAAAATATTCAAATATTAGCGAAATATTATCTTTTCTTAAAAAAACTTATTGTGGTTCAATTGGTTATGAATATATGCATATTTCCAATCCAACTGAAAGAAAATGGATTAGAGATAGAGTCGAAAAAGATGAAAATGCGCTTCAATTTACAAAAAATGGAAAAAACGCAATTCTGAACAAACTTATACAAGCCGAGGGTTTTGAAAAATTTTTAAATACAAAATTCGTTGGAACAAAAAGATTTGGTTTAGATGGCGCGGAAAGTTTAATACCAGCTTTAGAACAAATAATTAAAATAGGTGGGCAATGTAAAATTAAAGAAGTCAAGATTGGAATGTCTCATAGAGGTCGACTTAATGTTTTAGCAAATGTACTTCAAAAATCTTATAAAAGAATCTTCAATGAGTTTGCGGGTGAAATTAGTAATGACGGAAAAGATGCGGCCGGTGATGTTAAATATCATTTAGGAGCTTCTTCAGATAGAGAATTTGATGGAAATTCTGTTCATGTAAGTTTAACAGATAATCCATCTCACTTAGAGGCTGTAAATCCAGTAGTATTAGGGCAAACTAGAGCAAAACAGTTTTTTCACAAAGACAAAGAGAGAAATAAAGTTATTCCAATATTAATCCACGGAGATGCAGCTTTTGCTGGACAAGGTATTGTAGCAGAATGTTTTGCCATGTCGGGTTTACCAGGACATAATACCGGTGGAACAATTCATATAATAGTAAATAATCAAATAGGTTTTACTACTAGCCCTAGGTTTGCAAGATCTTCACCACATCCTTCAGATGTTGCAAAAATGGTAGATGCTCCAATTATCCATGCTAATGGAGACAATCCAGAGGCTGTAGTTTATGCAACAAGAATAGCAACAGAATTTAGATTAAAATTTAATAGAGATGTTGTTATTGATTTGGTTTGTTATAGAAGATTTGGACATAACGAGGGAGACGAACCTTCATTTACTCAACCGTTAATGTATAAAAAAATTAGATCACATCCTTCAACAGTAAATATTTATGGAGAAAAATTAATTAATGATAACTTAATCATAAAAGAAGAATTAAATTCACAAATTAAAAAATTTAAAGATCTTTTAGGTCAACAATTTAAAACAGCAAAAGATTATAAACCCAAAATTGAATGGTTTGAGGGAACTTGGTCTAGATATAAACCGGAGAAAGGAAAAGATAAAAGAGGCGCAACTGGAGCAGAATTAAATATTCTATCCGATATATCAAAAAAGATTAATATAGTACCTTCTGAATATAATATTCATAAAACAATTGGCAAAATTCTAGATAATAGAAAACAAACAGTAGAGCAAGGTTTTGGTATTGATTGGGCTACGGCAGAAGCTTTAGCTTTTGGATCTTTATTAGAAGAAGGATATCCAGTTAGATTGGTAGGACAAGATTCTGGAAGAGGTACTTTTAGCCAAAGACATTCTGTACTAAGAAATCAAGTAGATAATTCTAGATATATTCCACTCAATAATATTTCAAAAAATCAGAAAAATTTTGAGGTTGTGGATAGTTTTTTATCAGAATTAGCGGTACTAGGTTTCGAATATGGGTATAGCCTTGTTGCGCCAAATACTTTAACGATATGGGAAGCACAGTTTGGAGATTTTGCTAATGGAGCCCAGATAATTATTGATCAATTTATATCATCCGGTGAAAGAAAATGGAAAAGAGCATCGGGATTAGTAATGCTATTACCACATGGTTATGAAGGTCAAGGACCCGAACATTCTTCGGCAAGATTAGAAAGGTTTTTACAATTATGTGCAAATGATAATTTGCAAGTTATGAATTGCACAACACCAGCCAATTATTTTCATGCACTTCGCAGACAAGTATTGCGAGATTTTAGAAAACCTTTGATAATGATGGCTCCAAAATCTTTGCTAAGAAATAAATATTGTACATCAGAGCTTAAAGATTTTAGTAAAGAAAATTCATTTCATAGAGTTATGTGGGATCATTCTATGGACCCAGAGACTAAAGGTTTTATAAAATTAAAGAGCAATTCGGATATTAAGAAAGTAATTTTGTGCTCAGGAAAAGTATACTTTGATTTATTGGCAGCTAGAGAAAAGCTTAAAAAAAATGATGTAATACTTTTTAGAATTGAACAACTTTATCCTTTTCCAGTAAAAAGCCTTGTAAAAGAACTAAAACCATTCGCAAAAAATGCTAATTTTTTTTGGTGCCAGGAAGAACCAAAGAATATGGGCGCATGGTTATTAGTTAGAGACTATATCCGATGGACATTAGATACTATTAAGGCTAAAAATAGCGAAATTTCTTACATAGGAAGAAATCCAGATGCATCAATAGCAACTGGTTATGCCAAAAGACATCTTTCAGAACAACAAGAAATAATAAATAAAGTATTTGAATAAATGAGTGAAAAAATTTTAGTTCCAGTATTAGGAGAGAGCATAAACGAGGCAACCGTTTCTAAATGGTTAAAGAATAAAGGAGATATTGTTAATGCTGACGAAGCAATTGTAGAACTCGAAACTGATAAAGTTAATTTAGAAGTACCAGCATCTATAAATGGAGTTTTATCAGAAATCAATTCAAATGAAGGTGACACAGTTCAAGTAGGCTCAGTGTTAGGAGTTATTTCAGATTCAGAAGTAAAAATTGACAAAACTCAAAAAGTAGAAAAAATAAAACCTAGGAATATTGAAATTCAAGAAAAAGAGGAAAAAAATAATACTAATAATTTAGAATCAGATAATAAAAAGAATTCAGATTATCAAGAAGAACCTTTGATTTTGAATGAAGAAGAACCTTTAATATTAAATGAAGAAGCAGAAGTAGAAGAGAGAGAATTAAAACATTTAGAGAAAAATACAAATTTATCGCCTGCTGTAAGAAAAATTGTTACTGAAAAAAAAATAGATATTAATCAAGTTAAAGGAACCGGTAAAGATGGTAGAATTTTAAAAGGTGATCTAATCACTTTAATGGGAGAAAGCCCACAACCCAATCAAAGAAAAATTCAATTTGGTGAAGAAGAGAGAATTAAGATGACAAGACTTCGTCAAACTATAGCAAAAAGGCTTAAGGAGGCTCAAGAAAATGCAGCCATGTTAACTACTTTTAATGAAGTTGATATGTCGGGAATAATTTCTATGAGAAAAAAAAATCAAGAAGATTTTCAAAATAGATACAATATTAAACTAGGCTTCATGTCTTTTTTTGTAAAAGCTTGTGTTGTTGGATTAAAATTATTTCCTGCAATAAATGCAGAGATTGAAGGACAAGATATCATTTATAAAAATTATTATAATATTAGTTTTGCTGTAGGAACCGAAAAAGGTCTTGTAGTGCCAGTATTAAAAAATGCTGATGAGATGTCATTTGCTGATATAGAAAATGAAATAAAAAAACTATCTGACAAAGCAAAAAATGGAAGTTTAACAATTGAAGATTTGCAGGGCGGCACATTTACTATAAGCAATGGTGGCGTTTATGGATCTATGCTTTCAACACCAATACTTAATCCACCTCAATCAGGAGTATTGGGTATGCATAATATAGTTGAGAGACCAGTTGCAGAGAATGGAGATATTACAATTAAACCAGTTATGTATTTAGCTCTATCATACGATCATAGAATTATTGATGGAAAAGATTCAGTATCTTTTCTCAAAACAATCAAAGAAAACCTGGAAGATCCTAGAAGATTATTTTTAAATATTTAAATGTCTGAAAAATTTGATGTAACTGTAATTGGTGGTGGTCCGGGAGGTTATGTTTGTGCAATTAGACTTTCCCAGCTAGGACTTAAAACGGCATGTATAGAGTCAAGAAGTACATTAGGAGGCACTTGTTTAAACATAGGATGCATACCTTCAAAAAGCCTACTTAATCTTTCAGAAAATTTTCATAAAGCAAAAAATTTTAATAAAATTGGAATTGAAACTGGAGAAATAAAGCTAAATCTTTCAAAAATGATGGAAAATAAAGATAAAACTGTAACAACTTTAACAAAAGGTATTGAATTTTTATTTAAGAAAAACAAAATATCTTATTTCAAAGGAATTGGATCATTTAAAGGCTCAAACGAAATATCAATTGTTAAGGATGGTAAAGAAACAACCATTATAACAGGCAAAACCATAGTAAGCACGGGATCAGAACCGGTATCTTTACCAGGAATAGATTTTGATGAAGAAAAAATACTTTCTTCAACAGGGGCATTATCTATTTCTTCTGTACCAAAAAAAATGATCGTCGTTGGTGGAGGATATATAGGTTTAGAGATGGGTTCTGTATGGTCAAGACTGGGAACAGAGGTTCAAGTAGTAGAATTTTTAGGACATATTACTCCTGGCATGGATAAAGAAATTTCTAATGAATTTATGAAAATTCTAAAAAAACAGGGAATTAAATTTGAGTTAAATACAAAAGTAGAAAAAATTACAAAAAAAAATAATGGAGTAATAATTGAAATATCAAATAAAAATGGTGAAAAAAATAAATTAGAAGCAGACGTGGTATTAATATCGGTTGGAAGAAAACCATTTACAAGTAATTTAAATTTAGAAAATATTGGTGTGGAGCTTGATAAAAAAAGAAGAGTAAAAGTGAATAAAAATTTTGAAACTAATATAAAAAATATTTATGCAATAGGGGATGTAATTGAAGGTCCAATGTTAGCGCACAAAGCTGAAGAAGAAGGAATTGCGGTAGCAGAATTAATTGCTGGTCAATCAGGGCATGTAAATTACGAGGTAATTCCAGGAGTAATATATACCTCCCCAGAAGTTGCTTCAGTTGGAAAGACTGAAGAACAATTAAAAGAAAAAGGAATATCTTATAAAATTGGAAAATTTCCTTTTGCGGCAAATTCTAGAGCTAAAGCAATAAATGATCCAGAAGGATTTGTTAAAATTTTAGCTGATAGCGTTACTGATAAAGTGCTAGGTGTACATATAATAGGTCCTCATGCAGGCGAAATGATAGCCGAGATGTCTGTGGCTATGGAATTTGGCGCAAGTTCGGAAGATATAGCACGAACTTGTCATGCTCACCCCACATTTTCTGAGGCTATAAAAGAAGCCGCATTATCAGTAGATAAAAGGCAAATTCATTCATAATATAATTTCATAATAGAATTTATGAAATATCCAGTATTGGTTCCAAATATTTTTAATTATCCTTTTACATATGAAAGCGAAATTAAACTTCAAGTTGGCGATTATGTAAAAGTTCCTTTTGGAAAATCAGTAATTACAGGAGTAATTTGGAATGATTTTGAAAAAACGAAAAATAAAAAATTTAATATTAAAAAAATTCTTGAGAAAATTAATATTAAACCTTTAAAAAATGAAACGATAAATTTTTTAAATTTGTTATCTGAATACAACTTAGTTCCCAAAGGCATGTGTTTAAAAATGCATCTTTTAGGAGGAGAAGCCATACATCCTTTTGATAAAAATGAATATGACGAATATAATTTAGTTAACAAAAAAACCGATTTTAAACTTTCTACTGAACAAAAAAAAATTTTAAAAGAAGTGCTAATAAATTCAAAAGATTTTAGGGTACACTTGCTTCAAGGAACTACCGGATCTGGAAAAACTATAGTTTATTTTGGAGCTATAGAAGATAAATTAAATCAAGGTTTTCAGGCATTAATATTACTTCCAGAAATAGGTCTAACAAATGAATTTGAAAAAAAATTTAAAGAATATTTTGGATTTAATGCTGCCGTATGGCATTCTGGAATAACTCAAAAAAGAAAAAAAATTATTTGGAGTGGCCTTTCTGAAGGAAAAATAAAAGTAGTAATTGGCGCAAGGTCTTCTCTATTCCTTCCTTTTAAAAAACTAGGAGTGATAATAGTTGATGAAGAACATGATCAGTCTTATAAACAAGACGAAGGTGTGAATTATAATGCTAGAGATATGGCAATAGCTAGAGCTAGCTTTGAAAATATACCTATAAATTTAGTTACAGCCGTTCCATCGATAGAAACATATGCAAATATAAAAAGTAATAAATATTCTTTTTCAAGGTTGATTAATAGATATAAGAAAGCAAATTTACCTTCACATCAAATAATTAATTTAAAAAAAAATAAATTGTCCAAACAATCTTGGATATCTTCAGATACAGTTGATAAAGTAAAAGAACATTTAAAATTAGGAAATCAGATTCTTTTTTTTATAAATAGAAGAGGTTTTGCTCCTTATGTTTTATGTAAAAATTGTTTAAAAGTTTTTTCGTGTCCAAATTGTTCAATTAATTTAGTTTATCACAAAAATAAAAAAAATCTTCTTTGTCATTATTGTGGATTTAAATCGCTGCTAAATAGAAAATGTGAAAAAAAAAAATTATGTGAATTTATATTTAGTGGCTTAGGAGTTGAAAGAGTTTTAGATGAAGCAAAATTATTATTTCCAAATGAAAAAATATCTATTTTTTCAAGTGATACAATGAACAGAGCCTCATCAAAAAAAACATTAGAAAAAATTTTAAAGGGAGAAATAAATATTTTAATAGGTACGCAAATAATTTCTAAAGGTTTTCATTTCCCAAATTTAAATTGTATAGTTATTTTAGATATTGATTTAACTTCCCAAGGTCATGATTTAAGGAGTGCAGAAAAGAATTTACAACTATATCATCAATTATCTGGAAGAGCAGGAAGAACAGGCAAACCAGCGACAGTTTATTTTCAAACATATGATTTAAAATCAGAAGTTATAAACCAAATGACAAATGAGGATCCTTTTATTTTTTTAAATAGAGAATTAGAATTAAGAAAGAAAAATAATCTGCCGCCGTTTGAAAGATTTATTTCTCTAATTTTGACTTCCTCAAATGAAAAAAAATTAGAAAAAGAATCATTAAATTTAAAAGAATATTTATCAAAATTAATTAATGAAAAAGTTTTAGGACCCGTGGAATCTCCAATTTATAAAATTAAAAAAAAATATAGGCAAAGAATACTAATTAGGGCTAAAAAAAATTCAAAAATTCAAAAAAGTCTTAGAGTTTTGTTGGATAAGTATAAATTGCCTTTAGAAATAAAACTAACGGTTGATGTTGACCCTATAAGCTTCAATTAGCGCACTAAATCATGCATATTTTATAATCTGAGCCTTGAAGACTCATTATTCATATGTTATTTAAGCGAAATTTTTAAAATATCTTCAAATAGTGAGCAAAAATTGAGCAATAACAATAGCACTTTCTTGACTAAAAATAGTTATTCCCAAGCTCTATTCGAGCTAGCTTCTGAAAATAATTCAACAAACGATATTGAAATTCAAGTTTCCTCAATACTTGGATTAATTGATAAAAGTAAAGATTTTAAAGATCTTATTAAAGACCCAACTAATAAAATAGAAAATCAATTAAAAGCCATCAATACAATCTCAAATCAATTTAAATTCAATGAATTGTTAAAAAAATTTCTTGGGTTTTTAGTTTCAAAAAGAAGATTTTTTTATGTTGAAAAAATATTAAATGATTTTCTTTTTATTTGTTCAAATGCGAGAGGTGAGATACAAGCAGAACTTTCTGCAGCAAAAAATTTAAATGAAAATGAAATTAATAATATAAAAAATGAACTGTCTTCAACTTTTGGTTCAAATATAAAACTAAAACATAAATATGATCCGAGTTTAATTGGAGGTTTAATCATAAAAGTTGGAAGTATAATGATTGATACTTCGATAAAAAATAAATTACAACAAATAGAAAAAAAAATGATAGAGGCATAAATGGAAATAAATCCTTCAGAAGTAACAAAAATATTAAAAGAACAAATAAATAAATTTGGAGATAAAGCTGAAGTTTCAGAAGTTGGACAAGTACTTTCAGTAGGAGATGGTATTGCTAGAATATATGGTTTAGACAATGTTCAGGCTGGAGAAATGGTAGAATTCTCAGACGGTTCAAAAGGTATGGCTTTAAACTTAGAAAGTGATAACGTTGGTGTTGTAATTTTTGGAGATGACAGAGCAATTAAAGAAGGAGATACTGTTAAAAGAACTGGTGCAATTGTAGATGCTCCAGTAGGCAAAGAGTTATTGGGTAGAGTTGTTGATGGATTGGGAAATCCAATAGATGGAAAAGGTGCATTAGACAAAGGAGTAAAAAAAAGCAGAGTTGAAGTAAAGGCCCCAGGAATTATTCCTCGTAAATCAGTCAGCGAACCAATGCAAACTGGACTTAAATCTATTGATAGTTTGGTTCCAATTGGAAGAGGTCAAAGAGAATTAATTATCGGAGACAGACAAACGGGTAAAACGGCAGTTGCTATTGATACAATTATAAATCAAAAAAAAATAAATGAGTCTAATGATGAGAAACAAAAGTTGTACTGTGTTTATGTGGCGATAGGACAAAAAAGATCTACTGTTAGACAAATTGAAAAAACATTAGAAGAAGCTGGGGCAATGGAATATACAACTATTGTTGCAGCTACAGCCTCAGATGCAGCTCCACTTCAATTTTTAGCTCCTTATACTGGTTGTACAATGGGAGAATATTTTAGAGATAACGGAATGCATGCATTAATTATATATGATGATCTTTCAAAACAAGCAGTTGCTTATAGACAGATGTCTCTTTTATTAAGAAGACCTCCGGGAAGAGAAGCATATCCTGGAGATGTATTTTACTTACATAGCAGATTACTTGAAAGAGCAGCTAAATTGAGCGATGAGCATGGAGGAGGGTCGTTGACAGCACTTCCAATAATTGAAACACAAGGTGGAGATGTTTCTGCATTTATTCCTACAAATGTAATTTCAATTACAGATGGTCAAATCTTTTTAGAAACAGAATTATTTAATCAGGGTATAAGACCAGCTATTAACGTAGGATTATCAGTATCTAGAGTTGGATCTTCAGCACAAACAAAAGCAATGAAAAAAGTTTCTGGATCGATGAAACTTGAACTTGCTCAATATAGAGAAATGGCAGCATTTGCTCAGTTTGGATCAGACTTAGATGCTTCTACCCAGAAACTTCTTAACAGAGGATCTAAATTAACCGAATTGCTCAAACAAAAGCAATACTCGCCCATGACTGTAGCCGAGCAAGTAATTTCAGTATTTTGTGGTGTTAAAGGTCATTTGGATGATGTTGAACAAAAAAACATTGCTGAGTTTGAAAATAAAATTATAGAAAAATGCAAATCTGAAAAATCAGAAATTTTAGATTCAATAAAAAGTTCGGGTAAACTTGAAGAAGATATGGAAAAATCTTTAACTGAAGTTATTACAGAACTTAAGAAAAACTTTAAATCTTAGATAAATGCCAAGTTTAGATGATTTAAAAAAAAGAATATCAAGCGTTAAGTCTACTCAGAAGATTACAAAGGCAATGAAAATGGTTGCCGCGTCCAAGTTAAGAAGAGCGCAAGAAAATGCAGAAAAAGGAAGACCATATTCAGACAAGATGAACAATATTATTCTTAATCTTTCAAATAGTATTGCAGATAAAGAAAATTCTCCAAAATTACTTACCGGTTCCGGTGAAGATAAAGTTCACTTATGTATTGTTATGACATCAGATAGAGGACTGTGTGGAGGATTTAACACAAATATAATTAAAAAAGCTAAAACATATTTTCAAAAAATATTAGATGCGGGCAAAACCTTAAAAATTATTACAGTCGGATCGAAAGGTTATGATCAATTGAAAAGAATATATAAAGAAAATATAATTGAAAAAATTTCTTTCAAAGAATCTAAGTATGCTAATTATTTTGATGCTGACAAAGTAGGAAAAATAATTATTGATAAATTTGAAAAAAAAGAATTTGATGTATGTGCAATTTTTTATAACCAATTTAAAAATGTAATAACTCAAATACCACAAGAGCAACAAATAATTCCTTTAAAAACGTCTGAGTCTGAAGGTTCTTCATCGGAAGATAATTATGAATTTGAACCTGAAGAAGATGAAATATTAAGCAATTTATTGCCAAAAAATATATCTACTCAGATCTTTAAAGCAATGTTAGAGAATTCAGCTAGCGAACAAGGTTCTAGAATGAGTGCAATGGATA
>CEPS01054136.1_pt1 | contig 12257 bp, 9 predicted proteins | sample 530401 | NCBI WGS metagenome assembly CEPS01 (sample SAMEA2620035, study PRJEB7988) | marine metagenome | biome: marine biome (ENVO:00000447); feature: mesopelagic zone (ENVO:00000213) & marine oxygen minimum zone (ENVO:01000065); material: "saline water (ENVO:00002010), including plankton... | reverse complement strand
CTGCAGGCGTCGGAACTCCTGTCGCCGATCGCGGGCATCCCCGAGAACCGATCATCACAATGCTGCCTCGCAGGGAATTTTATCACGGCGGACACGGTAGCTTCCATCGCCACCGACCGCTGGATAGCGCCGGTGCGTCACACGAGCCCGGCCGCGGCGTCGCTAGCTGCTCCGGAGTTGCGGGAACAGCACCACCTCGCGAATGGTTCGCTGCCCTGTTAGCAGCATAGTCAGGCGGTCGATCCCCATGCCCAGTCCGCCGGTGGGCGGCATGCCGTGCTCGATGGCTACCAGGAAGTCTTCATCGAGCCGGTCCCACTCCTCATCTGGGAGCTGAGAACGAAGACGCTCCTGGTCCTCGAAACGCGCTCGCTGGTCCACCGGGTCGTTGAGCTCGGTGAACGCGTTGGCGATCTCCATTGAGCCGGCGAAGGCTTCGAAGCGTTCGACCAATCTCGGGTCGTCGAGCTTCTTCTTCGCCAGCGGTGACATCTCCACCGGGTAGTCCACCAGGAAGCACGGTTGCACCAGGTGCGGTTCCACTTTGGCGGACAGCAGTTTGTCCACCATGGCGCCCCAGCTCGTCTCGCGGCCCACCTCGACGCCCGCGAGTTTCATCTCGGTTTTTAGCGACTCAATGTCCGTGTGCTGCATGATGTCGATGCCGCTGTGCTCGAGGATTTGTCCGCAAAAGTCGAACCGAGGCCATGGCGGCGTAAAGTCGATGGTGTCCTCTCCGTGAGCCATCGCGGTGACTCCGATGACTTCCGTGGCCAAGTGATAAACGAGCTCCTCGACCATCTGCATCACCGAATCGTAGTCGGCAAACGATTCGTAGCTCTCGAGCGTCGTGAACTCCGGGTTGTGATTGATGTCGATGCCTTCGTTCCTGAAAATGCGCCCAATCTCGTACACCTTTTCGAGACCGCCTACGATAAGCCGTTTCAGGTGTAACTCCGTGGCGATACGCAGGAAGAGCTGTCTGTCCAAGGCATTGTGGTGCGTCTCGAACGGGTATGCCATGCCGCCGGCGGCGACCTGGACCAGCATCGGCGTCTCCACTTCGAGGAACCCCCGACCATCCATGAATCGCCTAATGGCGCTGACGATCTGGCTGCGTTGCACGGCGACCTGCCTGGCCTCGGGATTGGCGATCAAGTCCAGATATCTTTGCCGAAACCTGGTTTCGACATCGGAGAGACCGTGCCACTTCTCCGGCAACGGACGCAGGGATTTGCTCAGAATCGTGATGCTCTGAACCTCAACGGTAACCTCGCCCGAACGGGTGCGAAACAGTGGACCGCTGACCCCGACCCAGTCGCCGATATCGATGTCCGACAGCAGTTCGTACGCCTCGCCGAGCGTATTGCGACGAAGCATTGCCTGTATCTTTCCGCTTCCGTCCAGAAGGTCAAGAAAGCTAGCGCGCCCCATGCCGCGCCTGGCCACGATGCGTCCGGCCACGGACACTGAGTCCGCGAGCGCATCATCTGTGTCAGACGTTTCGTCGGCTTCGAAGTTTCGCACTGCATCGAGGGCCAAGTGCGTTCGGTCGTAGGTTCGGGGGTACGGGTCGATCCCCTTGGACCTCAGACGGGCCAGTTTGTCGAGTCTCACTTGAAACAGCTCATCTTCGGGCTGTGGCACGGCGCAAAGCCTCCTGGGCACACGGTTTCATGGATAGTCGTCTCGGATACGGCAAGTGACACGGGCGACGATGGAGTCCCGAGGAGATGTCTTCGTGTCAAACGATCCGCGGGCAGGGTCGACTCAGGCTATCTTGGTGATCTTCAACGTGGTGACGCCCGCGGGAGTCGTGACCTCCACTTGGTCGCCGACTTTGTGGTCGAGCAGTGCTCGTCCGACGGGTGATTCGTTGGAGATCTTGCCTTCGAGCGGGTTGGCCTCAGCGGAGCCTACGAGGTGGTAGACTCGCTTTTTGCTGCCCTTGCTGGTTACGGTCACTGCCGAGCCGAACTGGACCGAATCCGAGGCGTTTTCGTCTTTTTCCGCGATGACGGCGTTCGCCAGGATGTCCTCGAGGTCCTGAATTCTGCCCTCGATGAACGCCTGCTCGTTTTTCACCTCATCGTATTCGGCGTTGTCCGCGGTGCCTCCGGTTTCGGTGGCCTCGTGGATTCTTCCAGCCACGTCCGGTCGCCGCACGGCCTTCAGGTGGTCGAGCTCGGCCTGTAGCTCATCGTGACCTGCGGGTGTGAGATATCGTCGGCGTTGCACCACGGGAAGCTCCAATCGACAAAAAGACTGAGAGACCGCTTTCGCGGAATTCACTCTCAGCCTGTCGGTCACATTCTATACAAAACGGACCGGGTTTGTAAATCCACACAAGTGTTGGGCCAGCCACGCCGGAACTGGCCCAACGCTGGCATTAGGTCACATGTCCGCCAGTGTGCGTCTTTGCGTGATCGCTCTATTACAACGCAACGTGCTGAAGACACTAGTTGTTACGGCGGCGGCCCTGCTCCGCTACATGGCTCGCCGCCGCTCGTAGACGTCAGTACCCCATGCGTCCTTCGCGGGCAAGCCAGGCGAACTGCTGCTCCCTGCGTCCTGCGCCCGGGTTCATGATCACGTTGACGAGCGATGCCTTGCCCGAGTTGAATGCCCGTTCCAGCGCGGGGCGCAGATCGTCCGGCTTGTCGACATATTCGCCGTGGCCGCCCAACGCCTCCATCATCAGGTCGAACCGCACGTCCGGTTTGAAGTCGTTGGGGTCTTCGGCGCCTTCCACGTAGGTCCTGACCCATTTGTCGATGTTGGCGTTCTGGAACACGACCCACACAACCGCCAGATTGAACCTGGCAGCGGTCTCGATGTCCATGCCGTTGAAGCCGAACGCCCAGTCCCCTTGGAGACACACAACCGGTTTGTCCGGGTAGACGACCTTTGCGGCCAGCGAGAACGGCACGCCCGTGCCGACGCACCCTGCGATGCCGGCGTCGATCCGATGCCGCGGGTTCCAGATGTCGACGACCTGACGAGATATGTCCATGGTGCTCGCGCCGTCGGCTACCACCATCGTGTCTTTTGGCAGGTAGTCGCGGATCTCTTTCAAGATGCGATAGTAGCCCATCGGCACTGCTTCGGAGTTCAGCATTGGGGCGATCGAAGCGGCGTTCTGTGCGGCCTTTTCCTTGAGGCCGGCCAGCCACGGGGTCTCTCCGTATGCCACCGGGTTGGAGTCCAGACCATCGACCAATTGGCCCATGACCATCTTAGCGTCGCCGACCAACCCGACCTCTGCCGCGTGATTGGTTCCGATCTCCGCTGGCTCGATGTCGACCTGGATGAGTTTGTAGTTTTCAGCGAACCGTGGCGGCTGGCCGAAGTGGAATATCCAATTGAGCCTCGCGCCGACCAGCAACACTGTGTCCGCTCCCTGTAACGCCTGCGTCCTGGCGGATGAGACGTTCATCGGATGATCCGGCGGCAGCATGCCTGAACCCATCGGTGAGGTCAGGAACGGGATCTGTGTCTTGTCGACGAACTGCCGGAGTTCGTCCTCAGCCCAGGACCACGCGGCCCCTTTTCCGACGATCAGAAGTGGATTTTCCGCCTCGGAAAGCACCTGCAACGCCTGTTCGATCTTCTGCGGCTCAGCCAGTGGTCTGGCCGGTTCAGGGGCCGGCTCCGGAATCGGCACGTCCGCGTCATCGACGCTTCCCGAGATCATCTCGGCCGGAAGGTCCAGGTAGACGGGTCCTGGACGGCCCGCGGTGGCGGTCTTGAGCGCGAAATTGATCAACGTCGGAATGCGCTCGATGCTCTCGACGGCGTACGCCCATTTGGAGAGAGGCGCGGTGGACTCGACCTGGGCCATCTCCTGGAAGTCGCCCATGTTCCGGCGCCTGAGTTCGGCCGAACCCGCTATCACCAGCAGAGGCCAGCAGTTGGCTTGAGCGTTGGCGATGCCTGTCAGCGTGTTCGTCTGCGCCACTCCCGATGCGGCGATGCACACGCCGACCGATCGTGTGAAGTACGAGTGAGCCTGTGCGGCCATGGCCGCCGCCTGCTCGTTGCGAACCGAGATGACCTTGATCCCTGCCTCGGCAATGCCGTTCACAATTGGGCCAACCGGGTCTCCGGGCAACACGTAACAGGTGTCTATCCCTTCTCGCTTGAGCGAATCCACGACAAGCTGGGCGCCTGTAATCTCGGCCATCGGCTTCCTCCTCGCATTCGACGTATCAGAGTTGTTGTCGCCCAATTCTATCCGTGTTGACCACGGTGTCAAGCAATATGGTGTAGCGCGCGTTGCGCGCCGGATATTCTGGCCTGATCGTGATCCGTTTCGGCACTGATGATAACATACGATCCAAAACTCAGGAGAGTCATCGTTGCAAGACCAGTTCGTTCCCTCGTTTGTTTGGCGTCACCCCACCAGGGTGCGGTTCGGCGTCGGATCGCTGAAAACTCTGACCTCTGAGGTGGCCGCAATCGTCCCGGACGGGACGAGGGTGTTCCTCGTGGTGGGCCGCCAAAGTCTACGCGCCCGCGGAATCCTTCAGCCAATACTCGACAGCCTGCGAGACTACAAGGTCACCGTCTACGACCGCGTTGCCCCGTTTCCGTCGCCTCAGGCGGTGGACGACGCAACTGCGGAGTGTCGGTCGATCGAAGCTGACATCGTCGTTGCCATCGGCGGCGGAAGCGTGATGGACCTGGCAAAGGCCGTCGCAATTCTGGCCGTGCACGAAGGGAGCGCTCTGGCGTTCGCCCAGGGTGAGATTGCGCTCGTAAGAAAGGGTCTGCCGTTCATCGCGGCGCCGACAACGTCCGGCAGCAGCAGCGAAGTCACGTCCGGAAGCGCCCTTTGGGACATGGATGCGAAGAAACACTACGGTCTCGGCGGACCGCTAATGTTCCCAGACACGGCGATCGTGGACCCGGAGTTGATGATGTCGATGCCGTCGTCTTTGGCCGCGATTACAGGGATGGATGCGTTCACAAGCGCATTCGAATCGTACTGGTCCATCAGGTCTCAGCCGATTTCGGACGCGCTGAACCTGGACGTGATCCGGAATTTCACCGCCAACCTGGAGCGTTCCACCATTCAGGGAGACCTGGAATCCAGGGCGGCGTGCGCCATCGCGTCAACGATGTCGGGCATCGCTTACTCCCAGAGTCCGCCGAACGCCTGCCACGCGGTTGGAGGTCCGTTGACACTGTTCTGGGACGTTCAGCATGGCCAGGCCGTGGGCGTGACCTTATGCGGGTTTCTGGAGAGAGCAGCGCCCGCCATAAGGCACAAGCTCCCTCCGCTCTGGGAAGCGATGGGCGTCGAAGACCTGACGGGCGCGACCGAACTTATTACGCGCATTATGAGGCGCTGTGGCCTGGAAACCACCCTAACCGGGCTAGGCTTAAACGAGTCCGACCTGGACACTCTAGTGGACGAAACCCGCTGGGAGCGAGTCGGGTCGCTCCCCGTGTCCATGGGCAGGGATGAACTCAGGGTGATGCTCGCCGAGTTGTTTTAGGCAGTTTCCTCGGTCTCGTCCGAGGATTCTTCGACCGGTTGGTCCGGCGCGATTACGATGTCGTCTTCGTCCAAGAGCAGACGCAATTGCTCACGCGTTTGGCGAATCAACTCGGTTTTCTCGGCGATCTTGTCAAAGAGGTCGCTCTTGGCCTTGATTCCTTCGGCGATCATAAACGCCGCGGCTTCGGACCGGCTGCTGTTGATCCCCGAGTCCACTAGCTCGTCGAGTTTGGCCAGACTCTCTTTGTTGACTCGGACCATCACGACTGATGGTCGAGCCGTGCGGACTGCCTGAATCGTTTCCCTGATGGTCTCCCCCACTGACGACGCGGCGTCTTTGCCCCGACTTACGGCGCTTTGAACGGCGTTGTCGACATCTTCCGCTTCATCCAGGCAAATGGCGATGACGTGACGGCGCTCGCTCTGCTCTTGCTCATCTTTGTTCATCATGTCCTCCTGTCGGATTGGTTTGTACTGTAATTACATGTAATAGTAGCACAGTACAACACTATCATGCCAGTACAGTGCTGACAGATAACGTTGGAATGATTGACGGCGCTCTGGGTTTCGGTTACGGTTGGCGATGCTTGACGGCTGCCGAAGCCGTTTCCGCGGATGGAATATCACGGATGGTTGAAGACTCGACACCCGACTCAAGCGCTGATCACAGCGCCACGCCGCCCCCCGAACAACCTTCCACCATTGACGGAGCGCCGCGCCGTCGGGGAGGGCGCTCGGCGTACGCCACCAAAGACCTCACCAAAGGCAGCGTTCCCAGAAACTTATGGTTCCTGGCGTGGCCTCAAGTCGCCGAAAGCTTTCTCAGCGTCGTCGACCAGCTCGCCGACCTCATCTGGGCGGGCAGGCTCGGGTTCCAGGCCATCGCCGGCTTGGGCGTCGCCCAGAGCTACCTTATGATGCTTATGACGGCCCGAATGGGTTTGGACTCCGGCATGAGGTCGATGATATCCCGAGCAGTGGGCGCTCGCCAAATCGCTTACGCCAACCACGTCGTGTTGCAAGCCCTGACGCTGACGACCGCGTATTCGGTCGTTCTCGTGACTATCGGATTAGTGCTTACGGTTCCCCTGCTCAGAGTTCTGGGCCTCAGCGATGGCGTGGTCTCGCAGGCAGCTCCCTACATGCGGGTGCAGTTTTTCGCAATGGCGATGATGGGCTATCAGCGCATGACCGCAGGAGCGCTCCAAGCCTCCGGCGACAGCATGACCCCGCTGAAAGCAGCGACGGTGTCCCGAGTCGGGCACCTGGTCCTCAGCCCGTTCCTGATCTTTGGGTGGTGGTGGTTTCCCGAGTTCGGGCTTGCCGGAGCAGCGCTCGCAAATCTGATATCCCAATCCATCGGCGTCGGGATGAACATGCGGGCGTTGCTGGTAGGGTCGTCCAGGCTGCACATGACCTTCAAAGGCTACTACATCGACTACCCGCTTCTCTGGCGGGTTCTCAAGATAGGATTGCCGGCTTCAGTGACAGGAGCGCAGCGGGCAGTCTCGCAACTCATCGTGGTAGCCATCGTCGCGTCATTCGGAGACATCGCTCTCGCAGCCTTCGCGATGACTCGAAGGGCCGAGAACACAGTGTTGCACGCCAGCCGAGGCATGGGCCGGGCCGCGGGAGCATTGGCGGGACAGAACCTGGGCGCCAACCTGCCGGGCAGGGCCAAGGCGTCAGTGTTCTGGGCGATCGTCTATGCGTCGGTTGCCAGCGTCACGATCTCGGCCGTCTTCCTCATCTTTCCGAACCAGGTAGCTTCGTTCTTCAACAGCGATCCTGAATTCATCGCCCAGGCCGCACTGTGGCTTCAAGTGTTGGCTATCGGCTACTTTTCGATGAATACCGTTCAAGTCTTCACCCAGTCATTCAACACGACCGGCGCGACGGTGGCGCCGATGATCGTCACCGTATCCACAATGTGGCTCCTGGAACTTCCGCTGGCATATGTCCTGTCGCGCCACACGTCGCTGGAAGAACTGGGCATCCCCTGGGCGATCGTGTTCGGCATGACTCTCAGATTGATGATCTTCACGTGGTATTACATGCGCGGCAGTTGGCTGCGAACCGGCATGTTGTGACACGTGTTGCCTGAATCTCGTCTGTCAGTTAATGCGCGGGTATAGCCGACGTTGTGCTATCCTTCGATCGACGGACAACCTGGGCACACTGGGATGACGAGATGAGTGCGACACAACAACCCCGGCGCGGCGCCCGATTCGGTGGAGTCCGAATCGGTTTCTCGGCCGCATCCATGCGCAGTGAGTGGTTGCTGCTGCTGACCGTTGCCGCGACTGTCGTGGCCGATCAGATTTCCAAGCTTGTCATCAAGGGCACGTTGGCCCTGGGTGAGTCTTGGCCGGCCGAGGGTGTTTTCAGAATAAGCCACGGGACGAACTCGGGCGCGGTTTGGGGACTGTTCCCGGGGCGCACCGGCATTCTAACAATCGCTTCGATCGTCGCCATCGCGTTTATCATCTACTACTACCGAACGCAGGCGGTGAGGAACCAGCCAACAAGGTTCACCGTGGGCTTGCTTCTCGGCGGCGCAATCGGCAACCTCATCGACAGGCTGCGCATGGGCGAGGTTGTGGACTTTATCGACGTCGGGTGGTGGCCCGCGTTCAATCTGGCGGATTCCTCCATCGTCGTTGGCATGACGCTGTTGATCGCCACCCTGCTGCTGACGGGCGAGCCGAAATCGCGGATCGACCAGCGCTCCGAAGCGGCCGACTGAGGGTGTTTGAGCCCGTGACCGATGTTCGCGTGTACACATGCGAAGGGCCAGCTCAACGCCTAGACCGATTCCTGGCCGACCGATGCAGCGATCTGTCACGCTCCCGCATCAAACGCCTGATCGTGGACGGAAGCGTGTTGGTCGATGCTCGTCCATCCGATGCCGGTTACAGGGTGAGATCCGGGCAAGTCGTCAGATTAACGGTCCCGGAGCCAAACCCGTCTCACATGCTTCCCCAGAACATCCAGATCGACGTGGTGTACGAGGATGAATGGTTGATGGTGGTCGACAAACCGGCCGGCCTCCCTGTTCACCCCGGGCCGGGCCATCCGCACTCAACTCTCGTCAACGCTATCCTGGGCATGCGGCCCCAGGTGGCCGAGGTTGGCGGCGTGATGCGGCCAGGCCTCGTGCACCGGCTGGACAAGGACACCTCCGGGCTGATGGTCCTGGCGAAAACCGACTCCGCCCACAGCGCGTTGTCAGGCCAGATCAAAGCACGCCAATTCACCAAAGGCTACACGGCGCTGGTCCACGGAATGCTGTCGCCGCCGGAAGCTGTTATCGAGGCGCCCGTGGGGAGAGACCCTCGCGATCGCAAACGTATGGCCATAGTCGACACCGGGAAGAACGCGACGACCGTGTACAAGACTTTGACGGCGTTTCAGAGGCACACGCTGGCCGAGGTAGCCCTGAAGACGGGTAGGACTCACCAAATACGGGTCCACTTTGCATCCGTCGGCCACCCGATCGTCGGTGACGGCACGTACGGGAACCCTGACCCGCGCATCGGGCGGCATTTCCTGCACGCCCACAGACTCGGCTTCCGGCACCCTGGGAGCTCGGCATACGTGGAGTTCGACTCGCCGTTGCCCGATGAGTTGAGCGAGCATCTGAACACGCTTGCGGGCGCATGATAATCTCCGGCCTGTGCCGGATTGGCGATCGTCAGCTCGTGGTCTGCAGGGGCCGGGTGCTTTGATGTATCGGGCGCTGCAATCCTCCGTGTCTGACGGCTTCGCGCAGATCGCCACGCTAAGGCAAACCGAGGGCAACTCGTCCAATTTCGTAGAGGGGCCGATTTCCGCGGCAGACAACACTCGCGGAACAAAGAATGGTCCGATTGGTCCTCCGGCGACGTCTTCGGTGAAACGGTTGCCCCCGCTAAACTGAGCGGCAATTACGGCCGGACCCATCGTCCCCTGCATGCCAACATACCCAGGAGCGTAACTTGGGGTGCTAGTCGCCAACGATCCATCTGCGTAGAGCAATGCTCCGTCCATCGCGTTTGCTCCGCCAGCCCCATCATAGGTCGTAACGACGAAATGCCATTGACCGGTGCTCAGCCCGGCATTTGAGATCCTGGTGACCTGGTTGTCGGCGTCTTCGTCGTAGAGTGACAGGACCAATTTGTTGCTGGCAGGGCTGCCGTAAACTCGCCACTCTCGTGCTTGCCCGGACTCGTCCCATTTCGAGAGAATCATATCTGCTCTGGACGCGTTGTATCTTTTGACCCAAGCTCCGATGCTCATACCTTGGCCGATTGAGTCGTCTCGAGAATAGTGGGAGTCCTGCGCACTGATCGCAACCTCGTCAGTACCATTGAAGGAAACAACAGGGATGGCGCCTTGAGCGCTGGGCGGCGTGTCGAACAGATTCAGGGCTTCAGGCCAGGTGAACAGGTCGCGTTCAGCTCCGATGGTCGTGAACACGTCGCTGTCGAAGACGCTCTGATCCGGCGATCCATCCGCGATGTGGCAGACGTTGACTCCATTGAACGGGAGGATAATCGTGCCCGGCCCAACGATTGTCTTGACGGCCCAATAAGCGGCGGTGATCGCGTCCGTGGACGTGGCCAACTCGTTCCACTGTGCGGTTTCGACCTCTGCGGTGTAGCTTAAGCTGCTCCCTTGCGGAGCTTTCTGGAGGATGGACTGCTCAATGTCCATGCGAATGGTCTCACCGGGATCGATCTGTTGACACGGCGGAATGTTCGAGAGCGCGACATCCGTGTCGGGGACGGAGTCACCGCTTAGGTCGAGCGACAAGACATCGCTGGAGGTGGCGACGTTGATCGCGGGAAATGACCCGTCGACAGTGACCCGTCTGACCCGAACCGGAACGCTGCCCGTGTTCGTGTAATCCAGCCAAGTGGTGCAATTATACCCTGGGTATACGTTCTCTTTTGTGACCAACACCGTGCTAGCCGAGACAACAGTGATCGAACACCTGCCGACACCCTTGTTCGAGTGATCTTTCGGATCGGCTCCCGTGCCCGCCGGATCCGCGCTGCTGGAAGTGGCCCAACCGTCGAAGAGTTGCACGTTGACGGTGTTGTCATCCTCGTCGTCGAAACCAGCCTGATTCACGATGCCGTCATCGTCGGTAAACGCCTCGACGACTTCAAGACTGACGTGGTCGGTGTTGACGGTGCTGCCAACATCCAAAGCGCCTGTCCAAATGTCGAAGCCGGTGCCAATGACGGCGACTCCGGCCACAAGCGTCATGACCATCAGACTCAATTTTGTGAATTCACGATTCATCTACATCGGTTCCTTAGGATATCGATAGCTTGCGCTGCAAGCACCGGCCTACGACGAACTGAAAACGGACAACCGGTTAATTCAAGCCTCCGTTCATCCAGATCGTGATCCAACCGATTTTCGGCACCCGCGCGATGACTACTCCAGTCAGTTCGTCGACCGTGAGTGTTGACCTGTCCGGGGCGTTGTTCGCGTCGCCTTTGGTGGTCAGCGCCAGTCCGTCGACGGTGGTCTCTAGGCTGACGATTCGGTGAACGATGTCGATCCCAGCGCGACGGTACTTCACCACGTCGCCAACGGCCAGGTCGCCGGCCGACACCGGTTTCGTGACGACCACGTCCCCGACGCCTATGACAGGCGCCATGCTGCCATCATGGATCGGCCTTATACAGCGACTGCAGCAATCATCAGTCCCCTTGCGATGAATGCCGACGATCTCGGCAAAGCCAATCCGCCGCTCCTCGACTGCCCTTAACAGTCGATGCCGCACGTCGTTTGCGGCTTGCGAGCTGTGGCCGGTCATCCTCCCCCTAGGCCAACACACTTGGATGGCGCCGTCGATCGGGTCGACACCGGCTCTATTCCATTCAAGAGCAGAATGGTGAAAATTGCGGTGAAAATGAGGTATAACAAAGCATTCAGAAGAGACAGCTTCGCGTCTGGGCGAGAAATCCGGCGCCGCTCCCGCGGATCGGAACGTACGCAGTGTCGGGATGTTCGGGCAGACCATGGCGCACATTGAGCGTGGCGCTCAGGGCATCGGTAAAGAGCCGGCATAGATATTCGCCACCGCAATCAGCGGACTGGCGTCGAGATCGGCCGGAGAAACGTTAAGGGGGTGAAGCGGGTCGAATTACGCTGGAGTCGAGCTGCACGCTCGAATGGAAATGGCCATAATGCGGCCGGACCGCATCATGCCTGCCGGAGCAAGCGACGGAGCCGCCCAAGCACCGGCGGCGCGGCCATCGACAAGATCAGTACGCCCACGGAAGTTAGGACTATCGCGCCGCCCGCGGCAACGTTCGCGTAGAACGCGATGGTCAACCCCGCGAGCGCGCTGCCCACGCCAACCGCGACGCCGCCCAGCAAGGCTATCTTCAGGCCAGTGGCGAATCTCAGACTGACCATCACCGGCACAACGATCAGGGCGCCCACCAGCAGCACCCCGACGACCCGCATCGAAAGCGTAATGGTCGCCCCGGTGAGAATGGCCAGCGCCAGATTGACTCGAAATACGTGCACGCCGTTGGACCGTGCCAGATCGGTGTCGAAAGAGCTCTGCGACAACTCCGAGTAGAACGCCAAGACGAAGCCGACGACGATCACGGTCAGCCCCGCCAGAAGCCATAGATCGGTTGAAGTTACCGTCAAGATGCTTCCGAACAGGTAGGCGAACAGATCGACGTTGAATCCATCGGCCAGGCTGATGATGACGACCGCGACGGCCAATGCCGAGTACAGCACA
>CEPS01098476.1_pt1 | contig 12367 bp, 5 predicted proteins | sample 530401 | NCBI WGS metagenome assembly CEPS01 (sample SAMEA2620035, study PRJEB7988) | marine metagenome | biome: marine biome (ENVO:00000447); feature: mesopelagic zone (ENVO:00000213) & marine oxygen minimum zone (ENVO:01000065); material: "saline water (ENVO:00002010), including plankton... | reverse complement strand
CGGGTTCTGTTCAAGATAGTACGATGAATCGAAAAGCGGGTTGGGAGACAGCCCTTTGTTTACACCTGTTGTCATATAGTGAATTAAAGGCATTATGCCCTGCTTTTCTTCTCGGGGAATCTGATCAAGATAAAAGGACGTGGCGAAAAGCGGATTGGGGTCCCTCCCCTCTTTCGCCCCGCTTATCATATAATGTGCCAGTGGATTCATGCCTATGTTTTTCACGTCCTGATTCTGGTTAAGATAGTAATTCCCATCGAACAGTCCGGAATTTTTTATCAAATAATAATCTTTCGAGAAGAGATGGAAAATTTCTTTTGTTTTTTGTCTTATTATCCTACCCCTGTTGTACAGATTCCTTAACGGAGCCGTTATCTTCCATGTTTTTGGACCTAAAACCAGGGCGTGTTCCCGCTGCAAGATATCCAGTCTGAACCGCAATATATCGATTTTTCCTTCTAATTCTCCTATTTTTTTTTCATTTTCATATTGCCTTTTCTTCCGCTCATGAATGTTTCTTTCAAGATCATCCATTTTTTCGATCTGTTTAAGAAGCTGCCGGTTCTGATCCATCAACAATACATTCTTATATTTTAAAATATATTCAATTGCGTTTTTCCCGATCGCAATATACTCTAATTCTATAATTACCTTCTGTAGTTTCTGATTAAACATGTTTAAAAAAATTTGTGGGAACTTTTTTTCAAAAACAAGCACGCCTCTTTCATGATGCATCGCGTTCGAGTTAAAATTGTCCGGCTCGTAAAAAGAGTTGTCTTCCCGGACAATAACGATCCTGTCTATTCGCAAAACCAAATAGTCATCAACAGGATCAAGGCGGAGCACTTTTATACGTCCATAAGAACTTAAATCAAACTCGAACCGTTTATCTTCACCGCTCATGATCCGGCACTGGGGCTCTTTTTCATCAAAGCCGGATCCATTGTCTATAAATACTTTTGCTGTTATTTTCTCTCTTTTTTTCATTCGACTGACTCGGAAATCGATTCAATAAATGAATAGAGCTCCTTTGTGAATGTTCTATCATCAAATTTTCTTTTTACAGATTCTCTTGCCGTACGGCCAACCCCGCGCGCGTAATCCCTGTCGGCATATAGCCTTTTCATGAATGAAGCGGCCTCATCTATGTCCGGATCCGCCCAGCGCCAACCTTTTCTGTAAGGGAGCGAATCATTTTTCAGCTCGGTCATTGAATAGCCCACCAGCAAGGAATTGTCGTCGTTCATAAAATCAAGGTTTCCCCCGTATCGGGTGGCGATGACCGGTTTTCCGAGACACATGGCCTCGAGCATGCCCAGTCCGAATCCCTCGGACCTGTGGAGTGAAACATAGCAATTTGCAGCGTTGGTAAGGCTCATGATTTCGTTTCTGGTAAGCGTCTCATGAACCATGATCACGCTGTTTTCAATACCGAGCCTGTCGATTTCAAATAAAAGGTGTTTCAGTTTTTCCCGGCTCTGATCCGCGTGTGATGTCTTGAGCAACAGTTTCGCGTCTTTTATGCCGGAAAAAACCGACGCAAAAGCCTTTATGATCGCCTCCGGGTTTTTCCGGTCCGCAGTGCTTAAAAAGTCGAAGTTATACATAAAAACATAATCGTCCCGGCTCAATCCGTATTTTCTTCTAATTTCGGATCCGGAAGTGACAATTTCCCAGTTCTCAAGAAGCGGATACGGCAGTTTCGTGATCTTCACGCGGGAAGGAGCTGCCTTCCCTATCGCTTTTTTGATAAAATCAGTGAAAACGACCACATGGTCTAGATAGTCGAACGTCTTTTTAAAGCTGTCAAAATAGTCGCCAAACTCCCACCAGAAGACGCCGACATTGTATTTATACTTGAACATATAGAAAAAACGATCATGGTTGTGATCAATGATCTGGTCGGCAGTCATAAAGAACATGTTGACGTCGAAAACCGGTTTTTCGCTGAAATACGGTTTGAATTCCAGCAGCTCATCTTCCCTCAATTGCTGGTGCACCTTGGAACCCACATTGATAATGGCAAACGGAATGCCGCTTTTATAAGATTTTTTCATAAATGACCTGGTCGACTCCGGGATTCCGAATCCGCTCGAGATATAACCGATGATATTTATTCCCGGCAAATCCGGCTTGTAAGCGGGTTCTATTTCGCCCCCCGTATCGACTTGCAGAAAAGTGTCGTGCAGCGCGTATTCCTCCTGCCCCCGGTCTCGAAACCAGCTACCGTAATCGTCACGGATTTTCTTGTTGTTTAAATCGGGAAACGATACCTGCAGGTCCGGCCTGAGCTCCCATACCCAGCGGGCTATCTGATTAATGCTTCCATCGGAGTAGACAGCGCGTGTTAAACAACGGATTAATCGTTTAACAGTTGTCTCGTCCGGTTTAAGGGGAAACGAAATGTCCCGCATCACGTCATTGTATCTTTCCCGGACAAAACCGGGGATCCTGATATCCGTTTTCGGGATGTAGTCAAAATAATATTTCAGGTTGCCGTACAGCCCGGGACTGTTTTTCGAGACCTTATCTTTATACTCATTAAACAGTTCGTCAAATCCTGGCAGATCAGAGGGTTTGTATTGGTCTATGGGTTCAGTTCCGGTCTCTGTATTCTGAACAAACAAGCCATTGAAATCGATAAAGGCAAGTTCATCGTCTTGCACATGCCAGGCCCCGTTCCTTTTGCTTAATTCCCGATCGCGCAGGTTCCACAGGTTAACGCCATACCCTTTATCATTTATAACCTGTACCTTTTTCATAACCGGACCGCCACCGGTGCGGTCTTGAGCATTTTGAATTCCGCGCTTTTGGTGAACAACCTCGCTGTCACAGAGCTTATTTGCACACCAGTCAACGACAGCTTCAAAGCTGCCAGGAGTCGTTTTCATTCCAATGAAATTGAGATTGGAAGTTCCCGTCTGAAGGGTTTCAGGCCCAGCCTTTCCTGTTTTATCTCCAGGCTGCATAAAGAACCGGGGGGTTGATACGATATCGTGGGTGTCGAGCAGTTCTGTAAGTTCGGAGAGTAAACGTGTCACATAAATGCAAAAATCAAAATAAACAATCTTTTCGTATCCGCGCTTCATCAGGTATTGAAAAACAAAAGGCCTTATCGCCGCGTTCATCTTGGCACCGCCGTATCTGAAAAGCATCATCTTATCGATGGGATCCATATGAACCTTGTTTTTCAGTTCCGGCCAGAAGAAAAAATCAACGTCCCGTCTGTTCAGCCGGTTAAACAATCTGTAATCTTCTTTTTCATAAAGCAGATCCATGAAAAAAATGACAAATTCATAATCCGGATTGTGTTTTAAAAAAGAGTCCCGCAAGGTGAGCGCGTAATGGGCGTCTTTTTTACCGGAAACGGTAAAGCCGACAGGCCCGCGTCCTGTTAAAGATATCTTTCTGAAATTGGTTTGTGAGCCATCCGGAATAAAAGTTGTTGGTTTTGTTATTTTCGGCCCGATGTTTGCTCCGACACCCTCGCCTGCGCCTGTATCTTCTATTTTGATTCTGTCGCAATCAATTCTCAGTGCTTCTTTATTTTCAAAAAGGATATCAAACCAGACAGGCCGCTCTCCCGGCACATAAAAAGAAATATCAGCGCAAAAGCCGCTTTTTCCGCTGTGTTCATACATTTTGTAGTGATCATGTCTCTTTACGTCACTTCTCTCGATAGGATAACCACAGTCATAAGAAAGATCACCGACTTTCAGTATGACCTTATCCACGCGTTTTTTTTCATGAAAGCACCAGCCTTTAAAAACAACCCGTTCTCCAATCAACGGTTTCGATGGGATCGGAAAATCAAATGTAAACAAAAATGGGTCAATCTTAAAAGTTTTACCGGTATCAATTTTTACTTTTTTTCCGTTTCCGAAAAACGCTTCAAACCAGACCGGTTTTTCACCCGATGCGTCAAAAACCAACAGAATTTTAAAACCGCTGTGACGGCTATGCAGATGATCCGGATAAGCACGTTTTACATCTTTCCTGTCAATCCAGAACCGGCATTCATACGATTTTTCTCCGGCGTGCATGACAAGCATTTCAACAGGTTCTGTTTCATGAAAACAGTATCCGTTGATTTCAACCGGAGTGCCAATGTCGGTTTCCCAGGACGTCGGATGTTCCACTGAAAAAATGAACGCGTTATCAAGGCGATCTTTAAAGGCTTTTTCTGTTTCGATTTCGATAACTTTTCCATTCTTCAATTCAACAGCTTCGACAATTTTCCGAAAGTTTTTCTTAAATGATCTTAGAATATTCATTTGTTATCATTAAAGTATATTCAATTGAATTAATAGAGTGGATTGCGATCTTTTCCAGACTTTCAAATCTTTGCAATGCTTGCGAATGAGCGGTATGAAGGGGCGGGAAAGAAATTCAGCCGGCAATATTTTATTTGCCTTTTTTAGCGACAGCCATAAGCGATGTCCCCAAAAATGGCCTCGGCAACAAATTGTTTTCCAGGTGTATCAACGTATCAAGGTGGTTAAGTATGCCAAATATTATATATCAAAACATTTTATAGCAGGTTTCCATGTCAGTCAGGTTTAAATTTGTAAACATATTGGACAATAAAGTCAGGAAATAATATATTCTATTGTTGCAGATTCGTTGTAACATGGTATCACTACAGACAGCTTCATTCTAACGCCTCAGTTGCCCCATCAATCATTGAAAAACTTATTTTTAAACAAAGTAAATATCGCGATCACGCCATCTTTGCATTTTATTTTCTTCCCTCCCTCAAAAGACCTGGGAGTATACGAGACCGGCACCTCGCAAATATCATATCCTTTTTTTAGCAGCTTTGCGGTCACTTCAGGACAAAATTCAAATCCTTCACAGGTTAATCTTATATTCTTTATAATCTCTGTTTTAAACACTTTATAACAGGTGGGCTCATCGGTTATTTTCGACTGATATAGAAAGTTGGTCAGGAACGTCAATATTCTACCACCCAGATAATATCTATGATAGGATTTTTGAAATTTTTCTGTCAATACACGAGAGCCGTATACAACCCCTGCCGCACCCGTTATTATAGGCGCTATCAATTTATGATAATCCCTAGGATCATATTCCAAGTCCGCGTCTTGAATAATCACAATATCGCCGCTTACATGGTTTAATCCCGTTCGAATTGCACAGCCCTTGCCCCTGTTCCTTGGATGGAAAATGATTTTAGTTTCATTGTTTTCCTCATCTTTCAAAAGCTCTCGAGTACCGTCGGTTGAAAAATCATCGACCACGATTATTTCTTTGTTTATCTTTTGTCTCCTAACCTTTTTCAAGATCTCCCCAACCGTACTTTTTTCATTAAACACAGGCATTATTACCGACAGTTTCATTATGAATTAGGATTTTCACCCCTCCTTCAAATTACTACCTTTCAGAACGATGTTCGCCAATAACAAATCAAATTTTAAAAGCCTTTTCCCAAAAATTGGGATTATTTCCTGTCCGTCTCAACGAGAGTAAAGGTTTCCCATTTTCCGGTTGAATTTTTATTTGCAAACAGCTTCCCATTCTCAGCAGTTACATACTGACCATTGACTGCTTTGATGGCTACTTGGTTTTTCCCAAGGTCAATCAATTTAAAAATTTCCCATGAACCAATCACATCCCTATTGGCAACCAACTCCATGCCTCCTCCACCCTCAGCACACACAAACTTTCCGTTGGAAGCCATAAAAGCCACTTGGTTGCCACCCAGGTCAATTAACTCGAAGGTTTCCCAGTAACCGGGCAAATCTGCATTTACGATCAATTCATCTCCCACATTACCTTCGGCAGACACATATTGTCTGTTGGCAGCCATAAGAGCTACTTCAGGATTCTGATGAGTAATCAGCGAACCTTCAAACTGAATCCTTGCTATATTTTTGGAATCGACCTCTGGCAATGATAACCACACTGTGGCATGTTTTCCGGGTAAGATGTATGGCGGAATTTTGAATGAGCTTTTATATTTGAGTTGTTCCCCCTGTTTTGTTGTGAGCATAACTGAGATATCACTCGAACCGAGGGTAAGTTTTCGCCACGCCTTTCCTTTTTGAGCCGGCTTTACGATAAAGTTAATATCTATACCGGTATTTGTAACCTTCCAATGTGACCAGAGCACAGCCAATTTTTCACAGACTTGTTCCGCCATTTGCTGTCGCATGTATAATTTTTTTTCAACGCCGTGACGTTCCCATACCAAAGAATCCCCCAATTGGCCGGCGAACCTGAAGCCATAAGGCTGCAGATCGGCTACCGCCCATGATGATATGTCCTCTTTTGAATACTTGTCCAGATGAACTATCAGTGTCGATGCAGGGGTCAGACCTATAAATTTAAAACAATCTCCATGAGGACAATCCTCGGTGTAATGTGACAAAGCATCTGCTGACGGAGTGTACCAGCCACTCTGACCGCCAAGCTTTGGCCGCCAGTGTGCTGTTTGATAGTGCAGATATTTATAGGCATACGAATTGCGACCTCTACGACCAACTGGAAGTTCTAGCACGGGACCATCATCGGGACTTTTTGCAAGATAGCTGTAAACAGGAGGGAACCTTTCCAACGTTTCTGCAAAAGCACCCTCAGTGTCCCTAACAGCATAGTCAAAACGGAGCAAAAAACAAAAAGCAATGATTGCCAGCAATTTGATAAATCCGGGCCATTTTTTCCAGATATCAAGCAAAGCTGCAATCCCAAAACCCCCCACAATTGCCATGCAAAGCAGGAAAGGCTGAAAGAACCGCGCTGGAACTCTCATGGCTTTAACACCAGGTATCACATAGTAGGCGATCTGATACGGCATCGGGATACCGGTATTGCGATTAAAAAAGATCAGGTAAGGGCCCAGCATCAGAATGCTAATGATCAGTGCCGTCCAGACATAACGTCTGGCATCGTACTTTTGTGCTTTTGTCAATGGTGACTGTCGAAGACGAATCATAACTAAGCCCAGGAAAGCCAGTATACAAGGGGTCAGCCCAATAAACACGGCCCCCTCTCCACCGCGTATATCGATCCGAAAAAGTCCGGCCAACCAATCATAATGCGCAAAACCAAATGACGGACGGAGAAAAAAACCTAACGGTTCTGCTGAATATATGGAATTTGCACTTAGGCCGTGAATAAAATGCCAGTGTTTTGCAGTTTGCATATAAGGCAAGCCTAATGGTAAAAGCACGGTAATGCTGAGTATCAGCCCGGCAAGGAGAGTGAGGTGGAAGTGTGGATTTGTTAACAAAATCCATCTGTCAGGCCCCCTGCACTCAAGCGTAAAATGTACAAGGAACAGAATAGCCAGCAGGGTTAAAAGCATGCTTCCAAGATAGATGCTCGCATAGTACTGGACCCATACGGCAGTCAACATTCCAAAAAAATAGCGCCTTTTGAGGGTTTCCAGGAAACGGTTGGCACAAAGGAGGGCAAGCGGCGCCCAGAAAAATGGCAGCAGTTGCAGGTGGCCCGCATGTCCCCAGCGGTAAGGGTTAAAGCTGAAAAGCAAACCGGCGATCAGGCCTGCCCAGAAACTTTGCGTCAAATTGTACACCAGCAGGAATACGCAATACATTCCAAGAACAAAAGAGGCTAATAGCAGCATATTTGCAGCGAATGCAGGATTATCTGTAAAATACTGGACCGGAAGTGTTATCCACAGGTTGCCGAACATGGTTTCAGAAAAAGCAAGTGCATTTTTAACTGGATAGAAAATAGGCGCATCCCAAACAGAGATTCCTGATTTAAATAGAGCGTGAGCATTCCAAGATAAAATCCATGAGTTGAGGAATGAATCACCTCCTTCATAAAGATGATCCCATAAGTGGTGTACAAACCTCGGACCCTGAACAAAAAAAACCAAACCGGCAGTAAGTATTACGATTAAATGTTGTATCAAGGTTGAATTCTTGGCTTTTGCTGTCGTGGATATAATTTGATCAAAGATGCGCGTATTCATGAAATAAGAAATCTAAATCTACATTCTCTAAGAAATTGGCATATTTTGGACAAGCCCGGTATATTTTCGCTTAATCATGTCCCAACTGTAGTTGTCGAGTGTGTACTTCTTTCCGGACGCAGCCATCTGTGTCGCAGCTTCTTGGTTGTTCAGAATGTAATCCAAGCATGCTTCAAATTCATCGTAATTGCCGTACCACAGGCCGCCTTTGCTTCTTCTGCACTGCCCTTTTAAGACTTTGCATCTGCCGTTTACAAGCACGGGCCGGCCGCATAGCCAGGATTCAAGAAGTACCATTGACAGGCTCTCAAAGGGTGACGGCATAATCAGGCATTTTGCACGGGAAATTGCGGAAAACTTATTATCTTCGCTAACAAATCCCAGTGAGACGATATCATCGCTGTCAGGCGTTTCCATTTGCGAGCGGCCTACAAGCAAAAGTTTCAGGTCGCTTTGATTTTTTTTTTTGTATTTATGCCAAAATTCAAAGAGTTCCCGGCATCCCTTGGATTCATCCACCCTTCCGACATACAATACATAATTTTCCGTAAGGCCGGGTTCTGACGTTCTCTTCATAAGAATTGACGAGTCCAGTTGAATGCCGACCCCGACAATCTCAGAATGCGTGCAGTCGATATCAAACTTTTTCACCAGGAAGTCTTTTTCTTCCGGACTGTTAAAAACGAAGCCTCGCGGTTTTCTGAATAGACCCCCGAAAATCGACAGGTAAATCGGCGGCTCATCATGGGCCGTCGGCACCAGAAGAGCTTTGTCGGCAACGAGCGGAATTCCCCAAAAGGTTGTCGCGTAAAGATACGTAAAAAAGATAAAAGCATCAAACCGGTGCCGGTGTGTTTTGATATAACCTGTCAATGCCGGCGAATCCGGTCCCTGTGCCTTCATCCAGTTAATCTCGTCTGCCCGAGAATGTGGTTTTTGAAAGATGTCTTCGCTTAGCCTGTTAAACTTTCTGACATCCCTTGGCTGTGCCACGGAAAACCGGCGTACCAGGACATCATTTATCAGATCATCTCCGGATGGGTAATGATCGGCCCATGTCATATAGTCCAGCGCACACGTCGTCAGGACCTCGACATCCCACTCATCTTTCATCAACTCGGCGATCCATCGGCATTCAAGCTCTGCACCCCCGTTGACTTCCAAACCATATCTTTGAACGACAAAGGCGACTTTGGCCTTCACGAGATCTGTTCTTCCATTTGTGAGATAAGTTTGTTTAATCCCGGCAAAACCTTTTCAGGGAGAAAATCGGTCCGCCTGCTTCTTTGGGCCTTCAGGATTTTCTTCTTTAACTTCCCATCATGTACAACAAGCTTTGCCAGGGCCGCGATCCTGACAAGGTCTCCTTTATGGTTGAACATGATTCCGGCTTGCCCCAGTGTTTCCGGTGCTGCCGCACTATTATAAGCCAGGACAGGCACATCAAACCACATGGCCTCGATCAGGGGAATGCAAAAGCCTTCATGCTCGCTCATCGACCAGAAGAGATGTGCTGTCCGGTAGTAGGCCTGCAGCGCCGAATCGCTCACCAGTCCGGTCACAAGGACATGCCGCCTTAAACCATGTTTCGCTATAACATCTAAAAGATGGTCATGATAAGGATTGCCCGACTCAATCTGACCGACAATGATGAGACGCGCATCGGAATCCATGGTAAGATAATGAGAAAAGGTTTCGACGAGTTGATCTTGACGTTTATTCGGCACGATTCTGCCGACAAACAGCAAATTTGTTTTGCCGTCCTGAAGGCGACGCATCAGATCCGTATTCGGCAAATGGCTCCATTTGGCAGGGCAGACAGCGATGGGCAGCACACCCGGATTGTCAAAGGAACTCGCCTCAAGTTCGGACGCGTTATAGGCCGAATCACCCACGGATATCGTGAAACTGCCGGAAAGCTTTTTGAGGTCATCCCGCCCCTTTTTCAGAATACTTGCAAAATCCGGCCAGAACGGTTCAAAAAATTCGGGTGGGGTGATGTTGTGATATATGAGGCATTTTGGTCCCGGGTGATTAACTGCGAAAATTGTGATCTCCGAACCAATGGAATGGTGGTAAAGCATGCCCGCCTTCGCACTGATGGTATTCTGGTTGAATATACTTGCTTCATGAGCAATCCGCTGGTCCAAATGCTTGACAAAGATTTCGGACCTGTAACCCAGGCAACGAAGATAATCTCTGATTACCATGGCATGATTGGAAATTGCATCACCATAAGCGAGGTTCGGGATTAATTGATGGATTTTGTTAAGTTTTTTCGAAGCCATGGCAACCCTGTAACAATTGTCTGACGGATATATTGCCTTTTCATAACGATCAATCACCTTTTCCCAATCCGCATTCTCTTTTGCAAAACAGCGGCCGTTCTCACCGAACCCTGCTATCTGCTTTTTGTCCTGCCTGTTAATTTCGGCAAACATGTGCGACCATTCTTCAAGCGTTCCTGCAAGCCAGCCGCCTTTTGCACACTGGACGGCTGTGGCGGTGGCCAGACAGTCACGATGGGCTACAACTGGTCTGCCATGAAACCAGGCTTCCATCATTGCCCTGGAATAGCTTTCATTCCGGCTAGGCTGAAACAGGGCCAAACAGTTGGCAATCAATCCGTTTTTTTCATCATCTTTAACCAGGCCCAGATCGACAACCCCTTCGATGCGGCCGCCAAAAGAGCCTGTTCCAGGTCCTGCCAATATCAGTTGTAAGTCCGAGCATGGGTTCTGCTCTTTAAAACGGGCATAGGCTTCTACGATAAAATCGGTGTTTTTGGCAGGATCTCTGCGTCCGAGGCAGAGTATGAAGCGCGAATTGTCCAGCCGCAAAGACCCTATTTTGTCAATCTGGTTTTTGCCAGCATCAGACATCTCGACCCCCCCTCCGGTGAAAAAACTTTTCTGACAGATTCCCGGGCCGTAAAGCCTCTGAGCCAGAAGTTGCTCCCCCTCGGATATGAAAAGGATCCCTTTTGCCGAATGAAAGATTCGTTCAACCTGGGCCAAGTAGGCATAAGCCTCGTCATGCAAGCATGGCTGCAGAAACGCCCGTTCCGCGACGATGGGTAGTCCGTTAATAGTGAGCCCGTACAGGTAGGGGATAAAGATAAACGCGTGATAGCTGTCTTTTTCGACTCTCAAATAATTTGTCAGAAGTGTGGAATTTATGTTTTCCTTGACGAATGCGTCCGAATGCTCCCATGATATCGGCGGCACACCGGCTTTCAGTTCGGGAAAAGGCCTTTTCAATAAAATCCGGTTCATCCGGTCAAAGGATTTGTGATCACGTCTGTCTACCGGAAAACGATGGATGTTGAGGCCGTGTTCATGGCTTGTACCAGCACTAAAATGATTGCTTGACCAGTCTTCAAAAAAAGACCGGCAGCAGGTTGTCAAAACTTCCACCTCGTGCCCCCGCCTTGCAAGCCGGGTGGCAGCCTGCCAGGCCTGTTGCTCCGCACCCCCTTTCAAATTCCTGCCAAACCAGGGAATCACGAAAGCAATTCGTTTCACACTTTATATCCGATCACGGCGTAGTCTCTGGGGCCATAGAATAATTTATTAAATCGCCTGGCGAGTTCGGAGTCATCACCTTTTACCTCTTCTTCTTCATCAACGGGATTCAGAGGCAAAACTTTGACTCGGAAAAACCCCTTTGATTCGATCAAAAATTTAGTAACGGTCGACGGCAGGGGGTTAATGTGGGTGGGATCAAAATAAAAGCTGTATGAACCAACTCGGACGTTTTCGGGATTCGGTGTCTCAAAAATTATAAGACCGCCCGGCTTTAAAACGCGTACTGTCTCGTCCACAAAGCGCATCAGTAGATTGAACGGAAGATGTTCAATGAGGTGAAAAGCCGTGACTGCGCCCAGAGTGTCAGCCGGTAGCGCAGCAAGATCTTGAACAACATCCTTCTCCGCCACTTCCAGTCCCTGTTTTTGACATCGTTCAATCAGCACGCGATTAAGGTCCACCCCCTTTGCGGTCAGTCCTTCTTCTTTAAGAAGCTCCAGCCATTCACCCCGTCCGCATCCGGCGTCCAGGACCGGACGATCATCCGTCCCTGCCCCGGATTCCTTAATCCATGGTAGATAAACCCTCAGCCTTTTCTTTATCTCTTTGCGCGTTCCCCTGAACCTGTCTTCGAAGAAACTGTACTGAAGATCCAAAAGATGGGACTGCTCATCGGCAAAAACTTCCAGGTGTTTCTCGTCTAGCGGCGCGGGCAGGCGTTTTTGAGCCTCTTCCAAAAGCCGATCAAGACGCCTTTCCTGCAAAACCCGGTTCGTTTTCAAAAAAGCGGTATTTTTGTTCAGTTCGTCCAGCTCTCTGGCATCTTGTTCAAGAGAAGCTCTAAGACCGGCAATCTGTTTGTCCCACTCCACCGTCA
>CEPS01021736.1_pt1 | contig 12384 bp, 13 predicted proteins | sample 530401 | NCBI WGS metagenome assembly CEPS01 (sample SAMEA2620035, study PRJEB7988) | marine metagenome | biome: marine biome (ENVO:00000447); feature: mesopelagic zone (ENVO:00000213) & marine oxygen minimum zone (ENVO:01000065); material: "saline water (ENVO:00002010), including plankton... | reverse complement strand
TTTTTTGGCAGCGTTTATTGAATACCAACTTATTGGTCTACCAAGCACTGGATGCATAATTTTACCTGGAAATCCTTTGCTCCCTTTGCGGCCAATCATTAGAGCGCAATTAATAGTCTTTTGATTTCTTTTTTTATTTTTCATGCTTTTTAACTACACAACTATCTTGTCCATATTTGATTATAAAAAGAACTGAATGATGCAGAACTTTCAATAATTTCGGAATGTTGTTTCTGTTTTAATTTAAAACCTGCTTTTGTTAAATATTCTTTCGTTTCTTTAGCTTGTTTCGCAAAATTATCATTCACTTCAATTAACAAACTTTCAGCACTTTTAAGAGTATCAGTTGCTCCTTTTAATATTAAATGTTCTATACCATCAACATCCATTTTTATGTAATTTGGCCTTGCAAAATTTAAAAGACTTACGGTCTGATCAACGGACATTCCCACTGTCTTATATTTAAATACACTTTTCATTGGTGAACCTTCATGATCAACTTCTTCACCGAAATTGGATAGAGCACCACCCCATTCTTTTGTTGTCATATAAAAGGGCTTAACAGCCAAATTATCAAATAAGGGCAAAGAAATAATTGTAATTTTATCTGAGAGTGAATTTAAATATACATTTTTTGCCAATAATTCTAAATTAAATACAGAAGGTTCAAAGGCACAAACTTGGCAATCTGCACGTTTGGCTGCGTAGCAACTGTATAATCCAATATTTGCTCCTATATCCCAAAATACACTGTTTTTTTTAAATGTATCTATCCATTTCAAAGTTTCTGGTTCCTTAGAAGAAAAAGTCTTAACTCGAAAAAAATTTAATCTGTTTGGTACACAAAAATTAAATTCTAAATTCTTATGTTTTATAGTTCTTTTTTTAAGTAAAACAGCATTGGTTAATTCATCAATAAAATATCTTCCAGTATTTATTTTGCTAAAAAGTTTAACGATATTTTGTGCAAACACTTTAATTATAAATTTTAAAATTATTTTCACTGTTTTTTTACTTAAGTTCTCTTACTATGTAAGCTAAATTCTTTTCAAAATTTTTTTCTTTTTTTATTTTTAAATGTTCGCCTGGTCTTGGTGTAAAAGGTGTGGGCTTTATATCATAGTGACCTATATTACTATCATCTGAAAATTTAATTTTATTTCTTGGTATATTTAAATATTTTGAAACCATTTTCATCAAATTTTTAACTTTTATTGAATATTTGCCTGTAATTATTAAATATTTATTTTTATATTTTTTTTGAATAACCTTAATACATGCTTTTACAGCATCTTCGACATGAATGTATTTTCTTTCCGCATTACTGGTGCCTCCATAAATTAATTTTTTATTTTTTAAACCACTATTAATAATGGTATTAAGTCCATTAGACTCATCTGATCTACTGCCGTATAAAGAACCAAATCTCAGAATAGTGTATTTTAATCCATAAGCTTCGTAGAATCTTTCCACATAACTTTCTGCTGCTTGTTTACTGGATCCATAAAATCCTCCTTCTTCAGTATTCGCATAAATCGAGCTTGCATGAATAAATCTTTTCACCTTATGTTTTGTTGAAATAATTAATGCATTAATTGTTCCTACGATATTGATTTTTGCTGACTCTAGAGGTTTCATTAAAGCTAGATCTAAATCTGCTAAAGCTGCAAAGTTATATACAAAATCGCAGCCTTTTATTGCAAGTGATAACTTCTTTTTGTCTAAAATAGACCCTATATACATTTTTTGATTTTTCTTTATATATTTTGATTTTTTTATATCGAAAATATTAACTTTATAGCCTTTAGAACTTAATAAATCGCATAAGTGAGATCCTATAAATCCACTACCACCTAATACTACCACTTTCATTAGATTAATTTATTTTGGACAGAGCATTATTTAATAGCTCGTCACGTTTTTTTAAATTATCAAGTTTTAAAAAATAATTTTTAGAATTTGTTTTTTTACAAGTATAAAAATTTCCATTATCCAAATACTTTTCAAGTTCTATCAAAAACTTTTTTGTATTATTAAAATAATAAATTTCATCTTTTGTGTTACCGTCAATAAGCTTTTCAAATATATCTTCTTCAATAACAAAAATATCTGCATCAAAATACAAAGCTTCAAAAAAAACTGTAGTTCCCCATGACATAATATTTAGATCAGATATTCTTAATAAGTCATTAACGCTATGTTCGCTAGAAATATATGAAATTTTGTCTGCTTTAATATCGCTTAAAACTTTTTTCCATAAATCTTTGTGTCCACTAGAATAATCTTTAAAAATAATATTATATTTATTTTGATACTTTTTAAGTAAATGTAAAATATCGTAATGAAATTCCCATAGCGAAGTTTCACATTTTTCTCGGTTATATCCAAAATAAAACCAATTTCTATAAACGAGAGAGCCCATTAAAAAAAGCACCGTTAGCTTATTATTTGTTCTTAAATTTTTTTTTGAATTTTGTTTTCTATTATCATAATCAAATCTTGGAGAACCAACTGGTAAAATTTTCTGATTCTTATGAAGTTCTAAATGTTTTAAAATACATTTATCATTTTTTATTAGGTCCACTAAATGAGTTCCATAAGAAATATGGTTTTTACAAAATCTAAAGTCAGTAATATCGTAACCAATCATTGAATTAGATAATCCATAACCTCCGTGTGCCCAAGTTACAAAGGGTATTTTAAGATCAATACAGTTTTTTCTAAACGGTATGGTTGCTGAATAAAAAGGATTCATGCTCTGAAAAATTACACATGTTGGTTTAATTCGATTAATTATTTTTTTTGCTTTATTATATTCATCAAACTGGAAATCCAATTGTTTTGTAAGTTTTAGTAAAATTTCATCAAATATTAATTTAAAACTTATGTTTTTGTATTTTATTATCTCATAAAAATCTGTTTTATTTTTTAAGTAATCTACAAACTTATTAAAAAAATTTAAATTATTTATAAATTTTTTATTATTTAAATTATTATGATTATAAGCTAAAAAAAAAATTGACTCTTTAGGATACAATTTTTTATACCTTAAAATTTCAAAACAGCCGACAGAAAGATATTTGGGTTTAGATGTATAGTAATTAATTAAGAAATTCGCTTTATAATAAATATTTTTTAATTTTCCTTTTAGAAAAGAGACCATAAATCCTTTTAAATTATTAAAAGATGAAAATATAAATTTCCCATTTTGGCTTGGTGAAATAAGTTTGATTTTTATTTTGGTAAAAGTTGTTTCAGTCGTATTTAATAAATATTTAATTACGCTTATTTTATTATTAATTAAAAACTCATCATTAATTAAAATTTTATTTGTATCTGCAACTATTATCTCGGACGGATTAAATTTTTCAACAAGTTTTGTAATTAACTCAGAATAGTAAAATAATTGATCAAAAGAAATTTTTATAGCAAAATGATAATCATTAAAAAATTTCCAATCTAAATCTCTAAATCTTTCATCTACATTCCACAAAGCTTCGTCTAAAACTTTTGTGATTTTAATAGAGTGGTCCGTTATTTCTTTATACCTTGGCCATAATTCTTTATGGTTACAAAATTGATATGATTCAGAATAAGAGATTTTATTAGTTTTTAATAGGTAGCTTGATTCGGGATCAAGTGAGACTATCACATCACTTTTATAGCTTAGTTTGTTGCTAATAATTTCTTTTGCCTGCCAGGAAAATTCAACTAATATTATTCTCATATGATTTTATGTTAAAAAAAATTTTGAATTGGCTTGTTTAAATTTATTTATATAAAAAAATAATAGCCATAAGTAATAATTACCAGACGGTTCTTCCCCCATCGATTACTAAGTTATGACCATTCATATATGATGAGGCATCAGAGCACAAAAATTGAATAGCGGAACGGTATTCATTTTTATTTGCCATTCTTCCCATGGGAATTAGTCTAGAAAGTTTTCCTTGAAATTTTTTATTTTGGCCATCAAACACTCCACCCGGTGACAAAGCATTGCATCTAACTCCATTGCCAGCCCAATATGTAGCTAGGTACTTTGTTATTCCTAATAGCCCTGACTTAATAGCAGAATATGTAATTGGTTTTACTGGTTGTTTATTTTTTTTAAATTTACTTTCCGCATATATTCTTTGATCAGGTGCAATAATAGATAAATCAGAAAGAATATTTAATATTACACCTCCTTGATTTTTGGACATTTCATAACCAAATTTTTTGATACATAAAAAAGAACCGGTTAAACCTACCAAAATTTCTTTATCCCAATTTTTTAAGGGCAAATGTTCTAATCTTGTTTTATTATTTTTCTTTATATTTTTAAACTTAGGATTAATAGCTGCATTATTAATTAAAATATCAACGTGTTTACCTTTTTTTTTAAGTTTTTTATAACATGATAAAATTGATCTTTCTTTTGTTGTATCCATTTTTATTGTACAGAAATTTTTATCGCTAAAATGCTTTTTTAATTTAATTTTATTTTCGCGAAGAAGCTTCATGTTTAGATCGGTTAAAATTACATAAGCACCTATTTCAAGTAATGCATATGCATGCTCAAAACCTAACAGTCCTCCCGCCCCAGTGATCAAGGCATTTTTATTTCTAAGATTGAATTTTTTTAAATTCATAATTATAAATCTAATTTTTTAACTTGTCCTCCATCAACAATCCAAACACTACCTGTAACGAAATCTGATTTTGCTGAAGCTAAGAACAAACAAATGTTCGAAATATTTTTAGGATTACCAAATTTTTTTAGTGCAACATTGGAATTTAGATTATTTATGACAGCTTTTTTATTTTTTCTTATTTTTTTTTCCCAAACAGACCCTTTAAAAAAGATATTTCCTGGAGCTATAGCATTAATTCTAACTCCTTTTTGACCAAGAATTTTTGAATTCATTTTAACGTAAGAATTTAATGCAGATTTTGCAACGGAGTAAGTTATGGGTGCACCAACAATGTATTCGACACCACAAATCGATGAAATGCAAATTATGCTTCCTTTAGTTTTGACCAAATACTTTTTTGAAGCTTCTATTATATTTGTTGCGCTAAAAAAATTTTTTTTAAAACTAGTTAGCCAATCTAAATAATTTTCAGAACCAGGTTTAACCGACTTACCACTACCCACGTTACAAACTACAATATCTATACCATTTAATAATGAAGCTGCCTTAATTACAATTTTCTTTGCTATTTTAGGATCTTCTACGTTTCCATGTACTATTTTTGAATTATAAATGTTTTTCGCTACCTTATTTAACCTATCTCTATTTCTTCCATTCAACGCAATAATTGAGCCTGCTTTGCTAAAATTTTTTGCTATTTCCAAACCAATACCTGATGAAGAACCTGTGACTAAGACTTTTTTGTTATTAAGATCGTTGTACATAAATATTATGAATTCATTAAAAATTTTGTTACAAAATCTCTATATTCTTTAATAATAGGAACATGTTGATTTTTTTTTGATCTTGCTCCTTGTAGTATAAAATTACCTTTATAACTAATTTGTTTTAACTTTTTAAAAATAGTGAGAAAATCAGCATTGCCTTCGCCTAATGGAACAGTATTTCCTTTATAAATTCTATCTTTAATATGAACATTATCTATATATTTGCCATATAAACTTATCTCTTCACTTGGGTTGAAGCCATATGAAGCACTATTACCAGTATCATAATTAATTCCAAAAAATTTACGATTGAAATTTTTTATAAATTTAAAATATTTTTTTGGTTTAAAATCTGTTTCGAATAAAATCTTAATTTTATTTAATCGCAATAAGGGATAAATGTTTCTTAAAAAATTAATTAAAATCATTTCTTGTTTTTGACTTTCTACTCTACCATTATCAACTAATGGCAAAACAATAAATTTAATTCCTATTTTACCACTTGCTTCAACGATATTCAAAAAATCCATTTGTAAACTAATCCTTTTTAGGGAGTTAATTTTCCAAAATGGTTTTTGCATAAAACAATCTCCTGTAAGAGATAAAACTTTAAAATTGTATTTTGAACAAAGACTTTTAATTTTTTTTTGACCTTCTTTGGTCATTAAGGGATTAGAATAAAGTTTTATAAAATCCAAAGTCCATTCTAAAATTTTAAAATTTAATCTTTTCCCGATTTGGAATTCATTTTTCCAATTTTTCCAAGGAAAAGACTGTATTTTTTTTCCTTGCAAGGGTGATAGCCTACCTTGCATAAATCCAATCTTATATTCCATTATTTGAATTTATATGGTGTGGAAAAATTATCCCTTTGATTAATTTTATTATTGTTTTTTTTATCCCAATTTTTAATCTGTTCGTCAATACGAACTTTACTTTCTGAACACCACTTATTTAAAATTTTTTTAAATACTTTACCAACCTCACCTTCGCCAATTTTTACACTATTAAGACTTGTAACTGGAAGCATACAAAAGGGTGTTGCTGTCATAAATGCCTCGTCGGCATTGTAGACGTCATAAGGCTCTATATTTTTTTCTATAACTGGAATACCAAGTTTTGGACTCAGCTCATTCATCACATATGATCTGGATACTCCTCGTAACATATTTCTGCCTTCGGGACTAATTACTGTACCATTTTTTACGATTAAAAAATTGTCGCCAGATCCTTCTGCGATGTAACCATCTGGATCAAGCATTAATGCCCAATTATTTTCACCTTTAAATTGGGAAACTTCAATATTTGCCATTTGGTAAAATAGTCGACTTCGATTTTTAATTTTTGGATCCATTAAACTTGATGGAATCACTCTTTGCGACGGTATTACTGCATTGATTCCAGTATCAAATAATTTACCCATTCCTGACACAGTCCATCTGAGTGGAAAATCTGCAATTATTACATTTGGACCTTTGTTTAATCCATCAATGTTATGATAAATGTTAAGTAATCCTCTTGATACATCAATCATTAATCTATGTTCTTCTTCTTTTCCGAATAAATGCTCATTAGCTTTAGCCGTTTCCAAACACGCTTTGTACATATCATTTTTAGACATTGCGATATTTATCCTTAAAATTTTCAGACCATTATACAATCGGTCTATGTGTTCTCTTAACTTGAAATGTTTTTTATTAAACGATCTGGTCATTTCAAAAACCATATCGCCAAACATTAAAGCAGAATCGTAAATAGATACTTTAGCATCTCTTTCAGGTAAAAATTTACCATTGAAATAAACCAATCTTTCTTTTGATTTCATTTTGTTTCTTTTGGGTTAATTATTTTAAATATTTTTCTAATTTTAGATTTTAAGAAAACTGAAAAAAACTTAAGATCACTTTTTGTGTCAACTTCAAAAGCTGAGTAACTATTCATAGTATAGCTTGATATTTTACCGCCTAATCTATTTTTTATTGTTTTATATATTTTTTTTTTGGTTACGTATATAGAACCATTTTCTGTTAAAGTTTCTGGCATATATTTTCTATTTGTGTGTCTTCTATTAAACGGATCATGACCTAACGGTAACACTTTTGCACTTTTCATTCTCCAAACAGTTGAGTGCCAATTAACACATGAAAAAAGAGAGTCAGCTTTGTTTTGAATAAACTTTTTAATCGCTGCGTCCAAATCATCAATTCTTCTTATTGGAGAAGTCGGTTGCAAAAGTACAATATTATCAAACTTTTCTTTATAAATTTTTTCAATATATTTTATTGCATGTAAAACTGACGGTTCAATCTGAATAGTATCATTTGACAAATGTTTGGGCCTAAAAATTGTTTTTGCTCCATATTTTTCTGCAATTTTTGCTATCTCTTTACCGTCTGTAGAAACAAAAACATTCTTTATAAATTTTGATTTTTTTGCTGCTTCTATTGAATACGAAATGAGTGGATGTCCGTTAATTTTAATAATATTTTTTTTTTTTATTTCTTTTGAACCGGCACGAGCTGGAATAATGGCAATAAAACCTTCTTGTTTTCTACTCATGCTATGTAATAAAGATATGAACTTTAATCAATTTTTACTCGAAGCTTTTTTCTAATGATCTCTTCTTTGTTTGTTATTCTTTTAATACCATCTCCTTTAATTCGAGGCACCATTCTAATCGTTGTTACAAAATTTTTTAACGCACCTATCTCTATAGAAGCTGCCTGATCTGAACCATACATAGCTCTATCTAAAGTAATGTGACGTTCAATTGAAGTTGCTCCCAAAGCAGCAGCGGTTACACAAACTTGTAATAATGTACTTTCATGGCCTGAATATCCAACATTACAATTATATCTTTTTTTTAACGTCTGAATGCACATTATATTGGCTTCATCTACTGGTAATGGATAAGTGCTATTGCAGTGCATGAGTTCGAATGGACATTTTTCTTTCTTAAATATATCAATAACCTCGTCGAGTTCTGTTAGAGTTGTCATACCCGTTGAAATAAAAGTTTTTTTTCTTTCTATTGCTATTTTTTTAACCAATGGCTTATGTCCTAACATTGGTGAAGCAAGTTTGTTAAATTCAACATCAAAACTTGCTATAAATTCTTGAGATTCTAAATCCCATGCTGAAGCAGACCATTTAATTTTTTTTTCTTTACAGTGTCTGTTTATTTCCTGATACTCTCTTTTACCAAATTCAAGACCTAATTTTTGATCTCTTTGGGTAGTTCCCCATGAAGTTTCTCTAGGACTATCTAAAAATTCTTTTGAGTATACTTTTTCTACATTTCTTTTTTGAAACTTCACAGCGTCAAATCCAGCATTAACGGCTGAATCTATTAATTTTTTTGCAATATTCAAATCACCATTGTGATTTATTCCAATTTCAGCAATTAAAAAAATACTCATTTCTTTGCTCATTCTACAAATTGCACTAGGTTAAAATCTGGATCATAACAAAAAAAAGTCCTTACAGGATCAAAATCTGACTTTAGTGGAGGTGATAAAAACTTAACTTTATTTTTTTTTAATTTTTTGTATAAATTATCAATTTTTTTAACTGTGAAACAAAGATGCATTGTTCCAACATTATAAAATCTTTTAGGTTTCTTTATTTTATTTTTTTTTGCATTTATAAACTCTATAAGTTCAACGTAAATATTATCTGAAGATATAGCCTTTATTACTTTAGCCTTAAGTTTTTTTTCTTTAATTAATTTATTAAAGTAATCTCCTTCCTCAATAAAATTTTGAATAATTTTTAAGTTTAACAATTCACAATAAAATTTGCGTGATTTTGAAATGTCATTTACAATTAAACCAGTATGTCTGTATTCTTTAATCATTTTATATAATTTTAATACAATCTAATATTATTTTATTTTTTATTACCTTTTTTGACTATTATTAAATCTACACTCATATTTTTTTTAAGATATAAGGATCTTTATACAAGTCTTTCTCAAATGATTTGCTATTTAAATCTATTTTCTTTGATAAAAATAATTTTACAAACTCGTCATTAAATTCATTTTTTCTAGAATATCTGACTTCTTTTGATTTATTTTGTAATTCTGGTGAATATTTGAAAATTGTTTCATTCTTAATTCTTTCAACAAGAGAATAAAGGGCAGATTTGACGGTAGACATTGTATATAAAAAAGGATCATCTTTTATTTCAGATAAGGTGTGATAAAGCATTGGGCCAGAATCTAATCCTTTAGATAACATATGAATGGTAGCGCCAACTAAATGAGGATTGTTATCATATAATGCCCAAAAATTGCAATCCGTTCCCCTGTAATAAGGAGAAACACCTATATGGATATTAAGAGCTTTGTGATTTACAAGAAAATCTACCAACTCACCTTTAATGTAACTAGAGCCAAAAACTAAATAGATATCACTTTTTAAAAAGTCGGATAAAAATTCGATTGAGCATTTATTTAAGTCTCCACCTTCCAAAGGTAATAGATTAATATTTTTTTTTATTCCTGAAATATATGAATTGCCAAATAATTCTTTTTGGGCGTTGCTTACCTTTGAAAAATATTCTTTCATTGCATCTGTAGCGGGGTAACGACCCGGAACAATTCCTGGAAAAATTGTTCTATTTTCTTGAATAACAAATAATTCTGTCGCTATATTTGAAAGAATATTTACAAAATAATTATGTCTCGATTGATTTGCCGTAAACAATGTTATTTTCATTAATTTATCATACTCATAACATCAGCGTGATTTTGTCGTGCTATTTCATATTTTGAAACGTTAATTTTTTTCATATTTTTATCTAAATGCATCATTTGTTTAAAACCTATTTCTATGCCTAGCTTTTCCAAAACCTTAAATGTATCACTATTACAAGACCCACACGGATGAGACATGGACACTATGTCAGTTGATCGACAGTTAAGTATTTTAGAGACAATATTTTGATTTTTAGTATATTCCTCTAGTTGTTCATTATAATTCAATTTTTCCAATGTCGTTGGGTGGCTATGTGAATGTAAACCGATTATATGCCCAAGATCTTTCATTTGAATTAAATTTGATTTAGAAATAAACAAAACGTCACTCAATCCTTTAGGATCAAACTTCTTTTGTTCAAACATTTTAAACATCAGTTTTTGATATTCATCTTTGTTTAAAATTGCATCTCTAACCATTCTAAATTTTATGTCATTGATAGTATAATAAGGATGATGTTTTTTTCTTTTATCAATAATATTTTTTCTTTGGTTAAAGTAATTATCTAAATTTTCACCATAAACTTCAAAAAAAAAATTATAAAATTCATCTACATTTTTAAAAAAATTCATTCTGAAATATCTATAAATCTCTAACAAATCAGGATTTTCAATAAAAACTGATGAATAAATAAAAAAGAATCCTTTAATATTTAAATCCTTCATCACGGGTACAGCAATATCATATTGACTTTTTAAGCAATCATCAAAAGTTAAACACAAATTTGTATTTGTTAATTTATTTTCTTTAAATCTTAATAAAAACTCATCAGCATTTAGTATGTTTTCTCGTCCTACAAACTCAATCAGTTTATAAAAATCATGTTGACTAATTGAACCTTGGCTTTTTTTATGAAAATTATCATCATGGAAATGATGAAACATAATTCCATGAAAAAAATTATTTTTGTTTGAAAAATACATAATTAGTAAGATAGTTATGAATATTGAAAAAATTTATTATTTTAATTTAATATTTAAGTAGTAGGTATTATCTAAAACATTTAATGAATTGGTAAAATAAACCTCATTATTAAAAACTACTGTCCAACTTCTCATAGGGTCCGTTGATTTTTTTTTTACATTTAAGGTTTTTGGAAACCTAATTTTAATAAATTTAAACTCTTTAGTTTTTTCATTTTTGTTAAGGATTCTGCTTATTGTTTTCATTGAAAATTTATTCCAACCTGGCTGATTAATTTTATTTATCCAATAATTTTTTTTAGTGCAATCTCTATATCTCGTAATTACATCAACCGGCTTATCATTAATGCCTCCTTGTAAAAATATTTCTCCAGATTTATTACATCTGTTAATAATTTGATGTAAAAAATTTTCAACATTATCATAAATACAAAGAACACCTGTTGTATGCACTATATCAGCTTTATAAGTAGAAAATTTTGGTTTTTTAGTTATATCATCTAAAAAAATATTTGCATTTGTATTTTTTTTTGAAATTTTAACTAATTCTTTAAAATTATCAGATCCCAAAAATTTCCATTTTGGTAATTGTTTTTCAAGATATTTCAACATATACCCATTGCCACAGCCAACATCCCAAAATGTTATTTTTTTATTTTTATTTTTTTTAATTAGATTAAATAAAAATTTCCAAGCAAATTTAGGTTTATGTAAATACGTTTTCTTATTTAAATATACTATTTTATCGTGATCTCGTATCATATTGGCACGTTAACATTTCCAGAAAAAAATTTACTACTTTTTATATAAAAAATTAAAAAAAATATATAAGGCGAGCAAATTAGGAAAAATGTAAAGTTTTTCATTAGTTAGCAATTAACTACTAACTTTTATTAATTTTTTAACTATTTTCAATTATTCTAATACAATCTAGCATTACTTTATTTTTTATATTACTTTTTTCTTTTACATGATAGATTTTTTTATTGAGTTCTGTTATTTCGTCTCTTAATTTATTCGAACTATTAAATAACAAAGATTTACTTTTTTCTAATAATTCTTCAAAATCATAACAGATTATTCCCGAAGACAAATAATCAAAGGCACCTGCTATAATTTTTTTCATATTGTGTGTATATTCATGAAATAATACTGGTATTTCATGCACCAAACACTCATCTGCTAAAGACGTGTTTTTTGCTATAATTAGATCTGCATTGGCACATAATTTATAAGAATAATGAGATTCTTCATAATTGTTGGATATAACTATATTTTTGCAATTATTTATTTTATT
>CEPS01044678.1_pt1 | contig 12424 bp, 11 predicted proteins | sample 530401 | NCBI WGS metagenome assembly CEPS01 (sample SAMEA2620035, study PRJEB7988) | marine metagenome | biome: marine biome (ENVO:00000447); feature: mesopelagic zone (ENVO:00000213) & marine oxygen minimum zone (ENVO:01000065); material: "saline water (ENVO:00002010), including plankton... | reverse complement strand
GGTCCCGCGCAATGGCGCCGGTGTGTAAATTTTGAAAAAATTCCAGAGGGGTCGACCGCTGTGCCAGGTGGGTTGATCCAGTTGCGGAATTGATCGACCGGTCAGCCGGTACAGCAACTCCGGCGTGACTGAACTTCGCCTGTTCCAGGCATCGAATAGACCATTGGATGATCCCCAGGAGTAGTAGCCGATTCTTCTGCCAGCTGCGAGATGAGCTAGCACCGACGTACTGCCGTAATTCTCCAGCCAGCGAACACCTCTTTCCTGGAACTTGACGTGTCCATTCTCTATCCAGTTCAATGCCACATCGGTCGTCAGTGCGCTAAGTCCGATGGGTAGAAGCAACAGGAATCCTGCAATACCACCCAGGCTTCCCAGTCGTTCGGGTGACGAGATTTCATAGTTTCTGCGCATCATGAGCAGTCGTGTGCGCAATCGACACGCGCAGACCAGCGCGAAGAATGGTGTCAACCCGCACAGGCCGATTCCTATCAGGCTGCCTAACATCGACAGTGGCAGGAGCGTCACGAAGGTCAGCGAGAAGTAGGCAGAAACACCAATCGAGATGCCATTGGTCAATACAAGGCGGCGTAGAGATTTTTCGGTGGGGTGCGCCAGGCCATAGAGCACCATCGCGTTGGCGATCGGGATCAGGGCAAAGACCAGCCAGGACCAGATATTCGGCAGCGGGTCAAAAAATGTGTCGCGACAGATTCCGGTCGCGAGTTCAATCCAGGCAGCCAGCATTGGAAAGGCGACTCCCAGGACTATCTGTGCAGCGTACTTTTCTTTCTTGTCTGACTCGGTCATTGAGGTGCTCCGTTACTCGGATAGAGATAAGGCGGGGTCTCTTCAATAGCTGTATCGATCGCGCGGAAACACCAAACTTCAGACTCTGAAGCAGAAGCAACAGCGTTAGAGGGAGACCAAGAAAAAGCAAAGAGAGGGAGGCTAACGAGGAAAATCCTCATTGAGCCAGACTCTCTTCTTGCGCAATAAAAAGATAGCGGTGGATCAATGAAAACAGAGGAGGAGGAATAGCCATCTGTCGGAAACTGTTTCCATCGTTCGATGCCACCGCACACCGCTAACCTATCCGACATGACTTGATGAAATCTTTTCAATTTGACCTAACTCTGTTTACTGTTGGTTCTGGAGACTCTGATACAAAGTCCTCGAGATAAGAAACACGAGGCCGATAAAAAGCCCAAATAGATAAACGTCAGCCACTATGTCCACACATGAATCACTTACACACCCGCCAGACATACTTTGGCTTCTCGTCTGTACCTATATTAATGTTCACGATGTTGTTTAGATTTTGATCCGAAGAGGCGGTCTGTTGAGTTCTGCCGAAGCTGTTTTGGTTTTGCTCGAGGAACTCACGGATTCGTTTTCTGAGCTCTCTTCTCTCTGACTTCATCAACTTGTTGCGGCCGCAATAAACATGAGGAGCAGGAAAGTGAACAGCACTGTACCAAGTATTCCGCACGCAGTTATCCACCAGAACCAGATCTTAAGTCCCGTCTTAGTCATCTTGAGTCCGCTGATTTGATTCCTCTATTGCTCCCGTCGAGGCCCTTCTCAACGTACAGACGGTCCTGTCACCCGCCTCGTCTACAACCTCCAGGTGCACATAACGCGGTAGCTTTTTGAACACTCGATCGAACACCAATTCAAAAAGTGATTGCCGGGTAGTGTCGGCTTCCATGAGGCGCTCGCTATTCAAGGAGTTCAAGAAACTCTTTCTTGGCACCAAACTGAGTTCGGATTTCTTCCCAGATTCCTAGTCTTTTCTGATTAATCTTCTGTAACTGCTTATTAAGTCTCACGCTCTCAAGACTTTTTTGATGCCACACTCGTCCGAACCGTCGTTCAACTGATATTTTTGTTACTCCTAGGAGATCTGCTCGGGAGACTCGGAACCCATTGCTGTTTATTGAAAGGGATTGGTAGTTATCCAGGCCGCGAACTCCTTCTATAAAATGCCTTGAGAAATTAGAGTCCGCACTCGCCTTCCATTGTTCGTAATCTTCGATGTTGATCACCCACCCACGCCTGCCTATCGATAACCAGAGGACATCACAGATACCAGAGTGGACATAAAAGACTGTTTCCTTCGACCCGCTCCAGAATCGCAGACATAGTTGTTTGTTGCGGGCTTCGTCCGTACCCGCAGGTTGCGCGATAGTGGCTAGACTCATGAAATCTTCGACGTTCTTGTTGATCGTAGGTGCCTCCAACTCTTGCGCCCACGCGCCTCCTTTCAGCCATTGAGAAGCATCTTCCGTCTTTGCTAACTCCGAGTTGACGTGATAGATCAGCTGACTGACGGGCAACACAGACACCACTGAGTACATGACGGTGAAAAGAAGCAGCGTACTCCTGACTGTATCGGCCGCTTTTTTCTTAACAGAGAACCAAAATAAGAGTGTCAGCAGGACTGCACAGAACGCGACGACATAACTTGAATAGAACTTCTCATAGCTAAGACCTGTCGAAGCGATATAGAGATAAAGCTTATGCGCTGATGAACTCAGCACTAACGTTGACGCGAGTACAAAAACGGAAAGAAGAATCTGTACGGTGCGATTCGTGGTGCGATAAAGCAGCATGAAGCCGAACACGTTGATGAGAGACAATGCAACCAGCTGCCAGAACCCAGTTTTGACTAAAGAGGTGATCTCATCCACTTCAATTGGAAGCGAATCCATCCAGAGTTGTTCCGCCTGGACAAAAAGAAATAAAAAGTAGATCGTAAGCACGCCTGATAAAACGATTCCTGAAACAAGCGAGTCGATAGACGTGCGTTCTACTACGTCCTCATCCGGCGCGTCAGCTTTTTGACGAATGCAGATCCCAAGAAGTACTACCGCTATCAATACCGCAACTGGAATCTTGAGAAAAAGGGATGTATCTAGGACTTCTCCAAGCCATGTGCCTAAGTTCTCGATACGGAACGCGAAAACCTGGTCGGCTGAGAATAAAAGCCAGATAACGACTGGCAATATAACGATCAGGAGACATACACCCCATGTGATCCTCTCAACTGTCCGGTGATCTACTTTGGATGATCTCGATACAAATGAGACATAGGCTCGCCAAGCAGGCATGAAAGACGCGAACACAACAGAGAGAATGCGCACGCCTGCATCGGTTAATGCCTGTTGCGTGTGCAGGAGCCGTCCCCAAAGGTGATCACTACTCGCGACAAAGTTCCAAATCAGAACTGCAGGGAAAATGAAGCAGTTGAGTGGCTCAAAAAAGCTGTTTTCATACAAGCTGAAACTGAGCGATATCACAAGCGACGGTACGATCCATGTTTGGTCGCGATAGGCAAGAGGACGCTCTTTAGTGCGGGTGACCACAAGCAGAGCGGTTAAGACATAGATAAAGATCGTCGCGTTAAAGCCGAGACCCTTAACACCGATAGACCAGACATCCCAGAAGACAAAAGCTGCGTAAAACCCCAGTACTGCACTTAAGATCGCCTCGAGGGCGTAATCCTTTATGTCGATTACGACCTTCGTCTTTTTTGGCTTTTCCTCCGGCCACCCACCACTTTCAAAGATATCGCTCAACTCTGCCATGCTGTCTCCTTCCAGGCTTAGTTAAATCCGGCGGACCGATAACAAAGGGAGGAGGAGTCCAGACCGAAGAACTCTGTTATCGTGTCGATGCCGCCGGTCACCGCCCAATCAATCTTCGGGCTGTTGTACTGACGACGATTGTTATCCTGCCGAAACGGCGCTACCTCCCGAAAACGCATGAAAGACTGTGCAGATATCGTGCAGATTCGCTGGATTTAGCACGTAGTCACTTGGTTCCTGGACCCTAAAGGTAGACAATTACTGAACTCGTTTTATGAAGTCAGGAAATGAATAAAGTACTTGTCGTAGAAGATGATCAAGGCATCCGTCAGATCATCAAACACAACCTCGTTCGAGAATCCTTCACCGTTTTCGAGGCAGAAGACGGAGTAGAAGGCTTGACTGTTGCGCAGAGTAGTAATCCCGATCTCGTCATCCTCGATGTTGAGATGCCAAAAATGGACGGAATCGATTTCTGCTTACGGTTAAGAGAGTTTTCCACTATTCCCGTCATATTTCTTTCGGGAAGAAAGGACGAGCAGGACCGTATCCAGGGTTTTGCCGCTGGTGGCGACGACTACGTCACCAAACCCTTCAGTAAGCGCGAACTCGTCATGAAGGTCCAGGCCATGCTAAGGCGTTCTCAGCGGAGTGCATCCATAAACGCCGGTGAAAAAGAAACGCCCGATTCACTCTCCCATAACAAGATTCGTATGGACTTACGTCAACATCGGGTGTTCTGGAAGGATCAGGAAGTCTCCTTAACCAAGAATGAGTTTCATATCCTGAAGGTAATGCTGGGCGACCCTACCCGTGTTCACCCGCGCGATAAGCTAATGGATCGGGTAGTGGAAGACCGAACAATCGACAGTCATGTCCGCGGTATACGTGACAAGTTCAAGGCCTTTGGGGTTGATCCGATAGAGACCCGCCGCGGCGTTGGTTTCATGCTCAAGCAATGGGACTGAGGCAATTTTTATCCCAAAACCGGCCCTCATTAAGGGCTCTACTTCTCGGTTCGTTCTTTTTTCTCTTCGGGATAACAGTAGTCGGAATTGGAATCGGAGCATATAAGATCACCGCGAGCCAATTTCTTGTTAAGCAAACAAAAGACAACCTTTGTGCACAGACAACTCTCTTAGCTCGGCTCTTCAGTTACGACTTAGAGCTCGAAGCTAATTCACGCGGGATCGACCTCACCGAAATAGGTGTAAATAAACAAGCATCGTCGGGGACAGAACCGTCCACCGGTCTTGGCTGCAAGGCAAAATCTCTCAGCCCTGCTCCTTTTCCATCTGCTCCCGATGCGACACCGGGTGCGGATGTACGCCCCATTTTTCAAGATGTTGGGCAGCGATTCGATACAACACTCAGTGAAAGTGTTGGTTCAACACTGACCGGAGTCCGGATGCTCGATCCTAACGGTACCGTAATCGCCTCGACCAATGACGAGTTAGGCCTTTCGCTTGCCAATCGCCAAGAAGTGAGAGAAGCCTTAACGGGACGAGCTGTCTGGAACTTAAGAGAGAAGATGCCGGAACCCGGGCAGGACCAACTCATTCACTGGTGGAAACCCTTTGATCTCAGCAACCTGAAACTTCTGTTCTACAAAGGGTCACTAAAGCTTGGTCGTCCAGCCAACGCCCGCGTCTTTGTCAACTCGCCGATCATCGTCGACAATCAGGTAATGGGTGCTGTGGTTGCATCCCGAACACCTTTGACGATGTTCCAGGTGGCGCGAAAGTATCTGGATATCTTTCTTCTGGTGGCGATCGTGGTCGTTGGGCTCTCGATTTTCCTTAGCATTTTTATGGCGAGACGCCTGTCCAATACGGTCTACGCGATCGTTGATCGAGCCAAAAGTTACAAGCAGGGCAAACGCGGCGAGTTCAAAGCTCCACTCCAAAGGCCTTTCTCGCGAGAACATCATCAACTTCTGGTGAGCGTTACTGAAATGGCCAATGAGCTTGAAAAAAGGGAAGAACACGCACAGTATCTTGCCTCACATACAGTCCACGAGCTCAGTAATCCTCTGACATCTATTCAGGGTGCGATTGAGATTCTGAATGAGGACTTTGATACTTTATCTGACGCTGAGCGCGCCAACTTCATCAAACTGATCAAATCCAAAACCAATGAGCTAAGCGAATTAATTGATGAACTCCATGAGAGAACCCGTGCTGACCGTATAACCCACGCAGAGCGATTCGAGGTCAATACACACGACTTGATCGAGCATGTTCAGAGAGATTTCCCCAATCTCGCGATCGTCGATGTATTTGAAGATTCGGATCAAGCCATTGATCTCAATCTTTCCAGCGTTGCTCTTGAATCAATCATCAAAAGCCTTATCGAGAATGCATATAAACACGGCGGGGAGGATGTCTCAGTCGGCTTAAAAGTCACAAGAACGGGCTCGAATCCAGACCGCCTAGAAATTCGTGTATCCGATACAGGTCCCGGAGTCGACGAGAAGTATCGTGACTCAATCTTCGAACCGCTTTTTTCAACCAAGCCGACTAGGGCAATAAGCGGTCTTGGACTGGCGAACGTACGGAAATTATTAGAGTTAGCCGGTGGAACAGTAGAACTAATTGATAGTCCATCGGGAGCGACTTTTGAGATCTCTCTCCCGATGTTCTGATATGACCGTTTGAGTCCGCAGCGTGTGGGCTATTTCCAGTGTCCGAACTAGAGATTCAAAGACGCAGTCAGATCGAGAGTCTTGCCTATTGTGGGTTAGCCATAGCCCTGATGGTTGTCTTTATGCAGACCATCGGCGTATGGAGGTGGCTTACGGACGCTCTAGGAAAGACTGGAGCAATACTGGTTCCGTTCGTCCTGGCAGTCGTGGTCTTCGGGACCGTCTTGTCGATTCGCCTTTATGCAGGACATTCTCTTCGTCTGCGTTGGTCTTATCTGATAGTAGCTGCTTTAGTGAGTGCGATTGCACTCTATATACCGGATCCTCAATTCCCAGCGAAACGAATACATGTCGCAGAATTTATGCTTCTTGCTTTTTTAATTCGTCGGGGTTTTTGCAGATGGACAGGCGGCATCCCTTTAATCACTCTGACGGCAATCTGCGGGATAGTGCTGGGCGCTCATGATGAATTGCTTCAGGGACTTCACCCGGATCGACGTTTTGGACACACTGATATCGTGGTTGACGGGTTAGCCTCAATAGCGGGCGCACTAGCGGGACACGGCCTGAAGCTCTACGACAATATCCCTAAGCGAGACGTCGATTGGATTTTTCCGCCTCTGTGGGCGCTAGTGTTGGTCGCAGCTGGATTCATTGCGTTCTTATTCCCACTGCCAGCATTTCAGGAACTTCCACTACCCTTGTGGACCTTGGTCCCACTCTCGCTCTCCGCGTTGATGTGGTACACATTGGACCAAACTCCAAGGCCCCTTGGGGATCCCGCCAGCGTCATTGTTTGGCTTGTTTTTCTCATGATTTTCTATCCAGTACTGACTCATATGACCTCCGTCGTATTTCAATGAGTCGAATCGAGTCCCTTAAAAATGATGCCTAGGTCGGGTGGAAGCGTAATCCGTAACTCACTGATCGTTATCGTATTCGCGCTTGGCTTGCTGCTGGCGTACTACCTTTACACTCGCCACTACAACTCACCGATTAATCTCATCGTCATCACCATTGAGGGTGCACGATCGGATCGAATGGGATTTAACGGCTATTCACGGCAGACCACTCCAAAACTAGACCAACTCGTAAAAGATGGTGTCAACTTTACCCAGGCATTCAGCCAGGCCGCCTGGACGAGCCCGGGAGTCCTATCTACCTTAACTGGCCTATATCCACCCACCCACGGAGTCACTGCTAAAGGCAGAACGGTACCAACGAGTACCTATACCTTGCTGGATGGATTCAGGGAGCGCGGATATCGCGTTCCGGACATGTCGTATCTGTCGGTCGTCCAAAATTTCAAGAACATTGCCGAAATGGAGGAGACCGGTATTGATCGAGACGCCAAGAATGAGATTGACCTAATCACTGGCTGGATTTCTGATAACCATGAAGATCCGTTTGCGTTTTGGTACCACTGGCGCTTCTCTCATCTCCCATATGACCCGCCCGATCAAAAGAAATTCTTTCCGCCGGCAAGCAATCTAGAAGCCCAGCCTCCCGAGCGTATCGAAACTCTGATCCAGACAGAAGTGCTAATTCCCTATGCGAATGAGCTAACTTGGACCCCGGAAGAAAAAGAATGGATAGACGCCTTATACGATGCCCAAATGAGGTGGTTCGATGACGATCTTGAAAGAATCCGCGATGAACTGGCGAAGCACGCCATCTTAGACAACACGATAATCATCATCACCGCTGATCATGGGGAGGAATTAGTGGACCATGGTCATGTCGGGCATGCCTCTACAGCTTTAATGTCCCGGCACTTTGACGAGCACCTACACATCCCGCTAGTAATTCTCGCGCCCGATCTTATCGCCAAGGGCCGGAATATCGACACACTGGTGCAGCAGGTAGATATTCTCCCTACCGTATTCGAAATGATGGGTTGGGAAATCCCCAAAGCTGTACAAGGCCGCTCGTTGTTGCCGGCGATTAATGGACAGCCGATGGAAGACCTGCCGGTCTATGCAGAAAGTGTAGAAGCTGGATATCAATCAAAACCACATCAACAAAGAACATTCATTCGTAGTATACGTACGCGAAACTGGAAACTTATCGGTCGTTATTCGCCTATAGGGACAGACTTCAGTCTTTATAACGTCGAAATCGATCCAGATGAAAAAGTAGACGTTTTTGATGAAGAACGTGAAGTTGGTGATGGGCTGAGAGGTTTATTGTCGCAATGGATTGAGCGGAATATCAAAGACCGTGCAGCATTAGAAAAACAGGAAACATTGCTGACCGAGCGCGACGAGACGCAAGATCTTGCGAATCTGTCTGTACCGACGATTTTGAAACCCACCGATGGTGATACGGTCTTTTTTGAGTCGACCAATGGATCTATTGAAGTCGCCTGGACCGGTGATCCTCTTGCAGCGTATGTCATTGAATACGATGTTGGCGAGGGACTGCACCAACTAAATGGATTTGATCCTGTTGACGAGGGTACTAGCAAAGTTTTCGGCCCACTTCCAGCGGATGTCTGGAAGTCGTTGTATCAATTTAATCCTTACCGAATACGAATACGCCCTCGAGACCTGCCCGACGGCTGGAGTGATTGGATATCCGTCCAAATAGCGCCATTACAGGATTAGCAGCAGTAATCTCTCAAAGAGTCTGGGATGGATATTTAACTAACTCCTAAATCCCTCCGCTGTGTGGGCTGGATATATATAAATATGAAAAAGCCACTGGGGGTGGGCCAGTGTCATTGATGCTGGCCAAAGATCCTGGAAAAGGCGTCGTGGTTTTCGGCTGGGCCATAACAAGCGAACACCACTTGGTTGATGTCTAATAAAACTTTTCTAACAATTTATCAGCTGAAATAAACCCATCGTCTTCACCAATTAGATATTCACCATGCCATGGTCTTGTCTTCTTTATCTCTGTTACCCCAAGTAAACCGATAACTTTTGCTCCAAAAAAAGAAGCGATATGCATAGGCCCGCTATCGTTGGCTAATACAACTTTCGCATTCTGCATAATGTATGCTGTGAGTGCTAACCCGCAACTTAGAATGTTGATATCAGGAAACTCATGTTTGCATCTCTCTAAATCATCATTGGAAACCAATGCGACAACATTATATTTCTTGATTTTCTTACAAAACTCTTGCCAGTACGGCCATTCCTTATTCTTGCCCTTGTGTAAATTGGTCGCATAGGGACAGATAACAATATAATCGGTTCCAATTTTTTCACTAACAAGTTTTTTTCCAATTTCAATATTGCGTTCACTAATGGGAATTGTCTCTGAAATCTCTTCCACCTTTATTTTGTTCTTAGTGAAAAATCTACCTAACTCAAAGTAGTTTTCTACAGTATGTAATGAATTATCATAATTCAACCTATTACTGGCCAGCATGTGATAACCCACCGGCTTTAACCCGGCTAATCTCATAGGAACAACTGTTGGGAAGGTATTGGTGCACAACATACCTTGGCGGAAATTATTTTGCTTGTAAAAATTAAAGCACCATCTTGGATTCTTGATTTCTGGGTCCGCCACAATATTAAAATCGGTCCCCGAAAAAAGGTCTTTCGTCCATGAATGGCCAAGACAAGAAAAATCAACTCCAGATTTTTGCAATGACATTAGCATTGGGAACGTCATTAATGTGTCGCCGATCCAGTTTGGCAATCTGATGATTAGTTCATCGGTTTTCCTAGGAGGCAAGACGTCGTCACGCATAACTCTCATGAGCCTCGTAGCAGTCGAGAATGCTGAACATTACAATAATCGAGAGTAGAAAATAGACCGCCGTGACACAGATCGTAACAAAGGGTGCCATGTCAACAATAACCAACAGACCAACGTAAATAGACACAAACATGGGTATCATAATGAACGTTGGTGCATAGTGGACTAATTACAATCTTCCATGTAGCCGTTCGGTAACCATTTCAACTGGGATTGTCCGCATCAACTCGTCGCCCAGACTTCGGTCACGGTAATGGGCAGAACTTGCCTTCGCCTCTTCGGAACGAATCGTCTCATCGAGACGTTTAAATGGGCCCGAAATGTTGGGATCAGTCGGCCCAAAAAGCCCTACGAGAGGTGTGTTGAATCCAACAGCGGCGTGTAGCATCGCTGAATCGTTAGCGACCAGCAACTGGGCGTCTCTCACAGCCGCCATCGATACGCCAACGGTTGCCTCACCCGCGAGCACCGAGATTGCTAGCGGCATTCTTTGCGCAATAGCGTGTAACCGTGCACTCTCCGATGGCGCGCCGAGCAACACTATGTGGTTAGCGCCCATTGTGAGCACTTTCCCAGCGAGTGCCTGCCAGTACTCAGCAGGCCACTCTTTGGACTTCCAGCGACTCGTCGGTGCGAACACAACAAACGAATCAGGCACGCCCATAATACTTTTTACTCGCAGCCAGTCCGCTTCAGAGTCCTTCGGAACAACTAGAGACATATCCTCAATCGGCTTAATACCCGAGCTTTCCAGTAAGGTCAGCATCTGCGTGACGGCGTGAAGATCTCGAGGAACCTCGTATCGCTCGTTTGCACCGAGCCAAGCAAACTCCGACGCGTTGGCAAACCCAATACGTCGCTCTGCTCTCGTTGTAAAAAGCATAAACCCGCTTCGTCCAAGTCCCTGCATGTCTATGGCCAAGTCGTACTGTCTCCAAAGCTTACGCTTCAAATGGGAGACAGTTCTCCTTTTCTCGTGAGTCCAGTACCGCCAACCGCCGAGAGCGTTTCGAGGGAAAGGAATTATTTCGTTGATGGTCTGATTACCACGAACCGCGTCCTCAAATCCTTCTTGAACGACCCAGTCGATAGTCGACCGTGGGAAAGCCCGTTTGAGCGAGGCAACGACGGGAACTGTCCGAAGCACATCGCCGAGCGCACTCGGACGGATCAGGAGAATTCGTGGACTATCACTCGAGGGTGTCACTGCTATCGCATCGGTAAGTTTCAATGCCCAACTATTGCAATAATCCCTCCGCTGTACGGACTGAATATATTTAAAAACAAGAAGGCTTGGACGACAGGGCCATAGAGTGCTTCAGCCACAGCGCGGCCTTAGCGGTCGAAAGCTGAGGAGAAAAATATCTTTACGGCCTTGAATACGCCGTCCGAGCTTTGCTGGTAGGCGAGACCCAACCGATCAAAGCTGAATAGCCACCATGAGACCGCTTTGCCGGCTTTGCCAATAGCTGCGCCCAGTTCCCATTGATCGTCCACGCGGTTAACGAGATTTGGTGATAGATGAAAATCCAGCTCATCGAACAAAGTGGCGTAGGAGCTGTTCCAGAAAAAATTCAAGGGTCGGCGAGTAAAGGCATTGCTCTCGATTCGATGGGTGCCTTCAAAACCGGCCAAAAGCGCGCCATAACGGCTTCTTTGCTCGTACTGGGGTTTGTTTCCACCGAGCGCAAGACTGCCCAGCAACGCGACCGAATTACCGCCCGACTCGGTAAGCATATACCGGTTCCGCAGTCCGACATACCAGACACTGACGAGATCATCCGACTTTTCCTCGTAGCCGAAACCGAAGTGAACAATCGGCTTTAACGTCCAGCGGTCCGTCATCGGGATGTTCATCTCCGCCCCGGGCACGAACGCTAAAGAGGAGTAATTTTCAAACTCGATAAGTGCCGGAATATCGTCAAGATGGTGTATGCCGACTGAAACGGGAAACAAAAGCTTGAACGTCGTATCAGCCTCATTCAGACCAAAAGTTTTGGGGGTATCGATCGTCTTGGCAAGCGGGATGTTAAGGACAAATGTGGAGCGGTTGTCCTCTACACGATACCAACCCGTACCAAAAAAGGATGCAAGAGACCAATGAATCTGTTCGGCCCGACTGACTTCATTCGGTTCTGCATCTGCTTTAGCAGTCGTTAAAAGCAGCGATATTGAAAAGAGGATGAGAGCAAGGCTCTTAAGCCTTGGCAAAGAGGATCCGCCCACCGCTACTACGGCGGAGGCGGCGGAGATTGCTGCGGTCCAAGTCAAAGCTTTGTGTAATTAGTGGAAGGAGTGACTACGAACACGTTAGCTAACTACGCAAAAGTGCACCTCCGTCGGATCACAACCAATGCCGTTGATGGGATTCATGTCCTGCGGGCAGGCCGACATGACGGCGATCACGTCACACAGCGCTTTCATGCGGATGTAGTCGGCCGGTTTTGAGACGGTCGGCTCAAAGGCCGTCGCGCCGTCA
>CEPS01056383.1_pt1 | contig 12434 bp, 6 predicted proteins | sample 530401 | NCBI WGS metagenome assembly CEPS01 (sample SAMEA2620035, study PRJEB7988) | marine metagenome | biome: marine biome (ENVO:00000447); feature: mesopelagic zone (ENVO:00000213) & marine oxygen minimum zone (ENVO:01000065); material: "saline water (ENVO:00002010), including plankton... | reverse complement strand
CCCGCGCATACTGTCCGGCACCGCCGGTCTGTTTCTTGTGGATGTAATCGACCACGGCCTCGCGGGAGATCGTCTCGCGGTAGGCGACCTGGGGTTGACCGATGTTGGCGTCGACCTTGAACTCCCGCAGCATCCGATCGACGATGATTTCCAGGTGCAGTTCGCCCATGCCCTTGATGATCGTCTGTCCGCTTTCGGGATCGGACGAGACCCGGAAAGAGGGGTCTTCGGCGGCCAAGCGATGCAGGGCGGTGCTCATTTTTTCCTGGTCGCTTTGGGTTTTCGGCTCGACGGCGATTTCGATGACGGGATCGGGAAATTCCATGCGTTCCAGGATCACCCGGTTGTCGGCATCACACAGGGTGTCGCCGGTGGTGGTGTCCTTGAGGCCGGCAAGCGCCACGATGTCGCCGGCGCGGGCCTCTTTGACATCCTCGCGGGTGTTTGAATGCATCAGCAGCATTCGCCCCACCCGTTCGCGCTTGTCCTTGACCGTGTTCATGATGCTCTGGCCGCTTTCGACGACGCCCGAATAGACGCGGATGAAGGTCAGGGAACCGACGAAGGAATCGTTCATGATCTTGAAGGCCAGCGCCGCGAACGGTTCATCGTCGGAATTGTGCCGTTCGATGACTTCGCCGCTGTCGGCCTTGGTTCCCTTGATGGCGGCAACGTCGGTGGGCGCCGGCAGGTAATCGACGACGGCATCCAGCAACGGCTGCACGCCCTTGTTCTTGAAAGCCGCGCCCAGGAACACGGGGATGAAGTCACCCGAAATAGTGCCGGAGCGCAGGCATTTCCTAAGGGTTTCCACGTCGGGTTCGGTGCCTTCAAGATAGCCTTCGAGGGCCGCGTCGTCATGTTCGAGGGCCGTTTCGATCATCTTTTCCCGGTACAGAGCGGCTTCTTCGACGAGATCATCGGGGATGTCGGCTTCCTCGAAATCGGCGCCGAGGGTTTCTTCCTTCCAGATGATTGCCTTCATGGTAACCAGGTCGACCAGGCCGGCGAAATTCTCCTCGGCGCCGATCGGCAGTTGCATGATCACTGGGTTGGCGCCCAGACGGTCGACAATCATTTCAACGCAGCGGAAGAAATCGGCGCCTGTGCGGTCCATCTTGTTGATGAAACAGATGCGCGGCACGCCGTATTTATCGGCCTGGCGCCAGACTGTTTCCGACTGCGGCTCGACGCCGGCGACGGAATCGAACACGGCGACGGCGCCGTCGAGAATCCGAAGGCTGCGTTCGACCTCGATGGTGAAATCCACGTGCCCGGGAGTGTCGATGATGTTGATCCGGTAGTCGCGCCAGAAACATGTCGTCGCCGCGGAGGTGATGGTGATGCCGCGTTCCTGCTCCTGCTCCATCCAGTCCATGGTGGCGTTGCCGTCGTGGACTTCGCCAATTTTGTAGGACTTGCCGGTGTAATAAAGGACCCGTTCCGTGGTCGTCGTCTTGCCGGCATCAATGTGGGCCATGATGCCGATGTTGCGGTACTGATCGAGGGAGGTTGAGCGGGCCATAATGGGATATCCTGGGAGCTACCAACGGTAATGGGAGAAGGCTTTGTTGGCCTCCGCCATTTTGTGGGTGTCCTCCCGTTTCTTAACCGCCGCACCGCGGTTGTTGGCCGCGTCCAGCAGTTCCCCCGACAGGCGCTCGGTCATGGTGTTTTCGGATCGTTGCCGAGCCAAATCGACAAGCCAGCGGATAGCAAGGGCTTGGCGGCGGTCAGAGCGGACTTCGATCGGAATCTGATAGGTGGCGCCGCCGACTCGCCGCGAGCGCACCTCGACGCCCGGTTTGACGTTCTCTATCGCTTCGTGAAAGGTTTTCAGCGGATCCTGCCCGCTTTTATTCTCAATCAGGTCAAAAGCGCCGTAAATGATGCTTTCGGCCACGGATTTCTTGCCGTTGAGCATCAAGGAATTAGTGAATTTCGCGACCACCAGGTCCTTGTATTTCGGATCAGGCAGGATTTTGCGTTTTTCAGCGGCTCGGCGGCGGGACATCGGGACGTTCCTTATTTGGGCCGTTTGGCGCCGTATTTCGAACGGCGCTGGCGGCGGTCGGAAACGCCCTGGGTGTCAAGGGTTCCGCGGATAATGTGATAACGCACGCCGGGAAGGTCCTTGACGCGGCCGCCGCGGATCATGACCACCGAGTGTTCCTGCAGGTTATGGCCTTCGCCCGGGATATAGGACGTGACCTCGAAACCGTTGGTCAGGCGGACGCGGGCAACCTTGCGAAGGGCCGAATTCGGCTTTTTCGGGGTCGTGGTGTAGACGCGCGTACACACGCCCCGCTTCTGCGGACACTGTTCAAGCGCCGGAACCTTGTTTCGCATTACCGGAGATTTACGCGGTTTGCGAATCAGTTGATTGATGGTCGGCATACGTTTCGTCCAATTCCTCTAAGCCGATTCAAGCGCCTTTTTCGTGTCCTCGGCGGGGCTTAAAACCCTAAATTCCTCACATACTCACAGGCATCACGGGGTTTAAACCATGATGCCAAGCCCTTGAAAAAAAGTCCTAATCAAGGGTCAAACAATAATGATCTCCCGGCCGAAATCTAGTTGCCCGGAGACCAGAAATCCAATTTTTTCCAAATCGCATAGGCGGCTGCGTCTAGACCGGACAGCCTACCACCAGCCCCTGCGGAGTGGCCGGAATATAGTAACGAGCCCATATCCCGTCAAGCACTAAAAGCGCTGATTTTCAAAGGGTTTCCGGCCGCCCGGAAGAACCCGGACCGGCCGGAAAAAAAGCCCTTGATTCGATTCTTATTCGGCTCCTTCCGCGGGCGCTTCTTCGGCCGCCGATTCGGCGTTTTCGATTTCGAAATCGGTCTTTTCTTCGGCCTGCAAAGCGGATAATTCCTTGTCCCGCTCGGCGGCGATGGCGCGGAAACCGTTCATGATGCTGCCCGTTCCGGCGGGGATGGGGCGCCCGACAATGACGTTTTCCTTAAGCCCGATGAGGTTGTCGACCCGGCCCGAAACGGCGGCTTCCGTGAGAACACGCGTCGTTTCCTGGAAAGAAGCGGCGGAAATGAACGACAGTGTCTGCAGGCTGGCTTTGGTGATACCCTGCAGAACCGGCATGGCCTGAGCCGGTTTGCCGCCCTCTTCCTTGGTCTTGGCGTTGACCTCGTCGAATTCCTTACGGTCAATCAGTTCGCCGACCAGGAAAGTGGTATTGCCGCCATTGGAAATTTCCACCTTCTGCAGCATCTGACGGACGATGACCTCGATGTGCTTGTCGTTGATTTTCACGCCCTGCAGCCGGTAGACTTCCTGAATCTCGTTGATCAGGTATTCGGCCAGGGCTTCGACGCCCAGCACCCGCAAGATGTCATGGGGAACCGGATTGCCATCCATGAGGCTGTCGCCGATTTCCACATAATCGCCTTCCTGAACGGAAATATGTTTGCCTTTCGGGACCAGGTATTCCATCGGTTCGCCCTTGCCGTCACCGGGAACGACGACGATGCGGCGCTTGTTCTTATAATCCTTGCCGAATTCGACCCGTCCCACGGATTCGGAAATGATGGCATAGTCCTTGGGCTTGCGGGCCTCGAACAGCTCCGCGACGCGAGGCAAGCCACCGGTGATGTCGCGGGTCTTGGCTGATTCACGGGGAATCCTTGCCAGCACGTCGCCGGCATGGACCTGCTGTCCGGATTCGACGGAAAGAATCGCATCCACGGGCATGAAATACCGGGCCTCAAGCCCGTTATCGAGGGTGATGACCTTGTTTTTCTTGTCGCGTAGCGTAATCCGGGGCTTGAGATCCGCCCCCTTGGGCTGCTGCTTCCAGTCGATCACCACTTTCGATGCGATGCCGGTCGCTTCGTCCGTCTTCTCCATCATCGACACGCTTTCGACTATGTCCATGTAATTGGCGATGCCTTCCTTCTCGGTGATGATGGGAAGCGTATAGGGATCCCATTCGGCAAGCTTGTCGCCGCGGTTGGCCTTGGCCTTGTCCTTGACCAAAAGCCGGGCCCCGTAGGGAATCCGGTGGCGGGCCCGGTCGCGGCTCTGGGAATCGACCAGCGTCAATTCCGCATTGCGGGACATGATGATCTGAACCCCTTGGCTGTTTTTGACCGAGGAACAGTTCTTAAGTTGCACCTTGCCCTCTACGTTTGCCTCGATTCGGGATTGCTCGGCGCCGCGCTGTACGGCGCCACCGATGTGGAAGGTCCGCATCGTCAGCTGGGTGCCGGGTTCGCCGATGGACTGCGCGGCAATAACGCCGACGGCTTCGCCGATGTTGACCGGGGTGCCGCGAGCTAAATCGCGCCCGTAGCACTTGCCGCAGACCCCTTCCTTCAAGGTGCAGGTCAGGACGCTGCGGATGTGGACGGATTCGAAGTCGGCGGCCTCGATGACGACGCAGGCTTCCTCTTCGATCATTATTCCCGCCTTGACCAGGGTTTTGCCCGTCGCGGGGTCTTTGATGTCTTCGGCGGCGCAACGGCCGAGGATTTGGTCCGTCAACGGAGAGACTATATCGCCGCCATCGACCACGGCGCTGACGGTAATACCGGACTTGGTTTTGCAGTCTTCGGCGACGATGATGCAGTCTTGGGCGACGTCGACCAGGCGCCGGGTCAGATACCCCGAATTGGCGGTCTTGAGCGCCGTATCGGCCAAGCCCTTGCGGGCGCCGTGGGTGGAATTGAAATACTCCAGAACCGACAGCCCTTCCTTGAAGTTCGAAATGATCGGGGTTTCGATGATTTCCCCGGACGGCTTGGCCATCAGGCCGCGCATGCCAGCCAACTGTTTCATCTGTGCCGCCGAACCGCGGGCCCCCGAATGGGCCATCATGTAAACCGAATTCACGGGTTTCCCGGGCTCTTGGGACGAAATGATCTTCATCATCTCGTCGGCGACGCGGTCCGTGCAATGGGACCATGCATCGACAACCTTGTTGTATTTTTCACCTTGGGTAATCAGGCCGTCCAGGTATTGCTGCTCATATTCCTTGACCATGTCCTCGGTCTCGGCGACAAGCCGTTCCTTGGCGTCGGGAACCACAAGGTCGTCCTTGCCGAAAGAAATGCCGGCCATGCAGGCATAATGTAAGCCCATGCCCATCAGGTGGTCGGCGAAGATAACCGTCTCTTTCTGGCCCGTGTGGCGGTAGACTTCGTCGATGACGTAGGTGACTTCCTTCTTGGTCAACAACCGATTGATCAGGTCGAAGGGGATGTTCTTGTTGCGCGGCAAAATCTCGCTCAACAGCATCCGGCCCGGTGTCGTCTCGCGGCGGGTAACGGTTTCGTTGCCTTCCTCGTCAATGCCTTGATAGCGCGCCAGAATCTTCGAATGCAGGTTGATAACGCCGGCGTCCAGGGCCTGCTGAATCTCGCCGACGTCGACGAAGGCCATGCCTTCGCCGGGTTCGCCCTCGCGCTCCATGGTCAGGTAATAGAGTCCGAGAACGATATCCTGACTGGGAACGATGATCGGCTTGCCGTTGGCCGGGCTGAGGATGTTGTTGGTCGACATCATCAGGACCCGGGCCTCCAACTGGGCTTCCAGGGACAGCGGCACGTGCACGGCCATCTGGTCGCCGTCGAAGTCGGCGTTGAAGGCAGCGCAGACCAGGGGATGAAGTTGAATCGCCTTGCCCTCGATCAGAAGCGGCTCGAATGCCTGAATGCCGAGCCGGTGCAGGGTCGGCGCCCGGTTCAAAAGCACCGGGTGTTCGCGGATGACTTCTTCAAGAATGTCCCAGACTTCGGGCCGTTCCTTCTCCAGCATCCGCTTCGCCGCCTTGATGGTGGTCGCCATGCCATACTGTTCAAGCTTGGCGTAGAGGAAGGGCTTGAAAAGCTCCAATGCCATTTTTTTCGGCAACCCGCACTGATGCAGCATCAGTTCAGGTCCGACCACGATCACCGAGCGGCCGGAATAATCGACGCGCTTGCCGAGCAGGTTCTGGCGGAACCGGCCCTGTTTACCCTTCAACATGTCGGAAAGGGATTTTAGGGGCCGTTTGTTGGCGCCGGTGATGGCGCGGCCGCGACGACCGTTATCGAACAGCGCATCGACGGATTCCTGAAGCATCCGTTTTTCGTTGCGGACGATGATTTCAGGCGCCCGGAGCTCGATCAGCCTTTTCAAACGGTTGTTGCGGTTGATCACGCGCCGGTAAAGGTCGTTCAAATCCGAGGTCGCAAAGCGCCCGCCGTCCAGCGGCACCAGGGGGCGCAGTTCTGGTGGGATGACGGGGATCACCTCGAGGATCATCCATTCCGGTCGGGTGCCGGAATGGATAAAGGATTCGACCAGCTTCAGCCGCTTGACCAGCTTCTTGCGCTTGGCTTCGGAATTGGTTTCCTTGAGGTCGATGCGAAGGTTTTCCAACTCTTCCTCAAGGTCTATGGCCACCAGCATTTCGCGCAACGCCTCGGCGCCGATGCCGACGGAGAAAGCGTCCTCGCCATATTCCTCGACGGCGGATTGGTATTCATCTTCGGTGAGGGGTTGATGGAGGCTCAATTCCGTCAATCCCGGCTCGATGACCACATAAGTTTCGAAATAAAGAACGCGCTCGAGGCTTTTCAGCGTCATGTCGAGCAACAGACCGATCCGGGACGGCAGCGACTTCATGAACCAGATATGGGCCACCGGCGAGGCAAGCTCGATGTGGCCCATGCGTTCGCGCCGGACCTTTTGCAGGGTTACCTCGACACCACATTTCTCGCAAGTAATGCCCTTGTATTTCATACGCTTGTATTTTCCGCACAGGCATTCGTAATCCTTTGTCGGACCGAATATGCGGGCGCAGAACAAGCCGTCCCTTTCTGGTTTGAAGGTCCGGTAGTTGATGGTTTCGGGCTTCTTGATTTCGCCGAATGACCAGGAATGGATACGTTCCGGCGAAGCGATGGAAATGCGGATGTGGTTGAACCGCTGGGGGATTCCCCCTTGGCCGAAAACTTTAGTCAATTCATTCATGTGTCCGTCTCCTAATGCAGTTCTCGGCTAACCGAGTTCAACGTTGAGGCCAAGGGAGTGCAGCTCCTTGACCAGAACGTTGAACGATTCAGGGATTCCGGCCTCGAAGGTGTCATCGCCGCGGACGATGGCCTCGTAGACCTTGGTACGGCCGGAAACGTCGTCCGATTTGACCGTCAACATTTCCTGCAGGGTATAAGCGGCGCCGTAGGCCTCCAGGGCCCAGACCTCCATTTCGCCGAACCTTTGTCCGCCGAACTGGGCCTTGCCGCCAAGCGGCTGCTGGGTTACCAGGCTGTAGGGACCGATGGAGCGGGCATGAATCTTGTCGTCCACCAGGTGGTGCAGCTTCAACATATAGATATATCCGACGGTCACCTGCCGGTCGAAAGGCTCGCCGGTGCGCCCGTCGACCAGGGTCACCTGGGCGGAACTGTCGAGGCCCGCCTTCTCAAGCATATCGACGATATCGCCCTCATGGGCGCCGTCGAAAACGGGAGAAGCGATCGGAACGCCGCCTTTGAGGTTTTCGCCGAGTTCGAGAATCTCTTCGTCGTCTAGGCCGACAATATCGTCCCGGTAGGCCCGGGGGCCATAGGTGTCCTTGAGCTTTGCCTTGAGATTCTTGGCTCTGTCGGATGAATCATTGGCCTCCAAAATCTCGCCGATCTGGCGGCCCAAGCCGGCACATGCCCACCCCAAATGGGTTTCAAGAATCTGGCCAACATTCATTCTTGACGGGACGCCCAGCGGATTAAGCACAATATCGACGGGCGTGCCGTCCTCCAGATAAGGGATGTCCTCCATCGGCACGATCTTCGAGATCACGCCCTTGTTGCCGTGGCGGCCGGCCATCTTGTCGCCGGGTTGCAGCTTGCGTTTGACGGCGACGAAAACCTTGACCATCTTCATCACGCCGGGGCTCAAATCATCGCCGCGCTGCAATTTGTCGACCTTGTTTTCAAACCGTTCCTGAAGCTTGGCGATATCGGCTTCGAATTGTCCCTTAAGGGATTCGACATCCTTCATCACCCGGTCGTTGGCAATCACGATTTGCGAACATTGGCCGGCGGTGAAGCTATCGAGAACCTCCTCGGTGATCTTGGTGCCGGATTTAAGATCCTTCGGGCCGCCCGCGGCTTTCTTGTTCAACAACAAGGCCTTGAGGCGGGCTAGGAAACTGCGTTCCAGGATCTCCCGTTCGTCGTCCCGGTCCTTGGCCAGCCTTTCTATTTCCGCCCGCTCGATGGCCAGCGCACGTTCGTCCTTGTCGACGCCGCGGCGCGAAAACACCCTCACCTCGACCACCGTGCCGGAAACTCCGGGCGGCAGCTTCAACGAGGAATCGCGGACGTCCGAGGCTTTTTCGCCGAAGATCGCGCGAAGCAGTTTTTCCTCCGGCGTCATGGGGCTTTCGCCCTTCGGCGTCACCTTGCCAACCAGGATGTCGCTTGGCTTGACCTCGGCCCCGATGTAGACGATGCCGGCTTCGTCCAGGTTCTTCAGCGCCTCTTCGCCGACGTTGGGGATGTCGCGGGTGATTTCTTCCTGGCCCAGCTTGGTATCTCGGGCCATGACCTCGAATTCCTCGATGTGAATAGAGGTGAAAACGTCGTCGCGGACGATGCGTTCCGAGATCAGGATGGAATCCTCGAAGTTGTAGCCCTGCCAGGGCATGAAGGCGACCAGCACGTTGCGGCCAAGAGCCAATTCACCCAGATCCGTTGACGGGCCGTCGGCAATGGTATCGCCGGCCTTGACACGGTCGCCGACTTTAACCAGGGGCCGTTGATGCAGATAGGTGTTCTGGTTGGAACGCTGAAATTTCAGAAGATTGAAGATATCGACGCCGGTTGCGGAATGGGATGTTTCCTCGGTGGCGCTGACGACGATACGGGTGGCGTCGACCTGATCAACGATGCCGGACCGCTTGGCGATGATGGTGGCGCCTGAATCGCGGGCAACGGCGGCCTCCATGCCGGTGCCGATTAACGGCGCTTCGGTCTGAATCAGGGGCACCGCCTGGCGCTGCATGTTGGAACCCATCAAGGCCCGGTTGGCGTCGTCGTTTTCCAGGAACGGAATCAAGGCCGTGGCGACCGACACCAACTGTTTCGGCGACACGTCGATGAAATCGATGTCTTCGAGACGGGCCATGATAAAGTCGCCGCCCTTGCGGCAACTGACCAGATCTTGGGTGAATTTTCCTTTTTCGTCGGTTTCGGCGTTGGCCTGGGCGATGGTATAGCGGCTTTCCTCCATGGCCGAGAGGTACACCACCTCCTTGCCGACCGTGCTGTTGACCACCCGGCGGTACGGGGTTTCGATGAAGCCGTACTTGTTGACCCGGGCATAGGTGGCAAGGCTGTTGATGAGGCCGATGTTGGGCCCTTCCGGGGTCTCGATCGGGCAGATGCGCCCGTAATGGGTCGGGTGCACGTCGCGGACCTCGAAGCCGGCGCGTTCGCGGGTCAGCCCCCCCGGCCCCAGGGCCGAAAGGCGCCGCTTGTGGGTGATTTCCGACAGCGGATTGGTTTGATCCATGAACTGGCTGAGTTGCGAAGAGCCGAAGAATTCGCGAACCGCCGCCGCCGCAGGCTTGGCGTTGATCAGATCGTGCGGCATCACGGTGTCAATATCGACCGAACTCATGCGTTCGCGGATCGCGCGTTCCATGCGCAACAGGCCGATCCGGTACTGGTTTTCCATCAGTTCGCCGACGGAGCGGACGCGGCGGTTGCCAAGATGGTCGATATCGTCGATTTCGCCTCGGCCGTCCTTAAGCTCGACCATGGTCCGGACCACTTCGAGGATGTCTTCCTTGCGCAGAACCCGTACCGAATCTTCGGTTTCGAAACCGAGGCGCGAGTTCATCTTGACCCGGCCGACCGCCGAAAGGTCGTAGCGATCGGAATCGAAGAACAGGCTGCCGAAGAGCGCTTCGGCGGTTTCCAGGGTCGGCGGTTCGCCCGGGCGCATGACCCGGTAAATATCAACCAACGCTTCCTCGCGGTTGGTATTTTTATCGACCGCCAGGGTATTGCGGATATACGGGCCGACATTGACGTGGTCGATGGAGAGGGTGGCGATTTCATTGATTTTCGCGTTATCCAGGACTTCCATCGTTTCTTCGGTGATCTCGCCACCGGCCTCGATGTAGATTTCGCCGGTTTTCTGGTTTATCAGGTCGGCGGCGATGTAGCTGCCGATCAGATCTTCCGTCATCACCAGTTGTTCCTTCAGCCCTTTTTGTTCCAGTTCGCGGATCACCCGCGGCGTCATCTTGGTGCCGGCCTTGGCGGCGACGCGGTTGGTTTTGGCGTTAATCAGGTCAATGACAAGCTTCACGCCCCTGAGTCGGTCGCCGACAAATTTGGTTTTCCATCCCTTCTTTTTGACCCGTGTGTAGGCGATTTTTTTATAGAAATAATCGAGGATATCTTCGGGCGTCATGCCGGTGGCTTCTTCCGGGGCCACGGTTTTGCCGGCGTTGGTGCGCCGGGGCCGGAGCTTTTCCGTTTCCTCGTTATCCAAAGCCATCAGGAGCGTCGTCACCGGCAGCTTGCGGCGGCGGTCGATGCGCACGAACACCAGGTCCTTGGCGTCGAATTCGAAATCGAGCCACGAACCGCGGTAGGGAATGATGCGCGCCGCCAACAGAAATTTGCCCGATGAATGGGTCTTGCCCTTGTCGTGGTCGAAAAACACCCCCGGCGAACGGTGCATCTGGGAAACGATGACCCGCTCCGTGCCGTTGATGACGAAGGTGCCGTTGTCGGTCATCAACGGCATATCACCCATGAAAACGTCCTGTTCCTTGACGTCGCGGATGGAGCGGGCTTGGGTTTCCTCGTCGATGTCCCAAACGACGAGACGCAAGGTCACCTTCAGCGGCGCCGCGTAGGTCATTCCCCGCTGCTGGCATTCCTCGACATCGTATTTCGGCGGTTCGAACTCGTATTTGACGAATTCCAGAGTGCCCCGTTCAGAGAAGTCCTTGATCGGAAAAACCGACTTGAAAACCTCCTGCAGGCCGCTGTCGGTGCGGATGTTGACGTTCGTTTCCCGTTGCAGGAATTGCTCGTATGACGTCTTCTGGACTTCGATCAGATTGGGCATTTCGACGGCAGATGCCAGACGGCCGAAATATTTGCGCACACGCTTGCGGCCCGTGAAGGTTTTTTCCATTACCGTTCCTCACGCTTCATTGTCTATCCGGTCTCTCCGGCGTCCGGCCACCGCTGCCGGACGGGAAAGACCCCGTATCAGGTGTCCAGGCGCCGCTTGAAAAGGGGCTCTAAAGAACCCGGCAGCGGCAGCCCGGCGGGGCAGGCGCATCCACTTTACCGGCCGCGGCAGGGCCAATTCGGGCGAATGCGTGTTCCAATCGGAGCCGGCGGCGGTTCACGGAAACCCGGACAACCGCCTGCTCCTATATAAAAATCCTCGCGCAACTCCGGACCGACGGTCCGGCGGGGCAACGCTATTTCAATTCGACCGTGGCTCCGGCATCTTCCAGCTTCTTCTTAATTTCCTCGGCCTCTTTCTTCTGGACTCCTTCCTTGATCGGCGCCGGCGCCGATTCGACCAGGTCCTTGGCCTCTTTCAGGCCGAGCTGGGTCAACGCGCGCACTTCCTTGATGACGTTGATCTTCTTGTCACCGATGGAAGCCAGGATGACGGCGAATTCGTTCTTTTCCTCGGCCGCGGCGCCGCCGGCATCGGCGTCGGCCCCGGCGGCGGCAACGGCCACCGGCGCGGCGGCGGAAACGCCCCACTTTTCCTCAAGCAACTTGGAAAGCTCGGCGGCCTCCATGACGGTCAGGCTCGAAAGGTTGTCTGCGATTTTTTCTAGATTAGCCATTACTTTTTACTCCTTGGGCTTGAACTCTTTGATACTGGGACTTCGGCGTTCACGCGGTTTCTTCCGAAGCGCCACGGGCACCGATAACCCGGGCGACCTGCCCGGCGGGTGCCTGCAACACGCCGGCAATACTTCTCGCCGGGGTGCTGATCATGGCAACGATTTTCGCCCTCAATTCATCCAACGACGGCAGGCTGGCCAGCGATTTGACGGCGTCGACGTCCAGTTGCTCATCGCCGAAGGCGCCGCCCAGGACAATGAGCTTGTCGTTGGTTTTGGAGAAATTGACAGCCGCCTTCGCCGCCGCCACCGGATCTTCCGAATAGGCAATGGCCGTCGGTCCGGTGAACATTTTGTTCAGAGGCTGGTATTTCGTTCCTTCGAGAGCGCGACGCGTGAGCCGATTTTTCGTCACTCTGAAGACCGCGCCCGCCTCGCGCATCTGATCGCGGAGTTCGCCCATCTCGGCCACCGTCAACCCGGAATAATGGGTGACGACGACGATGGTCGCATCCTCGAACGTTTGATGCAGCGAAGCGACCATGGTTTCTTTTTCTGCTCGGTCCACTCTATCGTCTCCAGTTCGTGGCGG
>CEPS01023193.1_pt1 | contig 12495 bp, 11 predicted proteins | sample 530401 | NCBI WGS metagenome assembly CEPS01 (sample SAMEA2620035, study PRJEB7988) | marine metagenome | biome: marine biome (ENVO:00000447); feature: mesopelagic zone (ENVO:00000213) & marine oxygen minimum zone (ENVO:01000065); material: "saline water (ENVO:00002010), including plankton... | reverse complement strand
CCGCCCCTCATCGTCTCCTTTGAGCAGGTGGATGAAATCATGGAGAAGCTTGAAGCAGCAGTGAAGAAGGCAAAGACTATGGTGCCGATTGTTCGGATAAAGGAAGGATTGGCGGGCATAGGAAAAAAGATCAAACAGGCGTGGGGATCATAAGGCGGGATAATCCCCCACACCTTGGACGAACTTTTTCAAGATTGCACAGGCTATGATTGATCCCAGGGTGTTAGAGGAATTCGAGCTGGGGCTGGACTCCACTCGTTTGGAAATATCGAGTGTGTCGGCAACCGTCCTCGGTTACGGTGAGATCAGCACCGTCTTTAAGCTCAGCGGCAACAGCGAAGTCGCCTGCAAGCGGATGCCGCTCTTTCCGGACAGCCGGGCGGCTGAGAATTATCAAAGAAACTACGAGGACTACTGCCGCCATCTTGAAGGTGCTGGTGTGGAGCTTCCGCAATCAAGCACCCAAACCGTTGAAATTCAAGGCCGCCCCGTAGTCCTCTATATTCTACAGAAGAGTTTGCCGCCGGAACGCTTTTGTCATAAGCTGATTCACACTCTTGACCAAGAAGAGATCAGCGGGATGATTCGCAAAGTTGTTTCGGGAGTAGCAAAAGTGTGGGCGTTCAATCGTCAGAAAGGACCGTTGCTTGAGATTGCCCTCGATGGTCAGCTATCCAATTGGGTTCTCGATGGTGATATTGAGAGCGGTAGACTGTGGTATGTGGACACCAGTACACCCCTGTATCGGATCAACGGCGAGGAGCAACTCGATCCAGAACTGTTTTTAGAAAGTGCGCCGTCATTTCTGAGGTGGATCATCCGGTGGCTGTTTCTTGAGGATGTGATGAACAGGTACTATGATCAGCGCCAGGTGATGATAGACCTGGCGGCGAACCTCTACAAAGAACAACGGCCGGACCTTGTTCCCACAGCTGTGAGCATCATTAATGACAGCTGTTCTGGACTGTCAGAACCGCTGACCGAAGAGGATGTGGAAAAATACTACAAGGAAGACAAGCTCATCTGGATCCTCTTCCTCGCCTTTCGCAGGATCGACCGGTGGATTACAACCAAGATTCTGCGCAAGCGATATGAATTCGTTCTGCCGGGGAGAATCAAAAGGTAAGGGGTTCCCACCAGCAGGGAAAGCTTAGTCAAGAACGGGCTTTACTGCTTTTACGTGCATGCTTGCGGCTGAGCGGATGGCGCTGATATGCTCTGGTGTTGTACCGCAGCATCCGCCGACAATTGAAACACCGGCTTGAATGAGCTCTTCAGTTTTTTCACCGAATAGGGCGGGCACCTCGTCATAAGCCAACTCCCTCCCCTCCATCCGTGGAATCCCGGCATTGGACTGAATAATCAACGGTAGAGCCGAAGTCTGTTTCAATTGACGGGCGATCTCGATCATATTATCAATTCCATTGCCGCAGTTTGATCCGATGATATCCGCCCCGGCTACCTGAAGGCCTTCAGCCGCTTCGGTAATGCTCACACCCATGATGGTGAAGAATCCCCGCGGCGTCTCATCAAATGTCATGGTGGCCATGACCGGTGTTTGAGGCGACGCGGTCTTGGCAGCCTCAATGGCTAATGTCGCTTCCTTGAGATCGGTCATTGTTTCCACGCAGATCACGTCAGCGCCGGCGGCGATGAGAGCACTGTTCTGACGGAAAAATCCTCGGCTGAGATCATCGGGGTCGGCGTCACCGTAAGGCTTCAGCATCTTTCCGGAAGGGCCGCAAGAGCCGGAGACATAAGCTGTGTCACCCACAGTCTTCCTGACACTGATAACAGCTGCCTCGTTAATGGCTTCGGTTTGGTCTTCCAAACCGTAATCTCCCAGCTTAACAGACGAACCGCCGAAAGTATTTGTCTGAATAATGTCTGCACCGGCATCCAGATAATTGCGGGCGATGTCTTGCAGGATTTCGGGGTTGGACAGGTTAAAGGCTTCCGGGCAAGCGCCGGGCTCAAGACCCCTCTGGAAGAGGAGGGTACCCATGGCGCCGTCAGCAACAAGGACATCACCGCCGTTGATACGGTCCAGCAGAGGAGGCTTCATCGGTGCTTATTCCAGAAGATTCTTAACGCATTCCACGGCTTTAGCGGCGTCGTAAGCGTAAGCGTTGGCTCCGATCTCATCGGCATAATCCTGCGACAAGGGTGCTCCGCCAATGATCGTCTTTATATCTGTGAGGCCGTTTTCCTTCAGGAGGGCTGTAACTTTCCCCATAACGGTCATGGTGGTGGTAAGCAGAGCAGACATGCCAATAATGCTGGCACCCTCTTTTTGGGCGGTCTCGACGAATGTTTCCGGTGGAACATCGCTCCCGAGATCAATCACATCGTACCCGGCCCCTTTGAGCATGATTGCCACGAGGTTCTTGCCGATATCATGAAGATCTCCCTGTATAGTTCCGATGACCACTTTTCCCAGTGCGGGAACTTTGCTCTTGATCAGCAACGGCTTCAGCTGGTCCATACCGGCGTACATGGCCCTGGCGGCTAGCAGCACATGAGGGAGAAAAATCTCATGCTTCCGAAACTTTTCCCCTACCACATTCATCCCGGCGATAAGTCCGTCATCTAGAATCTCTTTGGCAGGAATCTGAAGTTCAACAGCTTCTCTAGTAAGATCAAGAACCTTCTGATCCTCTCCTTTCTGTAAGTGCGTTGATATCAGTTCCAGTACGTCCATAGAGCTCTCTCGTCGTAGGGTCAGTTCATGGTGCGCCGGATTTCTTTCATCCGGTCAACACAGGAGTAAGTTGTACATTGCTTGCAAAACGGGAATTTGGGCCTAAACAGATGAAGCTCCTTTTTCCCAGCAATTAGGACTCCCGACACAGATTTCAGTGGTTTCATCAGGCAACTGCTGTTCAGGGAGATTCCGATCCGTCCGGGGTTCAGGTGTTGAAAAAGTCTCTTTTGCCCGCGGATGTGCCAGCCGCAATATCCGGGACTGTAGCTGAGTACATAAGTCTGGTTGCCCAGCCGGCCTGTTGAAGCGAGATGATTCTGGAAGTGCTTCTCGAACTGCCCCACGGCATTATCTGCTGCTAGGGATGCCGCTGTATCCAGCATGGAACCGAGTGCGAAATCGTTCTGGTCGAAACAGTCGTTAATCTTTGCGCTAACATCAGCTCCCATGGTCAGGGCGAACAGCGCCAGATGGTTGCTCTTCGGAAGGATCTGTTTCAGTGGTGTGTCCGGCGCATTATCCCCCTCGCCGTTGTAGATGGGGCCAAACTGTTTCAAATCCAGTTCCGATATTACTCCCGCAGGCGCGGCGCTGTCGACAAAGATGGCTGCGGCCTGCTCGGTGAGATTCATGATTTTATCCGCCAAAGTTTCCACGTCGGTTATCCCCTGGTCCTTCAGCATATCCAACTGTGTAGGAATCACAGCTTGGGTTTCAAGCGTTAAAACCTGATTCATGCGGACCTTTCCGGGAGAGAGTCCTGACCGTAACGGCGGGCCTCCACCTCCATCAAGTTTATCAGTTCCTGCCGGGTGTCTTGTGGTAATGGAGATGGCTGATAACTGCTTAATAACGAATTTATTTGACCGTGAGCCCGTTCACCTAGGGTTGTTTCTCCCTCCTCGATCCAGCGGGGGCGGTTGGCCCGGTTAATGACCTCCCCCGGGAAATAGTGTTCTTCTTGCATGTGCCGCAATGTATGATCAGAGATTAGCAGGTGTTTTTCTTGCAGCAGTTCCTCAAACAGGGCTTGGGCAGGGAAATCTTCGCGAGGAGTTATCCCTTTAATCAACCGCAGAGTCATACCGCATATTTCGTTGTCCAGCACCAGTTTTTCAAGGCTCTGGCAGCTTTCAAAGTCAAGCATTCCTGGGCCCGAAATATTATTAATACCTGCAAGCGCTGCAAGGGTTGTTCCTATCCCACTTTCGAGACCGGCCTGGGCATCTAGGTTCTTGGCGTCACTCAGCCCGATGTACGCTTGGGTTGGCATTCCGAAGTGATGGCCGATTTCGTTATAGGCGCAGTCAATCATCATGGTCTCGATAGCACCCATAGGCGTGGTTTCATATCTCATATCAAACGCTGCTGGTGACCCCCCATAGAGCATGGGCGCTCCAGGGTTGGTGAGCTGGCAGATAACAATTCCGCTTAGCGTTTCAGCTGTATGCTGGATAAGGGTTCCGGTGAGAGTTACGGGGGCAACGAATCCCGTCAGTGGCATGGAGATGAATTCAACCGGGATAGAAAAGCGGGCGCAGTCTACGAGGTTCTGCGATGTGACATCGCTCCATTTGAGTGGTGCCGTCGGGCAGCAGGAAAAAACAGTGAGCGGCTTGTCTTTCAACGCCCCGTTGGATCCACGGACGGCCAACTGAAAGTCCTTCATAACATCAAAAGACTCGATGGTAAAAGCACCGGTGATCACTGGCTTTTCACCATACAGCAAACTCAGAAAAAGACGGTAGCTGTCAGAGATTTTTTCGTGCACATCAGCGGGGATTAAGGCCGTGCTCTGGGAGCCGATGTGCTGTAACTGACTGACAACCTTCACGTACCGGATGTAATCGTTCGTTGCCGGTTTGCGGAATTTTCCGGTATCATAGTCGAGGATGTTAATTGCCGCTGAGCCGGGAGTAAAGTGAACATTATGTCCGGAAAAATTATTTGTCTCCTCTCCACTCACGTCGTAGAGCTTGAAGGATGTAGGGGCGCTGTTTAGAGCCCGTTCGATCATCCCTTCTGTGAGCGTTGCATGTAGAGAATTCATATCAATGCTGGCGCCGTGATCGGCCAGCAGAGCGAGGATGCCTTTGTTGTGTATCTCGACGCCCACAGCACAGAGGAGCTGTTTTGCCTCCGAAACGATCAGGTGGATAAGGTCCTCGTCGAGGAAATTAACGGTCGGCCTCATGGCTACGCACCATCTTGCTTGAGACTGTTTGTGTATAAGTACATTTAAGAAGAGCCTTTCGACAAAAATTGATACTCTAAAGTAAAGCTAACAGGCAGTTAGATCAAAACTTAAAACAGAGAGCAAGTTGTTTTAGCTGGAGAACAAGGAGGCCCTCCTTCAACCCGTCAGGACTGGTTCGACCTGACGGGTTTGCGCTGAAAACAGAAAAGGGCGCCAACCGTGACGCCCCTTCTTCAAGTTTTGCTCCCTGTCTGCAGTAAGTGACTATTCTTCCTCATCTTCCTCTTCAGATTCGTAGTAGTCGCCGTACGCTTCATAGTAGGCTTCGGCCATCTCCGGATCGTAAAGATATTGATAGTCTTCCCAATTCTGGTAGGCAGGCTCTTCAGCAGTCTCCAGTACGGGAGCCTCCACGGGGGAAGTTGCTTCTGGGGCGGTTGCTCTCGGCGCAGCAGCTTGAGGGATAAGGGGTTCAGTAACAACAGGTTTCCTCTGGAAGTAGAAGAAGATCAGGCCTGGCATTACACCGAAGAAGAGAATCAACAGGGAAAGGATGGCCCCGTCTGATTTGACGCGGTATCCCCCCCAGATATCCTGTTCAATTCCAAAGGCCATAAAGATGGCTGTCGCCAGCAAGATGCCGAAAATGATCAGGATCGCACCTGTAGGCCGGTGAATCTCTACGCTTGCAACATTCAGGTAGATCATCCAAAACAACAGTCCACCGACAATGGTGAGAACGGCACCGTGGTAATTGGTTGCAGCAAAGGCAATTGAGAATCCGATGACGGACGCCAAAAGTAACAGATAGCCGAAAACGGCCTTTATTTCCTGGTTTATCATTTACCCCTTCCTCGGTTAACCATCAAATGGTTGAGCTAGCAAGACCTTGGACGCCCGCTTAAATACGCCCAAGTCAGGAGAATATCCCCATTCTCCCCATGAAATGCAAGCCCAAAGTTCAACTGTCCAGGAAAAGCCGCAGACTGACATACCTGTTCCATAAATGGAATGAAGGCGATATATTCGCCTCTGTGAGAGCGAACCAGCCAAGGAAAGGGGAGATGAAAACGGTAAGCGTCGGCGTAGTGGGAGTGGGTCATTTAGGAAGCAGGCACCTTAAGCACCTGCTAGACCTTCCAGCGGTGGATTGTGCCGGATTCTATGACATTGACCCCGAGCGCTCCCATCAGATAGAAGAACTGTTCGGAGCCAAAGCCCACACCTCGCTGGCAGCACTCATAGACGTCTGTGACGCACTGTCTATTGTAGTTCCGACCACAGACCACTTTGCGGTGGCAAAGGAGTGCATGGAGTCCGGTAAGAGCGTGTTTATCGAAAAACCGATGTGCAAGACGCTGGCGGAAGCCAATAAACTGATCAAGCTCGGCGAAGAGAAAAACGCTGTGATTCAGGTGGGACATGTTGAGAGGCTAAATCCGGCAATTCTCGCAATTGAGGAGCTGGCGCTGAAGCCGAAGTATATTGAGACGCATCGTCTGGCACCGTATAATGTACGCGGCACGGAAGTCCCAGTTGTCTTAGATCTCATGATTCACGATCTGGATGTAATCCTCTCTCTTGTAGATTCTCCCGTTGAGTCTATAGGCGCCTCGGGCGTCTCCATCATGACAAGTTCGGTGGATATTGCTAACGCCCGGCTACGCTTTGAGAACGGATGTGTGGCCAATATTACTTCCAGCAGAATCGCTAAGGATTTCGTGCGCAAGCTGCGGCTGTTCCAGCAGGACATGTATGTCACCATCGATTTTTTTCTCGGGCTGACAGAAGTGTACCGCGTGCTGGAGGCCGGGGTGAGGGATCCTAATGCAGTATTCACAGCACCTTTGAAAGGCAAGAACAGAGAGCGTCAGATTGTTTATGAGAAACCGCAAGTTGAAAAGATTGACGCCCTGAAGTTGGAGCTGGAAAATTTCGTAGTGTCTCTTGCCAGGGAACAATCCCCCATTGTCTCTGGGGAAGAGGCCCGGGAAGCGCTGAGGATTGCTCTGGAGATCCAGGAAAAGATAGAACAGGATATTCATTAGACTCGCCTAAGCCGATCCCACACTTTTCCCATGGACCTGCGCCAATTCCTGTTCCGTAACCGCAGTTATACACCAATTCCACTGGCTCTGGCGATTCTCTTCTTTGCCCGGCACGATGAACGCTTGTTTCTAACAGGCCTTGCAGTGATTGTCCTTGGAGAAATGATACGGATGAGCGGTGTCCGTTATGCTGGCGGCGCCACGCGAACCAGAAAGGTAGGGGCCAAAGTACTATGCACAGCGGGACCCTTTGCGCATCAGCGCAATCCATTGTACCTCGGAAACATCATCATCTACGCTGGAGTCGCTGTTGCCAGCGGAGCTGAGAATATGGGATTACTGCTTCTTGTCACTGTGGTATTCTTCTCATTGCAGTATGGTTTTATCATTAATATTGAGGAAGAGACACTTCGCGGTCTGTTCGGAAGACAATATGAAGACTACGCCAAAGCGGTACCGAGGCTGTTCCCAAGAGTAACGCCGTGGGCCGGCCGAACAAAGACAACGCCTCTGACATGGAAACAGACAGTCAGAACCGAACGGCGGACGTTGCAGACGCTCGCTGTCTTTTTGGTCTTTCTTGTGGCGCGAATCTATCTCATGAATTAGTGGGCTGGGAAAAATAGTTTCAGTCATGAGCAAAGAAATAGTTATCGTAGCTGGTGAAACATCTGGGGACGAACACGCCTCCGGACTGGTACGGGAAATAAATCGTCTTGACCCCGAGCTGTCATTTTTTGGTATTGGCGGTAACGGGCTGGTCAGGGAAGGTGTAGCGCTACTTGAACATATCGATACCATGGCCGTCATGGGCTTTACAGAGGTTATAAGCCGCTACGGCCATCTTCGCCGGGTTTATAACAGATTGTTGGAGGAAGTTGAGGCCAGAAAACCCGCCCGGGCAATACTTGTAGACTATCCCGGTTTCAATTTGAGACTGGCAAAGTCACTTTGCATATTGGGAGTACCGATTACATACTTCATTTCGCCCCAGCTGTGGGCCTGGCGCGAGAAGCGGGTGGAAATCATTCGGCGGTGTGTGGATCAGATGATATGTATTTTCCCCTTTGAAGAAGCGTGGTACAAGGAGCGAGGCGTGAACGCCATTTTCATCGGGCATCCGCTCATGGACAGCAAGCCCCCAAGATGTTCGAGAGAGGAGTTTGCGACACGGCACGGTATTGACGAGGATGAAGCCATTATCTGCCTCATGCCGGGAAGCAGACAGCAGGAAGTAGATCGCCATATGCCGGCGATGGTTCAGGCTGTTGCACAGATACGTGAACAACGTCCTGAAGTGAAAGCTGTTATTGCTAAAAGTGAGATTGTGTCAATAGAGACCCCGCCGCTGGATGGTATCGTGGTCGAGGATGAAGAGCCTATTCTTTCGCTGGTTTACGCCGATCTTGCCCTTATCGCGTCAGGGACCGCCACAGTTGAAGCAGCGCTGTACGGCATCCCGTCGGTAGTAATCTACAGGCTATCGCCGCTGAGTTGGGCGATCAGCCGCAAAGTCGCCAACACATCTTATGTGGCTATGCCGAATCTCATTGCGGGAAGAGAAGTCTTCCCCGAACTGCTTCAGGGCGACGCAACGGCAGAAAGAATATCACATCATCTAACTAAACTCTTAGATTCAGCAGAAAAACAAGAGACGATAAAAGAAGAGCTAAGAGAGGTTCGGCGAGAGATGGGCCGCCCGGGCGCACTGGGCAGAGGAGCCAGTGTCATCGTAGACCAGATGTGGGACTGAAACTTAGAAGCGATGAAAAAGAGACTGAATTTTATTGCCGGGGTAGTTTTTGGCAAACATTTCTTGAATCTCGTTTTCGGACTGAGCAAGAGAGTCAGCGTTAATTGTGATGTGCTTGACGTTCTCTTAAGGAAAGAAAAGGCAGTGATAGTCTGTTGTTGGCACGGGCGGTTGCTATTTCCTTTCTATGATCTAAAGAAGAGGAACCCGGTGGGATTGGCCGGTCTGCATGAAGATGCGGAGATCATCACCCGGATAGGAGAAAAGATGGGTTGGAAAATGATCAGAGGATCGAGTTCAGAGAGGGGGAGTTGGGCCTTTCGAAAGATGGTGAAAATGATAAGGCGTGAAAAGCCGCTGATGTTTATAACACCTGATGGTCCTAAGGGACCGACCAGAAGAGCGAAGGACGGTGCTATAAGAATAGCCATGGCAACTGGTGCCGTTCTGTTGCCGGCTTCCGGCCAGTGTAGCCGAAAATGGGAAGCTGTTAACTGGGAGACATTTGTTGTGCCGAAGCCATTTGGGAAGGTGTGTAATGTTTATGGAAGTCCTATCGTTGTGAATAGAGATGGCGATATAACTGTCTACCGCGAAATGTTGGAGCAAGAACTTGATCGAGTGGAGCGTCAGGCCGATGAAGCAGTTGAGCGGAAGAAGTAGATATCTTCTTTTTCCGTTGGCACTGTTCTACTGGGGAGTCCAGTTCTGGCGTAACATCTTCTATGCCGTCGGATTCTTCCTGACGAACCGACTTCCCATCCCGGTAATCAGCGTAGGGAATCTCTCCGTTGGGGGCACGGGGAAAACACCGATGGTAATATATCTGGCGCTGAAACTAGAAGCCATGGGGAAGAAGGTGACAATCATTAGCCGCGGCTATAAGAGAAAGACTACAGGAACGCTTGTTGTGTCAGATGGAGATCAGATGTTGACTACATGGGAAGAAGCCGGGGATGAGCCGTACCTCATGGCAAAGCGCGTTACGAGCGTTCCTGTGGTAGTGGATGAGGTACGCTACCGCGGCGGCCTACACGCCGTGCAGCGATTCAATCCTAGTGTGATCCTCTTGGATGACGCCTTCCAGCACCGTCAGCTTGAGCGGGATCTTGACATTGTGCTGTTAAACAGCCAAGACACACCGGCGGATTACAAGCTGCTCCCCTACGGCAAACTGAGAGAGCCGTGGTTTCACCTGCGCCGGGCTAATATTGTCTTCTGGACCAAGGTGAATCTGTCGTCTGAATCATCCCGCCGCTCGCCCCATCCTGAAGTCAGAAGCAAGGTGTCGCAGGCGAAGGTACCCGTGTTCAGAAGTAAAATGGCGGCTGCCTTCTTGCGTGATTCAGCCGGAAAAAGTGTGCCCTTAACGCAGATCAAAGGAAGAAAGGCGTATCTCTTTTGCGGCATAGGCGACCCGGAATCTTTTCGCTCACTGCTACAAAAGGCCGGCGCTGACATTGTCGGCTTCAGGGTATTTGAGGACCACCATCATTACATAAAAGTGGAACTGGGGGGGATCGTTGAAGACGCTGCGGCCCTCGGAGCTGAGATGATCATTACCACTGAAAAGGACAGTTTTAAGACAGAACACTTCTTGACGGAAGAGGATAGTGTCTATTCGCTCCGGATCAATTTTGTTCCGTCAACGGAGGGGGAGAGGGCGCTGGTGGAGATGTTAGGGCGGCTCTGGTAAACCTACTGACCTGACAGGTTCGGAAAACACTACTGAGCCTGCAAGGCACCCATGGTAAACATGGCTCCCACAAACGCTAAGAGGAGCGGCCAGCTCGTGGAGACAAACTGCTGCGATGATGGATCCTCAAAGACGTGGATCTGGAATTCGTGGCTGGTGGTGGTACCCCGCTCATCGATTGCCGCCAGAACGATATCGTTCACCCCCCGCTGGGCCATGCGCGGCTTCCAGCGCAGCATCCCAGTCTCCGGGTCGAAGCGGGCGTACTTGGGAATTTTCACCGGCCTCAGCTTTACCATGTCGCCGTTCAGGTCTTCCACTACCATGCGGTAGCGATATTCAAAATTGGTGAGAGCCACCGGCTTAGGCTGCGAGAGAACATGGGGAGAAATGTTGACAAACAGTTTCGTCTCCTGACGGTCAACAGTATAACCGTCTGACACCTCAACTGCAAACAGGCGACTGTTGATTTGCGAAGGGGTCGGTATCCACGTGATGCGGCCGTCGCGACCGAGCTGCATTCCCTTGGGTGCTTTCGCCAGTTGGTAGGAAAGCTCCCTGTCGGAGTTCTTGTCTTCCACCACCACCTTGTATTTGTAAAGCTCATCCACCCGGGCGGTCTTCGGTGCTGTAGAAATAATGGTGGGAGGATGGTTGATGTAAAGATCAAAACTCTGTTCATCCTTGGTATAGCCGTCAGAGACCATATAAGTGACCACATGAGAATCGTACTGTTTCAATGTTGGCGTCCAGGATATAATACCGGTGTGTTCGTCCACAAACATACCGTCAGGGAAATCGAGTAATGTGTAGCGAATGAAGGGGATCCTCTCCACCAGCACCTTGGGAGGCTTTCCTTTGCTGCCCTCAAAGAAGTGCCACAGCGCATCCTTGATCTTCACTGTCCGGCCTCCGACTTTCTTGATAACGATCACCAGCCGTTCATCTTCGTAGAAGACATCCTGGATGTAGCGTTTAAGGTTGATTCTGGCCACCGTTTCTTCTTCTGCTTCCTCTGCGCCGGCGCCCGTCTCTTCGTCCACATCGATGAGGATCGATTTCTTCATCTTGAATTCACCGACGTAACGATCGATGTTTTCGCGAAAGACATCATCTCCGATCTCTATGGCATAGACGCGCGCTTTTTCTACGTCATAGACAGGCGTAACGTGAGAGTAGGTCATGAGCGAGCCGTCGTTGAGATCTTTGGTGGCAATCTGATATGTGTAAGCTTCACCTACGGAACCGAGTGTTACAGGCTCTGAAATGATATTGATATCGGCGTTGACAAAGAAATCGAACGACTTGACAATCAGTTCACGCCCGTCGGATATTTCAATCTCTGCCGTAGAGAAGTCAAGGTTCTCCTCTGTGGGAACCCACAGGATTCTGCCGGTAGAAGGATCAACTCTCATCCCTTCAGGCAGAGAGAGCGGTTCGTAGCGCAAGACGTCGAATTCATTAGGATCATCCACTCCTAACTGAAAATTGAAGGTGTCACCCAGGGCAATCTTTGTCATGGGATCGGGGATTGAAGAGATCACAGGCGGATGGTTAACGAAAATGGCAACCGTCTGCGTATCGGCTGCAATGCCGTGGTTGGCGGAGATGACAAATCGCTGCGTATCAATCTGTGTGCTCTGGGGTGTCCACGAGATGAGCCCTGTATTGTCCACCATCATACCGTAGGGCGAGCGTTGTAGCGCAAATAGAAGTTCTTCTTTCTTGTCCTCCGGCATGCGCACCTCAAGCTGATAGCGGTACTCTTCCGCCACCGTTGCCTCCACAATAGGTGCGGAGGTGATGACAACCTGCCCGCGGGAGTAGAGCTTGAAGTTCTGCACGTCGCGGTCAAAGCCGTCCGAGACAACGACCCGGACATCATAGATGTTAATGTGAGAGAGGTCCGTCTGCCATGTGACAAGGCCGTCCTGACTGACAAACATCCCCTCAGGATTCTTTTCCAGAGTATATCTCAAATGAGTGTCTTCATTGTGGTCAACGGCAATCACCTGATAAGAGAAAAGGTTGCCGGCAACGAATTCCGTCCCCTCGGGAAAGGAGGTAATCTGAGGCGGATCGTTTACATAGATCCAG
>CEPS01095640.1_pt1 | contig 12546 bp, 10 predicted proteins | sample 530401 | NCBI WGS metagenome assembly CEPS01 (sample SAMEA2620035, study PRJEB7988) | marine metagenome | biome: marine biome (ENVO:00000447); feature: mesopelagic zone (ENVO:00000213) & marine oxygen minimum zone (ENVO:01000065); material: "saline water (ENVO:00002010), including plankton... | reverse complement strand
GAGCCAATGGCGGTGGGGTTCCACCGCCTCAGGCACAGCCTCGTCAAAGTATTCCAAGAGTTGGGCGTGGGGCGCTTCCAACTCAACAATGCGGGTGATTCTGATGTCGCCCAGCTGCCTGGTTTCCATTTAAGAATCCGCGGACGAATCCAACAGCACAATGGCGTCGTCTGACCAGCTCAACCAAATCTGTTCCTGCCGGTTTTCACCGAAAATTTGACTCTGGCCTAGATTCTGGGTTGAGACGGCAACAGGTTTTTCGACCCCCTTGACGCGCACATAGAAATAACTTCTATCTCCGAGGTATGCGGCGTCGTCTACGACCCCTGCCACGGCATTTCGGCCTTTCGGTCTTTCGGTGGAAATCGCGATTTTCTCCGGGCGAATTGCCAACAGAGAGTTCTGGCCAACCGAAAACGTCAATGTTCTGGGTGACACGGTAAGGTTTCCCAGTGGACCCGCATCAATACTGACTTTGCCGTCCCGGACCTCCCGCACGCGGGCATCAAAAAAATTCATCGTGCCGATAAAGTCCGCGACTTCACGATTTTGCGGCGCTTCGTATAGCTGAGTTGGTGTATCGATTTGCAGATAACGGCCCTTGGACATGACAGCGACGCGATCGGACATGGTCAGAGCCTCTTCCTGATCATGGGTCACAAACACAAATGTAATGCCCACTGAGCGCTGTAGTGCCCTCAGTTCGAGCTGCATGCTTTCGCGCAACTTCTTGTCCAGCGCGCCCAGTGGTTCATCGAGCAACAGCACTTTTGGCCGTCTGATCAGAGCCCGCGCCAAGGCGACACGCTGACGTTCCCCACCTGAGAGTTCGTGCGAGGCGCGGTCTTCGTAACCAGGCAGCTTGATGAGTTCTAGCATCTCACCGACTTTGGCATCGAATTCCGCTTTCGGCAGTTTATCTTGAACCAGCGAGTAACCGATGTTCATCTTAACGTTCAGGTGCGGAAAAATCGCGTAACTCTGGAAGACCATGTTCACCGGTCGGTGGTTTGGTGCAACCGATGACATGGGTTGCCCATCGATAAAGATTTCTCCGCTGGTGGGGAATTCGAACCCGGCTAGCAGGCGCAGCAATGTTGTCTTGCCGCAGCCCGATGGGCCGAGTAACGAGAAGAACTCGCCCCGGGCAATATCAATGCTGATGCTGTCCACGGCAAGAACTTTGCCGAAGTGCTTGCTGACATTCTGAATTGAAATAAATGATTCGTGTTGCATGTGAACTAAACTCTACTCGATGTTTTCGGGTGCACGGCTATTTATGTACTAATATTTTCGTGCTTGTCGCCCATGCGCCGCAGCCATGCGGCGGTGCATACCAGGGCTACGGAGACCAGGAAAATGAGCGCGCCGAGCGCCAGTACGGTGGGCAGCGTCTGCGGGAACCGAACCTGGGTCCACATAAAGACCGGCAATGTTACGTCACTGCCGCCCAGGAATAAGGCAAACAGGAACTCGTCAAACGAAGCAACGAACGTCAACAGCAGCGATGCGGCTATCCCAGGCAGGATGAGCGGGAAGGTTACGCGCCAAAAGGTCATAAAACTGTTCACGCCGAGATCGAGGGAAGCCTCTTCGATTTCCTTACTGAAACCCTGGAGACGCGCCATCAATACCAATGTCGCGAACGGCACGGTGGTCATGACATGGGAGATGCCGATCGTCCACAGTGACAGTGGCATGCCTACCGCAAGAGCGAGCACCAAAAGACCGACGGCCAGGATGATGCCGGGCATCACCATGGGTAGCAAAATGAAACCAATGGCGAAGCCGCGTCCGGGCATGCGATAGCGGGTCAGTGACTTGGCGGCGAAGGTCGCCAGGGTTGTGGTAACGATAGCCACGGGAACAGCTACCTTTGTGCTGTTACCCAGAGCCCTCAACAGAGCAGGCTGTTCCGAGAGCGCGACATACCATTTAAGTGTGAACTCCTTTAGCGGAAGCACCATCTGAATGCTGTCGTTGAAGGAGAAGACGGGCAACATCGCGGACGGTATATAGAGAAACAATAAATAAAGCATCATATAGATGAAAAGCCAGTCAAAACGACGCCCTTTGGTGACCGACAGCGGTTGACGGGTCGTGGTTGCCTCCATTTGGTGGCCCTTGACGGTGCCCCACCGTGACAGCCAGATGAACGTGCAGGCAATGGCGGTGATGGTAATCATCATGATGATCGTCAGGGCCGCACCCAACGGCCAGTTCTGGGCCGCGCCGAACTGCGCTGCAACGACCTGACCGATCATGATGCCTTTAGTGCCCCCAACCATAATCGGCGTGATGTAGTCGCCAACAGTGGGAATGAATTCGATAACAGCCGCAGCGATCACTCCGGGCATCGACAGCGGCAGCGTTATCCGTAAGAAACGCTTGACCGGACCATCGCCGAGGTCAGCGGCGGCCTCGAGCAGCGAGCGGTCGATTTTCTGCAACGACACGTAGATCGGCAGGATCGCAAACGCGGCCCACGCGTGGGTCAGGGTGAGGATCACCGCGAACCGGCTGTACAACAGGTACTCTAGCGGTGCCTGGATGAAACCCAGGTCTAGCAGGGTGGAATTGATCACCCCGTTGTTGCCGAGCATGATCTTCCAGGCAAGCACCCGAAGCAGGTAGCTTGTCACGAAGGGAATATTGATCAGAATCAGCCATGTCATTACATTCTTCTTGACTCTGAATGCTAGAAAGTAGGCCACCGGGTAGGCCAACAAGACGGTGATGAACGTCACCGTTGCCGACATTCTGATTGACCGCCACAGCAGTTTGCCGTAGAGCCACTTCGAGAAGAACGTCTCGTAGTTTTTGAGCGTGAAGGTCTGGTCGATGTGGACGTATGTCTGTGACCAGAAGCTATAGGTGATCAGGGTTATGATGGGGAGCGCGAGCAAGCAGACCATCACTACCAGCGTCGGCGACAGCAGAGTGTAACCGCGCAGCCACTCGTTTTTGAGGAAGTAGGCCTGAACTCTGTGCAGCCAAGTCCCTCCAGCCACTCTGTCGCTGGTGATTGGCAGCGTCTGGTTGATCACGGGTGTCCCCCGGATTTTCCGCCTGACTGTTCGCCGTCCCCTAACGCGGCGGATATCATGTTCGCCGCGATGATGACATCCGGTGCGATCTGCTCCATAACCGCTTCGGTTAAACGGTTCGAATGTCCGGCAACACTGATCGCTGCGGTGACATCACCCAAGCCATTGACTATAGATCTGGCAATACCATTTACGCCAACCTCGTTTTCTCCTACATCCAGGGCGTATCCCTGGGCCAGAAACTTCGCCAGTTGGGCTTCCAGGGTATCGATATCAGTGATGGTGCACGGCGTCTGCTGTGGCAAGCCTCGCAAACGGTAGACGGTACGGCGCATCGGCGCATCCCATTGTGACATCAAGGCCTTGCCTAGCGCGGTACAGTGATACATCGATCGCCAACCGCCATAAGCGGTGGCATGCAGCAACCGAGATCCCTGGTAGCTGTCCACCACCAATAGATCGACGAGATCGGGCAAGCCCAGGTTCACTGTCTCGTTGGTTTTCTTGCAAAGCTCGGCGAGTATTGGCCGTGCCAGATGTGAGATATGCAAGCGCTGCTGGACGATCCGTCCAAGCTCGAGGTGACGCAATCCGAGCCGGTACCGCCTCGTATGCTCATCTTGTTCGAGGAAACCAAGGGAGACCAGTGAGCCAATGAGATTAAAAGCGGTGGTCCTGTTGAGGGCCGTCGCCCGGCTGATCTCACTCAAGCCAATCCCGCCAGTGTCGTCAGCAGCGATCACGTCGATGATCTTACTGGCTCGCGCCAAAGCTTGAATTCGTGGCTTTGAGCTACCTGCGTTTCGCGATCGAATCGGTTCCGTTTTCATATGTTATATAATATATAACGCTCTTATGTTTTTTAAAATGACTAGGATTATCAAGAAGGTTGTGTAACCTATTGATATATATATTCGTTATCGGGATACCTGTTCCCCTCATGCAACCTCGCCCACGCCGCGCTGTATTGGTGTTTCTATATTGTATAGCGATAACGCGGTCAGTAAAATGTTACGGACAATGGGAGGGTGCCCATAATCATCGGTTCGCTGCTCCCGAACGCCTGGCAATGATCAAACCAAACGAGGGTGAATCACATGAAACAAACCATTGAACTGCTACGAAGCGGAAAGCTCACGCGCCGCCAGACGCTGAAGGTATTGGCTTCTGTGGGCGTCGGTGTGGTCGCAAGCCCGCTGCTGTCACACAGAGCAGCAGCCGAAGAAATCAATATGGCGATGCTGGAGTGGAGTGGCTACGATAATCCTATATTCCATCCGGAGTGGATGGAAAAATACGGCGGACAACCGGAGATTACGTATTTCGCCGAGACCGAAGACGCCTTCCAGAAGATGCGCGCCGGATTCCAGGTCGACCTGGTGCACCCCTGCACCGCCTCAATCGCCAAGTTTCGGGATGCGGGCTTAATCAAACCGATCGAGACCGACCGAATTCCACGTTGGGGTGACATCATTCCTGATTTGCTGACGGCGAAGGGCATCCAACACGACGGTAAATTCTGGTTCGTTCCCTGGGACTGGGGATTTTCTACCGTCGGCTACAATCCCGAAGTCATTAAAGTTGACAAGCCAACCTTTGAACTGTTCGTTGACCCACGCTTCAAGGGTAAAACCTCTCTCACTTCGCAGCAAGGTGTCAATACTTTGATCGCCGGGGTTATCGGTGGCTGGAAGAAGCCACTCGACCCCACTGAGGAGGAAATGGCGATGGCGCCTGAAATCTTTACCAAGATGCTTGAGAACGCGCGCTTCGTTTGGACCGACAGCACTCAACTCGAGCAGGCCTGGGTCGCTGGTGATGTTGGCATCTCCTACATTTACGGCAGTGCCTCACGCAGGATGAAAGAGGAAGGCATTCCGGTCGAAATTGTCGATCCTGTGATGCCGTGGATGTGCGGATTTTGTGTCAGCGCAAACGGTAAAGGTTCGGAGGATCAAGCCTACGAGTACATCAATGCCATGCTCGATCCCGTGGGTGGCGCAGAGTTGTTCAATACCTACGGCTATGGGCACGGCAACGTCAAGACCTACGATCTAATTGACGCTGCTGTGCTAAAGGAGAAGGGCCTTGATGACCCGGTGGGATTACTTTCACGGGGCGTATTCTTCGACGAGGTTCCACCGGAGAAGGAAGCCAAGTTGATCGAGATGTGGCACGAAGCCCAGGCTGGATTGGACTAGGGGGTGATTTCGGCACCTGCCAAAGCTGAATAGCGTTGGCAGGTGCCTCTGCCGTCAATTTCTGGTCAAGGAGCGTGACGCTGACCGGGAGTTCAGACATCTCGAGATGCCCGCCATCCGCGATGCTGGGCACCGCTACGTTACCCTCCCAGTTATGAGTGGAACCCGCGCTTGATCGGAGCGAGAACTTCCGTGGTTAGTCAGCATCCTTGGTAAGCCGGCCGCTTCGGTCGACCATAGTAGTGGAGACGCGAGTGACGACATCTAAAAGTGACATCAAAATGGAAGCGGCGATTATCTTCGATTCCCACGTGCCCACCGCGTTGCGACGAGCCTTGGACTATGCGGGAGACCAAGGCTTCGTGGCGTCGATGCCGCAGCTGCTCCACGCACGGGCCAACGCCCCCTACGACAACATAATCTGGAACACCTGGTTCACCTCGAATTCCGAGGAAAGCGTGGTTACCACTCCAAAAGGACAACGTGTGGTGGTGGCGGTCCATGGTGGCGGCATCTACGCGTTACCGGAAAGATTTGAGCAGACCTACCATGCAAGCGTGGATCGCTCCAGTGCGGAAGGTTTTACCGGGCAGTATGCCGGCAAGATCAGCGAACGGGAAGCGAGCGAAGTACTGGACGGCAGGCTACCGGACGGGACCGAAATTCCGGTCTACCAGTTTGACGAGTTCAAACAGGGCATCGCGGATTTACCACGGCGCTACGCTGTGGTTTCCGACTTCGAGACAGTGCGCAAATCAACAAGGGGCTACGATCCTTTCGATGTCTTGAAAGATGAACCCAACTTTATCGTTCGCGCCGGCGGGATGGAAGCCGCGGCGGCCTATCTCGACAAGGCACGGGATCGTCACAATACAAAGGTGATGGGCAATTGGCACCCCTACAACCGGATTGATCCTGCGCAGCCCCAGACTCGCATTCTGTTCCTCGCCGGCAACCAAGGTGGCATGAACACCGAGGATGACGACGATGCGGCCTACGGTTATGACGCGGAATACGGCCTGGGCGGTGATGCCTGCATCCACAACATGGCCCGCTACGTCGCTATCGCACCGCGGGATGTATCAACAAGTTTGCGATATTTGGACTTCGGGGCTTGATCTGATATCAGTTGCCGGGACCAGAACATGGTGACATGGCCAAACCCTTAACCGAGTTCTACGACCGCTTAAGCCCCCTGTATCGTGACAACATGGGGTGGGACTGGGAGGCAGGCGTTCGCCAGGAAGGCGCAGCGCTCGACTGTTTCCTCGGCAAACAGGTCGGCCGTCCGGGGCCCTATTCGGTGCTCGACTGCTCTTGCGGAATCGGCACCCAGGCGATCGGCTTGGCACTTCAGGGCCATCGGGTCCACGCCACGGACTTGAGCACGGTGTCGGTAGACTGTGCCCGGCGGGAATCCACTAACCTCGGGGTCAGCATGACTTTCGGTATTGCCGACTTTCGGAACTTAAGCGCGACCATCTCCGATACCTTTGATGTGGTCATTAGTTGCGACAACTCAATGGCGCACAATCTCACTGACGACGACCTTGCCGCTGCTTTGGCGAGTATGAAAACCAGACTCAAAACCAGCGGCTTGCTGCTGCTAAGCGTCCGGGATTATGACGAACTGGTGATGGATAAGCCGCGTTTTAACAACGAGCACGTTGACCAACGGGCGGACGGTCGCCGGGTTGTGTTTCAGTTGTGGGACTGGGCGAACGATGGCCGTAGCTACCGCAATAATCAATTTCTGCTCAAAGAAACTAAAGGCCGCTACGAAGTCAAACACTTTGAGACCGAGCTCAGGGCGTTGCTGCGCGACGAAGTGATTGCCGCTGTGCATAACGCGGGGTACGAAGAGGTCTGTTGGCACCTCCCCGAAGCCAGTGGTTACTACCAGCCCATTGTGACCGCCCGAAACCCATGAATGCGCCGGACTTTACTAAAGACATAAAAATGGAAGCGGCGGTCGTCTTTGGATCACACCTCCCCGACGCGTTGCAAAAGGCCCTGGAATACGCGGGTGACGATGGGTTCGTGGCGTCGATGCCACAGTTGCTTCGCGCCCAGGTCAATGCTGCCAACGACAATGAAATCTGGAGCATCCGCTCGTTTACATCGAATTCCGAGGAAAGCGTGGCCACCTCGAAGCTGGGAACTAACGTCGTAGTCGTGGTCCATGGTGGCGGAATATTTGCAACACCTGCGAGATTCAACACGCTATACCATGCCAGTGTGGACCGCGGTTCCGCACTCGGATTTACCGGTTTATTTGGCGCCAAGATCAGTGCGGGGGAGGCCAGAAACATAGTAGACGGCCGGTTACCTGATGGTGGCGAAATTCCGGCCTTTCCCTACAGCGAGTTCAAGCAGGGCATCGCGGACTTGCCGAGGCGCTACGCCGTCGTCATGGACTTTGGCACGGCGGAGAATTCTATCAGCGGCAACGTCGCTTTTGATGAGTTGAAGGATGACCCACTGATGATTACCCGAGCCGGTGGCGCTGAGGCGGCAACGGCGTATCTTGATAGAGCAAGGGACCGTAATAAATCAAACGTGATGGGAAGTTGGCACTACTTTAAGGAAATCGATCCGGCCCAACCGCAGACTCGGGTGCTGTTCCTGGGTGGCAATCAGGGCGGCGCTAAAACAGAGGTCTACCGTGATCTGAAAAGCAAAGAGCAGGGATACATCGGTATTTGGGGTACGCACTACCGCATGCCCATTGAAGCGGAATACGGCATAAGGGGAGATACCAGTATGATAAACATGGCCCGCTATGTCGCCGTCGCTCCACGGAATGTATCGACGAGTTTGCGATATCTGCCTTTCGAAGTTTAAGTATTCAAGGTTTAGTAACGCCCCGCAATAGCACGCTAATGTCTAACCGGGATACTCTTGATACCGACCTGGGTCAGGCGTCTGGATGGTATGCAATATTGCCGACCCCGGCACCGGTCAATCGTTTGCAGGGTGATCAGCTTGCCGACTGGGTCGTGGTTGGTGCCGGTGTTACCGGTCTGGCCGCCGCCCGCCGGCTGGCCGAGCTCGCGCCCGAGGCGCGCATCATTTTGCTCGAGCAATATCGCATTGGCTATGGCGCCTCGGGACGCAATTCGGGATTTGTTATTGACACTCCCCATCTGACCGAGCAATTCGATGTTGATGCCAACCGGCGCATCTCGCGACTGGTCATTGCAGGGCTGGCCGAGCTCGAAGGCCTGGTGCGCAAGTACGCCATCGACTGTGAGTGGTCGCCACGCGGGCATCTGACCGCGGCAGTGCACGGCAAGCGGGTCAAGAATCTCTACGCGACGTGCCGCACACTCGATGCCATCGATGAGGAGTACCAGTGGCTCGATGGTCAAGCCCTTGCCGATGTGGTGGGAACCCACCACTACCGCGCAGCCGTGTTAACACCCCGCACGGTGCTGGTGAACCCGGCGGCGATGTGCCGAGGTCTCGGTGAAACACAGCCCGACAACGTTGAGGTTTACGAGGAGACAACCGTACACCGGGTCGAGCCAGGGTCGCCGGTCAAGATCGAATGCGATCAAGGCTCAATCAGCACCGCCAATGTATTGTTCACCACCAACGCGTCTATCACCAAGCTTGGTTTTCTCAAACGCGACGTGTTCCCCATGATCTCATGTGCGAGCCTGTCCAGACCGCTCAGCGAGGAAGAACAGGAGTTGATGGCTGGCGAAACAGATTGGGGTATCACCGGCTATGCGACCATGCGGCGCACGCTGTCGAACCGCATCTTGGCCCGCTGCGGCACCTACTATACAAGTGACTTCCGCTTAAGCCGCAATCTGCGTGAAAAACTTCGGGCGCGGCATGAGATGGGTGTACGCAAACGCTTCCCCATGCTCAACAAACTGGACTTCCCGTATACCTGGGCCGGTATCTACTGCATGACACGGAACTGGGCGTCGATTTTCGGCCGGCTTGAGCGTGGCGTGTTCGCTTCCCTGGGCTATTGCGGCGTAGGTCTGCCCCGGGGCACGATCTCTGGCAAACTGCTTGCCGAGTTCGCCCTGGGTTCGGAGTCGGATCTGATCGCCGATGTGCGGGCGCTCTCGGGTCCCAAGGCCTTGCCGCCCAAACCAATTCTCAGCCCCGGGGTTCGTGCTCGGGTTTGGTGGCATCATCGGCAAGGCCAGGCGGAGTGGTAGGGGCTCCATCCTGATATGGCCCTTCAAATCTTTGCATCGACGACCTCCCCGGGTGGAGTCGCAGCGGCAGTTGCAAAAGATGGCGGCGCCATAGTGTCGAAGTTGGTACCTGCTGATCTGGTAGCTGCAGTCGCGGGCGCGTTACGGAAAAATTTGGACAGGTTTGGCTACCGGAGTAAACGTGATTTCTCCGGCTACGCCCGGTACTACAGACCATACCCACCTAAATTGAAAAGCGAGGGATAGACCGTGGAAACCGTTTCTTTTGGACGCACCGGCCTTAAGGTCAGCGAACTGTGTTTTGGCACTATGACTATTGGCTCCAGTGAGTGGAAGCCTTGGGTGCTGGACGAGGCGGACGCGAAACCAATCCTCAAGAAATGCCTCGATCTCGGTATCAATTTTTTCGACATGGCGGATTGGTATTCGATCGGCGAATGCGAACGCATCGTGGGATCGACGCTGACATCCATGGTTCCCCGGGATCGATTGGTGTTGGCCACCAAAGCCTGTTACGCAATGAGCGACGACCCCAATGATCGAGGCCTATCCCGAAAGCACCTACTGTCCGCGGTGGAGGCCAGCCTACGTAGAATCGGCACTGATTATATCGATATTTTTATGATCCACAGTTTTGATTCTGCAACCCCCATGGAAGAAACCATGCGGGCCCTCGAGGACATTGTCAGATCCGGTAAGGCTCGCTACCTGGGTGCCTCGACGATGTTTGCCTGGCAGTTTGCGCAGATGAACCACGTGGCTCGGCAAAACGGTTGGACACCGTTTGTGAATATGCAGTGCCAGTACAACCTACTGTATCGCGAAGAGGAGCGGGAAATGCTGCCCTATTGTCGTGACCAGGGGATCGCGGTTACCTGTTTCAGTCCGTTGGCCAGAGGCCAACTGTCGGGTAGCAAAGATATTCGTTCTAAGACTGATGTCTTTTTTACCAAATTCTATGGTGATGCACTGGATCGGGAAATCTGCGCCAAGGTAGAGGCCATTGCAACCGAGCGCGGCACCACCATGGCGGAGGTGGGTTTAGCCTGGGTTTATTCGAAGCAGGCTATCTGCTGTCCTATTGTCGGTGCCAGTTCTGTGAGTCAAGTGGAAAATAATGTTAAGGCACTTGATCTCAAACTCAGCCCCGATGAGATCGAGGCGCTCGACCAGCTATACAGGCCGCGGGACGTCATCAACGAGCATGGGCGTAATCCAATGCCACGCTATTTGGGCGCTGTTCATAGCGGCTCCTAATGGACCGCGACAAAATTAATAGGTCGACCATGGAACTTATCGATGCGGTTCGAGAGGTTTTTGAAGCTGATGTTGCCAGGGATACTGATTCATCTGCGATGTTGAAACGCGTGCTTAGTTTTTTGCCGGAACTCCGGCTGGATCCACAACGACCCGAAGCCTCGCGACAACCAGCATGCCGCCACCTTTCCCGCGCTCTAGATCTTGGCGAAACCAGCTCGGTAGCACCTGTGGTAAGAGCCTTTCGAGACATCGAACCGGGGCTCGCATGGGTTCAAAATCCGCGTTACAACCTGGACAACAAGGGTGCCGACTTTATGGGCAATTACGCTTATAGTGGCTTAGGTTTAACCGGTAGTAGAGCACTTTCCTTTGGTGCGCTGTTGCTCGGCCCTGGAATCACCTATCCCTTAACCAGTTATCCGTCCGAGGGCGTGTTCCTTGTCATCGGCGGATCACCTGAATGGAAATGCGGTGGCCAGCCCTGGGCGCAGGTGGAACCTGGCAGCATCATAAGCCGTGCAGCAAACGGCGCAGAAGGCAAACGGCCGGGTAAAGAACCTATGCTCGCCCTTTACGCTTGGTTATCCCAGTGATTAGCCAGTAGCGATTGGCCATTAATGTAATACGATGTATTCCATAACATTGAGCCACAACATCTGGAAATTGTTCTTTGGCGAGACGTAATATTATTATTCTTGTCGTGCTTGCCGCGCTGTTAGCGGCGAGCGGGATTACCGGCTACCAGGCGTGGCAGGAATACCAACAGCCCGCCATCGATGCGGGTAGTTCAGGGGGTTGTGAACTTTGTTCATTCCTCAAAAAAGATCTTGCGGAACAGGAGAGGCTGCGCAAGCAAAAATCTGAGCAGCAATCAGAACCAACCGACTAGAACCCATGTCCAGCCACGATCCTCTTGTTGTTGATATGAATCACGTCTCTGGACAAGTGCAGAAGGGCGCCGAAAAGGCAGGTGTCGATGTTTCCGCGTTGGAGGCTGGTGCAGCAATTTGCCTCCACGGTAATGAGTGCAGTCAACGCCCCCTTACATTTGGATATTCTTCTCTAACCGAGTCGACGATACAAAAGGGCATTACCCTGCTCTCCGAGGCGCTCACGGCAAGCGCATAAAACAGCTCAAAAGCGATTGCTATATCGACCTCAAGGTGCCGGCTGTTGGGCGAAGCGCCACAGACCGACAGTCTGCGCCTTGGCAGCCGGTGTTAGCGGGATGTTGGCAGCAGCACGGTCGAGATGGGAGCAAAATCCGGGAGAAAGATATTCTTGCTGCTAATTCAAAACCCAGGCCCTAACTGGAATCATTCGGGAGTATGTGCATGACTAAAGTCGCAGTAACACAAAAACCACCGGTACTGCTGGACCTGCAGGCTTCTATGGCCCGCGCCCTTGATACCTTGGAGGAAACCGCCGCGGCAGGAGCACGGTTGGTGATGTTTCCCGAAACCTTTTTACCGGGTTACCCTCACTGGTGCTGGCACTTAACCCCCGGTGGCAAGTTGGACCGGGCCCTTGGCAACGAAATTCATAACCGTCTGCGGCAAAATGCCGTTGACTTGGCCGCCGACGATCTGGCACCGCTACAGGAAGCGGCGGCGCGGCTGGGTTTGGTGGTCGGCATGGGCTTTAACGAAATTGACTCCGCCTTTAGCGGCAGTACCCTGTTTAACAGTTATGTAATTATTGGCGCCGACGGCCAGCTGCTTAATTGCCACCGCAAGCTGATGCCTACTAACCCGGAGCGTATGGTATGGGGTTTTGGCGACGCCAGCGGCCTGCGGGTCGTGGATACGCCCCTGGGCCGCATTGGCAGCTTGATCTGCTGGGAAAACTATATGCCCC
>CEPS01098495.1_pt1 | contig 12701 bp, 20 predicted proteins | sample 530401 | NCBI WGS metagenome assembly CEPS01 (sample SAMEA2620035, study PRJEB7988) | marine metagenome | biome: marine biome (ENVO:00000447); feature: mesopelagic zone (ENVO:00000213) & marine oxygen minimum zone (ENVO:01000065); material: "saline water (ENVO:00002010), including plankton... | reverse complement strand
TTTAATTCTACAGGCATTGTTTTAATTGTTGGAGTATAATTTAATCCTATCTCCATAAAAACACTTGCTGTACTATCGGTTGTGATTGCTCCAGAAGAAACTGTCTTATCAGTTTGCATTGCATCATCAGCAGCAATTTTAACTGTCTTACCTTCTAAATGTCCAAGCCCAGATACAGATGTTGATCCAGGAAGATTACCGGCTGTTACAGTATATTGAACAGCAGCATCTGTAGTGTAGTCATCATTAAAACATTCTATATAATATTTTGTTACACTATTAACTGTTCTTTTAACTACAAAATAAATTACATCAACATCAACAGCTACATTTATAAAAGATCCATCGGTTGTTGAAAGTGAAGGAGCTATTACATTCTGTCCTTTTAAAATAGAATAAGTAGCAAGAGATCCATCATAAGAATTAACTATTAATAATAAATCACCATCATCGGTTGATGTAGCTCTTCTTAAAGCCATATCAGTAGGAGTAACAAGTAGGTGAGAACTCAATAGAGAAATATTGTTAGAGATATACGAGAGTTCTACATCACTAAATAAAAATTCTCTTAATGATTTTCCGGATCTTTGGATAAAAAGAGTACCACTCTCTGCTCCCACCGGCTTGATACCTTCTTTAGATCCTCTACGAGTTGCAGTTTGCACTACAACATTAGATGGTGTGATAGGATCTAATTCAGATTGGGGTAAGAAAAATTCACCACCTTTGGTGAACACTTGTAAATCTCTACCGGAAAACATACCGGTTATTGCATTAACACTATCTGTTGCTAGTGTTGCCTCTATACTGTCATCATCCAATCCTTCTCCAGGATTGAAATCAAAATAATCTGAAACACGAGAACCCCATATAGTATTTGGTCTTGATTTAGAACCACCGAACCATAGCCTACCTTCGTGGAAGGTTACAGATCTTGGGTATCCATAAGTTACACTCCAGGTATCTACATAATCTACTTCTAAAACCCAGGAACCAGATGCGATTGCATTTGTATTAAAAAAAGGGATTTCAACTATTGCCTCAACTACTGTTGCAGAAGTATATCCTGTAATTCTTGCTCTACCAAGTCCATCATTAGCCTCAACATAATCTCCTATATTACCAGCAGCAAAGACAGATCCTCCTCCAGCAGTTAAAGTTATATTACCATCAACAGCAGAGGGAGTTAATGTTTGTGCTGGTGCTGAAGTTGATAAACTAAAAGCATACATTGGTGTATGATCAAAAGTAATATTAGAAATTGTCCAATCTGTATGGGATGCTCCTCTTACTATTTTTTTAGGAGCCATATCTTCTTGTACTATAATTAAAGTATCAGCAGATTGTGTATAATCCATTGTTGGAATATTTGCTGTAGCAATCGTTGTAGTTAAATAATCATTACCAGAACTATTAATATTTGTTTGAAGAACTTTATCTTTATAAATATACATTCTGTTATTTACAAATAACAGCATATAACTTTGTGTTGTTGAATATTCAAAAGGAACTAATCGACATCCATTTTGAGGAGCAGCAGCAGATGGTATTTCTCCAACATACTGTAGTCCTGGCCTACGAGTTACTCCACCTTGAGGCTGGATTAAAACATTTCTAGCTTGAGCTAATGCGTTATAATATTGTTCAATATCAATACGAGCATTAAGTAAAGGATCAACTTCTCCTGTTGTAAAATTGGATTGTAGTCCTATCACTCTGCTCATTATCTAACATCTGTTAATGGAAATTCTAAAATTTGGTATGGAGGTTTCCCTCTTGCATCAGCATTACAAGCCTGTCTAAAATATCCACCCCTTCCATTTTCTGTTGCTGGGCCTATTGCTATATTTTTCCAATATTCTGCTTTAGTTATTTGATCAGTTACCGGTTCAGCTAAATGCCAAGCCATCATATAAACAAGTAGCTGCACAAAATAAGAAGGCATTAATCCCTCTGTTACTGCACTTGTTACGTAATCAATATAAATTGTTTTTTCATTTGTAAATATAGCTGGGCCAGAGGTAGTATAAAAAATCTCGAAAGATCTAATTGGTGAAGAACCGGTACTACCTGTATTATAAACCTGGAATGGTTGAGCAGCTACAGCAGTAGAAGGTAAATCATATCGATAAGTCCACTCTCCTATTGGAGCTGTTGAAGATTGTGCTAATTGTAATTTTGTAAATGCAAAACTCCATTGATACATTGATAGAGTTTGTCTTTTAACTGTTTCGTAAATATTATTACATACAGCAGCAGCATCATTAGATGTATCACTAAATGATGAAATTGTATCAGCTCCCAATAAATTCAGAGCTTGGTTACATATCGTTACATTTGTTTCACCACTTGCCATATTTTTTTCAATTCATATTCTTTGTTAAGAATAGGCCCTTATACAGGGCCTATCCTGTTTTACTATTAGTCTGTGTCTGCAACTGTAATTGCTGTACCATCGGATACATCAACAACACCAGACGCGTTTGATAAAACTATTACCAAACTAGCAGTAGGTGTTGCACTATCACGAATATACATCAAGTCGCCAACTTTCAATAAATCACTAGCTGAATTAAAATATCCAGAAGTATTTACTGTAGCGATTGCATCAGCAGAAGTGTAAGCCCACACTTGTGGAGCATTACCAGCTTTAGATTGACCTCCAATAGGTGTCAATCCTGTTGCACTATATGCCATAAGTATATCTCCCTATTGTTATTCTCGACAAGTTATTTCTGTTATACCTTCATCATCGATTGCGATTGATCCAGCAGAGAACATACTGTTCACCAAGAAAGAAGTTTTCTCTGGAACATAGTTGATCTCTGTTTTTTGGGCCATATTTTCGGCCACACCAATAGCAGATCTGTGGAAAGCATAAACATTTCTGTCGCTTGAACCATCAATAGACAAGCCTCCTTCATCTCTATCACCAATAGTTATGAACTTGAAACCTAGGAAGGAATTAAGCTCACCGGACACAAGTCCTTTTATGGATGCATAGTCGCCACTAATTGCTCTTTCATCGCCTAATAAACCGGCTAATGAATTTGCGTGGATCAAGATTGTTCTGTCATCTAAAGGAACATTTTTAGCATCCATTGCTTTTTTAGCAGCAATGAGCTTTCCAACATTCAAGTTTGATGCAGCAGCAGTTCCTGAAGTAACAACTGTATTTGCAACTGTGTTTGGTGAAGAGGCTCCGGAAAGAGCATCTATGATAAGTTGGTCTAATCTTCGGCCAATAGCTTTCGATACTACTTGTACTAATTCCGATCTTTCATCAAAATTAACTTTCGCTTGATGAAATATATCTGAATACTCTGCTGCATTGTAATCTGACATTGTAGCTGTAACTTGTGAGTAAGTTACATTCAATGGAGTTACATCAGTTTGAGGTATTCTTACAGTAGCAGATCCTTTACCTAGTTTTGGAAATTTATAAGTATTTCCAGATACACCAGATCTTAATCTAACAGCACCTCTCAAGACACTTTCTGCTTGAAAAGCCTGTTTAACTTCTGCATCGAAAAGAGTTACAAAAGCATTTGTTATCGATTGTGCCATCGTTTTCTCCTTAATTAAACATTAATAAACATCAGTTGTCTGGAAAAGCCAGGCTGAAAAATGGTGTCTTAATTCCACCAGCCAGAAGGCCAAAAAGAAATTCGGTTATCTTCAATTAGATAACTATAAAATTTTAAAACAAAAGTAAAGAGGTAAAATTAAATATTATTCATAAGCTCTATAAATTCTATAATAACAACCAAACCTAACTCGATTGCAAGAATAGTATGGTAAATGTGCCAGATGATACCATTACCTTTTTTCTTTCTCACTAGATTTCCCCTGTGCTTGTAGCAACACCAGGATATGCTTTAGCAAAATGCTCCTCAACTTTTCGTCTAAATGCCGGATCTGTTTTATATTTAGGATCAGCTACCATTGATTGTAACTCTTCCTTGCTTGGCATTCCATCAGCATTAATAGGAGTTGTTGGTATTGTACTCTCTCCATAATACTTACGAATTTTATTTAAAGCATTAATACCATTGGCAGTAGCAGCAAAGATTTTAAACTCTTCAAAATCACTTTCACTCCATACTCCTTTAGATACTAATCCTTTACCCCAAGTAGAAATCCCTTGAATGACTTGATCAGCATTAGGCCCAAGAGCTTTTCTTTCTTTATCATCATCAATTCTCTCTGCCTCTTGTTGTTTAGAAGTGATCTCTCTAAATTGATTAACAAGTTTATCAAAACCAACTTGAGTAGGTTTGTTCTCTTTAGCCCACTCCATAAACATATCGGCTATTTGATCACCTTCCTCAATACCTTCTAAAGCAGATACATCATATTCTTTAGGAGCTTTATGCTTACCCATCGAAAATGCTTTCTGCAATTCTTTATAAGAAGTATTTAAGTCCTCAACTTTTACACCAGACTTTTCATCCCAGAATTTTTTTTCTAGGTACTCTGGTTTTTCAAGTTTGACTTCTTCTTTCTTTTCTTCTGAAGGAACATTTGTTTGTTCCTCAATCTTATGAGGTATATCTTCTGGTTCTTTTTCTTTTTCATCAGTTTTTAAACCAGATAATAAACCTTCTTGTTTTTCTTCTACTTTTTCTTCAACTTTATTTTCTTCTTCAGCCATTGTTCTTCGCCCTCTCTATGCGTGTTTGAATATCTCTGATCACAGAATTTTGGCCCTCTCTTGCGTATCCAAAAGAAGGTTCACTTCCAGGTATCCATGTTGTTTGTTTTAATGTTTTAGATATTAAATATTCCAAAACCTTTTTACCATCTTTAGTATTAAAGGTTCTAGCAATAGCAACATCTATTTCCCTTTGGTCATCTTTAGGTTTGTTACCTAAAACTTCTAATCCTTCCCATCCAGGGAGATTAATATCTCCATCAGCCATTATGCCATCGCCTCTTGCTCAACAGCAGTTGCTGGTTCTTGAGGAGGAGGGTTTTGATTGGGAGGATCTGCCGGAGCTGCTGGAGCACCACCCTGTCCATTAGCTTGTGCACTCATCATTTGTTGCGACATTTCCATAGCTTGTTTTTGTATCATTTGTTTTTCTTCTTCAGTAGTTCTTAAATCAGAAGGCACTCCTAATTTGTCTGCTACAAAAGCAGCAATCTTATCTGGTTTAATTTCAGATATTCCTCCAGGACCTAAAGCATTAGCAATTTGGAAGAACTGCATTACTTCATTTACTTCTTCTAAATTTTGTGCTTTAGCCAATGGAGAGATAGGAACTACCTTAACTTCTAATCCATTAACCTTTAATGGTAATTCAATTAAACCTTTTTCATTCATTATATGTAAAACTCTTCTAACAATAGGAACCATTGTTTCTGTTATTAATCTTCCAAAAGCTGCACCCATATTTTGTGCTAACTCTTTCATTCTCTCTACAATCTCTGTTGCAGATCTTGCAGACATATTATCTGGAGGAAGAGTATCATCGAGTAAAGTTTTTTTAATATTCATTCTTAAATCATTAATAACAATTTGAGATACATTAAAATCTCCAGCTCTAGGCAATGGTGATAAGGATGCACCTTGTGGTCCACCATTTCTTGCAACAGGAATAATCGCACCTGGAGTTATTTTTATATTGTTAGGATTTAAAACACCATCATCGGCAGCAGTATAAATTCCAGAAATTGCTAGTGATGCGTTCTTTAATAATAATTCTAATGTTTTATTTAAAGTCTTAATATCTGGAATGGCTGTAGTGAGTGGGCCTCTTCCCATAACTTCGCCTGGCACTTTCATATACCTACTTACCACCCATGGTGTTTGTTCCATTCTTCTATAAACTAATTCTGATTTAGATTTGTCGTGTATTATATGATAACAATAATCTTTAACTATAGGATCAACAATAACAGCCTCGAATAATTCAATAAGCTCTTGAGGCTTTTCTTTTATTTTTAATTGTAAAGATTGTGGAAGAGTAGCATCTGGAAATTGTCTTGTGATTGCCTCTCCTCTAATTTTAAATTTTCTATAAACATTATCAACTGTACCACTTGGCCCTTCTTCTAAAGCAATTAAATATTGTGGAACCGGAGTAAAGGTAATGGGATTAAGATCATCTCCTGGCTGAATTAACATGACAGCAGTACCTACAGAAAGATCTAATAGAAATTCTCCAATCGCTAAATCAAAATTGGATTGTCTTAAAACAGAAAACAATTTATCTAAATAAAGATCTAATGCTGTCTGTACTTCTAAAGATCTCTCTTTAGGTATGTCATTCCCAGGTTCTAATCTGCACCATCTTTTGTATGGAGGGAAAAGTCCAGACTGTATTCTGTTTGCAAATCGTTGAGTGGAATGAATAGCTGTACTATCAAAAACTCTGGACATCTTTCCTTGTCCAGGAACATTGCCTTCGTAATAACCATCATAGAGATTTCTTTGAGGAAGAGCATATTGGTAACACTCTTCATAGGTGGATCTCCAATTTTCTTTTGTGGCAAATGCTTGTTTATGCCTATTCAATACTTCCGGTACTTCCAATCTCATTGCCATAATAAACTATCTTAAAAAAGAACTATACCTATAACTATACCAGCAGCCACATAAATAATATGTCGTTTATGGTCTAGCCAAAACTTTTGTGCTTTGATTTTGATATTATTCATCTTCCTCGCCTTCCTTCCTTTTTTGCTCTTCTTCTTTTTCTCCTTGATCTAATTTTATAAATCTAGGATTTCTTATAAACTCTGGTCTATCTCTATCCATACTGTGTACTTTCAGAACCTAGTTTCGCTTTTCTAGGATTTCTTATTGAACTACCACCACCAAGTTCTTGTCTTGTAAAATCACCAGCTAATAAACCACCTCTTCTACTTCTACCAATTTTTTTAGAACCTGGTCTTGGCATTAATCTTCTAGTAACTTTTTTCTGTGTAGCTTTTGTTTTGTATTTAACATCTTCTTCTGATTGAGCAATATTTCTCCTTTGAACTTCTGGTCGTCTTTGACCTAGTGGACTTGATAAAATTTTTACCGGAGCCGATACTACTTTCTTAATTACTTTTGCTGGAGATCCACCCATTATACATACCTCTTATCAAAATCGTATGGATTTCTAATTGGATCTACTCTTGTTAATGTTGTTCCTGTACCTAACATTGGTATAGCTCTATTTTGATTAACAAGTAATCTACCACCTTTTCTTTGAGCTCTGGATTTAGATGCAATCTGTCTTAATTCCTTTTGCTCTTTAGCATCAACTCTAGCCTCTCTCTCATCCAATAATTTATTGGAAGTATCAAGTTGAGGTGGTGGAGTGTATTTGGGAACTTTAAATATACTACCCATTAGAATAGCCTCGCAAACATAATATAATTGATTTTATCAACTCCATAATTTTTTAATATACCTTCTTTTTTAAAATACAGACTTTTTATCCATTTGACAGCAAGTACATTTCGTGAACTTACAGTAACTTGCAATCTATGCAAAGACAATTCTTTTGCTGCCAACTCCATAAAAGCTAAAGCTCCTTTGTGAAATTGTATTCTATGCTTACGAATAAGAGTTTGATCTGGTATTAACCACAATTCTGCTACACCTTCCCATTGAGGAACTACTCCAAAACATAATACAGGCTTACCTTTACCTAACACAACATAACCATAACCTTGTTGAGTAGCTGCATCTAAAAATTCTAACCATCCTGGAAATAATTTAAGATGTATTTTGTCATCCTCTCCAAGATCCATTAAATTAATAAGATAAGATTTAAAAGGCAATACTATATAATCAACACCATCAACTTTAAATATTTTTTCTATTGTTAGAATATCCACTACACCATTATTCCTAATATATTTTTCTTTTCTTCTGTGCTTTTAGTATTGGCCTTTTCATAAGTAGCTCTTGATCCTTTAGGAACTCTAAATCTTTTCATTCTCTCATCGGTACAGGATACAAAAAAATTTTTTTGTAAATCGCAATCTCCAACTTTCCAAACTTTTACAAGCCAAATAGTTTTTTGATCACTCATCCGAATACATCAAAATCTAAAGGAGCTACTGTCGGTTTCATTCGACTTACACTATTCCCTCTGGTTAATCTTCTATGCTCACCACCACCCAACATTAAATACATAAAAGCATCTCCAATGTGTGAGTGATCATTTTTATTTGGTTGATCTCTATATCTTTCTCCTCCAGAGATTTGAACTCTTCTAAAGTGATAACCTCCGGCTAAAGATTTTCTTAATCGCTGACATCTCTTATCAATTAATAATCCAGCCTTACCTTGTATTAATCTATTCATCGGAGCTGCACCAGCCTCTCTCCTAACTCTAAAATCATTTGTAGCAGTTGGTCTAGCAACAAGTCCGAGGGTTCTTAAATGATCAAAGGCTGTAACTTCAAAAATTTCATCTCTCTTCTGTCCAGATGGATCTCCCCAGATAAAGACATCAAATTTAGGAAATCGAGTTTCTAATTCTCCTTTTAACATTTGACCAAATCTTTCCAGGCCCATATCAAAAGTTACTAGCTCATGTATGATTACCCATCGACCATTAGAATGTTTCTGTCCGAATACTGCTGCTGGAGTTAAACCAAAGTCCACACCTACTTGAATAGGATATTGAATATCCGGTTCAATAAAATCTGCTACCATTAAGGTATCATCGTATTCTGATATAACCGGCTTTCCTTCTTGAACATAAGTATATTTTGCTTGAGCATAACATCTAATCCAATCTAAATTCTTTCCGAGTAATGTTTGTTCATAATATCCTGTTGGTAAATTCTTTTTATTTTCTGTTTTATCTTTTACCTTCCACCATTTACCGGAACTTAAAACATAACCATTAGCCTCTGGATTATCTGGCAGCTCTCCTGGAGATATTTCTTCAACAGCACCAGGTTGTTTAAAAAATTTCCAAGCATACTTACCTCTCATCTTATCTTTTTCAGCTAACTTAAACCACCAATGGTCATCATCCATAGGATTGGTATCCATAATAATTCCTCTCCAGGGTTTTGCTCCACCATCTGATAAGGTAGGGTATCTTCCTACTCGGTGTGTTAATCCATCGATAACAGCTTTAGGTAATTCTCTAGCCTCATTCACCCAGGCTCCTGTTAGTTCCATTGATAATAATTTTCTAACATCTTTAGGCTGATCAAGAGCTAGAAAAATAACTTCACAATCTATTCCTGGAGCTCCATCTCTTGCCGGTAATTTTATATGATGCGTTAAGGGAGGGCTCCATCTAAAAGATCCCCAGATATTTTCTGGGAATAATTCTTGCCAGGTTTTAATTGTAGTTGTTCTTAACTCTGGATAGGAGTTTCTAACGACAACAAATCTTGAATATTTAATCCCATCCCTAGGAGATTGTTTTTGTCCAACTGCCTTCAACATTATTTCAGCAGCACAGGCATAAGATTTACCAGAACCTACAGGGCCCATTATTCCACGAACAAAACTTTTATCGTTTAAGAAATCCCAGATAGTTGGTGAATTAGAAAAATCTAAATTAAGATTAGTGATAGCATCACTCATTTTTTATTTATACCTTGGAGTGTGTATTTGATCAAACTTGTCTTTGGATCAAACTTTGTCTTACATCCACACAATACAAACAAACAAATAATACTAATTGTTATAATTTTTAAATCTTTCAACAATGCTCTCAATCCTACTTCCATCTTCAGTTTTATTACCAAGAGCTAAATTCTTCCATTCAGCAACAGGCCTTCCAACAATTCGTGCAGCCTCTTTATCACTAATTCGATTTCTTAACATCGACACCTGGATTGTTTCCTTTTCCTGGTGTGTCATGGCTCTCTTCATGGATCTCCTCTGCATTAACAATGACCGGCTCTGGGCCCTTCATTACAATTCCCACTACAGATGGTCTATCTAATTCCTCTTGAGTATCTAATAAACCGGTAGCTTTCGCTAATATTCTTAATACTCCAACTTTATCATGGAGCTCCACTTCGAGCTGTGGGCCCATCTTGGTTGGTGTTACTTTAATTTTTTTAATAGCTTTAATAGCTGCCTCGGAAATTTTAGAAGGATCCTTAATGGTTACTTTACCATCCTCATCCCAGGACATAATGTCGTCAATATTCGCTTTGGCAATATCAATAAGTTCTTGAGCTACATTCTCTTTGTTGTGCTCGATGATTTCAGATTTTTTAATTCTGCGTTGAACTATTCTAATACCACCAAAGCGATCTAGTGGTGGTTTGACTATTCGTTTAGAATTTGATTTCGTCATTCCCACTTATACTGTCCTTTGGTTCATTATTAAATACTCTAAAGAAAGCTACACCATCCCCTTTGTTGTAGGGTTTGGTTTCATCCCTCTTATAGATCTTTATGTCTTGAGCTCCCTTAACTTCTTTCGGCTGCTCTTTAGGATTATCTTTGTTAAAATCCTTTGCATCCCAGACTTCTATCAAATATTCACTTTGAGGAATATTTATATCCTTAAAGACTTTGAAGTTTCGGTTACTCGCATTTGGGCCTTTTGCCATATTTCCTCCTTATTTTTTTTCAGATTAAGGCAGCAATTACTATAATCGATTTAATAATTTATTGCAAAAAAAATGTGTAATACCCCCCATATAGATATACGCACCCATCCCCCAAAGGGTATCGAATTTTCAAAAATCATTTATTTTTGCGGTGCTGCCAGGGATATAAAACGCAATCGAACCTTTGGGATTTATAAATTAATACCTCATCTTCAATTTTCTACTGATCTTCTTGAGCATACCCCTTACCTTTTCTTCCTTGTTCCTGGGCCTATTAACCTTATTTAGTGCGTCTTTAAAGAAGTATATCGTAGCTGGTGCATCCTTATTGTTATCTCTTCTCCATTCTATAATCTGTTTGATCTTGGCAATAGCTGTCGGAGGATGCAAACCCTGGTTGATCCAATCTTCTACAACCCTTACTTGTTTTATATCATATTGTTTGTGCTGTCCGAATATTTCCTCGGTTAATTTTATAAACTTGTTTAATATCTCTACTGCCTTTAAGTATATATGTGAACTGTTACCTATGTTGTTATGCAGTCGTTCTGAATGAATATCTACATATTCACTAGGTGCATACTTCTTCTTATCAGTTATTCCTTTAGATGAATATTCTTTCTTCCCCCTTTGATTAGGTTTCTCATCCTTTTTATTCTTCGGATGTATTTTAATCTCTGGTTTCTCTTCAAAAGACCTATCAGTAACTGTAGCTGTAGCAATCGCATCATCCTCACTTACCTTTGGATCAAATACCATAAAATACTTATTCCCCCTCAACCCAGGATGTTTCTTTGCATATCGTACATAATCCCATTCCATTAATTTCTTAATGTGTTTAGATATAGTAGATTGAGTAATATGTAAATCTCTAGCAATGGTAATTTGATTGGGCCAACACACACCCTGTCTTGAAGTATAATTACCGAGTGCAGCCAGAACTCTGAAGATAGAGGGATGCTTTTTAAATCGAATATCTATTACAGCTCTTTGAGGTAAAACACAAAAATGACCAGGAGTTCTACCCTTACCATAATGAACTTTACTTTTCTGTTTTTCTTCTGGCATTCTTATTCAGTTTCATTTTCAGTTCCTCATAATCAGCCCAAAGTTCTAATCCTAAATCCGATTGTAGCGACCAATGTTTAGCTCTATTATCCTTTTGTCGCTGGTGGTATAAAACTGTCGTGTGATCCTTATTAACACAGGTCCTGGCAATGTGAGCACATCCCCAATGAGTTAGATCTAGGCATAAGTTTATATACAATGATCTGGGCCTAACTATTTCTGCATATCTTCTAACTGATTGGAGTATTTCCGGAGTGATCTTATACTTATTACATACAGCCTCCATAATATCTCGGAGCAGTATTCTTTCCTCGCTTGTTTCTATTTTTTTAGGCTCATACTTGAGCTGTCCTCGTAACAATTCCAATTCATCCTGGAGCTTTTCAATTCGATGCTCCATATTAAATACTTTATTCTTGAGTGTTGTTTGCTCTCTTTCTTTCTTTTCTTTTTCAGTTACCGGAGCTTTTATTACTTGATATGGTCGAGTATCTACTATCATTTATCTTCTCCTTTTCTTTTGTTATAACCATCAACCCAATCTTTACGATGAAGTTTATCCCACTCTGTCCAGGCCCATGAGTTTAATTGACCAGACCAGCCCTGTATCCACAGGAGTATATCCATTTTTAATTTTCTCATAGAACTACCAAAGATCTTGTTCATTTTTCTAAATATCTCCAATGTCCTAATATTCTTTTTCTTCTTCCATTAGGTAATTCTACATCTCTCTTTTTTTTAACCCACACTTTATAAAACCTTGCATCATTATTATGACCTATATTATATTTAGGATTCCATTTCTTAATAAGAATCTTTTCCCATTTTTTACTTAAATAATCTGAATGACTTTCAATATAACGATAATGAGTATATTTTTTATAAGGAGTATAATTATTAAACGGATCTTGTCTTCGTCTTTTACCTTTATGTGCAACTAATCTTGCATTAAGATGTAATGTTTGTCCTATGTATATTAAGATTTTATTAAGAAATAAAAAATAGATATAGTAATTTTTAACATCTCTACTAATAAATTTGTTTGAGTTAAGCCTCATTCTTCTTCTTCCATATCTCCCTTGCAATAATCATCATAA
>CEPS01016563.1_pt1 | contig 12702 bp, 12 predicted proteins | sample 530401 | NCBI WGS metagenome assembly CEPS01 (sample SAMEA2620035, study PRJEB7988) | marine metagenome | biome: marine biome (ENVO:00000447); feature: mesopelagic zone (ENVO:00000213) & marine oxygen minimum zone (ENVO:01000065); material: "saline water (ENVO:00002010), including plankton... | reverse complement strand
GGGCGCCGTCGACCCGCTCCTGCATCCCGTGTACGGCTTCACCGATGCGGCGAGGGCGATCCAGGACATCGCAGACCGCCAGGTGGTAGGAAAGGTCGTGGTGTCCGCCGGAGGCTGACCGAGACGGTTCATGCAGGCAGATGCATGAAGATGTTGCATGATGATGCGGCATACCGTATGATTGTGAAATGGCCTCCGTCGGGATCATCGGGGCCTCGGGGTTCACCGGGGCCGAACTGCTGCGGCTCTGTGCCGCCCATCCGGACCTCGACGTGGTCGTCGCCACCGGCGACACCCAGGCCGGCACGGCCGTGGCCGACCTCTACCCGAGCCTCGCCGCCCACTACGGCGACCTGACGTTCGCCGCCGTCGACGCCGCGACGGCCGACGGCTGCGACCTCGTGTTCCTCGGCCTGCCCCACGGCGCCTCGCAGGCCCTCGTCCCCGACCTGGTCTCCCGGGTCGGACACGTGGTGGACCTGGCGGCCGACTTCCGGCTGCGGGACGCCTCCCTGTACCCCGAGTGGTACGACGAGCCGCACACTGCACCCGACCTGCTTGCCGACTTCGCCTATGGGCTGCCCGAGCTCTACCGGTCGACGATCGTCGGGGCGTCGCTGGTCGCCGTCCCCGGCTGCTACCCGACATCGGCGGCCCTGGCCCTCGCACCCTTCGTGTGGGGAGGCCACGTCGAGCCCGCCGGCATCGTGGTCGACGCCGCAAGCGGCGTATCCGGCGCCGGACGGCCCCCGAAGCCCCACACCACCTTCTGCGCCGTCGACGAGGACTACGCCGCCTACGGCTTGTCCGGGCACCGGCACACGCCCGAAATGGAACAGGTGGTCGGCACACGGCCCGACGGCACCGGCGTCGACGGGGTGTCGGTCCTGTTCACCCCGCACCTGGCACCCATGAACCGGGGCATCCTGGCCACCTGCTACGCGAGGCCGACCGGCGCCCTCGATACCTCGGCCGCCCTGGGACTGTTGGCCGACTTCTACGCCGACGAGCCGTTCATCGTGGTCGATGAACGGTCGCCCTCGACCAAGGCCACGCTCGGTGCCAACACGGCGCACCTCACCGCCCGGGTCGACCCCCGGACCGGCCTGCTGGTCGTCCTGTGTGCCATCGACAACCTCGTCAAGGGCGCCTCCGGACAGGCCGTGCAGTGTGCCAACCTGGCTCTGGGCCTCGAAGAGGCGGCCGGCCTCCCGTCGATAGGGCTCTACCCGTGAGCGTCACCAGCACCCCGGGATTCGTGGCCGGCGGCGCCACCTGCGGCATCAAGCCTTCGGGCGTCCCCGACCTGGCGCTGGTCGCCACCGCTGACCGCGCAGCGGTCACCGCTGCCGGTGTGTTCACGTCGAACAAGATGACCGCTGCTCCCGTGCTGGTCTGCCGGGAGCACCTGGCGGCGACCGGCGGGAAGGCCGCAGCCGTGGTCCTCAACAGCGGCAACGCCAACGCCGCCACCGGGGCGCAGGGCATGGCCGACGCCCGCCAGATGGCTGCCGCCACGGCTGCTGAGTTGGGTTGTGCCACCGAGGAGGTCCTCGTCTGCTCGACCGGCTGGATCGGCTACCCGCTTCCGATGGGCGCCATCCTGGGAGGGATCACCACCGCAGCTGCCAATCTGTCCGAGGACGGGGGAGCGGCCGCCGCCACGGCGATCATGACGACCGACACGGTGCCACGGAGCGCCGTCGTCGTCGGCGAAGGCTTCACCGTCGGCGGCATCGCCAAGGGCGCGGCGATGCTCGAACCCAACATGGCCACGATGCTCGCCGTGCTCACCACCGACGCCGAGGTCGACCCCGCCACCGCCACCGAACTACTCCGGACTGCAGTCGGCACCAGCTTCAACTGCCTGACCGTCGACGGCGCAGAGTCCACCAACGACACGGTGCTGCTGCTCGCCAACGGGACCGCCGGGCCGGTCGATCCCGATGCACTGGGCGCGGCGCTGGCCGATGCGTGCCTGTCGCTGTCCGTCCAGATGGCCGACGACGCCGAAGGCTCGACCAAGACGGTGTTCCTCACCGTCACCGGTGCAGCCAGCGACGCCGAGGCCGCCAAGGGAGCCAGGGACACCGCCAACTGCCAACTGGTCAAGTGCTCCTGGTACGGCGAGGACCCCTACTGGGGTCGCATCGCCGCCGAAATGGGCGCTGCCGGCATCGCCTTCGACTCCGACACGATCACGATCTCGTACGGCGGGCAGGTCGTCTACGCCGGCGGCGAGGCCCGGGCCGTCGATGCCGTCGCCCTGGAGTCGCACATGGCCGGACGGACCCTCGACCTCGACGTCGACCTCGGCCAGGGCACCGGCACGGCACGGGTGGTAACCACCGACCTCAGCCACGCCTACATCGACGAGAACATGCGGACCTCCTGAGGAGAACTGAGATGAACCCCGGCACCGAACAGTTCTCCCCCGAGCGGCGGGCCGCCGTCCTCATCGAGACCCTGCCCTACATCCAACGGTTCAAGGGCTCGGTCATCGTCGTCAAGTTCGGCGGAAACGCCATGGTCGACGAGGACCTGGCGGCCCGGTTCGCAGAGGACATCGTGCTCATGCACTCGGTCGGGATCCGGCCGGTCGTCGTGCACGGCGGCGGCCCGCAGATCGGCGAGTTGATGGAACGCCTGGGCCTCGAGTCCGAGTTCCGGGACGGCCTCCGGGTCACCGACGCCGCCACGCTCGACGTCGCCCGCATGGTCCTGGTCGGCAAGGTCAGCCGGGACATCGTGTCGGGCATCAACGTGCACGGTCCGCTCGCCGTAGGGCTGTCGGGCGAGGACGGCGGCCTCATCCGGGCGACCGCCAGGGACCCCGAACTTGGATTCGTCGGCGACGTCGAATCGGTCAACCCTGGCATCGTCGAGCGACTCCTCGCCGAAGACCTCATCCCCGTCGTCTCGACCATCGGAGCCGACATGAGCGGACAGGCCTACAACATCAACTCCGACACGGTGGCGGCCGCACTGGCCGGGGCACTCGGCGCCGAGCGGATCCTCTACCTGACCGACATCGAGGGCCTCCGGGCCGACGCCGAAGACCCCGACACCCTCATCTCGAGGCTCGACGTCGAGCGGCTCGGGGTGCTCATGGCCGACGGAACCATCCAAGGCGGCATGACCCCCAAGGCCCAGGCGTGCCTCGACGCCGTCAACGCCGGGGTCGGCTCGGCGCACATGGTCGACGGGCGAATCCCGCACGTGCTGCTACTCGAGCTGTTCACCGACGCCGGCATCGGGACCATGGTGTTCCCGGTGGGCGGCGGACCCGACACCCCCGCCCGTGGCGAAGGGACGCCGTCATGAGCGGCGAACGACTCCTCATGGACAACTACGGCGACCCGCCGGTCACGTTCGTCCGGGGGCAGGGCACCGAACTGTTCGACGACTCCGGAAAGCGGTACCTCGACTTCCTCTGCGGCCTGGCGGTCACCAGCCTCGGCCACAGCCACCCACGGGTGGCGGCGACCCTCGCCACCCAGGCCGGGACGCTGCTCCACGTCTCCAACCTGTTCGACACCGAACCGCACCTCGAGGTGGCCGCCCGGCTCGATTCCCTGGTCCGGTCGGGGACCGGCGAGGCGACGCCGGGCCGGGTGCTGTTCCAGAACTCCGGCGCCGAGGCCAACGAGGCCGCCATCAAGCTGGCCCGCAAGCACCAGGGAAGGGGCCGCCACGTCGTCCTGTCGGCCTTCCGGTCGTTCCACGGACGGACCCTCGCCACCCTGGCCGCCACCGGCCAGCCCGAGAAGCACGAGCCCTTCCAGCCGCTGCCCGAGGGCTTCCGGCACGCCGCCTGGAACGACCTCGAAGCCTTCGAGTCGGTCCTCGACCCCACCGTCGGGGCGATCCTGCTCGAGTCCCTCCAGGGTGAGGGAGGGGTCAACCCGGCCGACGTCGACTTCCTCGTAGGCATCCGGCGGCTCTGCGACGAGCGGGGCATCCTCCTGATCCTCGACGAGGTCCAGACCGGCCTCGGTCGTACCGGTCGGTGGTTCGGCTTCCACCACGCCGGCATCCGGGCCGACATCGTCACCGTCGCCAAGGCGCTCGGCAACGGCGTCCCGATCGGCGCCGTCTGGGCCACCGCCGAAGTGGCGGCGGCATTCTCACCCGGCGACCACGGTTCCACCTTCGGTGGGCAGCCCCTCGCCGCCTCGGCAGCCAGGGAGGTGCTCCGGGTCATGGAGGAGATCGACGCCCCGGCGTGTGCTGCGGCCAAGGGTGCGGCCCTCACCGTCCTCCTGGAGGCCCTGCCGGGCGTCATCGGCGTCCGGGGCCTCGGCCTGCTCCTGGCTGCCGAACTCGACCCCGACGTACTCGACGGCCGCACCGGCCCCGACGTGGCACGGGCCTGCCTCGATGTCGGCCTGGTGGTCAACGGCATCACGTCGACCGCCCTGAGGCTGGCACCGCCCCTTACAGTGACCGACGACGAGTTGGCCGAGGGTGTGGCGATCCTGGGCAGTGTGCTTGCCGGAGACAGGGAGGCCATCGCATGAGGCACCTGCTGGAAGTAGACGACCTGACCCCCGCAGAACTCTCGCGGGTGCTCGACCTCGCCGTCGAGCCGGCACCGCCACAGGTGCTCGACGGCCGGGGCATGGCGCTGCTGTTCGAAAAGCCCTCTGCCCGCACCCGCAACTCGATGGAGATGGCCGTCGTCCAACTCGGTGGGCATCCCATGTACATCCAGGCCTCTGAGGTCGGCCTCGATACCCGGGAGTCGGTCGAGGACGTCACCAACACCCTCGCCTGCTTCCACGGTGCCATCGGCGCCCGGGTCTTCGCCCACTCGACGGTGGAGCGTATGGCGGCCCTCGACCTGGTGCCCGTCGTCAACATGCTCTCCGACGCCGCCCACCCGCTGCAGGCCCTCGCCGACGTGCTGACAATGCGGCAACTCCTCGGCACCCTCGAGGGTCGGAGCGTCACCTACGTGGGAGATGGCAACAACGTCTTCCGGTCGCTCGCCCTGGCAGCCGGGATGCTCGGCATGGAGGTCCGTTTCACAGGCCCGCCCGGCTACCGGCCCACCGAGGTCGACACCGACCGCCTGGCTGCCGCCGGTGTGGTCGTGGCCGGGTTCGAACGGCCGGAAGAGGCCGTCGCGGGCACCGACATCGTGTACACCGACGTCTGGACCTCGATGGGCCAGGAGGAAGAAAGCACCCGGCGGCTCTCCGACTTCGAGGGCTACCAGGTCGACGAGCGGCTGCTCGCCGCCGCAGGCGACCGGGTGCACTTCCTGCACTGCCTGCCCGCCCACAGGGGCGAGGAGGTCACGAGCGGAGCCGTCGACGGGGCCGCCAGCCGGGTCTGGCAGCAGGCCGAGAACCGGATGCACGCCGCAAGGGGCCTGTTGGCCTGGTTGCTGGGCGAGGCAGCGAGCGATGGGATCAGCGCATGAACAAGACACAGCGACAGCACCGGGTGGCGAAGTTGCTGGCCGACCAACCGGTCAACAGCCAGACACAACTCGTGGACCTGCTCGCGGAAGCGGGAATCGAGGCGACCCAGGCGACGGTCTCACGGGACCTCGGCGACCTCGGCGCCGTCAAGGTCCGGTTGCCGGGCGGAGGCAGCGCCTATGCCATCCCCGAACATCCCGCCGAGCAGGTAGCCCCCGAGAGCCACCTCCGGCGGGTCATGGGCGAATGGGTGGCCGAGGTGGTGCACTCGGGCAACCTCGTGGTCCTGCGGACGCCTCCGGGGTCGGCACACGTGGTCGCCTCGGCGATCGACCGGTCCGGACACGAGGAGATCCTCGGCACCGTGGCCGGCGACGACACGATCTTCGTCCTCGCCGTCGAGGGCACGACCGGCCTGAGGCTCGCCGCTACCCTGCGGTCGCTCGCCGGCCAGTGAACGGGACCTCACGGTGGCAGTGGAAGGAACGGAAACAGGACATGAGTGACATGAAACCGAGCGTCGACAAGGTCGTGCTCGCCTACTCGGGCGGGCTCGACACCTCGATCATCCTGAAGTGGCTGGAAGAGGTCTACGGCTGCGAGGTCGTGACCTTCACGGCCGACCTCGGCCAGGGCGAAGAGCTCGAGCCGGCACGGGCCAAGGCCGAGGCCATGGGTGTCTCCGAGATCTACATAGAGGACCTCCGGGAGGAGTTCGTCCGCGACTACGTGTTCCCGATGTTCCGGGCCAACGCCGTCTACGAGGGCGAGTACCTGCTGGGTACCTCGATCGCCCGGCCGCTCATCGCCAAGAGGCTCGTCGAGATCGCCGCCGAGACCGGCGCCGATGCCATCAGCCACGGTGCCACCGGCAAGGGCAACGACCAGGTCCGGTTCGAACTGGGTGCCTACGCCCTGAACCCCGATATCCGGATCATCGCCCCCTGGCGGGAGTGGGAACTGGGGTCACGACAGAGCCTGCTGGACTACGCCGAAAAGCGCGGCATCCCCGTGGAGATGAAGCGGGGCACCAAGTCGCCCTATTCAATGGACGCCAACCTGCTCCACATCTCCTTCGAAGGAGGCCCCCTCGAGGACCCCTGGAACGAACCCGCCTCCGAGATGTGGCGCTGGACGGTCAGCCCCGAACTCGCCCCCAACGATGCCACCTACCTCGACCTCACCTACGAAAAGGGCGACATCGTGGCGATAGACGACACCCCGATGTCGCCGGCAACGGTGCTGGCCCACCTCAACCGGGTGGGTGGTGCCAACGGCGTCGGGCGCACCGACATCGTCGAGAACCGGTACGTCGGAATGAAGTCCAGGGGTGCCTACGAGACACCCGGCGGCACGATAATGCTCAAGGCACATCGTGCCATCGAGTCGATCACCCTCGACCGGGGTGTCGCCCACCTCAAGGACGAGATGATGCCCCGGTATGCCGAGATCATCTACAACGGCTACTGGTTCAGCCCCGAACGCGAGATGTTCCAGGCCGCCATCGACCACAGCCAGGCCTTCGTGAACGGACGGGTCAGGATCCGGCTCTACAAGGGCAACGTCGGGGTCGTCGGCCGGGAATCCGCCGACACCCTGTTCGACGAGGCGATCGCCACTTTCGAGGAGGACGACGGCGCCTACGACCAGTCGGATGCCGAGGGCTTCATCCGGCTGAACGCACTCCGGCTCCGGACGGCGGCCCGACGGGCCGCCCGGATACAGGGGGAGGGATAATGCCAACGCTCTGGCACGGACGGTTCGCCGAAGGCCCCGCCGAGGCCCTCCAGGCGCTCAACCACAGCATCGGATTCGACCAGAGGATGTTCCGGGAGGACATCGCCTGCTCACGGGCACACGTCCGGATGCTGGCCCGGGTCGGCCTGCTCGAAGCCGCCGACGTCGAGACCGTGCTCGTAGCCCTCGATGCCGTCGAGACCGAGATGTCCGACGGCTCGTTCGCCTTCGTGGACTCGGACGAGGACATCCACACGGCGGTCGAACGGAGGGTCACCGAACTGGCCGGCGACGCAGGCGCCCGGCTCCACACCGGGCGGAGCCGCAACGACCAGGTCGCCACCGACCTGAGGCTGTGGGTGCGGCGGGAGATGGCTGAGCTGGCGGCGCTCGTCGCCCGCCTGCAGGCGACGCTGGCGGCCTGCGCCGACGACGCCGGAGATGCATACCTGCCCGGCTACACCCACCTCCAACAGGCCCAGCCGGTCCTGTTGGCCCACCACCTCCTGGCCCACGGCTGGGCGCTGTCCCGCGACGTGGACCGACTGCTGGGCGCCCGGGATCGGGCCGACGTGTCGCCACTCGGGGCAGGCGCGCTCGCCGGCTCCTCGCTGCCGCTCGATCCAGACGGGGTGGCCGACGACCTCGGCTTCGCCACTCGCTTCGAGAACTCGCTCGACGCGGTGTCAGACCGGGACTTCGTCGTCGAAGCGTTGTTCGCCCTGGCCCTGCTCGGCGTTCACCTGTCGCGGCTGGGCGAGGAGATCGTCCTCTGGTCGACCGACGAGTTCGGTTTCGTTGCGCTCGACGACGCCTTCTCGACCGGGTCGTCCATGCTGCCGCAGAAGAAGAACCCCGACGTGGCCGAGTTGGCCAGGGGCAAGGCCGGCCGCCTCATCGGCAACCTCACCGGCCTTCTGGCATCCCTCAAGGGGCTGCCGCTGGCGTACAACAAGGACCTGCAGGAGGACAAGGAGCCGCTGTTCGACTCCTGCGACACGATTCGGCTGACCCTGCTGGCCCTGGACGGCATGGTGGCCACCCTCGGGTTCGACACCGACCGGATGTCCGAGTCTGCGGACAGCCCGTATGCGTCCGCCGTCGACCTCGCCGAGTTCCTCGTGGTTGCCGGCATGCCGTTCCGGGAGGCCCACGCCGTCATCGGCGGCCATGTACGCACTGCGCTCGCCGGTGGTGGCACCCTCACCGACCTGGTCGCCGCCGACGAACGGCTCGGTCCCGAGGCAGCGAAGCTGCTGGTGCCGGGTGCCGCCGTTCTTCGACGGACCACACCGGGTGGCGCCGGACCCGAACCGGTCGCCGAACAGCGGCAGCGGTTTGCCGACCGGCTGGCCGCCCAGGCCGAGCGGATCTGAGCGAGAGCATGGCCCACCACGCCCAGGTCCGGATCCGCTACGGCGAGGTCGATCCGCAAGGCGTGGTGTTCAACGCGCACTATCTGGCGTACATCGACGACGTCTTCGACAACTGGCTACGCGAGTTGACCCCCCGGTTAGAGGACCTGGGTTGGGAGATCATGCTCAAGGCGGCGTTCATCGAATGGCACGGGCCGGCAGGCGTCGGCGATGTCCTCGACGTGACCGTGGAGGTCGTGCGTTGGGGCACCACCTCCCTCGACGTCGAGTTCGACCTGTCGGTCGGTGACCGCCAGGTGATGACGGCGAAGGTGACCTACGTCGGCGTGACCATCGGCGAGCACCGGCCGATCCCGCCCCCCGACGAGGTCCGTGCCCACCTGAGCGCGTGAACGGGTTGCCCAGCCTCGACGAGTTGGCTGGACGCTCCGGCGTCGATCCCCGGGCGGTCGTGTCGGACGGCCCTCCCGGGGCCGGGCAGGACCGGATCCTCGAACTCCTGGAGGGATGCGACGACGCCCTGGACCGCACCTGCCGGCCGGGCCACCTGACCGGATCCGCCCTTGTGGTCGATCCGGCGGATCGGCGCATCCTGCTCCTGTTCCACACCAAGTTGCAGCGCTGGCTCCAACCCGGCGGCCACGCCGACGGCGATGGCGACCTGGCCAGGGTCGCCCTGCGGGAGGCCACCGAGGAGACGGGGATCACCGGTCTGCGGGTTCTCGAACCGCCGGTCGACCTCGATGTCCACGTGGTCGATCCGCCGGCCGAGGATGCCCACGAGCACCACGACGTGCGGTTCCTCGTGGTGGCACCCACGGGGGCCGTGCCCGTCGGGAACAACGAGTCCGAGGCGCTGCGATGGGTCCACCGTGACGAGTTGGAGGGCCTCGGGGTCGACGGGGGGCTCCTGCGGTTGGCGGACCGGGCCCTGGGAGCCCTGGATCGGCTGGAGGCTGGACCAGGGGACGCCTAGAGGTCTCCCGGGTCGAGGCAACCCTCCATGTCGTTCACCCTGGCGAAGCCGTTCATGCGCTCGACGTGGCTGCCGGCCCCTGATGGAAGGGCGGTGAGGTAGGGGCGGACATCGCCTTCGGTTCGAAGCCGCTGGGCGTGGAACCTTCGGTCGGCGAGGTAGATGTCCCAGTCGTCGAACCATCCCGCCACGAGGACCAGGTCGTCGGTCGTGCCCCCGTCCATACTCCTGAGGTCGGCGACGAGCTGGTCGAGCAGGTCCGTCGCGTCGTCGAGCACATCGGCCCGGTGGGCCGGCGAGGCAGAATCCGCAGCGGCGGGCAGGTCACCGACGGCAAGCGCCATGAGGGAGCAGCGCTGATCTGCAGTAGCGACCCAGGAGCGGTCCTCGAGCCGATCGGGGTTGCCGGGTGCGTCGTAGATCAGGAAGGCCCACCCCCAGAAGGCGGCCATGGACAGGAACAGGGCGAGTGCGGCGACCCGGGAGAGCGTTGCGTGGGGCCTTCCGGTCGTGCCGATGGACGCCATGCTCAACCACCCTCCGGGGTGTCTGTAGCCGGTGGCCCTTCGGCTTCGGGTCCAGGTTCGGCCTCCGGATCAGCCTCGGGGTCGGGCTCGGGTTCCGGCGGAGCGGGAGGCGTGACCCGGAGGATCACGACCGATCCTTCGGGGACCTCGGTTCCCGGCACCGGCTCCTGGTGCCAGACGGTCTGGGGCGGTGTTTCCGGGTCGTCCGGGTTGGCCACCTCGGTGATCTCGTAGCCGAGGACCGACTCGGCGAGCAGGGTGCCGGCCTCGTCGACACCGAGCCCGACGACGGTCGGGACCGGAACCGGCGGTGGTTGCACGGCGACCTCGACGACCATCGATCCGGCGGGCAGGATGGTCGAGCCCACGCCGGGCGACTGCCCGATGATGACCCCCGGAACGCTGTCGTTGGTCGGGATCTCGATCACGCTGGTGATGCGGATCGGTGGGAGGCCGGGCATCTCGGAACCGTCCGGCAGGCGGGTCGGAGCCTCGCCCGTCGCAGCGAGGAGCACCTGGGCCTCGTCCATCGACAGGCCGACGAGGACCGGTGTCTCCACGGCCATGGATGGCGGCCTGGTGGTCGTCGTGGTCGAGGACGGCGGCGGCGTGGCGAACACCTCCTCCCCGAGCCCGAAGTGGGCCACCTCCATCACGTCCTTCCAGATGAGCGCCGGATAGGTGCCACCGAAGACCTTGCGGTCGGTGGTCGGCGGCACCATCGGTATCTGGCCCTCCGGATAGCCCACCCACACACCGGTCGCCCGTTGCGGCGTGTATCCGACGAAGAGGGCGTCGGCATAGTTCTGGGTGGTGCCGGTCTTGCCGGCGGCCGTGCGATTCTCGAGCTTCGCCCGGTGCCCGGTGCCGGCATCCAGGACGCCCTCCAGCACCCACGTCAACTGGTCGGTGAGGCGGGGATCCAGGATGCGGGTCTGTTCCCGCTTCCAACGCCACAGTGTGGTGCCGTCGGCGTTGACCACGCGGGTGACGTAGGCAGGTGGGTTGTGGACACCCCGGTTGGCGAAGGTGCTGTAGGCGGTGGTCATGTCGAGCAGGGTGGTGTCGGAGGTGCCGAGGATGTTCGAGTTGACCTCCTCGATGGGGGAGACGATCCCGAGGCGACGGCCCATATTGGCGACCCTCTGGGCGCCCATGGCCATCGAGAGTTGGGCGTAGACGGTATTGATCGAGCGCCGGGTGGCCTCGACGAGCGTCAGCCACTCGGGTTCCGGCAACTCCTCGCCCAGGGGCACATCGGGCATGGTGTGGCCCGTGGCACCGCCGCTGACGCGCCAGATGTTGTTCGGTTCGATCGCTCCGGGGATATCGAACTCGATCACGTTCGGGGCCTGGTAGGTGGCGGTGACCTCCCACCCGGCCTCCAGCGCCGCAGCCAGGCCTATCGGCTTCATGGACGAGCCCACCTGGCGACCGTTGCCCACGGCCAGGTTCACCTTGGCGTCGTCGTCGTCGTCGAAGAAGTCCCGTCCGCCGACCATTGCGAGGATGTGGCCGTTCTGCGGGTCCATGACGACGACCGAGGCATCAGGATGGCCCTGCCCTGCCGGGAGGTGCCGTTCGACGGCGGCCTCGGCGGCGGCCTGGAGGGCGAGGTCGATGGTGGTCTCTATGCGCAGGCCGCCCTCGAACAGCAACAGTTCCCGCTGCGCACGTGTGGCCCCGAAGGCCTCGTTGTCGAGGAACCAGCGGCGGACCTCCTCCACGAAGTGTCCGGCTGCATAGCGGGTGTCGAGCCGGCTGGAGTATTCCTCGAGTTGCGGCGGGGTGGCCCGGGCGTCGGCGAACTCATCGGCGGTGATGAAGTCGTTGGTGAGCATGCGGTCGAGTACGAGGTGGCTGCGCCGGAGGCTCGAGGCGTAGTTGAGTAGTGGGTTGAAGCGACTGGGTGCCTGGATGAGGCCGGCGAGCATCGCGGCCTCGTTGACGGCCAGGTCCTGGACGTCTTTGTTGAAATACGTCTGGGCCGCCGCCTTGATGCCGTAGGCGCCGTGTCCGAAGTACACGGTGTTGAGGTAGTGGAGGAGGATGAAGTCCTTGCCGTACTGGTCCTCGAGCCGCAGGGCGTACCAGACCTCCTCGAGCTTCCGGGAGGCCGTCTTCTCGGTGTTTTCGATGATCGCCAACTTGACGTACTGCTGGGTGATCGTGGAGCCGCCCTGGCTGATGCCGCCCGCCTCGAGGTTCGTGCGGGCCGCCCGGATGATCGCCCTGAGGTCGACCCCGTCGTGGGAGTAGAAGCGCTCGTCCTCGATGGCGATGACGGCGTTGCGCACGAGCTCGGGGATCTCGTCGAGAAGGCGGGCGCTGGTGCGGTTCTGTGGAGCGACCAGCGTGGTGATGTGGGTGCCGTCCCCGGCCACGACGACCGACGACTCGGCAGTCTCGGGAATGGTGATCTCGAAGGTGCGGGTCTCGTACGCGTAGCAGCCGGAGGCGATCAGAGCCACCGCAGCCAGCGCCGCCGTGGGGCGGCGGAGGCGTGCGACGGCCCTGATCCGGTGGGCGGCTTGCTGCGACACACCGACAGTCTGGCCGCCAGTCGGGGCGAAGGGGCGTCAGTCGGTGATGCTTTCGAAGGGGAAAAGGGCGGTATCGGGTGCTTCCAGCGGCAATGATGACGGGGTGAACGAAGC
>CEPS01010181.1_pt1 | contig 12723 bp, 12 predicted proteins | sample 530401 | NCBI WGS metagenome assembly CEPS01 (sample SAMEA2620035, study PRJEB7988) | marine metagenome | biome: marine biome (ENVO:00000447); feature: mesopelagic zone (ENVO:00000213) & marine oxygen minimum zone (ENVO:01000065); material: "saline water (ENVO:00002010), including plankton... | reverse complement strand
GGCCGGCGGGGTCTGGAAACGATCCGTCGCCACGGGCCCGAGGGTCGGGGTCTCTGTTTGCGGCACCGGCGCCGGAGCAACGATTGGGGCCGTCGCCGGGGTGGACGCAGGCGGGCGGTAGGGGCCGGGATACCAGAGGGTTCCCAAGGGTTTTCCTGATTCCGGCGGCGCTCCTTCGGCGGCGGGGGCGACGAGCGCCACGGCCAGGACCGCCGAAATTGCCATGATATGTCCCAGGGTCAAACGCATCACCGGGTCTATCCGTCTTCGAGGTGGAGAAGCGTGGCCAACCCGAGAAGAGCCGCCACCCCGGACGGGGTCCAGGCCGCCAGGACCACCGGAATGCTGTCTGAAAGGCCAAGGGCAAAAACGATGTCCGAGAAAAAATAAAGGACAAACCCGGTCATCACACCACCCGCGATGACGAAGACGGTTCCCCCCTGCCTCGAATGGCGAAGGGTGAAACTGGCGGCGATCAACACCATGGCGAACATGAGAAGCGGCGCCGCCAGAAGGGAATGCCAGTAAAGGCGGTGCCTGACGGCCGAAAAGCCGGCCTTTTCCAAGGTTTGAATGAACCAGGGGAGGTCCCAAAAGGACATCGTTTCCGGGGGCGCGAAACTGTCTTGAATCTTGCCAAGGGTCAGGTCGGTGGCAAGCCAGTAATTCTTTTCATGACTCGCCGGGCTTTCGGGTTTGTAAACCCAGGCATTGGTCAGGCGCCAAAAACCGTCCTCGAGACGGGCGTATTCGGCGTCGATGCGGTTGCGGAACTTGTCGGTTCCCTCATAGTTGAAAACGACGACGTTCCTGAGCTCGACGTCCTTTCCGGACTGCAGGATATAATTCGAATGCACCACGGATTGTCCTTCGACATTGGACTGGCGCAGCCACAGGCCGCCCTTCGACAGCGCCAGGAAACTCCTGTTCCCCTTCAACAGCGTCGATTCCAGCCTCTCGAAGCGGGTCAAGGTCGACGACGACAGGGGATTGAGGACCGCGACCTGGAAAACCCCCAACAAAACAGCCAGGGCGATCACCGGAAAAAGGAACTGCCACGCCGATACGCCGGCCGACCGGGTGATCACCAGTTCATGGGACCGGGTCAAGCGCCAGAACGCATTCATGCCGCCGAAAAGAATAGCGAAGGGAAGCACCTGCTGGCCCATGTAGGGGAGCTTTAGAAACGCCATTTCCATCACCAGGGCGAAGGTGACGTCCGGCCGGGCGGCGGACCGGCGCAAAAGCTCGACGGCGTCAAAAATCAGAATCAAAAACATGAACAAGGCGAAAATAACGACGAAGCTCAGCAGGAAGTGGCGGCCGATATAAAATGATAGCGTTTTCGATAGGCGCACGGGATCAATCCTTCGCTATCAAGCCGTCTGCGGCTGGGCGCTGGGACGGCGCCGGCGCAGCGGCCGGACCATGAAGAAAAATCCGGCCACAATCGGCGCCAGCCCGTGAACGTACAACAACGGAACCAGGGTCAGATTCCTGGCCACCAGATTATCCAAGCCGAGCGCGCTACCCTGGAGCGCCACCATGAGGGCGATAGCGACGGAAACCTGGCGGATTTGAGTTTGGCGGCTGAAACTGCTGGATATCAAGCACGCCAGACCGACCAGGGTATAGGCCATGGCCGCCAGGGGCGATACCAGCCGTTTATGGCCTTCGACGATAAATTTACCGAACTCCTTGGGCCCCATCCCCTCGGCGAACTTTTCGATATTTAAAAGTTCATGGAGGTCCCGTTCCCGGGGCTCCCGGTATCGTTCGCCGACGGTTTCCGTTGTTTTCGCCAGATCGAAGACATAGCGGTCGAAATAGAGGACCGACAGTTTATGGGTGGTCTTGTCCACCGTCTGGCGGTTGCCGTTGAACAAGACCACGCGGGCGCCTTCGTCGGTTTGGACCATGGCGCCCTTGGACGCCATCAGGGTAAAGGGATTTTTCTTGTCGCGTTGATCGTGTACCAAAACGCCCAATAACTGGCCTTCGCTGGTGCGTTGGCGGATATAGACGGTGATGCCGTCGCTGACCTGGTTGAAGGCGCCTTCCTTGAGCAGGATATGACTGTAATTGTAGCGAATGTCCCACTGCAGATTGCGGAATTTGGTATAGGACTGCGGGACAATGAACATATTCATGGCATAACCGGCGGCCATGACGATAAGCGCCAGAATCAACGCCGGTTTGGCCAGCCCCACCTGGCCCACCCCCGCCGCCTGCATGATCAACAGTTCCCGGTCGGTGATGAGCTTCGAATAAATGAATACCACGACCGTGAACAGGGCGATCGGCAGCACGATGACGATGAAATTGGGCAGCAGCAATACGGTCAGGTAACCGAACATCCCCGCCGAAAGCCCGCGGTTGACGATCATTTCTATGAATCGAAGCGACTGCGACAGCCAGATGATGCAGGTCAGACCCGCGGTCACCATAATCATTCCCACGAACAACTGCCGCAGAACGTATTTTGAAAAACCATTCATCGCTGGAGTTTTGCTTGTTATTTCCCGCTCAACTTGTGGGAAAAGTCCTAAAAAATCAAGTAATATCAAAGATTCCGCCAGAATCGGGCCGGAGATGTTCCGGACCCCCCGCCGGGGGCCGATCGGATGTCCTCGGGGCCATTGACAAGCGATTGGCGTGGTATATGTGTGGTAACGTCGACCATATAAAGGGTCCATCGGGATTCCGGGCGGGATCCCGGGGCGGGTGAGTGACCGCGGCGGCCCGGGGACAGGCGTGATTGGAAGGGATCGGAGTTCCTGTAAATGACTAAGGTAACGGTTTCGGCGGAAATCAAGGCCGCCGGCGACAATCCCGGCGTCGATTCAGGCGCCGCTCCCCGGCCCCGGACGCTCCGCTGCGCCTTCATCCATGCCCCCGATCCGATGTACAGCGAAACCCAGAACTATGGCGCCAAGTTCATGCCCGTGTGGGCCTATACGCTGGCTTCCCACGTTCCCGACGACGGGCGTTTCGAGATGGCGCTCCACGACATCCGATTCGACCCATTGGACGATATCGGCGCCGCCGATGTCTTCATGTTCAGCGGCATAAACCAGGATAACGCTTATCTGGAAACCGTCCGCGCCCGGTTGAAGGACCGTTACCCTGATGCCGTCACGATCATCGGCGGGCCCATCTGCTGGTCCTTCGACCAGGCCGGGACGCTTGAGCATTTGGACGGGTTCGACCATGTCTGCATCGGCGACGGCGAAGAGGTCATCGCCGAGGTGTTGGGCGCCATCCACGAGGGCCGCACCCCGGACCGGATCATCCGCGCGCCTGGGCGCTTCCCCATCGGCGAGGCGCGGCCTTTCCACAAGCCGATGGTCGAGAACACCATCAAGCGCTACTACGGAGCCGTCCTGGAGGTTTCCCGGGGCTGCCCCTTCCTGTGCGAGTTTTGCGATATCCGCATCATGGCCGACAACAACCGGCCCCATAACAAGGACCCGGACCTGATCGTGCGGGAACTGGACGCGCTTTCGCGATTGGGCGTCAAGCAGGTCCTTTTCGCCTGCGACAACTTCATCGGCGAACCGCGCTGGGCCGAGGAGCTCATCGACAGGATCCTGGCATGGGAGGCGGAAACCGGGTTCCGGCCGAGCCTCTATACCTGGCTGACCATCAACCTCCACAAGTTCGAGCGGCTGATGAAAAAAATGCGCCGCGCCGGCTTCGACATGCTGTTCATCGGCATCGAGAGCTTCGACAGCAATTCCCTGCTGGAGACGGCGAAGGTCCAGAACACCGCCACCGAGCTGACCGAGGTGGTGCGCGAAATCCAGTCCTATGGCTTCATCGTCGTCGCCGGGCTCATATTCGGCTTCGATTCAGATGACGAGAAGAGCTTCGGCCGGACGTTGCGGGGGCTCGGGGATTCTTCCTTGCTGTCGGGCGATCCGTCGCTGCTGACGGCGCTTCCGGGAACGCCCTTGTACCGGCGCATGAAGCTGTCCGGGCGTTTGCGCGAAGTCCGTTTCGGGCTCGGCGGCTACAAGTACCAGACCAACATCAAATACCTGTTGAACAAGGACAAGGTCATCGCCGGCTACCGGGAATTCGTCACCGGGTTCACCGACGGCGCGTACCAGTACGGGCGGCTCAAAGGCTTTTTCGACCTTCTCGCCGAGGGCCACTACGTTCCCCTGGAATCAAAGGGCTTCGGCAATATCTGGCTGTTCGTGCGCATGATCGCCGGCGACTGGCCGGCCATGCGCCAGATGATGGAGCGCCTCGGCCGCTTCGCCAAGAATCCCAGGAACCTCTATTACGCCTGCAAGGGCCTGGGGTTGGCGTTGACGCGCCTGCCCCGGGGCGGCTTCGGTTACTTTCAGTTCTGGTTCTTCGCCTGGACCAACGCCGTCCTCAAGTACCAGGACATCAGCGACGCAGACTTCGACATCGACAGCGTCGGCGATGATTTCGACGTCCGCGCCATACTGCCCAGCGACTACGGCGCCACGGCGGACGAGAAAATCCCGCGGAACAAGATCGACGCCCAGCTCCGGGCGACGACGGAGCAGCTCAGCGCGATCGTCGACCGGCGGACGGCCTCTAGGCGTCTTCGTCCCCGAACCGGCCGACAGCGTTCCAGCCCCGGGTGACGGTGCGGCAAAGCGCCGGCGCCTGAACGAGGACGTGGTCGGCGTAAAACCGGGCCGACACCAGTTTGTCCATGAGGAATGCCTTGTCGCCGCCGGCCCGAAGACCCTCCTCGGCCGCCAGCGCCGCCTTGGCCATCAGCCAGCCGCCGGCGACCAGCCCCAGGAGCCTGAGATAGGGAACCGCCCCGGCGGCCACGGCTTCGGGGTTTTCGGGGTCGGTGGCGACGATCCAGTCCGTCGCCTCGGCCAGGGCGTCGATGCCTTCGGTCAGGGATTCCCGGATTGCCCCCGTATCGTCGCCCTGGGCCTCGGCGAGAGACCCGTCCAGGCCCCGCATGTCGGCGATCAGGGCCTGGGCGGTGACGCCGTCCTCGCGGGCCACCTTGCGGCCGATCAGGTCCATGGCCTGGATGCCGTTGGTGCCTTCGTAAATGGCGGCGATGCGGACGTCGCGCAGGAATTGCGGCGCTCCCGATTCCTCGATATAGCCGGCCCCGCCGAGGACCTGGATGCCGGTATTGGCGACCTCGATGCCGGTGTCGGTGCTCCACGCCTTGACCACCGGGACCAGAAGATCCACCAGCGCCTGCTTTTCCCGGCGGACCGCCTCGTCCTCGTGGCGCTTCGCCGCATCGAGGGCGGCGGCGGCGTAATAGGCCAGCGCCCGCATGGCCTCGGTCTGGGCGCGCATGGATAGCAACATGCGCCGGACGTCCGGGTGGCGGTCGATGGCAACGGATTCATCGCTTCCATCAAGCGCCCGGCCCTGTTTGCGTTCGGCGGCATAGGTCCGGGCGTGCTGATAGGCGCGCTCGGCGACGCCGACGCCTTCCAGCCCGATGGCCAGGCGCGCGTTGTTCATCATCGTGAACATGTATTCGATGCCCCGGTTCTCCTCGCCGACCAGGTAGCCCTAGGCGCCGCCGCCGTCGCCAAAGGACATGACGCAGGTGGGGCTGGCGTTGATGCCCATCTTATGTTCGAGGGACACGCACCGGAGGTCGTTACGGGGGCCGGGCGAGCCGTCGTCCTTGACCAGGAACTTCGGCACCACGAACAACGACAACCCCTTGATGCCGTCGGCGCCGCCGGGCGTGCGGGCGAGCACCATGTGGACGATGTTTTCGGTGAAGTCGTGTTCGCCGTGGGTGATGAAGATCTTGTGGCCGCTAATCAGGTAACCCTCGCCGTCCCTGACCGCCTGGGTCCGGATCTTGGACAAATCGGATCCGGCCTGGGGCTCGGTCAGGTTCATGGTCCCGGCCCAGACGCCGGACACCAGTTTTTCCATGAAAACGGCCTTGAGGCCGTCGGAACCATGAACGGACAGAAGCTCCACCGCCGCCTGGGTCAGCGTCGGGCACAGCGCGAACGCCATGTTGGCGGCGTGCCAGATTTCATAAACCGCCGTAGTCACCAGCCACGGCAGCCCCTGGCCGCCGTAATCGGGATCGAAGGGGATGCCGTTCCAGCCGCCTTCGATGAATTGGGCGTAAGCCTCGGGAAATCCTTTCGGCGTGCGGACGACGCCGTTCTCCAGTTGGCAGCCCTCGATGTCGCCTGACCGGTTCAGGGGCGCCAGGACTTCCGCGCCCAGCTTGCCGGCTTGTTCCAGGATCGCGTCCACCAGGTCGGGGGATACCTCATCGAAACCCGGCAATTGGGCGACGGCGTCGAGGCCCGCCAGCTCGTTCAAAACGAACCGCATGTCGGCCAGCGGCGCCCGGTATTCGGTCATCGTCGGAGGGCCTCCGTCACGTTAGGGAGACCACTGAACATCAACGGAAGCCTCAAGTCCAGGGACCGGCGGGGAAGGACGGTTTATTGTTTCCCTGTCAGGCCCCATGAAAGTCCAGGGGCCTTCCACGCCTCTTATTGCGGCTGCTCGCGGGCAAAGACCCAGGATTTCCCGTCCGACAGCTTCATCGTCCGGGCCATGTCCTTGCGGCTGAGCCCGCGCGCCATTTCCACCAGCACTTCGGATCGAGGAATTCGGGCTGGCTGTGCTTACCCGGCGGGGCCTCGGTTTCGAAATTCAGTTTCCTGGCGGGGGAGATGACGGCAAGCATGGGGCGACGTCCGTTTTGGCGGTTGGGGGCCGGAAAGGTTCGTGCCTTGATACAGGCCACTAGCCCTGCCCCAGCAACCAACTTCCCCCTACCTGATCTTTTCCGTGACGTCGATGAAGTCGTAGGCGTGCTCCAGGTCGCGGTAGGTGAAGCCGCGGTCGGGCAGGATGTCGTACGAGGCGCCGAAATATTCGTTGAAGATAATGCGGAAGGAATTGACCGGCGATATCCGGGGGCGCAGCCCCTTGGCCTCGACACCGGGCAGGTAAAGGGCGTTCAGGATGCCCATTTTCTGGGACCATTCCTCATCGGTGCCTTCCTCCGCCAAGTTGAAGGGGCGCTTGAACAAATAGGCTTCGACTAGCCGGGCCGGATAAGGGCCTTCATCGGCCTGGATGATGATGATCGGCTCGACGTCCGACCCCTGGATCAGTTCGTCGACGATTTCCAATATCATGTCGTTGGTAAAACGGAGCTGCGCCAGAAAGTTCGTTTTCCATGTTCGCTTAACGGCTTCCTTTTCCGACAGACAACGCCCGTCGGCGTCGAAAACGAACGGCTCGTGCGGCAGCAGGATATGGGCGAAGGTGTAGGTGGTTTCCGGGCGCGTGGCGATCTGCTTCAACATCTCCAGCTTAGCGTTGACGCGAAAGCATTTCGATTCGATCCACTTGATCTGGATGTCCCATTTGCGGGCGATGATGGGGATGGCGTTGGTCTGCATCAAAACGGAAAGAAACTCGTTCGGCGCCTTGCCGGAGAAATTGACGTCGGCGTTCTTGTTGAGCCGCGTCACCTCCCAGGTGGAGCCCAGGTGGAAGTACTTGTAACCGGCGCCGCGAAGCAGCCCTTGCACTTCGTTGTCCTGGACCATCCGCGACAACGGATTGAAATCGCCGGAGTTCCTGCCCATCTCCCGGGTCAGCCGGTCGAGGTAGGTCATGTTCAGCGACGACGCCAGCGACTGGTGCGAGCCGAAGTAATTGCCGTTGCTTTCCTCGGCCACGTAGAACCCGCGATCCGACAAGCTTTTAAGGAAAGCGCCGTTGTCGAAACCGTAAAGGTCCTGGAGCGCCCGTCTGGAGCCGTAGCGGTCGAAGATCAGGTAATAAACGTCGCGGGGCTTTCCTTTGGCTTTAAGCGCCGTGTCCCCGGTTGCCGCCGGCGGCCCGCTTTTCGCCGTTCCTCCCTGGCCCGGCGCGGTCCCGAGATGCATGGCGATGGTGATCGCCGGCACGATCAGCACCGCCGCCGAGACGACGTTGAGGATCTTCGTCAAGTTGCCGTAATCGGCCTTGCGCCAGCACAGCCAGATGACGAAAACCCCGAAACCGATGCCCCAGATTCGCAGCGACCAGCTCTGGACGATGCGCGGCAACTGGCCGGCGACGGTCAATTGGTCGGCGAAAAAGGTGGCGGCGAGAAAATTGTTCAGGTGGCCGTAAAAGAAGGCGAAGACGATCAACGCCGTGGCCACGATGCCGGCCTTGCCGGGGTCGCGGAAAATCAGCCACAACACCCCGAAGACGGCGGCGGAAAACCCGATCGAGATGGCGAATCCCGAAAGCGTGGTCTCGAAAAACAGGTTGTTGATGCCGTGGGCGTATAACGCCAGCGGCGGATAAAGGCCGAGCAGGAAGGGATGGTAAACGCGTGTCCCGGTCATTTCGGTCCTTAAACCCCCGTCGTTAAGGCTGAAATCCTCTGTTACATGCCTTTCGGGCCCGGTTCCAGTTCTTTCACCCCATATTCGGCTTTGATCGCCGGCGGCGGCGGCGGTAATATCCAGGCCACGACCGTCCTTCCGCCCCGGCAAAGGCCACCCGCCCCATGCGAACCGCCGTCCTTCTTTTGTTGATCGCCGTTTTCCCGTTTCCGGCCCACGCCTACCTGGACCCCGGCACCGGCGGCATGATCATCCACCTGATCATCGGCGCCATCGCCGGCGGCCTGGTGACGCTGAAGATATACTGGGCCAAGGTCAAAGGCTTCATCACCCGTTCCGCCGGGGCCGGCGACAGCACCGGGACCGACCAATAACCGCCGCTTTCCCCCAGACGCCGTTGATCGCCGCGACCTTTGGCGGGCGAACAGCGCGAGGATGGGCGGCGTGGGTTTGATCGGCGAATGGCGGGCGCTGCGGCGGCTCAGGAAACTGCCGGCGTCCGAACGCGCCATCGTTTTCTATTCCGAAGGCCCGGAATACTGGGTCCATTACCAGCCCATCGTCGGCCACCTGACCGGCGTCATGGGGCGGAGGGTCTGTTACGTGTCCTCGTCGCCCAGGGATCCGGGGCTGCATCAAAACGACCCCCTGATCCGTCCCTTCGACATCGGCAAAGGGCTGGTGCGCACCATTTTCTTCAAGGTCCTGGACGGCGGCGTCCTGGTCCTCACCATGACCGACCTCGGCAACCTGTACATCAGGCGCTCGGCGCTGCCGGTGCATTTCGCCTATGTCTATCATTCCCTGGTCAGCACGCACATGATCTACCGGACCCGGGCCTTCGAGCATTACGATTCGATCCTGTGCTGCGGGCCCCACCACGTCGCCGAGCTGCGCCAGACGGAGGCCCTTTACGGACTCTCCGAAACGCCGCTGTTCGAACACGGCTACGGGCGCCTCGATTCGATTCTGGCGGCAAGGGGTGAAAAACCCCGGCCGGCGGCGGGCGAGGGCGGCCAAAAGCGCATCCTGGTGGCGCCGTCGTGGGGGCCGCGGGGCCTGTTCGAATCGGGGCTTGGCGAAACCCTGGTCGATCGGCTGCTTGAGGCCGGTTTCCAGGTCACCGTCCGCCCGCATCCGCAGACGCTGATCCTGGACCGCGATTGCTTGACCCGCCTTGTCGGCCGCTTTGACGGCCATCCCGGTTTCGCCGATGAGGAAGACGTCGGGCCGGAGGATTCGCTTCACGCCGCCGACCTGATGGTCAGCGACTGGTCGGGGGCGGGGCTGGAATTCGCCTTCGCCCTGGAACGCCCGGTGCTGTTTATCGACGTGCCGCGCAAGGTCAACAACCCCGACTATGAACGCCTTGAAAACGTCCCCATCGAGGTGGCCCTACGCGAAGAACTCGGCGCCGTCGTGGCGCCGGAGCGGATCGGGGACGCGCCCCGGATGGCCGACGAACTGCTGGCGGCCGGGGACCGCTATGCGGAACAGGCACGACGGCTGCGGGAAAAATGGGTATATAACGTCGGCGAAAGCGGCGCCCGGGGCGCCGAGATCCTCGCCCAACTGGCCGACGGCCTGGAAAACCGATGAGCGGAGCCACCCCCAAGGTCATCATCATCGCCGCCGGCCTGAGCAGCCGCATGCGGCCCCTGACCGACGACAGGCCGAAATGCATGCTCGATTTCGCCGGCAAAACCCTGTTGCGGCGCCAATTGGACGCGTTTGGGGATTGCGGGCTCGATGACGTGGCGGTGATCCGGGGCTTTCAGGGGGACAAGATCGACCTCGACGGCTTGCGCTATTTCGAAAACCCGGATTTCGAGAACAACAATATTTTGAATTCATTGTTCTACGCCGAGGAAGCCATCGAAGGCGACGTCATCATCTCTTATTCCGACATTCTGTTCGAAAGCCGGGTGGTGAAAAGCCTGCTCGGCTCCGGCGAGGACATTTCCATCGTCGTCGATACGGACTGGCGCCAATACTACGCCGGGCGCAACGACCATCCCATCGAAGAGGCCGAGAACGTCGTCTTCGACGAAAACCGCCACGTCGTCGAGATCGGCAAGATCCTGACCGGCGACAACGACGTCGACGGCGAATTCATCGGCATGATGAAGCTCACCGCCGCCGGCGCCGAGGTCTATAAGCGTCACTTCCACCAGGCCAAGCAGGAATATTGGGGGCGGCCCTTCCAGCGGTCGGCGACGTTCGAAAAGGCCTACCTGACCGACCTGTTCCAGGAAATGACCGATCTCGGCACCGCCGTCCACTGCGTCGCCATCAAGCAGGGGTGGAAGGAAATCGACACCGTTGAGGACTACGAGAAAGCCGTCAAGGCCCTCAAAACCCTAGAGGAATAGGAGCCATCCCCGGCCCGCCGCCGATAGGGAAACGGTGCCGCGGAAAAGGCGCCGCAAGGCTTCCTGAAAACCGGAACCGGCCGTCCCGGCTAGTATTGCCTCGTCCGCGCCGCTTGAGTACGATCCTGCCAAGAAATCCAAAAACAAACGCCAAAATCAGGGAGGATCCGTTGGCCGCGCCGCATTTTATTGTCCATGACAGGACCGATTCCGTCGGCGTCGTCGTCGTCGAAGGGGTCAAGAAGGGCCAGATGCTGACCGGTTGGGTCATGCAGGGCAACAAGACCGTCCGGATGAAGTGCCTGAACGCCATCCCCATCGGCCACAAAATCGCCCTCGGGCCGATGAACAAGGGCGACACCGTCCTCAAGTACGGGCACGACATTGGCAAGGCCGTCGCCGCCATCAAGAAGGGCGGCCACGTCCACACCCGGAACCTCAAGACAAAAAGGTGGTAGCCATGGCCGGGAAAGCGAAAAAAACCACGGCCAAGCGCGCCCCGGCCAGGCGTTCCCGGACTAGGAAACCGGCGTTCATGGGCTGGCGGCGCAAGAACGGCCGCGTCGGAATCCGCAACCACGTCATCATCCTGCCGTTGGACGACCTTTCCAACGCCGCCTCGGAATCGGTCGCCAACAACATCAAGGGCACCCTGGCGATTCCCCATTCCTACGGCCGGCTGCAATTCGGCGAGGACCTGGAGCTTCACTTCCGCACCCTCATCGGCACCGGTTCCAACCCCAACGTCGCCGCCGTCATCGTCATCGGCATCGAACCGGAATGGACCGGCCGCGTGGTTAAGGGCATCGCCAAGACCGGCAAGCCGGTGACCGGCTTCGCGATCGAGAAACACGGCGATATCAGGACCGTCGCCGAGGCCAGCCGCAAGGCCAAGGAATACCTGCAATGGGCCTCCGAGCAGGAGCGCCGGAAATGCCAGGTCAGGGACCTGTGGGTTTCGGTCAAATGCGGCGAGTCCGACACCACGTCCGGGCTGGCGTCGAACCCGACGGTCGGCAATGTCATCGACAAATTCGACGCCTGGGGCGCGACCACGTGCTTCGGCGAAACGTCGGAGATCACCGGCGCCGAGCTCAACTGCGCCGAGCGCGGCAAGACCAAGAAGATCGGCCGGAAGTTCCTCAACACCTGGCAGGCCTACATGGACGAGGTCATCGAGCCCAACAAGACCGACGACCTTTCCGATTCACAGCCGACCAAGGGCAATATCGAAGGCGGGCTGACGACGATCGAGGAAAAGGCCTTCGGTAATCTCGAGAAGATCGGCAAGAAGACCAAGTACATCGACGTTCTCGGCCCCGCCGAGACGCCGAGGAAGGGGCCGGGGCTCTATTTCATGGACAGCTCTTCCGCCGCCGCCGAATGCGTGACCCTTCAGGCCGCCGCCGGTTTCGTCGTCCACCTGTTCCCGACCGGCCAGGGCAACATCATCGGCAACCCCATCGAGCCGGTGATCAAGCTTTCCGCCAACCCGCGCACCGTGCGCACCATGGGCGAGCACGTGGACCTGGACGTTTCCGGTATCCTCAGGCGTGAGATGACCCTGAATAAGGCCGGCGATGCCTTGATCGACATCACGATGCGCACCTGCAACGGCCGCCTGACGGCGGCGGAAACCCTCGGCCACCGGGAATTCGTGCTGACCAAGCTTTACCGCAGCGCTTAGGCCCGATGGCGGTTCTCAGCCTCGGCGACCTTGAGGATCTCGCCGCCGGCGTGTTGTCGGCGTCGAAGACGTCTTCGGAAAACGCCGCCATCGCCGCCGCCGCCCTGGTCAGGGCCGACGCCGACGGCATTTCGTCCCACGGGGTCGACCGGCTGCCGGTTTATTCGGACCAGGCCCTCGGCGGCAAGGTAGACGGCTTCGCCGAACCCGAAATCACCGAAACCGGAAGCGCCGCGCTTCACGTCGACGGCAGGTTCGGCTTCGCTTATCCGGCCGTCGCGCTGGGCCTCGGCCGGGCGGCGGA
>CEPS01074054.1_pt1 | contig 12754 bp, 13 predicted proteins | sample 530401 | NCBI WGS metagenome assembly CEPS01 (sample SAMEA2620035, study PRJEB7988) | marine metagenome | biome: marine biome (ENVO:00000447); feature: mesopelagic zone (ENVO:00000213) & marine oxygen minimum zone (ENVO:01000065); material: "saline water (ENVO:00002010), including plankton... | reverse complement strand
AAGGCCTCGGTCAGAATGGGTCAATGTGGTCGGAATATGCTCTAGATATAATTTCGAAGCGCCCTCTTTCCAGGGGCGCTTTATCCGCCGTTCCTTGGTATTAGCAGAAGTTCCTATTCCCGGACCGTTCCCGGGGCATTAGTGTGGGCTGGCAAAACCATGTTGGGTAAAGGGAAAATGCGTCTCCCCGCAAAGGTCAAATTGGTCGAGGTCGGCCCCCGGGATGGCCTGCAAAACGAGCCCGAAACCGTTTCCACGGCGGTCAAGATCGAATTGATCGACCGTCTCGCCGGCAGCGGACTACGGTCCATCGAGGTCGGCAGTTTCGTATCGCCGAAATGGGTGCCGCAGATGGCCGATACGGCGGACGTCATGGCCGGCCTTGCGGTTCGGGACGGCGTTCGCTACGGGGTTTTGGTGCCCAACATGCAGGGGCTCAAAGCGGCCCGTTCCGCCGGGGCGAAGGAAATCGCCGTTTTCGCGGCGGCGTCCGAGACGTTTTCGCGAAACAACGTCAATTGTTCCATCGCCGAAAGCTTAGGTAGGTTCCGCCCCGTATGCGAGGCCGCCCAAGCGGAAGGGATTGCGGTGCGCGGCTATGTCTCGTGCGTGCTCGGCTGCCCTTATGAGGGGGAGATCGAGCCGCAAGCCGCCGCCTGGGTGGCGAAGGAATTGATGGAAATGGGCTGCGACGAGATTTCCCTCGGCGATACCATCGGCCGGGGCACCCCGGCCCGCGCCCAGGGGTTGATCGACCAGGTCAGCAAAACCGTGCCCGTGGAAAAGCTGGCGGCCCATTTCCATGATACCTATGGGCAGGCGTTGGCCAATATCCTGGCGGTTCTTGAAAAAGGCGTCGCCGTCATCGACAGCGCCGTCGCCGGGCTCGGCGGTTGCCCCTATGCCAAAGGCGCCACGGGCAACGTCGCCTCCGAGGATGTGCTCTACATGCTGAACGGACTGGACATTGAAACAGGCGTCGACCTGGAGTCGCTGGCCGCGGCCGGGCAATTCGTATGCAGTCAACTCGGCCGCCCCACCGCCTCGAAGGTGGCCCGCGCCCTTTCGGCAAAGGCCAACCGATGACTGTCCACTTGATCAAACTGTGCGTCGGCATTGACGACATCGGGCACCTGGCCCGTCTTCAGGCCGGGCGGCTGGCCGAGGCCCGGCGCCGGGGCGATACGGCGGAACTGAAACACGTGACCCGGAATACTCCCAGACAGGCGTCCGAAATACTGGACGGCGGCTCCCTCTATTGGGTCATCAGGGGCTTTGTCCGCGTCCGTCAGGAGGTCATCAACCTCCGCCCGGCCGAAAAAGCCGATGGCCGCCCCGCCTGCGCCCTGGTGCTTGACCCAAAATTGGTCAGGACCGAACTTCGCGGTTTCCGCGCCTTCCAGGGGTGGCGCTACCTGGCGCCCGAGGACGCGCCGCCGGATGCCGGTCTCTTTGACGAAGCCGATGGGGATGTTCCGGCGGAGATGGCGGCGGAGCTAAAAGGCCTGGGTTTGCTTTAGTATTCACATACCAAATCGGCCGGATTAGGTGGTCCCAGGAAATCACCGGCACCGTGGTCCGTATCCAGCCCGACGGCGACGTTGCGCTGACCTTCGGGTCGCCCCGCGGCGATTGGCCGAAACTGCTGGTGTTCCTGGACAAAAAGGAACGGGAAGGGGAGGAGGAGGGATAATCACCTTCACGACCGCAGCACGTCGATGACCTTGCTTTCGTTCAGTTCCTCCAGGCCCTCGTCCAGGAGCTTTTGAAAAGCGTCACGGGCGGCGTCGCCGAAGGGCGTCCGCTGGCCCAGCTTGTCGGCTAGCCTCAGCCCATAGAGCGTGTCCTTGAGCCTGAGGCGGCCCGGAAAAGTGATGTTTTGGCCGTGGTCGGCGGCGGCCATGCGCCGCGTGTTGCGGATCACCTGCGGGCTGGCCGCGGCCCCCTTGGCCAGGGCGTCGGCTACCTGGCCGGGGTCGAGGCCGGCTTTTTCGGCGATCAGCATGCCTTCGGCGGCGCCGGCGATCTGCACCGCGCCCATCAGGTTGACCATCAGCTTGTAGGCGGTGCCGGCGCCGACGGGGCCGAAATGGATGATCTCGCTCGAAAAAGGATCGAGCAGCGGCCGGGCGGCTTCCAGGTCCCCGGAATCCGCGCCGACTAATAGCGTCAATTCCCCGGCTTCGGCATTCACCGGGATGCCGGTGACCGGGCAATCGATATAGCGGAAACCTTTTTGCCCAGCCGTTGCGGACAGTTCGAGCACCCAGTCATGGGACAGGGTCGAACATTCGACAGCAAAGGCGTTTTCCGCCGTCTCGGCGGCCAACGCGCCGTCCTCTCCAAGCCAAACGGCTTTTGACGCCTCGTCGTCGCTGAGCATGGCGATGACCGCGTCCGCCCCAACGGCCGCTTCCTTGGGCGTGTCGGCGGCGGTGGCCCCCTGTTTGGTCAGGGCCCCGGTCTTTTCCGTGGTGCGGTTATAGACCGTCAAATCATGCCCGGCCTTGATCAGGCACGCCGCCATGCCGGCGCCCATGTTGCCGGTGCCGAGGAACGCGATCCTGCTCATCGCCGGGCCATCAGTCCGTCAACTCGCACCAAACCGGCGTGTGGTCCGAAGGCTTTTCCTTAGCTCTAGGCGTCTTGTCGATGCCGCAAGCCTTCAGGCGGTCGGCGGCCTGTGGCGACAACAGCAGATGGTCGATCCTGAGCCCGTCGTCCTTTTGCCAGGCGCCGCGCTGATAATCCCAATAGCTGTAGAGATGGGGCGCCGTATTGAAAGCCCGGAAGGCGTCGGTGAGGCCCAGATACATGAGCCGGCGAAAGCGGCCCCGGCTTTCCGGCCGGCACAGCGCGTCATCGGCGAACCCGGCCGGGTTGTAGACGTCGTCGTCGGTGGGGCAGATGTTGTAATCGCCGCCGAGCACGAAAACGTCCTCTGTTTTCAGAAGCGTTTCGGCGTGGGCGATCAGGCGCTCCATCCACTTCAGCTTGTAGCGGAACTTTTCCGAATCCTTGCCGTTTTCGTCGCCGGTCGGGTTGCCGTTGGGAAGGTAGATGGAGGCGACGCGGACAATTCCCCTCTTGCCCGTCACCAGGGCCTCGATATAGCGGGCCTGATCGTCCTTGTCGTCGCCGGGAAGCGCCGTCAGTTCCACCTCGAGGGGGCTTTTCGACAGGATGGCGACGCCGTTATAGGTCTTCTGGCCCGCCACCTCGACGTTATAGCCCAGCTCGCCGATCTCCAGCGCCGGGAAGGTATCGTCCTGGGATTTCGTTTCCTGCAACAGCGCCACGTCGGGCTGGAATTCGTTGAGCCATTCCAACACCCGGGGCAGCCGCGCCTTGATGGAGTTGACGTTCCAGGTGGCGATCTTCACTTAAGGCAATCCCCTTAAAACAAAAGGCCCGCCAAAGGCAGGCCTAATTTAATAGCATAGTTTGGGGTTCCGCGTCAGATCGAGAACGATGATCCGCAGCCGCAGGAAGACGTCGCGTTGGGGTTGTTGACCTGAAAATAGGCGCCGCCCAGGTCTTCGCGGAAATCCACTTCCGAGCCTTGCAAAAGCCCCAGGGACGTTTCGTCGACGACGACTTTCACGTCTCCGTGCTTGAACGTCAGGTCGTCGGCGGCGAGGGTGTCGTCGAGGCTGAACCCGTACTGGAAACCCGAGCAGCCGCCGCCGGAAATGGCGACCCGCAACATCAGATCGGCGTTGCCTTCCATCTCGCGCAACTCCTTGATGCGCCTGGCGCACGAGTCGGTGATGGTGATCTCATGGCCTTGGCCGGGGGCCGTTCCTTCGGGCATGCCTAAAAACCTTTTGCTTCAAAGCCTTCCAAGTATTCCTTATGTAGTGCGCCGCCGCCGCATGTCAAACGCCTTTAGCCTTTAAGGAAATCCCTGACCGCCGCTTCGCCACATTCCATGTCCTGTTCCACGGCGCCGCCGGATAGCCCGATGGCGCCGACGACGGTATTGCGGATTATGACGGGAAAACCGCCGCCGACGATCGAAAACCGGCCGCCCGACGACGTATGGATGCCGTAGGCCAGGTTCCCGGGCTGGCAAATCTCGTTGTATTCGTGGGTCGGGCGCTTGGAGACGGCGGCGGTGAAGGCCTTGTCGGCCGACAGCCCGACGCTGAGGGTCTTGGCCCCGTCCATGCGCTCAAACGCAATCAGGTTTCCCGATTCGTCGGCGACGGCGATGCACATGGGCACGCCGATTCTTTTGGCCTTGCGTTTCGCCCCATTGATCAGCTTCCGGGCGTCGGCGAGGCCGAGGCGTTTGATGTTGAGCACCCTAATGTTTCCTCCGGGGTTTCCGAGTTCAGCCTTGATATACCAGCATTTTTCGAAAATGGGTATGGAGGAGGGATGGCGGGGCCCGCCGGAAGCGCCCATAGGACCGTTGCCCCGCCCCTGGCCGTGGCGTAATTTCGGGCCATGACCGAAGCGCCGAAATCGGCGCCCGGCCTGGCCCCTTATGCCTGCTTTGAGGAGGCCAGCCGCGGGCGCCTGCACGACGAGGCGGAAAGCGCCACCCGGCGCTGTTTCCACCGCGACCGCGACCGCATCATCCATTCCGCCGCCTTCCGCCGGCTCGAATACAAGACCCAGGTGTTCGTCAACCACGAGGGCGACAACTACCGCACCCGGTTGACCCACACCTTGGAGGTGTCGCAGATCACCCGCTCCTTGTGCCGGTCCCTGGAACTCAACGAAGACCTGGGCGAGGCGTTGGCGCTGGCGCATGACCTTGGCCATCCGCCTTTCGGGCACGCCGGCGAGGACGCGCTCCGGGAGATGATGGAGCCCTTCGGCGGCTTCGACCACAACGCCCAATCGCTGAGCGTCATCACCAAGCTGGAACAGCGCTATGCGAATTTCGACGGCCTCAATTTGACCTGGGAAACCCTGGAAGGCGTGGTCAAGCACAACGGCCCGCTTGTCGGCGGCGAAAAGGACAAGCCCTTGCCCCGCGTCATCGCCGGGTACGCCCGGGAACATGATCTGGAGCTCGACACCTTCGCCGGCGCCGAGGCCCAGGTGGCGGCGTTGTCCGATGACATCGCCTACAACAACCATGACATCGACGACGGGCTCAGGGCAGGGCTTTTCACGATCCGGGGCCTGGACGGGGTGGCGCTGGTGGGGCCGATCTTCGAATCCGTGGACAAGGATTACCCGGATCTGGACGATTCCCGGAAAATCCATGAAGCGGTGCGCCGCCTGATCGGCGCCATGGTCGAGGACGTTCTCGCCGAAACCCGCCGCCGAATCGAAGACGCCAAGGTGGCTTCGGCGGAAGATATCCGCGCCCTCGGCCGCCCGGTGGTGGGTTTTTCCGCGGCCATGGAATCGCGGGAAAAGGCGGTGAAGACGTTCCTGTTCGACAACATGTACCGCCATGAGAAGCTCAACGCGATGACCGAAAAAGCCCGGCACATCGTCCGCGACCTGTTCGATTTTTTCCGCAAACAGCCGGAAAACCTGCCTTCCGACTGGCGCCGGAGGCTCGAAGGCGCCGGCCCGGAACCGGCGGCCCAGGTGGTGGCCGACTACATCGCCGGGATGACCGACCGCTTCGCCATCGACGAACACCGCCGCCATTGCGAAGGCGGGGCAAGAACTCCATGACGCTTTTCGCCATGATTCAATATAATGGGCCGATGAAAGAGACTCCCTGATGGCCTTGCCCAGCGATAGAGACCTCAAGGTGACGGCGTCGGATGCGCCGGAATTCGAGCCGGTGGCGCCCGAGCCGCCGAAACGGCGTTTGGGGTGGAAGGTGTTCGTGTTCCTGGTCGTGGCCGGCGCCGGGGCCTGGTCCTATTACGGCGATCAACTGAAACAGCTCTGGAGGGGCGGCCAGGGCGACATCCCCTTGATCAAGGCCGACCCCGGCCCGATAAAGGTGCGGCCCGAGAGTCCGGGCGGGCTTCGGGTGCCGGACCGGGACAAGCTGGTTTACGACCGCATGCAGGGCAAATCCGCCGGCCCGGGAGGCGCCGGGGGCGCAAGCGGCGGGGCGGAGCGGCTGTTGCCGCCGCCCGAACAGCCGCTTCCCAGGCCGGCTCCCAAAAAAGAAGCGGCCAAGGAAACCCCGAAAACGAAGCCGGTGCCCGAAGTGCCGACGGTCAAGGACGTGGCGGCGGCAAAACGCCCGCCCCCGCCGCCGCCTCCCCGGGCGCCCCAGGCATCCTCGACGTCAGCGGCCAATAAAACCCGGACCACCGCCCCGGCGCCGGTCAAGGCCAAACGGGAATCGGAACCGAAAGCGGAAAAACTGATTCCGCCGGCGGAAAGCCCAAAACCGGCAGCCAAACCGGCGCCCAAACCCGAACCGAAGCCAGCTGCCGCGCCGAAGCCGGCCCCCAAGCCGGCCCCCAAGCCGGCTCCCAAACCGGAAACGGAACAAGCCGCCGCGCCGAAGCCGGCCCCCAAACCGGCGCCCTCCGCTCCCGCTCCCATTCCCAGCCGCCGCGCGTACCTGGTGCAGCTTGCCGCCGCCCGGTCCCCGCAAGGCGCGCAAAGCGAGTGGGAACGGCTGAGAAAAAAACACCTGGACCTTTTGGGGGACTTGGGTCTGACGGTGACCAGGGCCGACTTAGGCGGAGCAAAGGGTATCTTTTACCGGCTTCGCGTCGGCCCCTTGGCCGACGAAGAAGCGGCCCGGCGGTTGTGCCAGCAACTGTCCAAGCGGCAGGTCGGCTGCCTGATCATCAAGCCCGTCAGGTAGGCGGGGCTCGACGTGGGAAAAGCCGAACCTTCGGACGACCTGGACGATCCTGAAATTCATCTTTCGCCGCAAGGCCGTCCCAAGGCGGTGATATTCGGCTGCTCCGGCCCCGCATTGACGGCTGACGAAAGGCGTTTCTTCGAACAAGCGAATCCGACGGGTTTTATCCTGTTTGAACGCAACTGCCAGGACCCCGATCAGGTACGCGGCCTGGTCGGGGAACTCAGGGAAACCGTCAACAGTCCCCAGACGCCGATGCTGATCGACCAGGAAGGCGGCCGGGTGCAGCGCCTGAAACCGCCCCATTGGCGCGATGCCCCGCCGCCCGGTGCCTTCGCCGCCTTGGCCGGGCGGAACATAAGCCGGGCGGAAGAAGCGGTGCGCCTGAACGGGCAACTGATCGCGGCCGAGCTTTCCGGTCTCGGGATTACCGTCAACTGCGCCCCGGTCCTCGATATCCCCGGGCCGGACTCTCACGGGATCATCGGCGACCGCGCTTTCGGCAACGACCCCGAAATCGTGGCGGCGCTTGGCATGGCGGCCGCGGCGGGGCACTTCCAGGGCGGGGTGATTCCGGTGATCAAGCATATTCCCGGCCATGGGCGGGCCAAGGCCGACAGCCACGAAGAGTTGCCGGTGGTGGACGCCGGGACCGAAGAGCTGACGGAAACCGATTTTTCACCGTTCAGGGCCCTCAGCCGCCTGCCTTGGGCGATGACGGCGCATGTGGTCTATACGGCCCTTGACGGGGAAAACCCGGCGACCACGTCGGCCGAGGTTATTTCCCGGACCATCCGCGGCGACATCGGCTTCAAGGGGGTGCTGGTTTCCGACGACATCGGCATGAAGGCGCTCGGCGGCTCCTTCGAGGAACGCACGAAGGCGGTATTGGCCGCCGGCTGCGACCTGGTGCTGCATTGTTCGGGGGACATGGCCGAGATGGAGGCGGCGGCCGCCGGGGCCGGGCCTCTCACCGACGAAGGGCTGGCGCGGCTTCAAAACGGCGAGTCGATGCGAAAGGGGCCAAGGTATATCGACGCGCCGAGGGTCAAGGCGCGGCTGGACGAAATCATGAATGCGGAGGCTGGCGCATAATGGACATGGAAAACCTGGCCTTCGCCGTCTCGGTGTGGGTTCTGCCGGTGCTGATCGCCGTCACCATCCACGAGGCGGCGCATGGATGGGTCGCCTGGCGGCTCGGCGACGACACCGCCTATCGGCTCGGACGGGTAACCTTCAACCCCTTCAGCCACATCGACCTGTTCGGCACCATTCTGCTGCCGGCGCTGATGTTGTTCGCCTCCGGCGGCCGGATGATGTTCGGTTTCGCCAAGCCGGTGCCGGTCAATTTCGCCGGTCTCGGGCATCCCCGGCGCGACATGGTGCTGGTGGCCCTCGCCGGGCCGGGGTCGAACCTGCTGTTGGCGGTGATTTCGGCCGCCTTGGTGCACCTGTTGCCGATGTTTTCCGGCGACGTTTACCAATGGGCCGGCCATAACCTGATCAATTCGGTGCGAATCAACCTTCTGCTTTGCGTCTTTAACATGCTTCCCATGCCGCCATTGGACGGCGGCCGGGTGGCGGTGGGACTTCTCCCAAATCCACTGTCACGGCGGCTTGCAAGGCTTGAGAGGGCGGGAATCGCGATAATTCTCGCGGCCGTGTTTATCCTGCCCTGGATCGGTGGCAAAATAGGGGTGGATTTGAACGTGTTCTGGTGGCTTGTCGGGATACCGACGGAGTATCTTATGGAGGCCGTCTTCATGATCACCGGACATGGCTAGAGTCGGCCGGGATTTAGGGCGGCAAGAAAAAAGAAACCTCATGGACGACCTCGACACATTCGAAGACGGTGCAGACCCCGGCGACCTTCCCATCGGCGCGTCTTTTGTCGTCGACCTGGACGGTTTCGAGGGTCCCATCGACGTTTTATTGTTGTTGGCCCGCGAACATAAGCTGGACCTGACGCGGATATCGATCCTGGCGCTGGCCGATCAATACCTCGAATTCGTCGCCAAAGTCCGGCGGACGAACCTGGAACTGGCCGCTGATTATCTGGTCATGGCGGCGTGGCTGGCTTATCTGAAATCCCGGTTGTTGCTTCCCGACCTCGGCGGCGAGGACGAACCGACCGGCGAAGAGATGGCGGCGGCGTTGGCGTTTCAACTGCAACGGCTGGAGGCCATGCACGACGCCGGTCGGCGGTTGATGGCGCGGTCCCGGCTCGGGCACGATTTCTTTCCCCGCGGCGCCCCGGAAACCTTCCGTGCCCTGGTCAACCCCATCCTTGAGGTAACGCTGTACGATCTGTTGAAAGCCTATGGCGATCAAAAGCGCCGGGGCCCCGGGGGGCCGCTTCATATCGAGCCCTTTGACATCTACACTGTCGAGGACGCGCTCCAGCGCCTGCGCAGGCTTCTGGGCTCGACTCCGGACTGGGAAAGCCTTTGGCGGTTCCTGCCGGAAGGGGCGCAGGAAGGTCTTGTGGCGCGCTCTGCCATTGCCTCCACCTTCGCCGCCAGCCTGGAACTGGCCCGCGAAGGCAAGGTCAAGCTGCGCCAGCATGATGTCTTCGGGCCCATTTACTTGAAATCCACCCGTCGCGACGGCCCCGGGGCGGTGGCCGGGGATAATTCGGAGCCGATTGAGGAATGAACGCGCCTGAAAACGGAAACGACCCCCGGCACCTGAAGCTTCTAGAGGCGATCCTGTTCGCTTCCGCCGAGCCGCTCTTGGAACGCGCCTTGTCCCACAGGCTGCCCGAGGGCGTGGACCTGGAGGCCTTGCTGGGCGAGTTACGGGGGATGTACGCCGATCGCGGAGTCAACCTGGTGCGCTCGGGAAGTTCCTGGGCCTTTCGCACCGCGCCCGACCTGGCCCAGCAGTTGAACATGGAAATCGACGTGCCGCGCAAGCTCAGCCGGGCGGCGGTCGAGACGTTGGCCATCATCGCCTATCACCAGCCGGTGACCCGGGCCGAGGTCGAAGAGATCCGGGGCGTGGGCCTGAGCCGGGGAACCCTGGACGTGCTCCTGGAAGCCGGCTGGATCAGGCCAAAGGGCCGGCGGCGGACGCCCGGCCGGCCGGCGACATGGGGGACCACCGATGGGTTCCTGGACCATTTCGGCATCGAGGATATTCGCGACTTGCCCGGCATGGACGAATTAAAGGCCGCCGGGCTTTTGGATTCGGGGCCGGCGATCAGCGTCTATCAGTCCCAGGGTTCAAACAGGAATGGCGGCGACGGGGATGAAGACTCCGATGAGGACGGCGCCCAGTTGGAATTGATCGAGTCCCCTGAAGACGACGACCGGGAACCGGGCCAGTCGTCAAATTCCATCGATGATCCGGAACCCCTCGACCCGGACGGCGGCGAGGAAGAACGCGCCTGATACCGGGCGGCGGCTTTCCACCCGGGTTCATTCGTTTCCCCCGGGCACCATCAATCAATGAAAGGAAACCTTATTTCCTTTTCACGAACAGGAAATCTCCGCCGTCGTGACCGGCATTCCGGACGTCGGAGTATTCCGGCGTCTGGTCGGCCGAAACCATCACCGGCCGCCGCATCTTTGAGAACATCTCGGTGCCGTCCATGATGGCGTCGTTGCCCCTGAGCACATCGAGGAAGGCCTTGGCGAACGGCGAATAGCCGCTGCTGCCCTTGTCCGCCACCGGTTCCAGCCCCCCCGAAACGAGCGCCACCCGGGTCCATTTCTCGGACATCCGCTTCAGGTAGTCACCGGAGCGAATGCCGATTTTGGCGGCCCGGGTCAGCGTCCCCGAATAGCAGCTATCGGCGACCACCATCACATGCTTGGCCTGAAGCGTCTTCAGGGTGTCGGAGATGGTGGCGTTGGACACCCACCGGGCGCGGCGGTTGGATTTGGCGTTGACGGGCAGCCAATAGCCACGATCGGCGTCCTCATCGAGCCAGCCGTGACCGGCGTAATAGATCAGCAGGTTGTCCTTGCCGCCGAGGGTCTCGCGCATTTCGTCGAGCGCGTCGATGATGGTCACCCGGTCCGGGTCGATCAGCAGCGTCACCTTGAAGCCGTATTCGTTTTTCAGCACATCGGCCACGGCCTTGGCGTCGCGGACGGCGGTCTCGAGCTTCGGCAGGTGTTTGTATTTGTCGATGCCAATGATCAAGGCGTGATAGCGGCCGAAATCCACGTTGCCGACGCCCTCGAGGGCGGCCGACACGCCGCCGCCGGCGATGCCGCTTCGGACCGCCTCGACCTCTTTTTTCAGGCTCGAGACCTCGGCCAGCAGGGCCTTGTCGACGTCGCTTTCGACTTCGGTGCCGGTCAAGGCGTGGGTGGTGGTGCCTTCGGGGAAACCGACCTCGTTGAGGAGGTAGTTCTCTTCTTCGTCCATTTCGAAATACGAGATCTTTTTGTAGCTGTCCCCGAACTGGTTTTTTCCGGTCCAGGTTTTCGTCGATTTGAGGACCAGCCCCGATGGCGGGTGGTACCATTTTTTGCGCACGAACGACATGCCGCCGCTGGACCGGGCCCGTTCCTCGATCAAGAAGGTCGCGTAGCGGACTTTTTTGATCTTGATGACGTCCGTTTTCACGACCTTCAGAGAAATCGTCCACGTTTGCCGGTCTTCGGCGAAGGCCGCCTCTTCGATCATTTGAAAGCGGGTTTCCTTTCCGGTTTCCAGCGGCCAAAGGGCTTCCAGTCTGCTTTTGTTCGCATCGTCGATTTCATAGGCGATGGCATCGCCGCCGTCGTGGTAGACGTAAAGGTCGGTCGCGTATTCGCCGAACAGGGCATGGGTGCCGAGCCACGCCTTTTTTCCGCCGACCCAGACCCGGTAAACCGTCCGGAACCCTTCCGACGTTTTTACCGTCAGGTTGCGGTCGTCGTATTTGACCTTGGTGCCGACGGGCAGCGGCTTGAAAGCGGCAGGCCCCAGGGCCGATCCTTCGGCGGCCAGGGCCGCCTGGGCCGTCACCGTCAAGGCCGACAAAACGATGGCGGCGGTCAGTCCTCTCAGGACGGGAAGGATTCTCCCGGCGGTCATCGGCACCTCTTATTTCTTCTTCACGAACATGAAATCGCCGCCGTCGTGGCCGGCGTTCCGGACGTCCGAATATTGCGGCGTCTGGTCGGCGGCAACCATCACCGGGCGGCGCAGGTTGCTGTACAACTGGGTCCCGTCGATGACCGAATCGTTGTTGTTCAACGCCTCGATGAAGGCCTTGGCGAACGGCGAGTGGCCGCCGCCGCCCTTGTCCGCCACCGGCTCCAGCCCGCCGGAAACCATCGCCACCCGGGCCCATTTCTTGGCCATGCGCTTGTAATAATCGCCGGCCCGCAGCCCGATGTTGGCGGAACGGGTCAGGGTGCCGGAATAACAACTGTCGGCGACCACCATCACATGCTTGGCCTGAAGCGTCCTCAGGGTATCGGTGATGGTGGCGTTGGACACCCAGCGGCTGCGCCGGTTCGATTGGGCGTCGGAGGGCAGCCAATAGCCCCTATCGGCGTCCTCGTCCAGCCACCCGTGACCGGCGTAATAAATCAGCAGGTTGTCCTTGCCTCCGAGGGACTCCCGGAACTCATCCAGGGAGTCGATGATGCCCTGGCGGTCCGGGTTGACCAGCAGCCTCACCTTGAAGCCGTAATCCTTTTCCAGCACCTGGGCGACGGCCTTGGCGTCGCGGACGGCGGTCTCAAGCTTCGGCAGGTGCTTGTATTTGTTGATGCCGATGACCAGCGCGTGATATTGGCCGAAATCGACGCCTTTGATGTCGATCGCGGGTTTCCCCGCCAATCCCCGGCTGGCGACCTCGACCTCCTTTTTCAGGCCCCGGACCTCGGCCAGCAGGGCTTCGGCCTGGCCGCCTTCCTTGGTGCCCTTCAAGGCGTGGGTGGTGGTGCCTTCGGGGTAGGTGACACGGACCAGGGAATAGTTGTCTTCCTCGCCTTCGCCGAAAAGCGGCTCCTTGACGTAGTTGGTTCCCATGCACATTGAGCCGGGGCCAAAGCCGCCGAA
>CEPS01044160.1_pt1 | contig 12893 bp, 10 predicted proteins | sample 530401 | NCBI WGS metagenome assembly CEPS01 (sample SAMEA2620035, study PRJEB7988) | marine metagenome | biome: marine biome (ENVO:00000447); feature: mesopelagic zone (ENVO:00000213) & marine oxygen minimum zone (ENVO:01000065); material: "saline water (ENVO:00002010), including plankton... | reverse complement strand
CAATTATTTATCCTATTTTTCAATCAAATTTTATTCGAGCAGCTATTTTATTGGCATTTTGGGCCGGAATCAATATGGGTACCCACGTTGCATTTTTAGTAGGTTTTAATTTTCCATTAGGCCCAGGCTATCATGCCTATACCCAAACCCATGGATATATCCAATTGATGGGATGGATAGGACTTTTTATTATGGGAGTCTCTATACATTTTCTGTCTCGATTGGCACATTTAAATACTGTAAAAGCATCAAAAATCAATTGGATCTACCGATTGATGGTTTCCGGGTTGATTCTTCGATTTATTTCTCATTCATTCCTACCCTATTTCCCTGAATCTATTTGGTATGAAATATTAGGAAGAATTGTTGTTGTTTCTGCAAATCTAATCACAATTGGTATTGTGATATATATTTCATTTTTATTTTCAGTGTTTCAAAAAATGACACCAAGCATTCATAAAGAGAACAGAGATATTCGTTGGTTTATCATACTAAATATCATTGGATGGATCGGATTTACAGTTGGTACCAATATTTTAACCATCAAAATGGTGTTAGATAAACAAGTTTCATTGATGCATAATTGGCATTTATTTTTGGTGGATTCCTTCATTCTTTTCACCATTCTCCCCATTTGTTTTGGAATGGGTTTAAGATCGTTACCATTATTCATGCGGTTGGCACCCATCAGATGGAATGTGAAACAATTTACTTCAATTTACAGCGTGGTTGTTGTTACTATCATTTTGGTAAAATTGGTTTATCATTTTATTTATATCGAATTGTTTCCGATTATGATATATAGCCTCAACATTTTGAAAGATGGACTAATCCTATGGTTTGTTTACAAATTAGATATTGTATTTAAAACAAAACCTGGTTGGACTGAATCACAGAATGAAGAAAAAGTCACTCATAAAAAAGAGCCGAGAATTGGTATGCCGGATTATGGTGAGTTTGGTCGATTTGAATGGCTGATCCGGTCTGCGTTTGTTTGGTTATCATTGGGTGCAATATTGGATATCATGATTCAAATGGAACTCGCATTTAAAATCCAATTGGGTGTTGGTATTGATGGTGTGAGACATATGTATTTAGCAGGATTTATTTCTTTATTAATAATGGGAATGGCCGTTAGGATGATCCCGGGAATGACCGGCGCCATGAGATTAAATCACCCGAAACGAGTGGCATGGTTAGCCATTCTAATAAATGGATCTGTATTGTTCAGAACTCTTTCTATTGTCCTTCCTGAATCATTTTTAAATATTCTTCCAAATGGTTCAGTGTTTTCCACTCGGCTCTTCGGTGTATCCGGAATATTATTTATGATCGGATTATGGGTTTTCTATTCTATTATTAAACCAGTGTTGGAACCGAAAACGACGCTTTAAATGTAAATTGAATACACTTTATTTATTTTAAAAAATTTCACTTTTAGTAATTTATTCATATTTGTAATAAAGCCTTTTCCACCCTTATACTCTATTGTTGTTATTTTCATTAATACCATTCATTAAAAGGTAAATTCATTATGAGGGAATTCAATCATTCTATCTTTAATAATCGATGCCAGCTTTATGGACTCGTTACATTACGTGTTCTCATTGGTTGGCATTTTTTGTACGAGGGTATTTCAAAAATAATCAATCCGTACTGGTCATCTGCTGCGTACCTATTGGATTCTAAATGGATTTTTTCAGGATTGGCAAAAACAATCGTTTCAAATCCAACACTTTTGAGTATTTCAGATTATGTCAATATGTGGGGTCTGACAATTGTTGGTGTATCACTTTTGCTTGGCCTGTTTTCTAGATACGGGGCCATAGCAGGGATGGTTTTTGTATGCCTCTATTACCTGTTTGCGCCACCTCTACTTGGTCTTGAATATGGCCGCCCCGGTGAAGGAAGTTATATTATTGTAAATAAAAATTTGATCGAAGCATGTGCCCTTTGGGTACTATACTGTTTCCCAACCAGTCAAATTATCGGTTTGGATCGTTTTTTCTCCAAATCAGAATCAAATTAAAAGGGAGTTTGTTATGAGTAATCAGCAAAATCAAAATGGAACAAATTTAGAACGCCGAGACCTGATCAAAGGGCTGGCGACAGTGCCAGTATTTGGCCTCTTTTTGGCAAATCTCTGGCGGAAAATGAGTCAGAATGCAGCAAAAAAAGCCAATCTATTAAAAGATCTTATTCAAGAAAATTCAGCCCCGGCCGCGATAAAATCCTTATCAAATAGTCGACACTTAAATTTAGGTATTATTGGTTATGGTGGCCGTGGCTCGCACCTTATTCGCGGCGCAGGTTTTGCCACCAAAGGTTGGACGGATACGGTGTCAGAAAATGCCAGGAAAAATAAATTAGATAAACAATTTGCAACATTCATGAGTCAGGAAGATTTGAATTGCTCTCTTGTTGGTGTCTGTGACCTATTTGATGTAAATGCAGAACTGGCGATGAATGCATCCCAAAATGAAGTTCGCCCAGGAGGCAAACCGCAAGCAACCGCAACCAGGTATCGCCACTATACCGAATTATTGGCTAATGAAGATATTGATGCTGTTGTAGTTGCAACACCGGATCATTGGCATGCCCGAGTTGCTATGGATGCTGCAAAAGCAGGGAAACATGTTTACTGTGAAAAAGGGTTGACCCGTACATTTGATGAGGCAGTCGATCTTTATGATACAGTGAAAAAAACAGGGATAACCTTCCAGCTTGGGCACCAAAACCGCCAAGTAGAAGCAAATGAGAAAGCTAAACAGATCATCGACCAAGGACTTCTTGGACCGATCAACTTGGTAGAAATTGCCACCAACCGAAATTCCCCTTGGGGTGCATGGGTATGGGGAATCCATCCAAAAGGAAATAAAAAAACAATTGATTGGGACACCTTCCAGGAACCTTCTCCAAACAAGGTTCCATTTGGTGAAGAAGCATTAAAACGATTCTTTAGATGGCGATGTTGGTTTGACTATGGTACGGGTTTGTCTGGCGATCTACTATCCCATGACTTTGACGCTATCAACCAAATGATGGAAATTGGTATTCCAAAATATGCTTCTTCCACTGGAGGAATCTATTTTTATAAAGATGGTAGGGATGTCCCTGATGTATGGAACGCTACTTTTGAATATCCGGATAAGGATCTGACTTTGCTTTATAGTGCCACGCTATCCAGCAATAATCCACGTGGAAATCGGATTATGGGCCATGATGCATCCATGCAGATGGGTGGACAAAGTGGTGGTGGATCCGTTCATGGTTTCGTCGTTACGGCCGACTCAGAGTCTACTCAATATAAAGATCGTTTGAATAGCGGTATTATTAATACAAGATACCCGATCTATACCTATTCTCCGGGGTCAAAACAGATAGATGGGGTCACATCTGCCACGTCACGGTATTTTGCGAATAAAGGATTATTGTACACCTATCGCGAAGGCAAACGAGTGGATCCGACTCACCTGCACATTAAAGACTGGCTAGATTCAATTCGTGATGGTTCACAGCCCAAATGTAATATTGAGGTGGCTTTCCACGAAGCAGTCGCTTGTCATATGGCAACTGAGTCTTATCTTCAAGGTCGTAGGATTGAATGGGATCCAGTGAACCGTAAGTTGATATAATTATAGCAGGCACTATCTAATGACAAAAAACTTCCGATTGGGGGGCATGATGTTCCTCCAGTACGCATTGTGGGGTGCCTGGCTACCTGTAACTGCCCGATATCTATCTGCCAGTATCAATGAAGGTGGACTAGGATTTTCCGGATCGGAAATAGGTATGATCCTTGGACTTGCTGGTTCAATTGGGGCTGTGGCTGCACCATTCATTGCAGGCCAGTTTGCTGATCGATATTTTAGCACTGAACGGGTCTTGGCCTTTTTAGTTTTGTCCGGTGGTTTGGTAAAATGGTATACCGCAACTCAAACAGAATATTCCGCCTGGCTGTATTTATCCATAATATATAGCGTACTATACATGCCCACCTTAGCTTTATCTAATTCTGTGGCATTTTCCCATATTGATGATAAAGAGAATAATTTCCCTAAAATCAGGGTTTGGGGCACTATTGGATGGATTGCTGCCAGTTGGGCCTTTCCCATGATCTGGCTCCAACAGAATCTATCATTTCAGCTTATGCCACCATTTATTTCTGGCCCAGAAGTAGCCAATGTAACCGCTCGTTTGGCAGATGCATTAAAATTTTCCGCGATGATTTCCATTGCATATGGTATCTTTTGCTTTATGCTCCCACACACACCGCCCAAAGCTGATGCGGTGGAAAAACTCGCATTCAAAAAAGCTTTTGAATTATTTAATTATAAATCATTTACAATTCTGGTCTTTGCCAGTTTAGCTGTTAGCATCATCCATCAAATCTATTTCCTTCAAACTGGGCCTTTCCTTTCTGCCATTGGAATAAAAGATAGTGCGATTGGCCCGGCTATGACCATTGGCCAGTTTGCTGAAATAGCCACAATGGCTTATTTGGGCTTTTTCTTGAAGCGGTTGGGTTTTAGAAAAGTGATCGCTATTGGAGTCTTTGCGTATTTCGCCCGCTATGCCATTTTCGGAACCACCATTTTCCCTGCCTGGATCATGGTATTGAGCCAAGCACTCCATGGTTTTTGCTATGCTTTCTTTTTTGCAGCTGGATATATTTACGTTGATAAAATCGCAGATGAGGATGTACGTCATTCTGCTCAGACAGTGTTTGGCATAATCATTTTAGGCGGCGGTCCCGTAATAGGCGGATGGCTATCAGGAAAACTTCAAGAAATCAATACCACAGCTGGTACCTTTGATTACTCCACTTTTTGGTATACCCTTGCAGGTATTGGACTGGTTACAGCATTATTCTTTTTCTCATTATTCAAAGATGAAACCAAAAAATCGTGATTGAAAAACGCTTAGGTATCGGTTTCATAGGTGGTGGTTTTATCACCCGCTTTCATATTCAATCTTTAGTTGGTGTACGAGATGCAGATGTGGTGGGTGTCATGTCTCGCACAAAAGCATCGGCTGAAGAATCGGCTGCCTTGGCGCGAACCTTTGGTGTAGGTAGTAACGCCAAAGCTTATGATTCTATTACTGACATGATTGCCGATTCTAATATCCATGCTTTATGGGTGTGTTCTCCCAACTTCGTAAGAGTAGAAACATTTGAAGAAATTGCTAATGCCATTTCATCTGGAAAGGGTGAATTAATCGGGGTAACCTGTGAAAAGCCCTTAGGTCGAAATGTAGCAGAAGCAATAAAAGTTTTAGACCTAACAAAAAGTGTAAACCTTTTGGATGGTTACTTAGAAAATCAGGTTTTTTCCCCTTCAATCACTCGCGGAAAAGAGATTGTTTGGGCGAGAGGCGCAGCCACCACTGGGCGTCCTTATTTAGCTCGAGCTGCTGAAGAGCATAGTGGCCCCCATATGCCCTGGTTTTGGGAAGGTGCTCTACAGGGTGGTGGTGTTTTAAATGATATGATGTGCCATTCTGTTGAGGAAGCACGTTTCATGTTAACAGAGCCAGGAAAACCACGTGATTCCATTACACCAATCAGTATCAGTGCCCATACAGATTGCCTGAAATGGCAACGTCCCGAATATGTAAAAATCCTATCTGATAACAGTAATGGAGAAACAGATTATTCAATACGACCATCAGAAGATTTTGCCCGTTCTTTAATTGAATATCTAGATGAAGATAAAAATAAATTGATCGTTGAGACCACCACATCCTGGTGCTTTGTAGGTGAAGGATTGCGTCTCAGTCTAGAACTGTTTGGGCCAGAATATTCCATGTTTGTCAATACACTGGACCCGGATTTAAAAGTATTTTTTAGTCGTAAAGTGGCTGGTTCACAAGGTGAAGATCTTGTAGAAAAACAAAATGCAGAATCCGGTGGTATGCCTGTGGTTAGCAATGAAGCGGAAGTCTATGGCTACACAGCTGAGAACAGGCATATGGTACAATCCTTTGTAAACGGTAACCGACCCGAAGAGAATTTTGACGATGGGTTAGAAGTTACACGACTTCTTATGGCTGCTTATATGAGTGCAGAACAAGAAAAAACAATACAACTTCCCAATTCAAATATTGACACTTTTATACCTGCTGTAGCACAAGGTGAATGGAACCCGAAGAGTTAACCTTTGAAAAATATTAGTATATTTTTATCCGCATTCATTATGATTGGTTGTTCATCTAATTCAGAATGGACTGTCCTTTTCGACGGTAAAAATGTTAAAGGTCTCCGAGGATATAAACAATCGGGATTCCCCGACTCATGGGAAATTGTTGATGGTACATTAAAAACTATTCCAGGCCATGGTGTGGACTTAATCAGCGATGAAATTTATAAAAATTTTGAGTTGGAATTGGAATGGAAGGTCCCCGAAGGAGGAAACAGCGGTATTTTTTATTTTGCTACTGAAGAAGGAGATTATATTTGGCAGTCAGCACCTGAGATGCAGGTATTGGATGACGAAAAACATACAGATGGGGAAAATACACTCACTTCTGCTGGTGCACTTTATGCCATGATTGCTCCATCTGCGAGTGTTGTCAAGCCAGTTGGTTCATTTAATCAAGTGCGAATCAAAGTACAAGATAACCATGTAGAGCATTGGTTAAATGGGACAAAGATCGTTGAATATGTTTATGGCAGCGATATGATGTGGGACTTAGTGGCCAAAAGTAAATTCAGTACAATGCCTCTATTCGCAAAAGCATTCGAAGGTCATATTGGACTCCAAGGTGATCATGGAGTAATATGGTATAAAAACATTCGAATTCGCAGATTATAAAATGAAACGTCGAGATTTTATTAAACAATCTGCTGCAATTACTGGAGGAATTACGCTTACTGGAATCGGAAGCTCAATTATTTCAAGTTGCAACACTTCTGCAACCTTCAAAATATCACTTGCTGAATGGTCATTACATCGTTCCTTGCAAAGTGGAGATATAGATCATCTTGATTTTTATTCAATCGCAAAAAATGAATTTGGAATTTCAGCGGTTGAATATGTGAATTCTTTTTTCTTCGATAAAGCAAAAAATCTCACTTATCTCCAAGAAATGAAAACAAGGGCAGATGACCTAGGAGTAAAAAGCCTTCTGATCATGTGTGATAATGAAGGAAATCTTGGTGACCCGGATAATAAAAAACGTGCACAAGCTGTTGAAAATCACTATAAATGGGCAGAAGCAGCGAAATTTCTTGGCTGCCATTCCATTCGTGTAAATGCACGTAGTTCTGATTATGCACCAGGATCTTGGCCGGAAAGTACAAGAAAATTAAGTTCCTTTGAAAATCAACTCTTATTAGCTGCAGATGGATTGCAAAAACTAGTTGAGTTCTGTGATCAAATCAAAATTAATACGATCGTAGAAAATCATGGGGGTCTTTCTTCAAATGGAGAATGGCTATCAGCAGTCATGGATGAAGTGAACCATCCACGAATAGGCACACTTCCAGATTTTGGTAATTTTAGAATCGAAAATAATGAATGGTATGACCGCTACAAAGGTGTAAGCGAACTAATGCCATATGCAAAAGCAGTCAGTGCCAAAAGCCATGAATTTGATGAAAATGGCAATGAAACCGGGACTGATTATTATAAAATGATGAAAATTGTCTTAGATGCAGGTTATAACGGGTATGTGGGAATCGAATACGAAGGTACCATCCACAGCGAGATGGAGGGCATACGGCTTACACTTGAACTATTAAAAAAAGTAAGGGAAAAAATAGCATAGACACTACCAATAATCTTTTTCAATCAATTTATTTTTCTTTGATTTATCTTTTTTCGATTTTTTTCCGGCTTTTGTCAAGGCCTTTAATATTAATCCGGCAAATCCAAGCTTTCCCCACTCCTCATATTTTTCTTTTTTTTGTTTATCTTTTCCCATAGATAATATATTTTTATTCAATAACCGCTAGAGCTTTGTTAATCAAAATCGTTTTATAATCTTTCCCTGAATTCCCTTTTTTCATCGCTTTAAGCAATTTTATATAATTTTCACTTTTGGCAGAATCCTTACAATAATCTAAAAGAATATTTTGAAGACCTTCATCTGGATCATATGGTTTACCCACTCCCAAATTTTCGGGCCACTCTTTGCTCTTCTCTATAGCAGAAATAGCTTTTTCTATTTTGCCAGTTTTAATCAAATCTAGAGATTTTCTAATTAGTGCCCATTCAAAGAGTTGACGACTTTCCCTGGCCATTTCTGAAGGCAATACCTGAACGGATTTTAAAACAGCAATGCTTTCATCCCATTGCTCTGTATATAAAAGAGAACGTGCATGCATTATTTCCACATTAAAATTTTCAGGGAACCGTTCAAAGGCATTCGAGGATAAACGATAGGCTTCATTCCAGTTATTGTTTTTTTGATAGAATTGGACTGCATTCATATTCACTCGCCACGAATCAGAATTTAATGCAATTGACCGAGATAAATCTTTTTTTACCTCAGATAAATTCAATTTTTCTTTTAATGACGCCCGTGCAATATAAAATGGGGCATAATCTGGATTATCTTCTAATGAATTCATTAGAGCCATGGCTTCACGATCCCTATTTTTTCCCCAATAATTCAAAGCCAAATAATATTTCCATTTCCAACTATCATTGTTTTCTACAGCCCATTCTAGCGCTCGAATTGTTTCCCGTCGAAAAGGAAACACAAACTCAGAAGATATTTCGTTTGCCTGCACCAGTACCTCACCATCCATTTCCAAGTAAGCAATCCATAGATATATTAACGGGTTTTCATGCATTTCTACCGCGTTTTTAAGCAATGTTATTGCTTCTTCATTTAAGCCACGATTGTGATACGAAATTGCCAATTCGAGATGAATTTGATCAGGGTATTCATTTTGGATAAAATTTGAATAACGATCCCAGTTATTGCCGGAAGGATTCAGAAAATATCTTTCCAAATTTGCAAAATGATGTAGCGGGTCAATCCCTAACAATTGGTTAAGTGTCTCACTGGTTCCTTTTTTATTCTCTAATTTCCGGTAGGCAATTGCTTTAACCTGGTATGCATTGATATTGTAGCGATTAAAGTCTAAAGCCTGGTTAGCGTATTCCACAGCTAAACTATACTGCCTCTCTATCAAAGATATTTCAGCCATTTGCGTATATGCTGCAGATCGAAAAGCCAAAGACCTTGCAGCCCACCCAAAGGCTTCCCGTGCATCATGATACATCCCTTTGGCCCGGTAAATATTTCCTGCGATGAAATTGGCTTCTGCATCATAGCCGTTCACCGCCAGTATTTTTTTGATTGCGGATAATCCTTTCCGGTATTTTCCTTTCCGATAATTCAAATCGGCCATTCCTCGATTCACAGCCAAATGATGCGAGTTCCTCTTCATAACCGATGTAAATAATTTTCCCGCCTCATCGTAGCGACGTTCTTTCAAAAACTCATAGGCCTGGAAGGATTGCCAATCTGCTTCGTCAATTGCATCAACAACGGCTGGATCTGTTTCATAGGATCGGCCCAATTTTTGGGCATCCAAATCTGAATTAAAATGAAGGCCTAATACGTCCACTATTACTTCAAAGGGTCCCTCATGTGCCACTTGAATTGAATGGACTTCACGGGGTTGAAAAGAAATGGATTGATGATGAAACACCTGCCCATTTGAACGAATTTCTACGTCTCCTTCAGCTTGGATGAATGAATGCAGGTTGATGTGAATTTCACCCCCATCCATTTCTACATTCATTGCACCATCTCTAGATGCATCCACAAGGCCTCCTAATGGACCCATTGGGAACCAGGCTTCTGTCCATCGATCAGTACCGTAGGGATCGAATCCTGCTTTTCGAACCGGGTTTTCGTGGTCTCCTGGGGAATATTGAACCATCTGTCTCCCGGCCTGGAATTCAATATATTGGCCGTCTGTATCCGTAAGCAGGTCTTCCCAGATTCCTCCCTGGCGGGATAGGGCCCATAGCCAAAGCTTTTGCCCGGGCATTTCATCCTGCCGTGCCCAATGGCCAAATCCATATCCATCCTTATGGTAATATCCCCCAAAGAAATTTTTCCAGGCTCCCACCACATGATAGGATTTATGCCCTTCAAAACGGTTGTTATCATAGTAGGTCAGGTTTCGTCCCGACCCATCTATCGGCCATGGGTGTACGGCTCCACTATGCTTTAAATATCGATCCCCCGGGAATACCATTTCTAAGTCATCCTGGGCAAATGCTGCGGCGGTCATCCAGTTATAATAGGCCTGAGTACTGGGTGTCGGATTATACCAAAGTGCATTGGTTTCAAAATTGGCTCGACCTGGCTCAACCTTGATCTCCACCCGCCAATGGGTACGGGATGGTAAATCCATCCCTCCCACAAAAGTGGAAACACTACCATCGGGATTGGTTCGGGTGGTATAATCCACGGCTGTGGCTGTGGCCGGGGTATGGCCAATGACACCGAAATTGAATTCGATACCGCCTGAAGTCCATGGACCGCGAAGTGCAATATTCCTGAATTTTATCACTTCATTGCGATAAATGAATTCCTCGCCATTGGCTTTATCGATGGCACCCCAGACCTTTCCACCAACCTCAGGCAATACATAAACCTCAATATGATCATTCTCCATTTTGATCACCTTCCAGTCCTGTGCCTTCCCATCATGGCTATAACCCATAAACTGGTGATAAGGGTATAACCGCTCATCCTTAGTTAAAATGGGGATTGGGTTTGGTTCAGAGAATGGATAGGTTTTAATGGAATGAACTTCCTCGGTAATCGTAACAGGGTTTGTATCGCAACTAAACTGCAGGCATAACAATATGGTTATAAAATAATATTTTTTCATTGTCCAACCTTTGTCGTAATTAAAGAGGGATTTCCATTTTGCCATTGGATTCTGTACAGGTCTCCGTATTGATCATCTTTAATTACAATTTCATCTGTTACTCCAAACAATCGAATCAAATTTGGTAATGTATTGGAATGACCTGAGATAATGACGGTTTTCCCACAATGGGATAGGGCACGCTGAATCTGCCCCTCCGGATTATGGGCTGTTTGGATATTGACTTTTGTTGCCCATTTGCCCGCCAATGGATTTACCGTTTGCTGGGTGCGTTTGAATTCACTTGAATAGATAACCCCATTTTGGATATTTCCCAATGAATCAACCAATGCAGCCGCACGTTTGAACCCCCCTCTGGTGAGTTCCGGATCCTTCTCACCCTTAATAACCTGTTTTTCTGCGTGGCGAATGAGATAGACAGATTCAGGATAACATTGAAAATCTTCGACATTTGGAAAAGTTAATGAAGATATGCATCCCCAAAATGCCGCCAACAAAATGATTAATATATTTTTTATTTTCATCATGAATTATAATCCTCGAAGTGAACTTACAGATACATTATCCCATAACGGTAAAACAACTAATTGGCGCTTAGGATTTCTATCCTCGACCAATTCGAATGATCGTTTCACATCCATCCCCTGGAGCCATCTTTCCAGCAGGCTACGGGATTTGATACCTTTTTTTAAGGGGACAAAAAAATCATCCCAATGAATGGGAACGATCACTTCCGGATTTAATGCATCCGTCACGTGAGTTTGATGATCATCGTTATAAGACGCATCCATGGTTTCCAATCCCGCCAATCCCAAAAAGAGAATATCTACATCAAAGTCATCTAGGATATGGGGAATGAATCCGGCACTACCATGGATGGCTAAGGTAACTTCCGGATGTGCAACGATGATGGTATAACTGGCCCCTTCTTTGTATGCCATGGCACTGATGGGAGGAATAATCGGTTCCTCAATTTCACTGTTGAGAAGCAAGGCATCTAATTCTTTATCGGGATAGGGCCAGTGTTTACCTTTGATCAAGGTCACTCTCATAGATCCGAATTCAAGGGGCACACCGGACGTTACTTTTATCATTTGATCTTCTGGAAATCCCAATCCACGGCCGATATTCAATGTGGATTCAGACCCCACCAATTTGGCGCCGGTCATTTGGGCCACTATGGGTGAATCCATGGCATGGTCAAAATGGGAGTGGACGGGAATCACCGCATCCAGTTTTTGAATGCGGGCTTGTTTTAGGGATGACTGAATCACTTCCTTATCCGGTTCAACCTCGCTCCACAAAACTTTGGTTACGGATGGCCGCGTAAAGAATCCGTCCGTAAGAATGGCTGTTTCACCATCACGGATCATTATATTGGTATTGCCGATAAATTGAACGGTAAGGCTCTCTTTTTCAGGCAGTGAATCGGAATGGTAGGCATATTTTTCCAGTTGGGGCACATCTGGACGGAAATTGATCAATATGATAAAACAGGCGATCAGAAAAAGAAAAATTCGAGAAATAGTAAAAAACAGGTTTTTCATTATTTTAGGGCCAAGCGAATCTTCATATTGTTAGGTGAAGGTGTGAGTTCATAAAGTTTTAGCATAGACCAATTTAGGTTGATGACTAAATCAAAAGTAATATATCACATTATATTATTTTACAATAACTTTTGCACCTCCTATGTTGGGAAGGTCAATCAAATAAGTAAATTATTAGTATGGTAATTAGCAGAAAACCTGAATTATTATCTCCAGCGGGAAATTTGCAAAAGCTCCGTTATGCGCTCGCATATGGTGCTGATGCTACTTATGCGGGGATTCCAAAATTTTCACTGCGCACTCGGGAAAATGAATTCCGTGAAGATACACTTCAGGAAGGAATCGCCTATTCTCATAAACTTGGACGAAAAATATACCTGACATTAAATATCTATGCCCATAATACTAAAATTAATTCTTTCCTAAAAGAGCTTGAAAAGGTGGTACAATGGGAACCAGACGGACTGATTATGGCAGATCCC
>CEPS01046079.1_pt1 | contig 12974 bp, 13 predicted proteins | sample 530401 | NCBI WGS metagenome assembly CEPS01 (sample SAMEA2620035, study PRJEB7988) | marine metagenome | biome: marine biome (ENVO:00000447); feature: mesopelagic zone (ENVO:00000213) & marine oxygen minimum zone (ENVO:01000065); material: "saline water (ENVO:00002010), including plankton... | reverse complement strand
CGGTTGACTCGGCCATTGAGAGCGCAACAGGTGTTTCGGCTGAGCGGTTGTATATCGATTTTGAAAGTACCCTTATAGAGCGCTACAGCATTCTGGCGCGGGAACTTGAGGAAACTGAGGTTAAAGGAACGGTTCTTGTAGAAGACGGCACCATAAACATCCATCCTGTCTGGTCGCCGGATGGTGAACATTTCGCGTATCTTTCGAACAGTAATCACGATTATATATCGCAAACAGATCTCTTTATCTATTCATTCGACGACGGTACTTCGGAAAGGATTGCCAGAGGCGTCCTTTCATCACCGGACTGGAAATCGACCGGTGACATCATATACTATACGAAAAAATCGAAGCACAATCGTCACGGTTCGCGCTGGTTTGATCTGTATGAATATTCTATTGAAGATGAGAAAGAAACGAGAATCACAAAGGGGGCGAGGGCCTTTTCGGCTGTTGTGCTTGAAGGAGACAGTCTGATTGCATATCTGGCAGCCCGGGACGGTACGCACAACATTTCTCTCATCAACTTGAACACAGAAGAATCTGTCCAGTTAACAGATTTCAAGGATGGCAGACAGGTTTTCAGCCTCGCCTACGATCCGGGGCGGAACTGGCTCATGTTTGACTATCTGCAGAATCATTTCCGCAATACCGCTTATCTCGGTCTGTCGGATACCACCTTCTTCGATCTCGTATCCATCCCCGAATGGGACGAGCGAGACATTGTAAAAGGACCCGGTGATACACTGATCTATGCCAGCGACAAGAGCGGCATCTTTAATCTGTTCATGCTCAATCCGGCGAACGGTCAACAGGGATATATCACTAATGTCCGCGGCGGCGCATTCATGCCGGACATGGATGTCAAAGGGAGGGTACTTTATTCTCTCTACGAAGACGGCCGATTTCGCATTGCGCTACTCGACTCTCTAAATTTAATAGATGAGAATAGAGTAGGCTACGACCCTGACCATTTCCAGAAATTCAACGGTTTACCGCCATCGATAACAGATGTGGATTCGTCGCAGGTTATGGCCTACAGTGACAACTTTTCGCCCATGTTCTTGTTCCCGAAAATGATGATGGACTACGGCATGCCCAAGCTGGGACTCTATTTTATGAACAGCGAAATACTCAACCGTTTGAACGTTTTTGGTGGGGTATCGGCAAATTTCGTACGTGATCTCGATATGTTCCTCCTTTTCGAGTTGCGGACTTTCTATCCTACACTCTATACCGATGTATTTTTCTTAACACGCCACATCTCAGACCGGTCAAAATTGATGGACGTGTACGGCTTTGATGCGGATATTCGCTATCGCCTGTTCCAGATCGAGAGCGGGGCGAAATTCCCTGTTATGGGAAGCAACGAGATTAAATTTTACGGCTCCTACCAGAATTATCGGGCCAGCTCTGTCTGGTGGGTGAATCAGGAGAACCTTTCGGGCAAGTCGGGTGTGGACTATTACGTTGGCCAACATTTTGGGTTGGCCTGGAAAACGGATGTATTCAGACCTACAGTGGATCAGGACATCAATCCCAGTAACGGCTATCATTTCGATCTGGATATAAGGCATGAAAAGAATCGATTCTTCAATGCGAATGAATCGCTCTTCCAACTTATCTACGATCGATCCAGTTTCCTGAGGTATTCAGCAAACGGCCGGATACACGCTACCGTCCCGCGAACAGAGCGGTGGACAGTTTCGGGAGAGATATCCCTCGGCTGGATGACGGAGACAGCGGTCGATTCATTTTTTAATTTCTTTGCGGGCGGTATGCCGGGATTACGCGGTTATCCATTCTATGCTATAGAAGGCAATAGAATGGCTGTGGCATCACTGATGTTTCGTATGCCTCTTGTGCGCCAAAGACATATCGCCTTTGGCCCCTTCATCCTTCAAAATGTTGTTGTGGGATCAGTCGTACAGATGGGCGATGCTTGGGACGGTTCACAATCCGAACCGGTTGCGAAACGGTCAGTGGGAGTGCAAATTCGATTGGGTGGGTTTTCGTTCTACAACTATCCCACAGGAATTGGCGTGGAAATCCACAGAGGATTGGATAAATTTTCGTTTATGAACCACCGATATGGGGGTGAGTTAAGAACATATTTCACCCTGCTTTTCGGCTTTTAATCATGAACATCCAATTAACTAACGTCGCGCTACCACTCCTGGTCTTGTTAACATTTGCTTCAGCAGGATCTGGACTGCTGGAATACCGTCCGCGTTATCACGGGAGCTTTCTTTTCCAGCAAGAGGTACTTCCTGATACAACTGAACAGGATTCTTCCGTTGTAAAGTACCCTGCCCGTGGACTGGTGATGTCGCTGGCTGTGCCGGGACTGGGACAGCTCTATGCAGGATCAAAGAAGAAGACCGCACTGTTCGCTGTACTGGAACTGGCGGGGTGGGCTACGTGGCGGCAGATGGACATTCGCGGGGAAGATCAACTGTCGGAGTATCAAGACTTTGCTGATATACACTGGGATCTCTATCAGTGGTGGCAAAGGACTTCCCTGCTCACATCGAAATTTGCTGATGTGGCATGCCATGGAACGCATCACTTGCGGATACTCCTGCCCGGAGAAGCTGTTGTGACTTCTGACTCCTTATGCTCGGGCTGGATCGAGGGAGCAACGGTGATTGCCAATCACGAGTTTTATGAGAATATCGGTAAGTATGATCAATTCGTGGCGGGCTGGGACGATCTTTTTGATGAGAACGGCAATCAGGCGTGGTGGGAAAAAGAGAAATCGGTTGGAGACAGCGTTGAAATTTTGGTCATGACTGAAAGGCGAGATAAGTATCTGTCCATGCGTCAGGAATATAATCGCCTGCTGCAAGTGGCGAGCTACGCCGTAAGCGCTATTATGTTCAATCATCTGGTTTCAGGGATCGATGCTTTTCGGGAAACAAATCGGAGATGGAGTTCGCTCGAGATCAAGACGTCTATGGGATTGATGTTTTCACCTGTGGCGAGAAGAGGTGTCGGCGGTATTGCGCTGGCTGTAAGCTGGTAGATATTATTGATATTTAACACATTCTCTGATATGCGCCGTATAGCTGATCTATCCTTCATTTTGTGTTTGGGTATGTTTCTGGGATGTTCACGTTCCCAGGTGGACTTGGCAGTTGACGATGTAGACGAGCGGTTCGAAAAAGGTAAAATGTATCTGGAAAAAAAGAAGTACTATCGCGCCCAGCAGGAGTTCGAATATGTGTTGATGCGAGGAAGACATACTGATCTGGGAGATGATGCTCAGTTCTACCTTGGGGAATCGTATTATCTCAATAAGGAATATCTGCTCGCCATCTCAGAGTACGATCGACTGGTCAGGCAAATGACTTACAGTCCTTTCGTTCACAAGAGCAGGTATCGTATCTGTCAGAGTTATATCAAGAAATCTCCAAAATATTTCCATGATCAGGATTACACCATAAAAGCGATTAATAAGTTGCAGGAATTTATTGAAGATTATCCAGAGTCTGAGTTTCGCGACGAGGTAGCCGAATCGTCAGAGTTTCTGAGAGCAAAACTTGCCCGCAAGGCATACGAATCAGCAGTGCTATATACCAAGATGGAGGAGTATGAGTCGGCTATTCGCTACTATACTGATCTGTTGACATCCTACTACGATACGGACTATGCCGACCGCGCGCGTCTGGGAATCGTTGAAATACATCTGAAAGTTGGTGAAATTCATGAGGCAGAGGAGTTCATCTCGGAAAATGAAAACAAATTCAGAGATGAGGAAACTCTGCGGCAGGCAAGATCTCTACTGGAAGAGAAAAAAACAGATATAAAGAGCGGAGGAAAGACGTGAGAATTTGTCTTTTCGGCGGAACCTTTGATCCTCCTCATATAGGTCATCTCATTATCGCTGAGACGATCAAGGAGTCCGAACGGTTTGACAAGATGATTTTTGTGCCAGCATTCCATCCGCCGCACAAGAATGACTCCAATCTTTCGTCCATTGAGGATCGACTGGAAATGTTGAGACTCTCGGTGAGTCATGATGAAACTTTTGAACTTTCCGATATCGAGATTGAACGGGGAGGAATTTCTTACACAATTGATACTATACTTGAGCTCAAATCGCGTTACAGTCTCACCAAGCGAGACATTTACTTTCTGATGGGTAGCGATTCGCTTCTCCAGTTTCACATATGGAAAGATCACCTCGCGATTCTTAAAGAGTGTCGTGTTCTGGTGGCGATACGACCCGGTTTCCGCTCCAGCAGGATTGCACCAGATATTATGGCGCAAATCCGGTTTGCCAATATGCCTCAGTTTGAAATTTCCTCATCCCAGATAAGACGCAAAGCTCGGAGCGGACAGACAATCCGTTATATGGTCTTGGATCCTGTCTGGAAGTATATCCAGGAAAAGGGTCTTTACGAGTGAAATATTCTTTTCAGATCGTGGTACTTCTATCGAGAACCCGCACGATGCTTATGACAGTTGAAATGCTACCCCCTGAATGGATCATCAGTGAACTGCCATAAGGCTAAGTGACGCTGCATCTCTTTAGTGAATTGATTGGAAAAAGGGAATCATGGAAATTCTAAAAGATGTACTCATTCTTCTGGTCTCCTTCGTAGTGATCGGGAAAGGAGCCGGCTGGCTTGTGGATGCAGCTGCCAGGGTTGCCAAACATTTCGGAATTTCAGAATTGGTGATTGGGTTGACAATAGTAGCTCTTGGAACTTCAGCGCCAGAATTTGGTGTGACGATTCTGGCGGCTCTGCGGGGAATGGGTGATATTTCTGTTGGCAATATTGTAGGTTCAAACATATTCAATCTTGGATTTATACTTGGGGGTACTGCAATTATCCACAACCTTAAAACGAGCAGGATTGTCATCCGGAGGGACGGCTTCTTCTTGTTATTTGGTGCGTTACTGTTATCCGTTTTTCTATGGGACTTGACTCTAAGCAGAATAGAAGGCGTAATCCTGTTTACTTTACTTGTGCTCTATTTGATCCAACTGTACGTGAAAAAACAACCTTTAGAAACTGAGTTGCCAAGTCACGAGATGTATTGGTGGGATCCTGTAGTGCTGCTATTGGGACTGATAATGGTTCTAACTGGAGCCCACTTTCTGGTTGAGTCTGCCGTTAATCTTGCAAGGTTAGTAGGAGTCTCAGAATGGGTAATCGGGGCTACCATCGTTGCTGCGGGAACTTCGGCTCCTGAATTCGCTACATCATTAGCAGCCGCCCTCAAATCGCGCTACAGCATGTCAGTCGGTAACCTCATCGGGAGTGATATTTTTAACCTGTTTGGCGTTCTTGGAGTGGCGGGAATCCTGAGAGATCTTCCTGTCGGCGTAGAAGCCAGAGTGAATCTGGTGATTTTATCGATGATGGTTGCAATTGTGTTACTGTTCATGCGCACAGGGTGGGTTGTCTCCCGCAAGGAAGGAGTGATACTGGTGTTGATTGGTTTGTTGCGGTGGATCTATAGTTTTTCCTGATAAAAACTCTTGCTTGATGATTGTATCATGTTCGTAGTTCAATTGTATTGAAAAGACGGCAGAGGAGATTTTGATATCTTACATTTCCCCAATTTTAAACTGTGTTTATACTAGAAGAATATGTACTGATCTGATGTGGTGGCCAATATGATAAAGTTTGAAAGTGTCACCTGTAAATTTGTTAGCGGTTCTGGTATCGAAAAAACCAGTTTCGAGGTAGATCCAGGGGAGTTCGTCTGCATTATAGGTCCTACAGGTGCCGGCAAGACTACACTTTTGCGTCTTATCTACATGGATATTTTTCCTGAGAAAGGGAAAGTGACAGTAAATGAATTCAGTTCAGTTAAGATAAAGCGCAGGCGTATTCCGTACCTGAGGAGAAAGGTAGGAATGGTGTTCCAGGAATTCGAGCTACTTGAGGACCGCAGCGTTTATGAAAATGTTGCCATTCCACTACATGTAATCGGATTAAGCATCAAGGAGATTAGACCACGAGTCACCAGCGTTCTGGAAGAGCTGGGGATCGCCGACAAGAGTCATCACTTGCCGTCAGAATTATCTGGCGGCGAGCAACAAATTGTTTCACTGGCGCGGGCTATCGTGAAAAAGCCGATTGTAGTTCTGGCGGATGAGCCAACAGGTAATCTCGATCCGGCCGCATCGCTTAAGATCGTAAAGCTCCTGGAGCAGATCAACGAGGATGGAACAGCTGTTCTTATGGCGACACATGACTATAGTCTTGTGAAAGATCGCGGCCACCGTTTCATCGAAGTAGTTCAAGGACGTGTTGCAGCGTGATCGATAAAATCCTTTATTTGATTGCGGAAGGATTCCGTAGCCTGTGGCGCGCCCGACTGACGGCAGTTGCATCCATCACGGCCATCGGGGTCTCCATGAGCTTCGTCGGTTTTGGTGCCATTATCGGTCAAAACTTTTCTGACCTTATCGAGTTTGCCAGATCTCAATACAGGTTTGAAGTATTCTTTTCGCCTCTCATTTCCGATTCTGAAGCAAAAAAAACCGTTGATAATATCATGGAGATTGAGCGCGTTAAGTCAGCAAGGCTGATCACTAAACAGGAAGCATCGGAAATCTTTGAGAGCGAGTTTGGCGAAAACATATACGACTTGCTGCAAGAGAATCCGCTGCCTGCCAGCTGTGTGGTAAAGCTTGAGGAAGAGGGCGAAGAGAGGCTTCGCGTAAGTCCGATCATCAGACAGATACGTGCCATGCCAGATGTGTCGGATGTGCGCTATCAGGGTCGCATCATTTCACTCGTTGAACAATACTACCAGGGATTCTTTGCCGTGGTGACGGCTCTGGCTGTAGTTGTCCTGTTAGGGACAGTTCTTCTGATATCGAACACCATTCGTCTCACTATCTACTCCAGGCGTGATTTGATCAGAATACTTAAGCTGGTTGGTGCAACCGATCGTTTCATCCGCTTTCCTTTTTTGGTTGAGGGGATTATCGAAGGGGTTCTGGGAGCGTTTCTGGCGAGTGCGGTTGCTTACGGTTTCGTCCACGCCGGAAACTATTTTCTATCCCTGTTTGTTAGATATCGCCTGATGTGGGATATGAAGATAGTGGCAATTCTGGTGGTGGTTGTCGTCTTTTTCGCTATTGCCGGCAGCCTGAGATCTGTGCGAAAGTTTCTGGTGTGAGCTGTGAAAAACAGGCATGATGTTCATCTTGATTCTCCTTCAGGAAGAGATTAACTTAATATACTATACTCGAGTTGAAAAATGACAGAAAATATCCCTGATAAAGTGCCTACAGATCGCGAGCGTGATATTCTTAAGCTCGTGGTGGAAGACTATATCCAGACAGCCTCTCCGGTACCTTCAAAGCGTCTGAAGGACAGGTTCAACATTGCGCTAAGTCCAGCCTCTATCCGCAATACGCTGCATGCTCTTGAGGAGACAGGGTTCTTGAATCATTTGCATACATCCTCCGGACGTGTACCTACCGATTATGGCTACAGGTTCTACGTGGATGAACTGATCGATCTTATTTCAGGCCCTGAAAATATTAAGAGCAGGATGATGGAAGAGCTTTCCATAGTCGCTCTGAATGTTGATGAGATTCTGCAGGTAACTGCGAATGCCCTGGCTCAGATAAGCAATCTCTTCGGTTTCGCATACCTTTCATCTAACAGAAATGCAAAATTGACCGATCTTGATCTGGTATCTCTCAGTTCCGGACATGTTTTGCTGATTCTGGGATTTCAGTCCGATCAGATTAAAACAGTTGTGCTGAATGTGGCCGTCGAGGTACGTGATTCTCTCATGGAAACCGTTTCCTCGGTGTTGCGGGAACGTCTGCTGGGTTTGACAATTAAGGAGATAAGGCAGACAATTGCGGAGAGGCTTAAGGATCAGGACATCTTTAGCAATGAGATTGTACAAGTTATCATCGATAACGTAGAGGTCTACTTTTCAACTTCGACCACTAATACTGTTTGCACTTCACAGAAAGATTATCTGCTCCAGAATCCTGAGTTCAGCGAACCCCGGGAAATGCAGTCAATCGTGACAGCTCTTGATAATGAATCACTTCTTGTTCAATCAATGCCCGTCACTGATACCACTGGTGAGGCCGAGGTGGTCATAGGTTCTGAGAACCGATCAGCTGCTTTTAGGGACTGTTCTGTAGTTGCCGGGACGTTTGAGCACGGTGAACTGATGGGCAGGCTCGGTATAATCGGGCCGACACGTATGTCATACAAAGATGCCCAGTTGCTGGTGAATACGTTCATTTCAATTGTTATGGATGTATATGATGGCTAAAAAGGGAAAGACGAAAAAAGAGGTTAAAGAGGAAAAAGACAGATCTGCTGAGCCAAATGGCGAAGCGAAGACGACTAAGTCCGCCGAAGACGGTGTTACGGAGCTTGAAGATCAGATTAAGGAGCTTGCGCTGGCATCAGCTGAACTGGAAGATCGGCACCTTCGTCTGAGAGCTGAGTTCGACAACTACCGAAAGAGGAAAGAGAGGGAATTCAGCCGCCTGTTGCAATATCAGGGGGAAGAAGTGATCAAATCGTTACTGCCTGTAATCGATGATATCGAGAGGGTGGTTAATTCAGGTAACGGTGGCGAGGAACAGAATCTTGATTCGGTACTTGAGGGGATAAACCTGATTCTGGCAAAGTTCAGGCGGCGGCTCTCCCGTAACGGTGTGGAACCTTTCGAGTCCGTTGGTGAGGAGTTTGATCCCGAGCTCCACGAGGCTATGATGACAGAAAATTCAGACGAGCACGATGAGAACATAATCCTGCAGGAATTTGAGAAAGGTTACCGCTACAAAGACAGAGTGATCCGTCACGCGAAAGTGATAGTCAACGCAACATCCGTTGCGGAAGAGGAAAAAGAAGACAAGACAAAGGAAGCGAAATAGCGTGAAAAGAGACTACTACGAAGTCCTCGATCTGGACCGCAACGCATCGGAAGCGGAGATCAAGAAGGCCTACCGCAAACTGGCAATGAAATATCATCCTGATAAAAATCCCGGAAATGCAGAGGCGGAAGAGAAGTTCAAGGAAGCGGCGGAGGCCTACTCGGTACTCAGTGATGCTCAGAAGCGTTCGCAGTATGATCAGTTCGGTCATGCGGCTACAGAAGGGGCAGGAGCGGGTTTTGGTGGTTTTGGATTTGGAGATTTTGATCTTTCTGATGCATTACGCACCTTTATGGAAGGTTTTGGTTCGTTCGACGATTTCTTCGGCGGCGGTGGACGCCACACACGTAGAGTAAGCGGCGGCGACCTGAAAGTGACCCTCGAACTGGATCTGGAGGAGATTGCCATTGGAGTCTCAAAGACCATGAAGATCAAGAGGTGGAATCCCTGCGATACGTGTGCCGGAACGGGTGCCGAACCTGGGACGATGCCTTCGCGCTGTTCAGCCTGTAACGGCTCCGGCCAGTTGAAGCAGATTTCGAAGTCGCTCTTCGGACAGTTCGTGAATGTTGTCCAGTGCGCTCACTGTGGCGGTACTGGCGAGGTTGTGAGCAGTCCTTGCCGCAAATGTTCAGGAGAGGGGCGGAAAAAGGAACCGTCCCAGATAAAGGTCGAGGTGCCTGCGGGAGTTGCCACGGGCAACTATATGACTCTACGGGGTGAAGGCAACCGGGGACCAAGAGGTTCGGAATCCGGCGATCTTATCATCTTTTTCGAGGAAAAGGAACATAAGTATTTCACACGCCACGGCTCGGATATCATTGCCGAACTAGAAATATCATTCTCTCAGGCGGCGTTGGGAGATTCGGTCAAAGTACCAACTCTCGATGGTGGCGCAAAACTGAGTATTCCGGCGGGTATTCAATCGGGGCAGGTATTACGCATGCGCGGCAAAGGACTTCCTGAATTGAGAGGAAGTTATAGAGGAGATGAACTGGTGAAAATTCAGGTCAAGACACCAACGAAACTCAATTCGAAGCAGAAGAATCTATTAGAAGAACTGGCCGCCAGCAACGGCAGTATAGGGAAAGCGAGCATAAAAAGGGTGCGTTCATAGCGGTAGCGGTTATGACTTCCCAGGAAAAGATGATACTAAGATTTCTCCTGACTGTTTTTGTAGTAGGGGTCGTGATTGGTTTTGTGAGAAGGGAATGGTTTGGTACCTCACCACAACTCAGTGCTGAGGCTGAGGAGACAGCCATTGCCATCGCATCCATTGCGGCATCAAATCGTGACCGGTATGAGGCTAGCCTCACCTCGGAAGATGGTGAGGGGAAAAATCAAATCATCTCCGCAATGGTAAAAGTGAACATAAACACAGCCGCGCTGGAGGAACTGGTACTCTTGCCGGGTATCGGACCTGCGCTCGCCGAGAAAATTATCATCTATCGCCAGGATTACGGTAATTTCAAATCGATTGAAGAACTGAAAAAAGTAAGAGGAATCGGAGAAAAGTCGTTGCAACGACTCGGAAATCTGATAACAATCTAAACAGAAAACGGATTTGGAAAGGAGCAAGCGGATCGATGGTTGAGATATCTGACTTTAAATTTAAATGGTGGGTGCGTGACCTGCTGGAATTGGGCATACTTATGGCAATCGTTATATTCATACTTGTGATATATATACCTCGCGCCATATGGGATGAGGAGGAGACTATAAGAACTGAAAGTCGTTTCAGAATGGAAAACGATTATGATGTTCTTACCTACTATGAAAGATTGACGGATCAGCAGACAGAGAATGGCCTCTGGGCACTTAAAGTAGTAAATGCAACCAGGGATTCCCTAACCGCAGATTCAACATTCCTTGGTCAGCAGACGATCCACCTTGGGGACGAATCAATTGATGTTGATGTATTCGAAGGCTATGATGTTGTGTATGATACTTCCTTCGGCTTCCTAATGACGCGCAAAGATACAATTGTTGACACCGTCTACACGGTAGTGACTTACAATCAGGAAGATGCACGCTACGACACCTCTTTTATACGGCTCGATATGATTGATCCTTACCTTAAGGATACGACTCTTGTGGACATTCCGGATACGAATCTCTCAAGCCACGTGGAAGTTGTCAGCTATTACGATTCCTACATGCCGGATTCCACTATGTTTTTCTGCTCTTTGACAGAGAAACCTTACATCATTACGATCTCTGAAGATGACATGCTGACAGTGCAGAGTCCAATAACTGAAACTTACAAAGAACAAAGATACCTGGTATTTTCGTTCAAATCCAACTCTCATGGAAAGATTGAAGACGGAGATAAAAGCTGGGACAGGTTCTAAAAAGCTGTGCTAGCTGTCTGTATTAAAGGTGGCTGGTTGCGGTACACCCAGGCTGATATCGGTGGCCACAGTTTTAAGATTAACTGTATAGACAGTCTACCCCTCCCGTCTGAACTTTCCCCTCCTGAACTGGGTTCACCCGGCCTTCGAGGACTACTTCATGATGTATTTGAACAAGTTGCCGACGCACTTGAGAAACCTGACAGGGAAGTGTTTGTTTCACTGGATCCGGAATGGATCGACTGTACCCTGTTAAAGAGCGATGCGGTCCTTGATGAGGCGACAAAAGAGTCTTATCTCAGGTGGATCCTTGCCCAGAGATGGGGGACTCTCTGGAATGAATCGGCGGTTTTCTTTCAAGCTGTCCCAAATGGTGACGAGGGAGAAGAACTGACTGTCGCCTGTACTACCACTGAAAACCTCGTCGAAAGTGTTAGATCCTCTATCGATAGTATAGGTTATGTCCCTTCGTGGCTTGAGTCCACTTCTCTTTCCGTTTACCGAACAGTGAAAGCTTCTGATGACGGGAGGCATTCGAAGGCGATAGTCGCGGTTGCGCGAGAAACAATCTTGGATGCACAATTCATTGATCGGGGAAGATTAAGAAGTTTTGGGGTGCTGAACGTCCGGTCGGGAAAGGTAAAAGGTGTGTCTCTGCAGGGAGACGCAGATTTCGCCGACAGATGTATTGAAGAGTGGAACAGCTATCTTAATGATTCTGATAAATCTCCGAATCTGCGGATTGTCCTCACAGGTGAGTTTACAAAGCCACGTTTTAGTGCTCTTAAAGGTAATGAAGCCGGTGACGGGGTAACAGATGTTATCGACCCTTTTCCGCGAACAGATATATCTGGAATGGGATCCTCACGCAGGAAAGGTTCTCCATTTGTGGAGTTGCTGGGTCTTATTCAGAGGAGAGCGGGCTGATGCCAGACATCAATCTTTTTGGAAATAGAGGATTTCAGGAGGATATTCCGGTGCCTGAATTAGTGGAAGAGAAGGAGAATCGGGTGACAGAGGAACCAACGGCGGCAACGAAACAGAAGAAAACGAAACAGAAGAAGATGAAGAAATCGTTCCTCGTACAGGAACTCGGTGCGGTTGTGCTTGCTGTTATCGTGGGTGCGCTAATATGGTGGTATTTTGTAATGAAAACTACGGTGCGATCTGAAGTGACGGAATATACGCCACACGAATTCCTGGCCAGGCCGAAAGCTGACAATGACTAGAACAGCTATCCTTGCAGGCAGTCTGAAGGGGGTTCGTCTCAAAGTGGGTGGAGCTGACGATGTCCGCCCGACGCAAGCGAGGGTACGGAAGAGTATCTTTGACATCTTGCAGACAGTGGTAGGGGAAAAAGCCCTCGATTTGTATGCGGGGTCAGGATCGCTCGGTTTCGAAGCGCTCAGCCGGGGGGCTGCATCAGTAACATTTGTTGAATTGAACGCGAAGGTTGTGGGAGTGATCGAGAAGAATAGGCTTCTCTTTGACAGCCATAAGATCACTATCCTGTACAGTGATGTTTTCCGCTATCTCCGCAGCTGTAAGGAAGAGTTTGACCTCATTTTTGCTGATCCTCCATATGGGATGGTTAATCTTGATCTGCTTGTGAACCTGGCGTGTAGACGCCTTGGAGAAGAAGGTGTCCTGATCGTTGAGTCGGCCCGGCGTGAGGAGTGGCAGAGCGATGAAGCTGACGTCAGATATTATGGCGATACACAGATTTCCCTTTTCCGGAATGT
>CEPS01023177.1_pt1 | contig 13005 bp, 10 predicted proteins | sample 530401 | NCBI WGS metagenome assembly CEPS01 (sample SAMEA2620035, study PRJEB7988) | marine metagenome | biome: marine biome (ENVO:00000447); feature: mesopelagic zone (ENVO:00000213) & marine oxygen minimum zone (ENVO:01000065); material: "saline water (ENVO:00002010), including plankton... | reverse complement strand
TGCTGATCGTCATGCAGTAAACACTGTAGATGATGGTGCACGTAAGCTATCAGAGGCATTAGCTAAGATAGCTACCTCTGAAACCAAAACAATGCGTAAAGGACGGAGTAGTGGTTCTAGTTCCTTCAAAAGTTTGTTCATAAATGATCCGGATACTGCAAAAAGTGATGCTTCCACTCTCTCAAAGTATAGTGGACATCTTAACGATAGAGATTTAGTAAACAAGATACTTACTAAACCTATAACTGGTTTTGATCGGTTCTTGGAGTTATTTTCAACTCATCCCAATATGGTGAAACGACTAAAAGCTCTTCAAAGAATTGGATGAAATATCACTAATACAGGGATACTGACCTATGCTTGATAATGTGGCGCAAAAGGCCAAGAAGAGAGCGGCCACACTTTCAATAACGTCTGCAATCTTGCTTACTTTCATAAAAATCACATTAGCATTAACTACAAATAGCCTCGCAATTTTTGCATTAGCAATCGACTCTATCCTTGACATAGCTGGTTCAGGAACTGCCTACATCTCAGTGAGAATATCAGGAAAACCTCCAGATTTAGGGCACCGATATGGACATGGTAAAATTGAGAACTTTGGAGGCCTTTTGATAACAGGTATCATAATAGTAACGGTAGGTGTTCTTGTTTACGAATCAATAAATAGAATATTATACACTAGTACAATCATCTCATTTAGCTTTATAGGAATAATTGGGATTATACTCAGTATTGCCATTGAAATAGTAGTATCTTGGCAATTGAAACGAACCGCTATTCAATATAATAGCCAAGTGTTAGAAGCCAATTCTCTTCAATTCAGGATAGATATATGGACGCAAAGCGTAGTTATAATCGGATTAATCCTAGTAGACTTAGGGTATAACACCGCTGACTCTTTAATCGCGATTCTGGTGGCAGTATATATTGCATATCTCGGTATTAAAATTGGTTCAAAATCTATTGGTGTTCTATTAGATAGGGTACCAATTGATCTTGTAAAAAGAATAGAAATTGCCATAGAAGGAGTAGAAGGGGTAACAAAATATGAGAATCTGAGAGTCAGAACTTCAGGACCACAAACTTTTGTGGATATGCGAATTCATGTTCCAAGAATTTTTTCTTTAGAAAAGGCACACAATATTGCCTCTGAAGTTGAAGAGAAAGTCAAGAATGTCATTCCAGATGTAGATGTCCTAGTTCATGTTGAGGCTGATGAAGAAAATGAAAAAATAAAAGATAAGATTCGATTAATTGCTACTGAAATACCCGGAATAAAAGGAATTCATGATTTATGGATTAGAAAAGGTGAAAACTTGAATGAAATTGATGTTCATATCGAAATGAACTCAGAAATTGCCTTAAGTAAAGCACATTTTACTGCTTCCCAGCTTGAGAATAGATTAAAAGAAGAATTTATGAAAGATTCAACAATAACCATCCACATAGATGCAGAAGTTGATAAGATAATTTATCAGAAGTCTGGAGAGACCCAAATACCTGGATTAACAAGAAGAATAGAGAATATATTAGCAAATATTGATGAAGTGAAGAGTCTTGGACAAATTAATATAAAACGCTTCAATAAAGAAATTCATCTGTCAATATCCTGTACCCTGAAGAAAGATATGAAAGTAAAAGATGCACATAATGTGTCAGAACAGATAGAAACACAAATAATTGCTTCAGAGAATGATGTCACTAAAGTATTCGTACATACAGAACCTCCTACAGACAATTAATAATTTAGACTAAAAATATTAATAAATTCGCAATATTTATTTCAATAATTCTCAGAGTTACGCTTAAATAGCTTCTCCGATAAAATGGGTATTCGGTAGAGATTATTTATGGCATATACTAAAGGTCAAACGTGGGGAGCTTTGAAGAAAAATTGGAAAGCATATAAAATTGCTAAAGTTCAGAATGATAATGCAAAAATGAAAGAATATGCAACAAGAATACAGACTCTTCAAAAAGAACTTGGATTAAAGCAAGCACAATTTGATGTTCTCTAGATTATTCACCTAATTGTTTGTTGAAAGATTTAATCTTAATGATTTTTTCGTTCCAAATGGATATAGAACGATGAGTATATTAATGCGTAAAATTGATTTTTTGGGTTACTGAAATGAAGAATTTATTCTTAGAAAAATTTGTCTCAGATGTTGCAAGTCTAACAAAACCAAATGATATTTTTTGGTGTAACGGATCTGAGGAAGAAAATGAAAAACTCATTAGCCAAATGATCAAAAAAGGCATATTAATCAAATTAAATCAAGAAAAGAATCCTAATAGTTACCTCCATAGAAGTGACCCAAATGATGTTGCACGAACTGAACATCTCACTTTTATTTGCAGCAAAAAAGAGGATGATGCGGGTCCAACAAATAATTGGTCTGAACCTAATCAGTTTAAAGCAAAACTCAATAATCTCTTTGATGGTGTCATGAAAACAAGGACGATGTATGTTGTGCCTTACTTAATGGGACCCGAAGGGTCACCTTATTCACAAGTAGGGATTCAGATAACAGATAGTCCCTATGTAGTAGCTAATTTACGTATAATGACTCGAATGGGAAATAGAGCATTGAATCACTTAGGTGAATCGAATAATTTTGTTAAAGGGGTACATTCAACTGGTGACCTAAGCCCAGATCGACGATATATAGGTCATTTTCCAGAGGAGCGTCTCATTATGAGTATTGGCTCAGGATATGGTGGAAATGCACTCCTTAGTAAGAAATGTCATGCGCTCAGGATAGCAAGTGCAATTGCAAGTAAAGAAGATTGGTTAGCTGAACATATGCTTATTCTTGGACTCGAAAGCCCAGATGGTGAATTAACTTATATTTCGGGTGCTTTTCCAAGCGCTAGCGGAAAAACAAATCTTGCATTAATGAAGCCACCAGAATCATACAAAGACTGGAAGACATCCACAATTGGTGATGATATTGCATGGTTCCACAAGGGTGAAGATAATCGATTATGGGCAATAAACCCCGAAGCAGGATTCTTTGGAGTAGCACCTGGAACCAATGTGAAAAGTAATCCAAATGCGATTGCATCACTGAAAAAGAACTCCATTTTTACTAATGTTGCAGTAACTACTGAAGGAATTCCTTGGTGGGAAGGTTTAACTGATGATCCTCCAAACAATTTAACAGATTGGCATGGCAAACCTTGGAAGCCAGGAAACGGTAAAGCAGCTCATCCAAATTCTCGGTTTACAACCTCGATAAATCAAACACCATCAGTTTCCCCTAATCTGAATGACTCGGAAGGTGTTCCTGTGTCAGCTATGTTGTTTGGAGGAAGAAGGGCTAAGTTGACTCCTCTTGTTTATGAATCCTTCAATTGGGTTCATGGAGTATTTATCGGCGCTACAGTGGGGGCCGAAACTACCGCTGCAGCTGTTGGAAAAGTGGGGGTAATACGTCGAGATCCAATGGCTATGAGACCATTTTGTGGATATCATATTGCAGATTATTTCAGTCACTGGATTAAAATAGGTAGTTCAATGTCTAATCCGCCTAGAATATTCCATGTAAATTGGTTCCGTCTAGATGATAATGGTGAATTCATTTGGCCTGGATTTGGGGATAATATTCGTGTTCTCAAGTGGATTGTGGACAGAGTCAAGGGTAGAGGAAAAGCAATAAAGACTCCAATTGGGTATATACCCACACCTGACGCGCTAGATACCAAAGATCTCGATATATCTTCTAATGATTTAGATGAAATTCTCAAAGTTGATAATACAGCTTGGCTGGAGGAGATGGAAGTAATAAGGGAGTTTTTCACTTCCTTAGGAAAGAAATTACCTAATGAACTCTGGGATGAGTTATCTAATCTTGAATCAAGGTTGAAATCTTGAGTTATATCATAGATAACATATATGTAACCTGCCGAATAACATACATCTAAATGACGCACGAACATATTCAGTTACCATTTTCTTCAGGTTCTCTTGACAAAGAAACCTTTTCTTCGGATACTGAGGTAGCGTCAGTTTTTTGTCTGGCAGAAAATAGGAGAAAGAAGAAGGGTTTCTTAAGTAGTGAGGAACAATTGGTTTTTCTTCTGAAAGTAAATTATCCAATATATGTTATGAAGAGTTGTATACAGATTCAAAAGGTATTCCGACAACGTAGTATTTTTCTTGATGGATTAGGATCGATTTCTGAAAACGTTCTTGATAGAACTATTATTGATTTGGAGCAATTTAAAAAAGAGCTCTCCACTATTTCAAAAGTTGGTCCTTTGAGAGCATTCCTAACGAGACATGCTATGACATTTAGTAATTTCAAGGGAAGTAGAAGTGTCCGAATTAACAACATTATCTCAAAACAGATGCTTTTGTCTGAGATGATTGACTTTATTCAGAAAACAGAACAAAAAAAACCTACCAAGGACCACCCTTCTACAGTAATTAGGGGGGTGAATAATCAAGAGATAGACCAGACAGTCTCTGGTTTTAATGACCTTATAGATAAAGTGGAGACCGGATTAGGTTCTCTAGAAAATTTAAACAAGTGTCTAAGGTCTAGTACCGATAGAGCAAAACAGAAGATTCTTGAAGATAAGCAGAAAGATTTTGAGAAATTTAATGAAAAATTTGAAAATCTCAAGCCAATTGTGAAGGATAAAATAGAAGCAATGCGAAATAAGCATAAAGAAGATATTCAGGATTTAACAGAAACAAAGAATAAAGAATCTGAGAGAATATATGAAAAGAAGGATATCTATGAGAAAAATCTTAAGAAAATGAATCTAATAGTAGATGAAGTAAATGCAGAGAAGAAGGCATTAAGTCTACGGGGTGATAGTGTAGGAGAAAAGTACTGGAGTGAAGAATCAACTAAAAGTAAAGACACTGCAACTGACCTTATGAAAGCAATAAAAACAGCCTCAGAAAAAATAGAGAAGATTCAATTCAGGTTTGATGCAAGTCTCAAACGGCTTAATGAGAAATCTGAAAAAGAGATCAGAATTGAAGAAGAAAGATTGAATGATATTGAAACTAAACGTGACACAGAATCAGATATGAAGGACAAAATCATTAATGAATTAGAATATAGAAATTTATTGATAACATCTCAGATTTCTAAATTATGTACATCTAAAGAAAAAGATAAATCAAAACTAATTGAAATGACATCATCTTGGAATCCAGAAAATAATTGTGTGATCCTGGTTCCATTATATCTTGCAAAATATGAAAATGGAAATAAAACTAGATATGAAGTATTTGCCCCTGCAATTGTAAAAAGTTATGCCAGTTTTAAGAAAGTTCGTAGAGCATTTACAGGTTTAGAATCAAAACTGTTACATCTGAGAACACCTGTGGGACCACACTTTGAAGAATTTTTCACTAAGGGCTTCAAGAACTCTATTACTCCTGACAAGATATTTGAAGATGCTTCAACAAATCTCTTTAAAGAATCTGGACAGGGGCGCGGTAAAATATTTGGTAATGGATTAGACACTCTAAAAAAAGATGGCTGGTTAGGTAATCAAGAGTATAAGAAAATGATGATGGGGTTGAACCTTGCATTTAAGCTAGCAACCCTAAGTGATCCAGATTTTGAATTAGAAGAATCTAAAAATCCATCTCAAAAGTAGGATTAAAATAACATTTCTTCACGATTAAGTTACTTACTCGTAGATAATATCTAAAGTTCTATCCTTTGTAGTTGATGGTCCTTATTGGAGTTTACATGCCCAACGGCACTAGAGATTTTTAATGTCTCATAACCACAGTTACAAGAATATTTCCATCCACTTCCAGTTGTGGAACCTTCTTTTTTGCTCATAGAAATCGCTCCTTCGCCAAATCGGAAGATAAAAAGAATAAAAAGGTTTTCAATAAATCTCTATCAAATCTAAAGATAAATTCCAGGTACTCACCAAAAAAGATTAAATGTACGAAAAATGGTTTAATTAATGAAGTGCTTAAATTATTTACTTAGAAATGAATAGGGGAGAAGTGAAATCTGATTGAAGACTGTATTGATGAATGACGTAGATGAAATAGAAATAAAAGAAATGATGATGCCTAAGGTCAAAAATGGTGATATTTTAGTTGAAATGAAAGCATGTGGTCTTTGTGGAACAGATTTGGAAAAAATGCATGGTCAATATACTGCAGCAAAACCAGTTTTAGGTCATGAGGCTGCTGGAATAGTTGTGGAGACAAGCGAAAAGGCAAAGCAATTTGCCATTGGGGATAGAGTTTTTCCTCATCACCATACTCCATGCAACAATTGTAAGTTCTGTAAGAAAGGAAATGAAACGATGTGTACACAATATAGATCTAGCAATTTAGACCCTTCTGGTTTCTCGGAATACTTTAGGGTACCAGCATGGAATATTAAACAAGGTGGTGTTCTCAAACTTCCTAAACAAGTTAGCTTCGAAGAGGCTAGTTTCATAGAACCAATTGCCTGCTGCATAAGAGGATTATCTAGGTCCAAGGTTTCAGCAGATGACACGGTTTTAATTATTGGTGCAGGACCAGTAGGACTTATCCATCTTCAGTTACTGAATGATATTGGGTCGAGTACATTGATAAGTGACATCAATAAGAAAAGGCTCAATATAGCAAAAATACAAGGGGCAAAAAAAATATATGATATTGCAGATGGAGATATTCCTACAAGAGTTAGAGTAGATACCGATGGCTTAGGTGTAGATGTTGCTTTAATAGCAACTGGAAACCCTAAGGGGATTATTCAAGCGTTGAAATCGGTAAGGAAAGGAGGAACGATTTGTCTCTTTGGAGTTCCAGTTATAGGTTCAATTTTAAATTATGATTTCAGCGATATTTTCAACTCAGAAATATCAATAATATCCAGCTATGGAGCAACAGAAACTGAAACTAAGAAAGCACTGGAACTAATTGAAACACATAAAGTGGATCCAGCATCACTTATTACAGATAGATTTACAATAGACAAGTTTGAAGAAGCAGTTAGCAAAGCTACAAAAGGTGGGGGTATGAAAATAATAATAACTCCGTAGATGTCAATATTTATCAGACCCTGACAGTTATCTTTATAGATAGAGATACATTTTACTTGTGTATCAAAAAAGGTGTATTAATAAAATTGGATTGGGGTCTTAAAAACCGAATTTCGAAAATAATTAAACCTAATACAGGCCATACAGTAATGTTAGCAGTTGATCATGGATATTTTCAAGGTCCAACTACAGGATTAAGAACACCTGGAAAAACAATACAGCCACTTGCTCCATATGCAGATGCACTTATGCTTACTCGAGGAATATTGCGTACATCCATAGACGCTGGAATAGAAACACCAGTGGTTCTTAGAGTTTCAGGAGGAACAAGCATTCTCAAGGAATTGTCTAACGAGGGAATAACCACTTCGATGGAGGAGGCAATTCGTCTTAATGTTTCGGCAGTTGCATTATCAATTTTTGTTGGTGGAGAATATGAGAAACAGACTTTGCTAAGTTTATCAAAACTTGTGGATGAAGGTGAAAGATATGGAATGCCAGTTTTAGCTGTTACTGCTGTTGGAAGAGAAATGGTTAGAGATGCACGTTATCTAGGTTTAGCATGTCGTATTGCTGCAGAATTGGGTGCACATATCGTCAAGACATACTTTTGCGAAGGATTTGAAAAAGTTGTTGAAGGCTGTCCAGTGCCAATTGTAATGGCAGGTGGAAAGAAAATACCTGAAAAAGAGGCATTACAACTAACATTTAATGCTATCAATGCTGGTGCTGTAGGTGTAGATATGGGAAGAAACATCTTTCAATCCGATTCACCTGTATCTATGATTAAAGCTGTCCGATCAATCGTACACGATAATGCAAACGCAAACGAAGCTTTCCAATTATTTAATCAATTAAAAGAAGAAAAGAAGTCTAAGTAAGCTGAATTACATCACATTTACACTGAAAAGATACTCTATTCTAAAGTTTAATTTCCCATTCTTTAATTGTATATTTACGAAATCCAAGAAAATGATATGGATCTGCCTTAGCTAGATCTATTGCCTGATTATGCGATTCAGCGCTAAGAATATAGACACCACCTGAACCATCGGAAAATTTACCTGCCATCTTAAGATTTCCCATATTCTTTAATTTGATGAGATAATTCAAGTGTTCATTTCGATGAGGAGCAGTCTTTTTACGATCAACGACCAAATTTGATATGATAATATATTCAGACATAATTTAAAGAATATGAAAACCCTTAGATTAATATTTATCGCGATAAAAAATACGTTGAAAACTAATGATAAATTAAAATTAAATAATTTACAAGCTCAATTTATCATTAGTTGATAATAGATGTGAAAAATAATATTTTCTTATAAAGATATTTACTTTTTAGTAAGTTCTTCACTTACTTCCCAAAGTTTTTCTCCAACATTTTTGTCATATGATTCAACTGAAGTTCGAACTTCTTTCTTCTTTACGAAATATTTGCCGTTAATATTCGCCACATCTGGTGAAGTTGCAAGATAGATACTTGTCTCTGCACCCTTTTCTGAACTCATTGCAAATAATTGAAGAAAACGCAAAATTAAACGAAAAGCACCACGCATATTGGATCCGAAACTTGAAGCAACAAAGCCGGGGTGCAAAGCATTTGATGTAACTCCAGACCCTTCCAATTTACGCGCCAATTCATATGTGAATAAGATGTTGGCAAGTTTAGACTGTCCATAGGCACGCATTGCACCATATTTCTTCTTCCCTTGTATGTCATCAAAATTTATTTTTGCTCCCTTATGTGCATCTGAAGAGACATTTATGATCCTAGAGGGGACACTTGCTTTAATTGTGTCCAGCAATAAGTCTGTTAGAAGAAAATAGCTTAGATGATTCAGGGCAAAAGTCATTTCTAGCCCATCTGCAGTTTCAAAACGTTTATCAAAAACGGCTCCAGCATTATTCACTAATATATCCAATCGTTTAAATTTACTCTTAAAATCATCAGATAACTTGCGAACTTCTTTCTGGACTGACAAATCAGCCAAAATGTATTCAACATCATGATTCCCGGTCTCCTTTCTTATTTGATCAACTGTAGAGACACTTTTTTCCTTGTTTCGTCCAGCTACAATAACAGTAGCACCTTGTTGAGCTAAAGCTTTAGCAGTCACTATCCCAATACCTGCTGTGGCACCAGTTACCATACAAACCTTGCCTTTCAATACTTTGCTATTTTCCACCATGTTAGTATAATCAATTCTTTATTCTTATTAATTCTTCTAATGAGATAAATAAACCAGTATCTAATCTCAATAAACTAGAAGCTTAATTATTACCGTAAGGTTTAATCATTAAGTAGAATGATAGCTTATCGATGACCTAATCCTAATGGATTGGCCTCATCTATTGGCCGCTGTGGTGTAGCCTGGTTAGCATAAGTGACTGTGGATCTCTAGGTCGTGGGTTCGAGAACCCGTTTATGGGTAGAAATTCCCACCGGCGGCCCCACAATTATACAAAAGGTAATCAAACAATTACAAATATCATGAATTTAATTTATTTCTTCTTTTAACCCAAAAAATGTTCTCTGTTATTTTCTGTATTTATGTTTCAATTTAATCTTGATTCAACTTAAGTATTTACGGTTTTCGTAATTCAAAAATCATATTATTGCCAAGTACGCAATATTTATATTAATACAAAGATTGTAGAATGTAAAAATGACAAATTTCATCCCACTAATCACAGCTATAGTTGCATCAATATTCACTATTCTTCTGATTTGGCAACTCCTTAACCGCAGAAAAATACATCAGGCAATCTGGACAGTCGCAATGGCGTTATTCGCAATAGCAGCTTTGATGGAGTACCTTGCAAACCCAGAAGTGATGGGGCCTAGTGGAACACTCATCAAGATATACTATATTAGCGCAGCGCCTTTAGTTGGTTTGTTAGGTGCAGGTGTACTATATCTTTTAGTTCGTAGAAAGATAGCTCACATATATCTTGGTATTGTCATTATACTGGCATCAGTACTGCTTTTTGGAGGATTAAGCGCTAATCTTAGTGAAGAAGCAATTTCTGAAGCTTTCCAACTAAATCTTCCCAAAGCTTTCAGAGAATCAGTTCGGTTATTCCCATTTGAAACTGCTCGATTACCGTCTATTCTGTTGAATAGTACCGGTGGAATTATTTTGATCGGTGGTGCATTATTCAGCTTCGTAGCTGATAGGCGTAAAACGTACAATATTCCTTTACTACTGGGAGGACTTTTCCCATCTATAGGTGGATTCCTTCTAGGAATAATGGGTAACGCAGATATTTTCTTTGAGTTTGAGCTTGCCGGAACTGTCTTCTTATTCTTAGGTTTCGTTATGAGTATGAGATACCTAGCACAACATAAAAAATATAATAGATTAATTTAACTATCAATATTTATTATCTAAGAATATGCAAATATCTATAGATAGTCTTCAAAAAATTCTCGAAAAGGCAATTCATTCTAGCTATGCTGAAGCAAGGTACCAACACAGAGTCAGAAACGAAATAATAGTTGGTAATGGAGAAGTAGAAGAAGCAAAATCAACTCGAATTGAAGGGTTAGGCTTTAGAGTTTTAGTGGATGGAGCCTGGGGTTTCAGCAGTACAAATACAACCGTCCCTAAAGCAATGATAGATACATTAAACGATGCTGTAAGAATGGCTAAGATATCTGCAACTGCTCAGAAAAACAAATCTAGATTGGTAGAAACAAAATTATCGAATGGTGTTTTCAAACCGCAAATCAATGGTCCACTAGAAGATCATAGTTTGGAGGAAAAAATGTCTCTAGTAACAAAAACTGAGCTGAATAGTAGAGAATATTTTGATACAGTAAAGGCTGCTTCCTGCAGCTACAGAGAAATAATCGACAAAAAAATCATAGTGACTTCTGACGGTGCAGCTGTTGAAATATTTAATTCAAAACCTGAATTTAGAATAACTGCCATTGCAGCAAGAAATGGAGATAGAGTTAGTGCAACAGAAACAGCAGGTGTAACCGGTGGATGGGAGGATTTATTTGAAAAACGAAGTGTAGAAGAAATGTCTCGGAAGGCAGCAGAAACTGCTAAGAAGATTCTTGATGCAAGACACCCAAAAGGGGAACGTTCAAGAGTTATACTAGATTCTGGAATGGTTGGATTAATTGCACATGAAGCAGTAGGCCACACTGTTGAAGCAGACTTCGTTCTTTCAGGATCTATTATGAAAGATAAAATTGGTGAAAAGGTTGCAAGTAATCTAGTAACACTTGTTGACAGTGGACACTCAGATATTGTAAGAGGGGCAGCTGGAACAATACTTGTGGATGATGAAGGAGTACCTGCTGGCAAAACAGTGGTAATTAATAAGGGCATTTTAGAATCTTACCTCCACAATAGAGAAACCGCTGCAGAGTTTGATGTTGAACCTACTGGCAATGCAAGGGCTTTTGAATATTCAGATGAGCCATTAATCCGAATGCGAAACACGTACATCGAACCAGGGGACTATGAATTAGATGAGATGATTCATGAAACAAACCATGGATATCTCCTAAAAGGACCCAGAAGTGGCCAAGCGGATGCTAATGGCGAATTCATGTTTGGAGCCCAAGAAGCATATCTTATTGAAAAGGGAGAAGTGAGTGAACTTTTGAAGGGAGTTACTGTTAGTGGTAGAGCACTTGATGTACTACAAACTGTAGATGCACTTGGAAAAGAATTCTCATACGATATTGGTGCAGGTTATTGTGGGAAAAAACAACTTGCAAAGGTCGATGGTGGAGGACCATACCTAAGATGTGAATCATTGATAGGGGGAATGCAATAATTGAAGATATCAGAAAATGAACTTATTGAATCATGTAGATTAGCAGTTATTACCGCCATCAAAAAAGGAGTGGATAGTGCTGAAGTGTATAGTGTTTCATCAGTTGAGAGTGAGGTGTCAATTGAGAGAAATGATGTAAAGCTTGGCAAGTTTCACCAAGGATCAGGGATAGGGATTAGGGTCATAAAAAATGGAGCTCTTGGTTTTTCATCAGTGAATATGTTATGTCGAGAAGAAATTAATGAAGCTGTAGATGCATCCATCAAGATCGCTTCCAAAGGTTCATATGATCAATATAATATTCTTCCAAAAATGACAGTTCCACAGAAATTATCAGGTATTTATGATCGAGAGGCACAATACTTCAAATCAGAAGATTCAGTTAAGAATGCTGTTGAGATGCTGAAAACTGCAAAAAGATATGATAAACGGGTAACTGTTGACAGTGGTGCATTCAATAACTCACTTAACTCAATTGCAGTAGTCAACTCTAATGGTGTTGAATGTGTAGAGATGATCAGTAGCTTCACTTGGTATATTATGGGAATGGCGGTAGATGGAGAAGAGGTTTCCAGTTTTGATTTTCAATTTGGTGGAAGTCATCATTTGAAAGATATTGAAGTAGAGAGTACGGCAAGAAATTTTGCTGAAAATGTAGTAAATTCTCTTGGCTCAAAGAAATGCCAGCCTTTCAAAGGAACACTCATCTTGAGTCCACATGCAGTTGCTGAACTCATTCTACCAACACTAGTTAATTCTGTTAATTCGAATAATGTTCAGAAAGGACGATCCAGTCTTGTTGGGAAAATGGAAAAAGAAATTGCATGTAAGGAACTGACAATAACTGATGATGCAACTTGGTCTGATGGATTGTCAGCTTCCAGTTTTGATCGTGAAGGGGTTCCACATAAGAAATTAGACATTATCAATAAGGGAATTCTCAAATCATATCTATACAACACATACACTGCTTGCCGTGATAAGGTAAACAGCACAGGTCATGCATCTGGAGATGAAGAGTCTTCCCCCGGTGTTGGAGCAACGAACCTTATTTTCAAAGAAGGAAATTCGAATTTTGATGATATCCTAAGTGAAGTTAAGAAAGGAATTCTTGTTACGAGATTTTCCGGAAATGTTAATCCTGTTAGTGGTGATTTTTCAGGAGTAGTAAAAGGT
>CEPS01052977.1_pt1 | contig 13015 bp, 13 predicted proteins | sample 530401 | NCBI WGS metagenome assembly CEPS01 (sample SAMEA2620035, study PRJEB7988) | marine metagenome | biome: marine biome (ENVO:00000447); feature: mesopelagic zone (ENVO:00000213) & marine oxygen minimum zone (ENVO:01000065); material: "saline water (ENVO:00002010), including plankton... | reverse complement strand
ATGGGCCATTCAATACCGATATCCGGATCGTTCCACAGTACGCTGGCATCATCGGCTGGCACGTAGAGTGAAGTGCATTTATAGGCCATCTCACAGACATCGCTCAGCACACAAAATCCGTGCGCAAAGCCTGGCGGAACGTACAGCTGTTTCCGGTTTCTGGCCGAGAGTGTCAGCCCGAACCACTCGCCGAAGTGGGGTGAGCCCCGGCGGATATCAACTGCGACATCAAAGAGTTCACCGACCAGTGCCCGGACCAGTTTGCCCTGCCAGGCCGGATACTGGTAATGCAGCCCGCGGAGCACGCCCCGGGTCGATCGGGAGTGATTGTCCTGGACAAAACGGGTAGGCAGCCCCGCCTCGGCAAAGTCCTGGGCATTGAAGCTTTCCATGAAAAAGCCCCGCTCATCGTCAAACACCCGGGGCGCTACGATGACAACACCCGGCAAAGGGGTCTGGGTAACGGTAATCAAGCGGTTGTCCTGAAAGGCGCCAAGAAGTGAAACCGCAAGGATAACTGAATTGCATCCCGACCGGACAGAGAGCCGGTCATCAGGGACCATGCAGTCCCGCCCGGTTCAGATGAGCGGATCAGGATGTGGTGAAAAAACTCTTAAGGCGGTCGGACCAGGAACTTTCCCGGGGCGAGTGGCGCTCTCCGCCGGCTTTCAGCATGCCATCAAACTCGCGCAGGAGCTCCTTCTGTTTTCGATTGAGATTAACCGGCGTCTCAATTTTGATCTTGCAGAAAAGATCGCCGACCGCGCCCGATCGCACATTACGCACGCCCTTGCTCTTCAGCCGAAAGACCCGCTCGGATTGACTCTCCGGGGGAACTTTAAGCTGGGCACGCCCGCTCAAGGTCGGAATCTCGATCTCGCCGCCGAGGGTCGCCATCGCAATACTGACCGGCATTTCACAATACAGGTTGTCGCCATCACGCGAGAAGATCGGGTGCCGGCGGATCCGGATCTGCACATAGAGGTCGCCACTGCCGCCGGTCGCACTTCCCTGTCCTTCGCCGGCGAGTCGGACCTGGTCCCCATCATCGACACCGGCAGGCACTTTGACCTGAAGCGTCTTGGTTTTCTGGACGGTCCCACTCCCGCTGCAGTCACTGCAGGGTGACTGGATCACCGTACCGCGGCCACGGCAATCCGGGCAGGCCTGCTGAATAGAGAAAAACCCCTGCTGCATGCGCACCTGCCCTTGTCCGTTGCAGGTGGCACATGCGGTCGGTGAAGTCCCCGGGCGGGCGCCCGAGCCGCTGCAGGTATCGCAGCGGACCTGCGAGGGAATGCGGATCCGCGACTCCGAGCCGTGTACGGCCTCTTCCAGAGAGAGTTCCAGCGTGTACTGCAGGTCAGCACCCCGGCCACCGCTGCTGCGACGGGAACCCCCACCGAAAATATCGCCGAAAATATCGCCGAAAATATCGCCAAAGCCGGCAGCGCCCGGGCCTGTGCCCCCCATGCCGGCAGAGGGGTCCACGCCAGCATGGCCAAACTGATCGTAGGCCGATCGTTTCTGCGGATCAGCCAGGACTTCGTAGGCTTCCTTGGCCTCCTTGAAGGCCTTCTCTGCCGCTTCGTCATCCGGGTTGCGGTCCGGGTGATATTTCATGGCGAGCCGGCGGTAGGCCTTTTTGAGATCGGCCTCGGATGCCGAGCGGTCGATGCCCAGCACCTCGTAATAGTCCCGTTTCGCCATGATCCTACCTGATATTCCCTTTACTTAAATCACCTGATCAACAGCAAAAACCGGCACCTTGAAGTGCCGGCCCTGCAGCAGCGTCCCAAACGGGTAATCGGCTGAGATACCCGCAGTACAAGGGCTTAGTCGTCTTTTTTGTCCTTAACCTCTTCGAATTCGGCATCCACTACATCGTCACCAGCGGGTGCATCACCGCCGGCAGCCGAATCCGAAGTACCCGCTGCGGCGTCGTCCTGCGCCTGATACATCTGCTCTGCCATTTTGTGGCTCGACTCCATCAGGGCGTTGGTCTTGGTCTGGATGTCGGCAACATCCTCGGTCTTCAGAGCTGCCTCCAGATCCGAGATGGCGCTTTCGATGCTTTCTTTCTCAGCTGCCTCGACCTTATCGCCGGCTTCGGAAAGCGTCTTTCTGACCGTGTGGATCATGGCCTCACCCTGGTTACGGGCGTCGACCAGTTCACGTGCTTTGCGATCCTCTTCGGCGTGCGTTTCCGCATCCTGGACCATGCGCTCGATCTCTTCATCAGACAGACCTGAACCGGCCGTGATCTTGATCTTGTTCTCCTTGCCGGTCGCCTTGTCTTGGGCCGACACATGCAAAATACCGTTGGAATCGATATCAAAGGTGACCTCGATCTGAGGCATCCCACGGGGTGCCGAGGGGATATCTGTCAGGTCAAAGCGGCCCAGGGACTTGTTGTGCTGGGCCATCTCACGCTCGCCCTGCAGCACATGGACCGTCACCGCCGTCTGGTTGTCATCCGCCGTGGAAAACACCTGGTTGGCCTTGGTCGGAATGGTCGTGTTTTTCTCGATCAGTTTGGTCATCACCCCGCCGAGGGTTTCAATCCCCAGCGACAGCGGTGTGACATCGAGCAGCAGCACATCTTTGACATCCCCTCCGAGCACGCCGCCCTGGATGGCAGCACCTACGGCCACCGCCTCATCGGGATTGATGTCCCGCCGGGGCTCCTTGCCGAAGAAATCTTTTACGGCATCCTGCACCTTGGGCATCCGGGTCTGGCCCCCAACCAGAAGCACATCATTGATGTCAGAAGCCGAGAGTCCTGCATCCTTGAGTGCGGTCTTGCAGGGGTCGATAGTGCGGCTGACCAGGTCATCCACCAGCGACTCAAACTTGGCCCGGGACAGTTTCAGGTTGAGGTGCTTGGGGCCACTCTGGTCTGCCGTGATGTAGGGCAGATTGATTTCGGTCTGCGAACTCGATGAAAGCTCGATCTTGGCCTTTTCAGCGCCCTCTTTCAGCCGCTGCATGGCCAGCGCATCACCGCGCAGATCCATTCCCTGATCTTTCTTGAACTCGTCCGCCAGGTAATCGATCAGCCGGCGGTCGAAATCTTCGCCGCCGAGGAAGGTATCGCCGTTGGTCGAGAGCACTTCAAACTGGTGCTCACCGTCGACGTCGGCGATTTCGATGATCGAGATGTCGAAAGTACCCCCGCCGAGGTCGTAGACCGCGATCTTCCGGTCGCCCTGCTGTTTTTCAAGGCCGTAAGCCAGCGCCGCTGCGGTAGGCTCATTGATGATGCGTTTGACGTCAAGGCCTGCAATCCGGCCGGCATCCTTGGTGGCCTGGCGCTGTGAATCGTTGAAGTATGCGGGTACCGTGATCACCGCCTCGGTGATATCGGTGCCGAGATAACTTTCGGCCGTCTGCTTCATCTTCTGGAGCACACGCGCAGCCACTTCGGGCGGGGCCATCTGCTTGCCCTTGGCCTCGAGCCAGGCGTCGCCATTTTTGGCTTTGACGATTTTGTACGGCATCAGGTCCAGATCGCGCTGCACCACTTCCTCGTCGAACTTGCGCCCGATCAGCCGTTTGGAAGCAAAAATGGTATTGTGCGGATTGGTGACCGCCTGACGCTTGGCAGACTGGCCGACCAGCACCTCGTCGTCGTCGCTGAAGGCCACTACCGACGGCGTGGTCCGGTCACCTTCGCTGTTCTCCAGAACCTTGGGCTTGCCGCCATCCATAACGGCCACACAAGAGTTGGTGGTGCCAAGGTCAATTCCAATAATGCTCGCCATATTTTTGTCCTCAGAAACGGTATTGGGGAATACCGTAGAAATCCATAACTGCTAATAAAGTGGGGCTAAAAACGGTGTTTTCAAGCGCCTGGCGCGGATTTTTCATCTCCGTCATCGCCGTCCGGCGCCTTCGCCACGATCACTCTCGCCGGACGCAGCAGGCGGTCGTGGAGTCGATACCCCTTCTGGATCACCTGACAGATGTGGTTTGGCTTGACCTCGGTCGATGGGGCAAGCGTGATTGCCTGGTGCGACTCAGGATCGAGCCTGTCGCCAACCTCGGGGCTGATTTCAAACACGGAAAACCGGTCAAAAGCGGAATCCAGCTGTTTCAGCGTCAACTCCAGACCCTCGACCACGCGCTCCACCACGCCTTCGGTATCCTCAAGATCAACCGAGCGTGCAAGATCCAGACTGTCTCGCACATTCAAAAGTTCGCTGGCAAAACCCTCCAGGGCGAAGCGCCGGGTATTGGCAATCTCGGTCTGGGCGCGCTTTCGGGCGTTCTCGGTATCCGCGCGAGCGCGGAGGAATTCGTCGCGTAACTGCGCGTTCTCGGCCCGCAATGCCTCGAGATCATCGGCTGTGTCCCGCGGCTCGGCGCTTTCCCCTGCTTCAGCGTCCTCGGAGGGCGCTCCGCCGGCTTCCCCATCGGGCGTCTCGCCTGCAGCGGGGGCTGCTTTGGCAGTATCGACGGTGGGATCAAGAGGCTCGCTGGCGCTCTCCTCCTGCACTTCGTCGGTAGGGTTATCTTGTTTGCCGGCTGTCATAAACGGAAGTACTCTCTTCAGGAATGAGACCGAAGCGGCGGTCTGCTCTTATCTGGGGGATAAAGGCGGGTTTTTCAAGCCCGCCGGATAAAGCCGGGCAAATCCGGCTCAGTGCAGTCCGCGTAGCGCGCTGCCGAGAACCCGGGCGGTGATATCGACCACCGGAATCACCTCTTCATAGGCCATCCGGGTCGGCCCGATCACACCAATGACGCCGATACAGCGGCCTTCGGACTCATACGGCGCGGTGACGACACTGCAGTCGGTCAGGGCGCTGTACCCGGACTCCTCGCCGATAAAGATACTGATGCCGCTGGCACGCATGCTCTTGTCCAGCAGGCTCAGCAGATCCTGCTTGGTCTTGAAGGTATCGAAAATCTCGCGAAGTTTTCCCAACTGATCAAAGTCAGGAATGCCGAGCAGTTTCGTCTCTCCGCTCACCACAACGCCCTCTTCAGCCGGTTCGTCATCCAGCAGCTGGCTTGCCATTTCAACAGCGGTGCGCATCATGCGGTTCATTTCATCGCTGTCCCGATGCATATCCAGCAACAGCCGGTGGCGAACTTCCTGCAGCGTGCGTCCCGCGTGGCGCGAGTTGAAAAAGTTGGCAGCCTCGACCAGTTCAGCAGCAGACAGTGTCTTGTCCAGAAAGATCACCCGGTTCTGCACCCGCCCGTCGTCAGTTACCAGGATTGCCAGCACCCGGTCCTCCGAAAGCTCAAGAAATTCGACCTGGCGGAGCTTGGCCTTATCAGAGCCCGGCAGCATGATGACACCGGCATACTGCGTGATATCTGACAGCAGTTCCGAAGCAGATTCCAGCAACTCGTCGGCGTCCTTGGCGCCAGCCAGCGCATCAACGATTTCCCTGGAGTTGGAACGCCCGGGTGTCTGCACCTGTAACAGGCTGTTGACAAAGACGCGGTAGCCCAGTTGGGTTGGCACACGCCCTGCTGAGGTATGCGGCGCCCGGATCAGCCCCAGGTCCTCAAGATCAGCCATGACATTGCGGACAGTCGCCGCGCTGAGATCAAGGCCCGGCTCCCGCGACAGGGTCCGCGAACCGACAGGCTCTCCGTCGCTGACGTAACGGCGTATCAGCAACTTCAGCAGGAGGTGGGCCCGGTCATTGAGTTCCAGATGCTGCAGATTTTCTACGGATTCTGTCACGCTCTTGCCGTCGGGAAATGATTGTAAAATGATAGGCGACTCAACTTTGTCTTTGCAGGGCAATCATACCACCGGAGTTTCCCTGCGCAATCAACACGACCGGATAGCCCGCTGGGGCGGGCGCAGCCGCTGGGCGCTGGAAAACACATGATTTTCAGATCAATAGGCTTGTTTGGGCGGTATCAGGATGCAGCGGTCAAGGCGACGCTGAGCGAGGTCCGTAGCCACCTCGAGCAGCGCGGCCGATCCGTTTTTCTCGGAGATACCACGCACCAGGAGATCAAAGGTCTGCGCATCGGGGATACCGGCAAGGCCCTTGCCGAAACGGTGGACCTGGGCATCGTGGTGGGGGGCGACGGCACCATGCTCCATGTGGCGAACGCATTGGCGCGGGTCGGCCTGCCGGTTATCGGGATCAACATGGGCCGGCTGGGCTTTTTAACCGATATTCCCGCCGATACCTTCCGGGAAGATCTTGATGCAATGCTGGACGGTCAATACGAGATCGAAGAGCGCATGATGCTCAAGGCCGGCCTAGTCCGGGCGGGAGAGGTTCACGACGAGCGTCTTGCCCTTAACGATGTTGTCCTTTCCAAGGGAGCGACAGGCAAGATGATCGAGTTTGATACCCGGGTCAACGGCGAAGCCATCGGCCGCGTGCGCGGCGACGGCGTGATTGTTGCCACACCCACGGGGTCGACCGCCTACGCACTGTCCGCCGGGGGGCCGATCCTGCACCCCCTCCTGCCGGCGATCGTGCTGACCCCGATCTGTCCTCACACCCTGGGACAGCGGCCGATCGTGCTGGACGGGCATTCCGCGGTCGAGATTGAATTCGTCGGGTCCGATAACGAACAGGGCCATACCTTTGTCGACGGTCTGGATTTTGCAGTTGCCGACCCCGGGGATACACTCAGGATCACCCGGGCTGAACTGTCGGCACGACTGGTAAGGATAAAGGGCCACAGCCATTACGAAGCATTGCATTCCAAACTGGGCTGGGGTTGATCTGGCAGGCCGCTATGATCAACTGGATCGATGTCCGTGATTTCGTTGTCATCAAACATGTGCAGATCAGCTTCGAGCCGGGTTTTACTGTAATCACCGGGGAAACCGGCGCTGGCAAATCCGTTCTGGTCGATGCGCTGGCGATTCTGCTGGGGGGACGGGCATCAGCCGACCTGGTTCGCAGCGGGGCCGAACACACCGAAGTCCAGGCCGATTTCGATATCAGCAATCTTGCCGCAGCAAAACAGTGGCTTGCTCACATGGAACTCGACGGTGAGGCTGATGAATGCACACTCCGAAGAACGGTCTATCCTGAAAAAGCCTCACGCGGATTCATCAACGGCCGGCCGGTACCGATACAGTCGCTGCGCGAACTGGGTGCGCTGCTCACGGACATTCATGGCCAGCACGAGCATCATCTGCTGCTGCGGCGCGATGTGCAGCGGATGGTGCTGGACAGCAGCGCCGGGATTGCCGAAGACGTCCAGGTGCTGGCAGGTGCTGCTGCCGAGGTAGTGCAGCTTGCGGCCGAGTTGTCCCAGGCGCAGTCCGGGATGGACGCACGTCGCGAGCACCAAGCGCTGCTCCGTCACCAGGTTGAGGAACTGACCGCCCTGGCGCCCGACCCGGACGAGTTCCAGCAGATCGGCGAAAAGCATGCGCGCCTTTCGCACACCCGCGAACTCGCACAAGGCGCCTGGCAACTGCTGCAGGTGCTCGATCAGGCCGAAGATGTCTCAGCATCGGTTGTACTGACCCGCGCGGCCAGCCGGCTGGGCGAGCTCGCATCCTACGATACGCGCCTTGGCGCACTGGCAGACCAGGTCCAGAGTATCAGCACCCAGCTGGCCGATACGGTCGCGGAACTCCAGCGGTTCTGCGACGACTATGCGCTGGACCCCGATGAACTCGAGAGAATCGATCAGCGCCTGCGCGCGCTGCACGATGCGGGCCGTAAATACCGGATCACACCGGACGCGCTGAAGCCGCTGCTGGAAGATCTGGAGCATGATCTTGCCCGACTCGATGCCACAGCACACGAGCCGAAAGTGCTGGAGCAGCGGCTGCAGGAAGCACGGCAAGACTACGACCGGCGGGCGGGCGCTATTTCCGAGGCACGGAGCACCGCGGCCGAAACGCTGGCCGAGGCGGTCAATGCCCAACTGCCGTCCCTTGGATTGGAGACTGCTGTGTTCCGGGTGACACTGCGCCAGGAGAGTGCCGGCCTACGCAGCCCCCACGGCCTTGAGAATGTGTATTTCGAACTTCAATCGGCGCCCGACCTTGCTTTCGCACCGCTTGAGCGTGCCGCATCCGGGGGTGAGCTGTCGCGGGTCAGTCTTGCCGTGCAACTCACCGCGACCGCTGAGGGGCGAACGCCCTCGTGCATCTACGATGAAGTGGATGTCGGCATTGGCGGCAAAGTCGCCGAGATCGTCGGGCAGAAACTCAAATCACTCGCGCAGGCCCGCCAGGTGCTGTGCATCACCCACCTGCCCCAGGTGGCCGCGCAGGGTCATCATCATCTTCGAGTGACCCGCTTATCCGGAGATGAGACGCAGGTAGAATTGGAGGCTCTGGATGCGGCCGGCCGCTCCGAAGAACTGGCACGAATGCTGGGCGGCGTGGAGATTACCGCCAAGACCCGGGCGCATGCCGAGGAACTGCTCTCCCGGGCCCTGATATGACAGCGCTGATCCGTCCTGCCACCATGGCCGATGTACCGGCTATCTACCAACTGCTTTGCGACTACGCCGACGACGGACGCCTGCTGGCACGCTCCGTTGACGAAATCAGCGAGCGCCTGCGCGGATTCGTGGTTGCAGAAGACCACGGCGGGGTCCGCGGCTGCGGATCCCTTGAAATCTTTTCCCAGGAACTGGGCGAGGTCCGCAGTCTGGCCGTACATCCGGCCGATCATGGCCACGGCCTCGGCCAGCGGATGGTTGATGAGATCGAACAGATGGCGCAGCAGCTTGGGCTCATCCGCATCATTGCGCTCACCTATGTGCCAGGCTTCTTTCGGAAACTGGGCTACCATATTATCCCCATGGAAAGTCTCCCGGAGAAGGTGTTCGGCGTGTGTGTCACCTGCCCGAAGTTCGACCATTGCGATGAAATTGCGATGCAAAAAGCATTGCAGGCTACCTAGCTGCACCGCAGGCCCTTTTCATCCGTTATGATTCTACCGATGAAAGTCTCAGGTTTTTCTTTATCGAAAGCCGCGCTCGGTCTGCTCATTGGCGCGTCGCTGCTGGCCTCGGGCGGCTGTTTCCGTACCTACCGGGTGGAGATCCAGCAGGGCAACGTCATCAGCGCGGAGCAGATCGAGAAGATCACCCCCGGCATGCCGCGGAATGAAGTCCGGTTTATTCTGGGTACCCCACTCATTGAAGACCCGTTTCACGCTGCGCGCTGGGATTACTACTACAGCCTTGATCCATCCAAAGGAGAACCTGTCACCAAATACCGCCTGAGCGTGTGGTTCGAAAACGATCAGGTGGTGCGCAAGGTGGTTGAGGGTGCCGGACTGCCTGGCGCCATTGAGCCGGATCTTGAGGAAGACAGCCCCGGCTTCTTCTCGCGGCTGTGGGACAAGGTCACGCCTTCAGACGATTGACCTTTTTTCTCCTTGCGCGCAGCCGGCGCGCCTCTGTCGGACTCAACTGCAGCGGCCGGTAAATCTCAACCCGGTCCCCGTCCGTGACCTCGGCATCCAGTTCGACCCGGCGGGAGAATATTCCGACCGGTGCGGTTTCAAGATCGATCTCTGAAAACGCCTGCAGCACACCTGAGGCAAGCAATGCGTCGCGCACAGTTGACCCGCGGGCGATGGTCACGGCCTGGCAGAACTGACGCTGCGGCAATGCGTAGACGACTGTGATCTCAAGCAAAGGCGCGCTCTCCATAAAGCTCCTTTGCCCGTGCGACAAACGCATCGACCAGCTCCGTACAGATTCGGCTGAACACCGGGCCTAACACGCGGTCACCCAATTTCCCCGCAAGGGAAAAACGAACCTGCAGTTCCACCTCGCAAGCTGCCTCATCAAGCGGTCGAAATCGCCAGTCTCCTTCAAGGGAGTGAAATGCCCGCCCCGCGAGCAGCCGCATCTCGATGGACCGGCCTGCGACCATACGGTTCCGGGTGGTAAATGAGGTCTGCCACCCGTGGTAGGCAATCCCCACGCGCGCCATGGCCTCGTCAGCACAACGTTCGAGTACCTCCGATTCGCTACACCACGGAAGAAACCGGCAGTAACTGTCGACATCGTCGGCCACCGCGTACATTTCTGAAGCGCTGTAGGGAACAATGATGGAGCGGGTGACGTCGGGCAAAAGCGTGCTTATCGGGACGCAGGCGGTTGCATTATAGGTGCCCCGGCCAAGGGGCCGCCGGCAGCGTCGATTTGCCGCTTGCATTTGATATAAAGATATGTTTATATCTTGATATGGAAATCCAAAGGCTACCGGATCTCGTTGAGCTGCTGCGGGCGCTGGCCGAGCCAACCCGACTGCGGATCGTCGAGATTCTGAAAGTCGGCGAACTGACAGTCACCGAACTCTGTCAGGTCCTCGCCATGAGCCAGCCCCGGATCAGCCGGCATCTTCGTATTCTGGCGGAGGCGGGACTCCTGACCCGCCATGTCGAAGGCAGCTGGGTTTTCTACCGCCACGCCACGGGTGGACGTGAACGTGCCTTTATCGAATCTGTTCTTGCCCTTTATCCGGATAATGACCTGCAGCGGGCGCGCGACCGGCAGAATTTCCGGCGGCTTCAGCAGCAAAGCGTCAGAAAAGCACGGAGTTACTTCCGCCGCGTGGCACGCTCGTGGGATTCGATTCAGCGGCTTTACGTGCCCGAAGAAGAGGTCGAGCAGGCGATCCGCCAGGCGCTTGGAGAACAGCAGGGATATCGACTGGTTGATATGGGTACCGGTACCGGCAGAATTCTCGAACTGCTGGCCGAAAATGCCGTCGAAGGCATCGGCGTTGATCAGAGCGCCGAGATGCTCGCAATCGCACGCGGCAAACTTCTGCAGCATCAATTTGGTCATTGCCGGCTGTTGAAACAGGACCTCACCGAAACCACACTACCGGATAAGTATGCGGATGTCGTAACCCTGCATCATGTCATGCATTATCTCGATGACCCGGGTGCCGCTATTGCAGAAGGTTCTCGTCTGCTGGCGCCCGGGGGCTTGCTGCTGATTGTCGACTTTGCGCCCCATGCAATTGAGGACCTTCGCCTCAAGCACTCACATCGAAGACTGGGCTATGAAGACAGTGAGGTGCAACGCTGGTGCACGCTTTCCGGCCTGACAAAATTCAGCGCTCAGCACCTGGTGTTGAATACCACTGAAAATGCGAGCACGTTAACGGCGGTTCTGTGGCGTGCGTACAAGAGCGGCCTCAAACGCTCCCGCCAGGAGGCTGCATGAGTACCCGGACCGATATCAGTCAGTCGCTGTCACAGGGAGCCAGCGAAACCGCCGAGCGCCTTGCCCGCAGGCCGAAACCGAAGGCGCTTCTCCTTCGCGATACGCCGCGGGTCTCGTTTGAACTTTTTCCCCCATCCACCCCGGAAGGCCAGACCGGTTTTTTCGATACCGCGGACCAGCTTGACGTTCTCGGAGGCACTTTCATGTCGGTCACCTACGGCGCAAGTGGAACCTCCCAAGCGAGGACCTTAAACGCTTTGCAGACGTTGACCTCGCGCTGCACCACCCCGATGGCCGGTCATCTTACGTGCGTCGGTGCAGCAAAAGAAGCGGTCATGGCAGTCGTTGAAGCCTACAGCACAGCCGGGGTCGGCCAGGTGATTGCGCTGCGCGGGGATCCTCCCCGGGGGCGCAGCACCTTTCAGCCTCACCCCAGGGGGTTTTCATCGGCTTCCGAACTCGTCAGCGCGATCAGCCACAGGGGCGGTTTCGATATCGGGGTGGCAGCCTACCCCGAAGTACACCCCGAGGCGCATTCGGGCAAAGACGATCTCGATAACCTGAAGCGCAAGATTGATGCCGGTGCCCGCTATGCCATTACCCAGTTTTTCTTTGAGGCGGATACCTTCCTTCGATTTCGTGATCGGGCAGTTGCGGCGGGGATACATGCCCCCATCATTCCGGGCATCCTCCCGGTGGTAAACCTCAAGCGCACCATCACCATGGCAAGAACCTGCGGCACCCATGTGCCGGCCTGGGTGGCATCACTGTTTGACGGGCTGGATGAAGCCCCGCGGGTCCGGACGCTGGTATCTGCCACGATCGCCGCGGAACTCTGCACCCGGCTGCGGGATCAGGGCGTAGATCGATTTCACTTCTACACCCTGAACCGGTCAGAACTCGCGTGGGCGGTCTGCCGTATGCTGGGACTGCGCGCGGTTGAGCGAGCCCAGCCTTGCCGTTCTGCCGCCGCATCCCACGCCTAGCCCCGCCAGGATCCCCGACTCCGCTATAGTTCAGGTATTGATCGGTATCGCGGCTCGAGACGTCCATGGCAAAACGTGCTCCCAAGACCGATGCCAGCATCGCCCGCAACAAAAAGGCGTGGCATGACTATTTCATCGAGGAAGAATTCGAGGCCGGTCTGGCGCTTGAGGGGTGGGAAGTCAAGAGCCTGCGGGAGGGTCGCGCACAGCTCAAGGAAAGTTACGTGATCATCCGTGCAGGTGAACTATTTCTTTTTGGCGCACATTTCTCGCCGCTGCCAGCCGCATCAAGTCACATCTCGCCCGACCCGACCCGCAGCCGTAAACTCCTCCTGCATACCAACGAGATCAGCAAACTCATTGGCGCCGTGGAGCGAAAGGGCTACACGCTGGTCCCGCTGTCACTCTACTGGAAGAAGGGCCGGGCCAAACTCAGGATTGCACTCGCCAAGGGAAAGAAACAGCACGACAAACGGGCGAGTATCCGCCAACGCGAGTGGGATCGCGATCAGCACCGCCTGATGAAGCTGAACCGCTGATCAGGATCTCTTTATCTGACTGATTTTCCGGGGAAAGTGTGCCCCGGTTACGATATAATTGGCGGTCGGCATTTGTGAATGAAGAAACAGGGGGCGACCTGGTTTCGACGTGGATTACAAAGCCATCGGAGCATGTCGAGGTGCAGATCTCCTCGTAAATCCAACTGCAAACTATTAGTTGCCAACGACGACAACTACGCCCTGGCGGCTTAAGCCCTGCCAGTCTCTCCCCCGGCTCGCCCATGGGCTGGGATAAGAGGGATCAAATCACATGGGCTCGCGTGATGGGGTGCCCGTGACCCGCCACGCCAAACTTAAGCGGGCTCGCCGGCCGTGACC
>CEPS01023638.1_pt1 | contig 13092 bp, 12 predicted proteins | sample 530401 | NCBI WGS metagenome assembly CEPS01 (sample SAMEA2620035, study PRJEB7988) | marine metagenome | biome: marine biome (ENVO:00000447); feature: mesopelagic zone (ENVO:00000213) & marine oxygen minimum zone (ENVO:01000065); material: "saline water (ENVO:00002010), including plankton... | reverse complement strand
ACGCGCCGACATGGAATCGCCCCAGTCGTTCCAAATGTTGATCGGTGCCCCGATGGCCCGGTTGCCGACGGTCATCACGATCGGTAAACCCATGCCCGAAGCGTTATAAACCGCCTCCATCATGAACAGCATTCCCTGACTGGAAGTTGCCGTGTAGCTGCGCGCACCGGCGGCCGACGAACCGATACAGGCGCTGAGCGCGCCGAACTCGGACTCTACCAGCATAAACTGACAATTCTCGATCCCGCCCGCCTTCACCATGGCGCCCAGGTCCTCAACGATGTGGGTCTGGGGCGTGATGGGGTAGGCGGAGATCACTTCCGGCCGACAGAGCGCGATCGCCTCGGCGACCGCGTGAGAGCCTTCGACTTGTTTCAGCATGACAAGATTCTCCCTTTTCCATTCAATCCGTGACCGCAGCGTCGTATGCCGCTTGGGCCGCGGCGATGTTCATCTCACCCACCTTGCCGGGAAATTTCCGCTCGATGGCTTTGAACACGGAATCGATCCGGACGACATCGCTCATGGCGGTAAACGCCCCCAGAAGGACCGTGTTGGGTGTCGGACGCTTCAGATGGTGCATTGCCAGTTCCGTCGCGGGCACCGCAGCGACGTGGCCGGCGGGGAGTTTTTCAACCGCCTCGGCAACACCGAGTTCCTCCATGCTTTTCGTGGTGTTGACGAGCAGGTATCCATCTTCCCGAAGACCGGCGAATATGTCGATGGCGGAGAACAAGGTGGGGTCTTGGACGATCAATAAATTCGGCTCCAGTACCGGCTCGCGCAATTCGATCTCCTTGTCGTCGATTCGAACGTAGGCGACGACCGGCGCCCCCATGCGTTCGGAGCCGAAACTCGGCACCGCCTGGGAGTGCTTGCCCTCCTCGAAAGCGGCGACCGACAGCATCTCTGCCGCCGAAACCACGCCTTGGCCGCCACGGCCATGAATGCGTACCTGAAACATCTCAGTGGTCCCCCTCTTTCAATCGAATCATTTCGCTGCGGGATGGTCGATTTTTTCGCTCATACACTCCGTCAATACGTAGCCGCATGATCATGCCTCCACGATCCTGATCTCCGGCATGTCGCCCTTCCCGCGAGGATCACTTGCAAGTTCCTCCTCGCAGAATCGGACCAGACGCTCATGGATCTGATCGCGGAGTCTCGGGACTCCTTCGCGGCGCAAAGACTCCGTGCTCCCAACGCCCCCGTGCAGGAACTGATCGATCACGTGCCTCGCATGACGGCTTAAGGGCTCCAGAACATGCAGCAAAACGATCTTTACCCCTTGCGCCCGCGCCAAGCTTGCGACGTAGCGCAGCACTGTCGGCCCTTGGAGGCCGAGATCGGTGGGATAAAGAATGGTGTTGATCTCCAGTAACATGCTTCATGCCTCCTTCAGGTGCCTCACTCGTCGAGTTCGCGTTCAGAGAGCGGCACCCTAGGCTCGCTGCATCGGTCAAGCAGATAGACGATCGATCGGTAGTACCGTCCACTGTGATACGAGAGGCCGATCTCGCAGGTGCGGCTGGTCGAGTAGCCGGCCACGCAATCGTCGCTCAGGGATGGCCGCAAATTGCGAACGGCGCTCTCGTTGAGCTCCGGCACGGTGAAGCCCTTGTCGCCGGCCCAGCCGCAGCACGGAACGTCATCGGGTACGATAAACCGGGCTGCGCACGTTTCGGCGATGCTTTGCAGCTTGTCTACCAGCCCCATCTTGCGTGTGCTGCACGTCGGATGAAGCGCCACGACGTCGGGTAGTTTCCGGAACGCAAGTCGCTCCAACAGGAAATCATGGACGAACTCGGTGATATCGAGGAGCCGGAGGTTCGCCTCGAGGTTCTGCTTCATGCGGTACGCGCAAGGACTGGTATCGAACACAATGGGGTCCTGCCCGTTACGGCTGGCTTCCCGCAAGGCCTGTTCGGTCATGCGCAGTTTGGCATCGGCCTGGGAGAAAGCACCTTTGCTCTCAAACGGCATTCCGCAGCAAAGCCGATCACAATCGTTTGGATAGACCACAGCGTAACCCGCCTTGCGCAACAGTCCTTCAAACTTGAGCGGTAAGGGCTCGTGCTCAGGGTCGCCCCTGGCCGGTCCCATGGTGCGGCTGGCGCAACTGGGGAAATAAACGACGTGTGGGTTCTCCGAGTCATGGCGCATGTCTTGCTCCGGCAACCTGGTCGCGCTCGGCATGTACGGGTTCCACAGCGGGATGCGGTTTCCCGAGAGTTTGCGCGCGCTGCGCGCGAGACCTTGCATCACCGAAGCGCCCAGTACGGCGTGCACCAGGTCGGCGGCACCCAAGCCCAGACGTGTCGCCGTCAAGACCGCACCGAATTGGTTGGCCGCCAAGTCGGCTACCTTGATTGCAGTGGCGCCCATCTTGCGTCCGCGCAGGACCTTCATCATCCGCCCGGTGTCGATTGCGACCGGACAGGCCATCGAACAAAGGCCATCACCGGCGCAGGTGTCGATACCTTGGTACTGGTAAAGCTCGCGGAGCGATTTCTCGCGCTCCGGATCTTCCCCGGAGGCCTCGAGGCGCGCGATCTCTCGCAGGCCCACGATGCGTTGGCGAGGCGTCAGGCTGAGGGCGCGCGATGGACAGGTCGGTTCGCAGAATCCGCACTCGATGCATTTGTCCACCAGCGGGTCAACTGGAAACAAAGGTTTGAGATTCTTGATATGTATGTGTGGATCGTTGTTGAGTATGACGCCGGGATTGAGGATGTTGTCCGGATCGAACATGGCCTTGATTTTGCGCATTAATCTGTAAGCTTCCGGTCCCCACTCGAGTTCCACGAAGGGCGCCATGTTGCGCCCGGTGCTGTGCTCTCCCTTCAAGGAACCGTCATATTTCTCGACCACCATGTCACAGACGTCGTCCATGAAGCGGCGGTAGCGATCGACCTCCTCTGGTGTTCCGAAGTCCTGGGTGAATACAAAGTGGAGGTTGCCTTCCAGGGCGTGGCCGAAAATGATAGCGTCGTCGTATGCGTGCTTCCTGAACAAGGCCTGCAGATCGAGAGTCGCCGACGCCAGCTTAGGCACTTGGAACGCGACGTCTTCGATGATGACCGTGGTACCGGTCTCGCGCATCGCACCCACCGATGGGAACAGACCCTTGCGGACGTTCCAGAGGCGCGTGTATTCCTCGACCTGGTCCGTGAACTGCACGGGATACAGGGTGGCCACGCCGGCGATGGCGGAGCGGATGTTGTCGACCTGGAGGCTGAGGGTATCGCCGTCGGCGGCGCGGGTTTCGATCAGCAGCGCCGCCGCATCCTCGGACAGCTCTTTGAGGTGGTCGGGCATGCCGGGCTGAGTCTCCACCGAATGAATCGCGGCGCGATCCATCAGCTCCACCGCCGCGACCGGTTCGCACTTCAGGATGGCGACGGCGTCGCAGGCTGTCTTGACATCCGGGAAAAATATTAGGGCGCTGGCCTTGTGGGGGTGTTCCTCGACCGTCCGGTAGGTGATCTCGGCGATGAAACCGAGCGTCCCCTCCGAGCCGATCATCAGGTGTTGCAGGATGTCGACGGGATCGTCGAAATCGACCAGGGCGTTGAGGCTGTAACCGTTGGTGTTCTTGATCTTGAACTTGGCTTTGATGCGTTGCGCCAGCGCGCGGTTTTGCTTCGTCTCGTGCGCAAGCCTGTCAATCTTTTCCAACAGTTCACCGTGGCTCTCGGCGAGGGCCCTGCGGCTGGCCTCATCGCCGGTGTCCAGCACGCTGCCGTCGGCAAGGATGACGCGCATGCTCACCAGGGTCCGGTAGCTGTTCTGGGCCGTCCCGCAGCACATGCCGCTCGCGTTGTTGGCGGCAATCCCACCGATCTTTGCGGCATTGATAGAGGCTGGATCCGGCCCGATCTTTCGGCCGAACGGGGCAAGGTAGCGATTGGCCTGCCCGCCGATCACACCCGGCTGTAGACGGATCTCCGAGGCATCCTCACTGATGGTGTGTCCGCGCCAGCCGTGTCCCAGCCGCAACAGAACAGAGTCCGTGATCGCCTGACCGGAAAGACTGGTACCCGCAGCGCGAAAGGTCACGGGTGTACAGTGCTTGCCTGCAAGCTCAAGGCTACGCACGACCTCGGACTCCTCGGCAACCTCGACGATCAGTTTCGGAATCAGCCGGTAGAAGCTCGCGTCGGTCCCGTAGGCGAGCGTCCGCAACGGATTGCTGATCAGACGCGAGGCCGGAATGTAGGCCTTGAGTTCCCGATAAAAGCTTTCGTAAGGTTGAGGGAGCATCTGATGCGTTTCATAACCATATGACGATTGCTTTCACCGCGGCAACCGTTGTCATCGAACCTAAGTCACCTTCCCCACGTTTCGCGCCTCATTTCCGTCGCGCAGCAAGTATTTCCTTCTCCGGGCGCCAGATCTCCGGCCCTTTGAACTCCACAAGATCAGCGTAAATGGGAAAGGCGTAGTCGGGATCATCGGCCACCCGTCCGAAATAGGCCGAAGCACTCAACTGGTTGTCGATCTCGCGGAAGAAGAGTCGGCCGCGCGTGGTGTTGATGGTCAAACCCTTCATGGCGTCCTTAACCTTTTCCGTCTCAACGCTGCCGGCCTTTTCAATACCTTGTTTCAAGGCATAGACCCCGTCGTAAGACATCACGGCCCAATCAGTGGGATACCGGTAAAAGTTGGAGAGGTAGTTATTGACAAAATCAGCCATCATGGGGACATCCAAGTGGGCAAAGAAGGGCGCCCGTGTCCTGCCATATAGACCACGGCGGATGGTCTTGGCGTTCCTCATGAGCTCTGTGACGCTGATCAGACCACCGGGATTAGCGATTTTCATGAAGAACCGATATTCCCGGGCATCCCGCCTCCAAAGGGCGTTATCGGCGCCGGCGATGGAGGTGAGGACGAAATCCGGCTTCTCGGCCATGGCGGCCACCACAAAGGAATTGAACCGGGTTTGTCCGAGGCGGGGCCAGAATTCGGCGACCAACTCGATGTTGGGCGCCACCCGTTTCAGGAGCTCGACCTGGACCTGTTGACTGGAACGGCCCCAGGCATAGTCTGAGGCGATGGTGGCGTACTTTGTCCAGCCATTTGCCACAGCCAACTTTGCCCCCCCTATGACCACGGCGTTGGACATCATGTAGGTGTTCGGGACGACCGAGAATGTGTAGGGACTGGGGTTCAACTTGGTGATGTCTTCTGAATTACTGATTGTGGCGATCTGGAGCACCTTATATTCCCTGCATATGGGTTTTATGGCGAGGGAGGTGGCGCTCGAGTAAGTCCCGATCACGGCGCGTACTTTGTCTTTCTGTATCAGTTCCGTGACCACGGCCTCAGCGACCTCGGGCCTAGTCTGGGTATTTCTAATAAAGAGTTTGATCGGATGTTTTCCTAGCAAGCCTCCCTGGCCATTTATCTCGTTCACCGCGATCTCAATTCCCTCCACGGCCTCCTTGGAGTACGGTGCTCCCGTTCCAGTGAGACCCAGGACGACGCCGAGGTGATAAGGTTCTTCCGCAACGGCCGGGCCGGGCGCCACCAACGCTCCCAACCACAGAGAGGTGGCTAATATTGCTGTGAGCTTCTGCCGATTGCTAACCCACATGACGACGACCTTTCGTTGGCAGTAGGTTCGTACTGCTCTGAGCCATCCTCGCTAAGTTCTTGTGGTTCATTGCTTAATTCCGAGGTCGAAGCTAACTGTACGCTATGGCCGGCAGCCAGATAACGATCGCGGGGAACAGCACGAGCAGGATCAGGCCAATTAGTTGCAGGATGATGAAGGGCACGACGCCACGATAGATGTCGGTCAGCTTGACTTCCGGTGGACATACGCCCTTTAGGTAGAACAGCGCGAACCCAACGGGAGGCGTCAGAAAAGAGGTCTGCAGCGTCACCGCGACCAGCATCACGAACCAGATCAACGCCGGCTCGTCGATCTTTCCGTAACCGTCGATGTCGAAGCCAAGGCTTGCCACCACGGGCGAAAGCAAGGGCAGCATGATCAGCGTGATCTCGATCCAGTCGAGAAGAAAGCCCAAAAGGAACACGATTCCCAGGATACAGATAAGGACGCCGTGGGGGCCGAACGGCAGACCCGTGAGCGCCGCCTCGATGAGTTCATCCCCACCCAGCTCACGCAGCACCAAGGCAAAACAGGTGGCGCCCAGGAATATCGCGAAAATGTAGGCGGTGGTGTTGTAGGTCGAGCGCATGACGTCCGTGAGGACACTGAAACTCAGCTTCCTGTTGTACCAAGCGAGGAGCGTGGCGCCGATGGCGCCGACGCCGCTGGCTTCCGTCGGCGTCGTGATGCCGGCGAAGATCGATCCCAGAACGGCGACAATCAGAATTGCCGGCGGCACGACGGCCTTAAAGACTTCCCAAAGCGTTTGCCAACTGATGTGCTGGCGATCCGGTGATAGCGGCGCCGCATCCGGCCGCAGATAGGAAAAGACGAGGATGTAGGCCATGTACAGGCCACCCAGGATCAAACCCGGAAACACCGCTCCCATGAATAGATCGCCGACCGAAAGCGCCAATTGGTCGGCCATGATGACCAGCATGATGCTCGGCGGAATGAGGATCCCCAGGCATCCCGCTCCGCAGATCGTGCCGGTGGCAAGGGTATTGTCATAGCCCTGCTTCACCATCGCCGGCAGAGACAACAGGCCGAGCAGGACGACGGAGGCGCCAATGATGCCTGTCGAGGCGGCCAGGATGATGCCGATGACCGTGACCGTGACCGCAAGGCCGCCGCGCACCTCACCGAACAAGTTTTGCATGCTGCGCATCATGCGCTCGGCAACGCCTGAACGGTCCAGCATCAGACCCATGAAGATAAACATGGGCAAGGCCACCAGGACCCAGTTGTCCATGATCTTGTAGATTCGGTTGACGACGAGTCCGAGGGTCAGGAAATCGAGGCCTGTCACGGTGTCGAAATAGAGGTCGGCGAAATAGCCGACAGCGGCGAAGATCACGCCGATCCCGCCAAGCACAAAGGCGACCGGGAATCCGGTGAACAGGAACGCAGCGAAGGTCACAAACATCGCGACGACCATGTAATCGTTGATTTCCACCGTCACTTCCTCCGCCACAAGGCGCCGACGTCATGGAGAAGCCGTGACAGGCAGGCGAGGCCCAGGAGCCCAAAGCTGATGGGAATGACCGCCTTGATCGCCCAGCGCCAGGGAAGCCCCAACGGCGCGTCGGAGCTCTCGTTGAGGCGAAAGGACTCGGTGACAAAATCGAGGCTGTGCCAGAAGACAGCGAAAACGAACGGAAAAACGAATATGAGGATGCCGAATATCTCCCATAACCGGATCGTGCGTTCCGAAAGCCGCATGGCGATCACATCGACTCGCACATGGGAATCGGTGACCTGGGCGTAGGAAACCCCCATCATCACCGTAAGGGCGTAAAGGTGCCATTGCAGTTCCTCGATGGCGGGGTGGCCTTTACCAAACCCGTAACGGAGAACGACATTGAAAATGATCACCAGGATCAGGATACCGTTGGCCCAACAGACGACATGACCAATCCATTTCACGATCCGATCGATGAGATCCGCGATGAAAAGGCGTGGCTCATGGTCCTCGTCGTGAAGCGACAGGTGACTCATCGATTCCGGAACTGACATGTATCCCTCCCTTTTTGTCGGCCCCCCGAGCCCGCGACAAAACAAACCACGCGGCGATTTTGGGTTTCCTGCCCCTGCTAACCCAATAAAATATTACGGAATCTGCTGGGGTAAACCGGAACCGGCCCCGACGGCGGTTGCTTTCCTGAACGCGCCCGCCGTCGAGACCTTCACCGGGAGGTTTACCGCTTGGCCCTCGGCAGGAAGGCGTGCGCTTCCCAGATGTCGTACTTGGCGCGGAAGGCGCTCAGGTCGTCCCACACCTTCTTGAAGAAAGCGTCCTTGGCCGCCTGTTCCGCCGCCACCTCGTCCCAAGTCTTCTTGTAAAGGGCGAGCATGTCATCCGACCAATAACGGTTCGTCACCCCGTTCTTCTCGACGTTGGTCTTCATCGCATCGGCCTGGATGGCTTCGGTATAGGCGAAGGAATCCGCCGTTCCGGCCTTGCAGATGAGCTCGATAACCATACGCTGGCTGTCGTGAAGGCCGTTCCAGGTGTCCTTGTTGATCAACAGCTCGAACACGGTGGCCTGTTGATGCCAGCCCGGGAAATAGTTGTTCTTGGCCAGCTTATGGAAGCCGAGCAGCTTGTCGATGGCCGGCATCGAGAACTCGGTGGCATCGATCGCCTTCTTCTCCAAGGCCGGGAAAATCTCACCGCCCGGAAGCAGGCTGGTGGAAACGCCGAGCTTCTGCATCACCTGGCCCCCGAGCCCGAAGAACCGCATCTTCATGCCCTTCAGGTCTTCGACGCTCTTGATCTCTTTGGCGAACCATCCCGACGTTTCCGGGGCGATAATGCCGCAGACTTCAACGTGAACGTTGAACCCGGCCTGATCGTACATTTCCTGATAAAGCTTGCCGCCGTTGCCGTGCCAGAGCCAGGCCAGATACTCACCGGCCTCGGGGCCGAAGGGCACAGCCGAGAACAAGGGCGCGGCCGGAATCTTGCCGGCCCAATACCCGGCGGTGGCGTAACCGGCGTTGATCTTACCAGACGAAACGGCGCCCAGGATTTCGAAGGGGGCGACGAGCTTCTTCGGCTCGTAGACCTTCATCTTGATGCTGCCGTTGCTGGCCGTCTGGATGCGTTCGCCGATCCACTTGATGGTGCTGCCGAGACCCGGGAGTTTGGTCGCGAAGGCAATCGGCACTTTGAGAAGCACCGGTTTGACTTTTGCCGCTGAGGCGGGCTCGGCCGCTAGCAACATGGCCGAAGCCAAGAGGACGGATATCACAGTCTTTCTCATGTCGATTTCTCCTTTAGTACATTGCATTGTAGGAATTGCGATTTGACATTAATGATCGTGGATTCGTAGCGGAACTTCGAATCCCCAGTGGACAAAAAGAAGGCCGCACAGGCCAAAGCCTTGAGCGGCGAGTTTGTGGGAGGGAATATCAAAAAAAGTTGCGGGCGAGCCGGCGTGAAACCGAACCGGAGCGCGTAGCCACGTCGCATCCCCGTAGGGCGCCTGTAAATCCGCCCTTCTGCGTGTCCGGCACACCGCTTTCATCCTCATTGCCCCCCTTATGGTCCAACTCTCCGACCAGATTGTTGGCGCCCTGATCATATTTGGATAATCTATTTTACCATTTATGTAAAGCTCAATGCCACGTCTGTAAAGCTTAAGTCCACCTCGACCTGTCGGGCTTGGTGTGATAGGTTTCTTGCCGCTGATAGAGAAGCTCGTATTCACGAGAAAATTCTATGCCATTTCAAAGAGTTGAATCGCCGAAGGTCGCGCAAGCCATTTCGCAGCAGCTCGTAGACCTGATGCTCGACGGCATCCTGCGCCCTGGCGAAAGATTGCCGGCTGAGCGGGATTTGGCCAAGGTACTTGACGTCTCGCGCCCTACCTTGCGAAAGGCAATCAAAGAATTAGAAGAACAGGGCCTCCTGCTCTCGCAGCGAGGGGGCGGCACTTTCGTCGCCAGGTTTCTGGATACGGGCTTCGGCAAGCCTTTGATCCAATTGTTTCGGTCGCACCGGGAGGCCGCCAAAGATTACGTCGAGTTCCGGCGAGAGATCGAGGGCACGGCTGCATATTATGCCTCCTTGCGTGCTACTGACGCCGATCGGGAAATTATTAAGATTGTTTTCAAGGAGATGATAGCGGCCCATGAAAGGGACGATCCAGAAGAGGAGGCTAGGATCGATGTTGAATTCCACATGTCGATCATAGAGGCCACGCATAACATTATCCTAGTTCACATTATGCGGGGGATTTTCAATTTGCTGGTGGACGGGGTGTTTTACAGTCGAAAGATACTGCATGATCACTATGGGGGACAAGACAGGCTTATGGAGCAGCACAAAGCGATTTACGATGCCGTGATGGAGGGTCAATCGGATCGGGCTCGTGAGGCCGTCTACGGGCATATGTCCTATGTGATGGAGGTTCTCCAAGAGCGGGGCGATTACCAGGCGCGGGAAAAGACGTCGCGACGGCGTCTGGAAAGGATTCGTCAGACCCTTCGCAAACCGAAAACCCGCAGGAAACGGAAGTGATATGGCCTTTTCTTGCTGTGGGGCCAGTTGGGCGCCGTGAATCTAGAGCGCGGTTGCCGGTGTAGCGCATTTGGACACGTTCAATGGATAGTCAAGTCAAATGCCCGGGCAGCGAAGGTTGCGTCCTGAATTGAGACAAACCCGGCGCCTCTCGGGCGTCGGTACAAAGCGCTTCGCCCCCAACACAGTCCGTCGCTACCTGTTCTTCCTGAAGCCGGTGATCGCGGCCCTCTTGGCGTTCATGATTCTCGGCCAGGACCTGACCGTGGCCCAGGGCCTCGCCATCCTGGTCATCACGTCCTCGGTCTTCGCGGAACTATTCCTTGGAAAAGCCGGGAAGGCCTCGCCCGTCCGGAACTCCAAGGCCGAGACCAGATCGACATCTAGGGCCAACTGACGCGACACGTTGCAGGTCGCTGCGCCAAGATCTGCCGGAGACTACGAAGGAGACTCTCCTTGGTGGCAATAGGACCTTCATCGTGATCCCGCCGAAGCTTTTGGCGCCTCCGTCCAGGAAGTCGCCCTCAAGGCTGTCGCCAATAACAGGCACTCGGGGCAAAACAAGGGGGTTCTACGGAAAAGCACCCTAAAGAGGTGCAATTGACCTCGCCCCGCAGTGCGGAGGATGAGCGGGCACCATCCAAATTGGCAATTTTAATTGACCAATTTTGAACAAGCGCTCATTATATGTTCTCGAAACAAGGGCCAAAAGGTCGATCAATCATAGGGGAGGATCGGGACATGGCGAGAGTCGCTTTGGTGACGGGGGGAACTCGCGGCATAGGCGCCGCGAGTTCCACGGCGCTGAAAGCTGCCGGCTATAACGTGGCCGCGACTTACGGCGGCAACGATACGGCGGCCAACACGTTCAAGGAGGAGACCGGAATTCCCGTCTACAAGTGGGACGTCTCCGACTTCGCGGCCTGCCAGGCGGTCAACAAGGACCTGGGCTGGGATGCCGAGAAGGTGAATGTCAACGGCGGTGCGATCGCCCTCGGCCATCCGATCGGGGCTTCGGGCGCCCGCGTTCTGGTCACCCTCCTACACGAGATGCGCCGCCGCGACGCGAAGAAGGGTCTGGCAACGCTGTGCATCGGCGGCGGTATGGGAACAGTGCGATGAGCGACGTCCGCGAACACGTCTTGGCTGACGTGCGCGCCGCCCTGGGGGGCGGACAACCCGATCCTGCGGTCGTCGCCCGCGAGGCCGCCGCGATCCTCGCCAATCCTGCTTGCGTGCAGCCAAAGTTCGACGACCTCAGCAATCTGGAAAGGTTCGTCGAGCGCGCGATTTCGGAAACCCTGACCGCGACCGTCGATCGCGTCCAGGACTTTGCTGCGGTGCCGGGCGCGGTCCGCCAATACCTAAGCGAGCATGGCTTAGCCCTCGACATCTCGATGGTCAATGTCGAGCAGCTTGCCGAGCAGGATTGGGGGGACGTGTCCTACCATCACACCATCGACCCGGAGGAGCTGGTGAGCGTCGGCTTGGCGGACTATGGGATCGCGGAGACTGGGACGCTGGTGTTCCAGTCCTGCCCCGAAGCGCCCACACTGTTCAACTACCTGCCTCTGCACCACATCGTCGTGATCGAGGCAAAGAAGGTCCTGCGCTACATCGAGGACTATTGGGTCGAGGTACGGGCTGCCGGAAACATACATCCGCGCAACATTAACTTCATCACCGGCACGAGCGGCACGGCCGACATTGAGGCCAAGAACATCCGTGGCGCCCACGGTCCTCGTTTCCTGCATATCGTGATCATCCACGATGCCGGCGAATAGATCGCGGCGTTGAAACCTCTTGGTGGGAAGAATGCCAGCAAGGATTGTGAGGTCAGAACAACCATGAACAGCGATACAAAGCGAATTTTTCAGGTGCTGTTTAACCCTGTGGCCCAGTCCAAGTTCGTTCATACTGTCTCCGCAGGTTACGTCACGGGCGCCATTGAATGCTTCTTCTTCGACATCACGACCTCCTTCCATGGGTTCAAATCTAACACTTCGTCTGGACCGATTTCTGGGGATCAGGTCAGTGTCCGCACGGCAGAAATTCGGTCTGTGGGGGAATGAAAAATGATCGCCATGTGCGTCGAGCGCAGATGAACTCAAGACCGAATGGCGAACTTCACCGGACATTGGGCGATAGCGTGACTTCCAACGCGCTGAATGCAGGCGTGGTCAGCGCGTCCTCGGGCCCCGAGGAGAGGGTTGTGTTCCTGATCTCCGCAACGATAGCACCCAGGTAAACAATGCAAGAGAAAGCAAAACCCCGCGTTGGCCTCTTCGTAACCTGTCTGGTCGATGCCATGCGGCCGTCAATCGGTTTCGCCAGCATCAAGCTTCTGCAGGAGGCGGGCTGCGACGTTGAAGTCCCGAGGCACCAGACCTGCTGCGGCCAGCCGGCATTCAACAGCGGGGCGGACCGGCATACGCGCGACATTGCCAAGTCGCTGATCGATACCTTCCTGCCCTATGACTACTTGGTCTCGCCCTCAGGGTCTTGTGCGGGCACGATTAAGGTCAGTTTCAAGGACCTCTTCGAAGGCGACCCTGTGTGGGCGGAGAAGCATGAGCGCTTGGCCGCTAGGACCCACGAGATCCTAAGCTTCCTTCACGATGTAATGAACTTCGAGCCGAAGGGGATCACCTACGACGGCACCGTCACCTATCACGACTCCTGCTCCGGCCTCCGCGAGCTCGGCGTCTACGAGCAACCGCGCAATCTGCTCACCAAGGTGCAGGGGCTGACCATGGTGCCGCTCGAGGGCAACGATTCATGCTGCGGGTTCGGTGGCACCTTCTGCGTCAAGTATCCAGACATCTCCAATGCAATCGTCACCGATAAGGCAAGGTGCATCGAGAAAACCGGCGCCGACACTCTACTGGCGGGCGACCTCGGCTGTCTCATGAACATGGCGGGCAAGCTGAGCCGCATGGGCAGTTCGGTA
>CEPS01017167.1_pt1 | contig 13099 bp, 15 predicted proteins | sample 530401 | NCBI WGS metagenome assembly CEPS01 (sample SAMEA2620035, study PRJEB7988) | marine metagenome | biome: marine biome (ENVO:00000447); feature: mesopelagic zone (ENVO:00000213) & marine oxygen minimum zone (ENVO:01000065); material: "saline water (ENVO:00002010), including plankton... | reverse complement strand
CCACAGAATGGGAAAGGCGATTAAAAGAGACACCGTCATGATGATACCGTTTCCCACATCTGTGTAGGCTACGCTTAATAGGCCAGCCAGGAGTGTGTAGACAATGATGAAAACAGCGGCAATAATGGTTGCAGTTTTCGCACTGATCAGGCTAACCCCGTTCTCATCAGTCAGTACCGTTTCCAACACAGCTCCGCCTGCATTGAACTGATAACTGACAATCACCATGTAAGCTATAACTAACGCTATGAGACTCAGTAACCGGGCGGACTGACCATACCGCTCACCCAGGATCTCCGGCACTGTGATCTTCTCAAATGCCCTAACCTTCCCAGCCACCCGTGTAAGTATCAGTATTCCCAGGGCACCACCCAAGGGAAGGATAAGGGCTGCCATACCTGTCTCATATGTCTTTCCGGCATTGCCAAGGATAGAGCCCGTACCGATCCATGTTGCGAGCATGGTTCCCACTAATACCCAAGGTGTAAGGCTTCTGCCGGCTACTGCAAAATCACTTTGAGTTTTAACTTTCCTGGATTTATGGATCCCCACACCAACCAGGATAAAGAGATAAGTAAAAACAACAGTTAAGTGAAACATTAAGACTCCTATGCTGAATACATTATTACGGTAAACCTCGAGTCCGTAATCTCAAGGTAGAGTCAGCAAAATTAGCTTTTCACCGAGGGAAATCCAACAGCTACCTCTTGGATACAGAAAGGCAAGCGATTAATTTCTCCTTCAATCATGAACAAGATAACCTGTATTGGTGGGACACTCATTCTTGTAATAATTTCCACCGGTTGTCAATCAACTGAGGGGAAAATGAAAATGAACAGACTGGCCCAGGAGCAGAGTCCTTATCTCCTGCAGCATAAGGACAATCCGGTGGATTGGTATCCCTGGGGCGAGGAAGCATTTGCCGCTGCTGAGAAACAGGACAAGCCTATTTTCCTTTCCATCGGTTATTCTACATGCCACTGGTGCCATGTCATGGAACACGAATCGTTCGAAGACAGCACAGTAGCAGCACTTATGAATGAATATTTTATTAACATAAAAGTAGACCGTGAGGAGCGTCCCGATATAGATAACATTTATATGACAGTTTGCCAGATGTTGACCGGTAGTGGCGGCTGGCCTCTTACAATCCTAATGACACCGGAAAAGCAACCGTTCTTCGCCGGTACCTATTTCCCGAAAGAGAGCCGTTTTCAGCGGATGGGTATGATGGATCTACTGCCGCGTTTAGGGAAAATGTGGCATGAGGACAGGAACAAGCTCTTAACCACCGCAGAACAGGTTGTTCAGAACCTCCAAAATTCTTTCTCTCCTTCCGGTACCGAGGATCTCTCAGAAGAAACTTTGAAGAGTGCTTTTGCTCAGTTTCTCAAAAATTTTGATGATGAATACGGTGGATTCGAAGGCCGAATGAAATTTCCCACAGCCCACAACCTTTCATTTCTACTCCGCTATCACAAAAGAACAGGTGATCCAACTGCACTTATGATGGTGGAGAAAACTTTGGAAGCCATGCGAAAAGGTGGCATTTATGATCACGTCGGTTTTGGATTCCACCGCTACGCAACGGACCGGGAGTGGCTCCTCCCTCATTTTGAAAAAATGCTCTATGATCAGGCCATCAACGCCATAGCCTACCTGGAGGCGTATCAGGTGACAGGCAAAGAAGAATATGCCACAACTGCCCGTGAGATATTCAGTTACGTCCTTCGAGATATGACATCATCAGAAGGAGGCTTTTTCTCAGCAGAAGATGCGGACAGTGAAGGTGAAGAAGGGAAGTTTTACGTCTGGACTGAAGATGAGGTGAAATCTATTCTGGGTGAAAGTGACGGTACCCTGTTTAGTGAAGTGTACAACTTTTCCAAAGAAGGGAATTTCCGTGAAGAATCAACTGGGCATTCCACAGAAAAAAACATACCACATCTAACCAACTCAATCGTGAAAGTGGCTCAGGAAAGCGATATGGAAACATCTGAGCTCAAAGGGAAGCTGGAAAAGATGCGTCAGAAACTTTTCGACACCAGAGATAAGAGGGTGCACCCCCTGAAGGATGACAAGATACTCACTGACTGGAACGGACTGATGATTGCTGCATTCGCAAAAGGGGCACAAGTGCTGAATGATGATTCCTACGCGCAGGCCGCCGGGAACGCCGCCGATTTTGTCCTGGAAAATCTCAAAGGAAAAGATGGTCGACTACTGAAACGGTACAGGAAAGGTAAATCGTCTTTACCCGCCCATCTTGAAGATTATGCTTTTTTATCCTGGGGTCTTCTGGAGCTTTATGAAGCGACGTTTGATGTAAAATATCTTTCGGAAAGTTTGCTCCTCACTGAGACCATGACTGACCTCTTCTGGGATGAAACTAACGGCGCCTTCTTCTTCACCGCCGATGACGGTGAGGAGCAGATCGTCAGAACTAAGGAGCTGTATGATGGTGCCATTCCCTCCGGAAATTCCGTGGCAGCACTGGTGCTTCTGCGATTAGGACGAATCACCGGAAAGAGCGAATACGAAAATATGGCTGCCACCATTGGGAAACTTTTTTCCGAAAATGTAGAAAAATCACCCACCGCTTTCACGCAACTTCTTTTAGCTGTTGACTTTGGTATCGGACCATCCTACGAGATTGTAGTGGTTGGCGATAGGCAGAGCGAAGATACACGATCAATGTTGAGGCGCATCCAAGAATCTTTCCTCCCAAATAAGGTTGTTATACTGAAGCCGTCAGACAGCCAGCAAAAAGAGGTGGTCCGCATCGCCCCTTTCACTGAAACACAGGTCGCCATGAACGGAAAGACGACAGTTTATGTCTGCCAGAATTATGCCTGTAAATCTCCCACAACCGAAATCACTGAAATGATGTCTTTTTTGCAATGAGCGGTTCATTCTCAAAACGGCTTGGCGAAACTCTGGCCCACGTTCAGGATTTTTTCGATACGCTGGTTCATTTCGGAATTAAACGGGTGTCAAAGTCCAACAGAACAAAAGATCCGTCCGAAATAGAGAAACCGTCCGGGGTAGGAAAAGTGCTTCGCTTTTTCTCTGAGATGGGCGACGCCTACTACAACAAATACAGCAATATCAAATCTGATCAGAAACAACCCGATGGAAAAGAATAACAGGACAGTTTTTCTTTCATTTCTTGTCGAGGTAGGGTAATATGACGTTAAGCTCTTTAAAAATTCCCCGGACCGGTTCCGGCATTTTTGGAACCTTCAATAATAATAAATGGGAACTGAACTTCGGGTGAGGAAAGCAGGCCTTTCCTGATTGCTATCGGGATCAAGGAAACTTGAATCATCCGGGAGGTACCCACCGTGACTAAAGCGAGTTCCAACAATGCCCCGGTTCGGGAGTTTTTTATTTAGGCTTCCCTGTCCTCTGATTGAGCCACAATCCGTTCAATTACACTGCTATTGCCGCGGATCTTAAGGTGAACTCCATCTGACTGATAATCCTGTTCCAGCACTTCCACCCGCTCATAGACTGAAGCAATCTCTTTCCCCAACGAAGCGGAAAATGTAACCTCCGCCGTCTTGTACGAACTTTCCAAGCTTTTCTTCATCCTTTCAAGTAGAGCATCAAGTCTCAGGTGGTTTTGAGCTGAAATAAAAACAGCATGAGGAAAACGATCCTTCAGGCCGCGCAATTCTGCAGGTGTGAGCAAGTCAATCTTGTTTGCCACTACAACTGTCTCTTTACCTCTGGTCCCTATGGAAGTAAGCACCTCCTTTACCGTCTCCAGTTGCTCATCCAGCAGTCTTGAACTGGCATCCACAACAAGCAGAAGTAGATCTGAGTCGACAGCTTCCTTCAGTGTACTTCTGAATGACGCTACCAGAGAGTGAGGAAGCTTCCTGATGAATCCTACAGAATCACTTATAAGTACTTTATGTTTTCTGTCAAGGACAAGTGATCTGACCGTGGTGTCCAGCGTAGCAAAAAGCTGATCTTGGATATAGACATCAGCACCTGTTAGCGCATTTAGGAGAGTTGACTTTCCCGCATTAGTGTAGCCGACGAGAGAAATTCTGAATTTCTGTTCCCGCCTTCGGCTCTGAGTTTCCCGCTCTTTTTCAATCCCTTTCATTTCTCTCTGAAGTTTCGATATGCGGCCACGAACCAGTCTCCGATCGATTTCGATCTGAGTCTCACCGGCGCCGGCCCGGGTGCCGATGCCGCCCATTTGTCGCTCCAGATGAGTCCACATTCGCGTCAACCGCGGAAGCATGTACTCAAGACGGGCCAGTTCCACCTGCGTTTTGGCTTCTCTTGTCCTGGCATGCTGTGTAAATATATCTAGAATAAGGGCTGTTCTATCAATAACCTTAATGGATTCAGCCAATCTCAGGAAGTTCCTCACTTGGGTAGGCGAAAGCTCGTCATCAAATACGATCAGATTTACATCTAGCATCTTGGCCTGATTGACAATTTGCTCTGCTTTCCCTTTGCCGATGAAATATTTTGGGCTGATGCGATTTACTCTTTGTGTAAATCGACCCACAGTCTCAGCTCCCGCCGTTTCAGTCAAAAGTTCTAATTCATCCAGATGCTCTTCAACAACTTCCGGTGAGAGACCGCCTGTGACAACACCAATAAGAAAAGCTTTTTCATTTGATATTTTTTCAATCTCCAACAACAGGTTATTCCTCCCTAACCCGACCAATCCAAGTTTCTGCACTCAATAATACCAGCCCTGAAATGAGGAAAATGTGCCACAGCTCTGTTCCTTTTCTCGCCTCATCTACCGCTAAGACCGGGTCTTCGTCTATGCTGATGACTCTTGCTGAGCCGCCGACAAATAGATCGTTCAGTTGATCTTCTTCCAGACGTCTTGAAGGATCCTCCGTTGAGGCCAGGTTCGCCACAAAGGTTGTGAAGAACTCTCCTCCCAAGGTCACCTCGTAAACACCTGTTATATCCAGGTTTTCTATGATAATCCTTTCTCTGGAATAGTCCGGCACAACTTTTGTTTTGATACCATTGGGCGATCGGATAACAATCTCTTTTGACAAATCTTCCCGAGAAATGGGAATGGTAAGTGTATCTCCTACTGCTACTTCCATTTTGCCGGATACTTCAGACGTGAGGTAAATCAAAATTCTGTGTAACAGCGGCACAAAGATGCCTCGAACAGGTAGGTCAGTCCAGGCAAGGTCGGGTGGTGCTGAAAAGAGAATTATACGTCCGGACCCAACTTCTTTCTCAGTCAAAAATGGTTCGCCGTTCGAGAGTGACAAAATGACCTGAGACCGCCGGAAACCCTTCATCCTGTGATGTGCGAATATTTGCGGCATCTCATCCCGGAGACTATTGGCAGGAAATTCACTGAATAAGGGATGTTTTAAGGCAATGCGGTCAACCGTAAGAAAGTTTTCACCGGCCAAGCGATTTGTGCCGGTGAAGGTTCCAAGATCAAACTCCCTCAACCAATTCCCGCCACCGGAGCTCTCTAATAATTCCCCCAGAAAAATCAAGGCAGAACCACCGTCAGTAACAAATTCTTGCAAAGTTTCAATCTCTCGGGAAGTGAGTTCACCAGGATTAAGCAGTATCACCACATCCTTGTCGGACAAAAGTGTTGCTCCAACAGTGCCAAAGAGGTGCTCCTCCAGCTCAACGACCTGTGTTGTCCTGTTCAGTGCCAATAGTGCCAGTTTGAGAAGAGAGCCGTCGGTTTCGTTCTGCCGGATTACGGCACAGCGGATCTGATCGGTCATACGAAACTGGAAAAACCGCCGGTCGTCATAAGTAAAGTCGTCTTCGGGAATCTCTATTATTCCATGTACAATCCCCGGCTCCCCAGCAAATGCCTGAAAAGCAAAATTCTTCTCATCAAAAGGTTCAAAATCAGAAACCACCTGGCCAGTCCTGGCATCATCAAAGAAAAGTTGAACAGGGACATCTTTTCTCACCTTTCCACCAGAATTGGAAATATAGGTTTCAGCGGTCAGAAGCTGGTTCGGCATTTTGAGTAGAGAGGTGACACCGGCACTTTCAACCCTAAGATTGTTCATTACAGGAGGCTGTGGAAATAGATAGGTGCGCCATTCAGCTGTTGCCGTCAATTTCCAGTCAGATACTGCGACTGGGAAATCGCTGAAAACATATAGTTCCCGGTTTGCAGACTGACCCGATATCTCTTCTTCCCGATCCGACCGTACGATAGCTGAGTCGATAGCAGTCCACAAATTGTCCTGTCCACCAGTAGGCTGGATATTTTGAAAAATCTCTCTTACTCGCCCCATTGAAGTCATTAGCTCAGAAGCGACCCTTTTAAAAGGAGTTGTCTGGTAGGCGTCCAAAGTAAAATCGCCCTCCAAGTTATGAAGAAGATTCAGCGCTGTCTGTTTTGACCTGTCAAGAAGGGTAGATCTTTCCACTTCAGCAGCCATGGTTGCGGAGTTATCAAATAGCATGGCAATCCTGGTGGACTGCCCCACGGTCCCTGCCAGCGGGAAATAACCTATTTTCACCGGGCGGGCGAAAGACAAAACGAGTAGTATAACGGCCGTCGTTCTGAGAATCAGAAGAATAATCTGGCGCAATTTTAGTTTCCGGATTGTGTCGTGCTCCAGCTCCTTGATGAAACGAACGGTACTGAAATCGACACGCTGTGTTTGCCGTCTGCTGATGAGATGAATAATGACAGGAACAGCTGCCGCCAAAAGGCCCCAGAGAAGCGATGGCGCCAGGAAACTCACGCAATCAGATAGAAAAAGGAGATGGTGGTGGCCGCCGAAAGAGGGACAATCAGGTTGTCATCGATAGGGGAAGGTAAAACTTCTGCGACAGTAGCAATTCCCGCTGCGGCCACGGCGCCGGCCCGCGGTAGATCGGGAAGTAAAAAAGCCAATGCCAGTGCCACTATCAGGAAAGTCATCGTTCCTTCAACCGATTTTTCGAATAGCGAGTGGTTTCCCCACTTTCGACCAATGAGTGCAGCTGTTGCATCCGCCAGAGAAAGAATGAGCATAGCAAAAATAGCCACCGGTCTCTCAAAAATCAGAACAGTAAGAAATCCAGCAATAAAGACCGTTGTGGCACCGGTGATTGTATGTTCCTCCGACTCACGCACAACAGCACTGAAAATTAACTTAAAGAATCGCTTAAAAGGCCCCACGTTCATTCTCAACAATTCTCCAAAGAGAAACAGAGCACTCAATCCACCCAACAACCAAAGCATCTGCTCTCTGCTCAAAGAATAATAGTAGAAGATAGGAAATACAGCCGAGCCAAAATGAATCATTTTCCTGTAAAATTCATTTCGGTAGTTCATCGTTTTCGTTTTGGGTCTGATAGTTGGTTATAAACATCATTCAAATCCAGTATGCTTACTGTTACATCAATGGGGACCGGTTTGTCCAGAATAGTTCCCGAAACAATAGATTGTTCAAGTATGGTATAGGGAACAAGATCTTCATTCTGGCGATAGGTGATGCGTCCCAGAGGGAGCTGCGATTTAGCAAGCTGTTGTTTCGCTTTTTCCAAGCTGAGACCAAACAGCTGAGGCATCTGGTAGAAGTCAGGTGGTTTACCTTTGCTAATGATGACTGTGAGGCCACTACCCCGTCGAAGATAATCTCCGGCCCGCGGATATTGCCAGCGGATGACATCGACGGGAACATCTGCATCATATTCGCTGATAAGAGAATCAACCATTAATCCAACCTCACTTAACTCCAACTTCCCGCTGCGGATAGACTTCCCCACAAGATCGGGTATCATTATCATTCTTTCCCGCTCAGCGATAGTCAGACGGACAGTTCGCCCCGGCTTCACCTTTCGCATGGCGTCCGGATACTGATCTATGACTGTACCTGCTGAGTAGGCGCTGGTATATTTCACATCACCCCGCTTGGCAACAAAACCTTCCAGTTCAAGTGTCGACTTTGCCTTTTCAAAAGACATGTCTGTCACATCAGGAAGAAAACGGCCGGCGTCTGAACGGACATAAAGAGGCATGACAATTTTATCCAAGAACAGTAAGCCGATGGCGCCCACAATGAACGCTATCACAGCATAGCGGGAAACCGTTTTCATCAGTTGCGCCTCAAAATTACTGCAAAAACGCCGTCCATCCCATGTTCTGGCGGAAAAGTGCTGAGCGCTCCCATATTATCAAGAAACCTCGACGGAACTCGTCCTTCAGCCGATTGTACTGAAAACGATGGATTGTCGGCTAAAAAACTGTCCACCACACCCCAATTCTCTTCAGGCTCAACTGAACAGGTGGCGTAGACCAGTTCTCCTTCCGACTCAAGGAACTGAGCTATATGATTGATAATTCTTTTTTGCACAGAAACCATTTCGTCGAGGTCAGATGGACGTCTGCGCCATTTTAGATCAGCCCGTTTGGCCATGACACCGGTACCGGTACAAGGTGCGTCGATGAGAATTTTATCGGAAACCTGAAAAGAGTCAGCTGTGGCATCCTTCTGTTCTACGTTGACAGAATTGAGTTTCAATCTCTTCATTGATTCTTTCAATAGCGCATGTCTGTCAGCATCCACATCAAACGCATAAATCGAACCACTGTTCCTCATGAGCTCCGCCATATAGCCGCACTTTCCCCCGGGAGCTGCACAAACATCAAGAACGGAGTCACCTTCAGTTGGTTTCAAAAGATTTGTAACCAACCCGGAAGAGACATCCTGAAATGAAAAATGACCCTCATTGAACTGGATGCTTGACCTGATTTTTGACACTCGGTGAACGGTGTAAAACTCTGGAATAATTTGTTTCGGCTCCCACTGAACCATACTTTCCTCCAGAAATTTTTCAAACGCCTCCTTCTCGGTTTGGAGTGAATTCATGCGAACGGTGAGGATTGGAACTGTATTGTTCCACTCGCAAAATTGGATCGTCCGTTCCCAGCCTAAAGAATCTATCCACCGGCTAATCATCCATCCTGGGTGGGATAGTAGAGCTGCCATCTGATGAATGGGCGTTTCTGGAGAGAGTGCTTTCTCCACGGATGTATCTGCTTTACGGATCTTTCGGAGAAGTGCGTTTCCGAGGCCCGCTGCACCCTTCCCCCGCTTCCGCTTCGCAAGCTCCACCGCTTCATTCACTGCCGCAAAGTCCGGGACTTGATCTCTGTAGAGGATTTCATATGTTCCCAGCCTCAGTATATTCCTGAGAGTGTTGTCAGCTGTTTTATAGTTGCCTCTAAAAAGAGAAATGATAATATGATCAATGTAGCCACGGTGACGGATAATATCCTGTACAAGATGAGTAATTTCTGGCCGCGACTTAAAGGATGTTTCATTGGAAGCAAAATAATTTTCAAAAATTGTAGAAAGTCTATTGAAGCTACGATCAAATTTATCGAGAATTCTAACAGTGTGTTCTCTCGCCGAAAGCTTATTTGCCAAGACGATCTCCCACCCTCAACTGAGTGCCGGCAAGAAATTCCCTACTGATCATCCGCCTTTTCCCTTCCGGTTGAAGTTCCTGAATAACCACACTGCCGGAACCGCACCTTACCATAAACGATGTTTTATTTAGAGAAATAACTTCCCCGGATGTCTTCTCCCCCGCCAAGGAGAGTTTACACCTATAGATTTTCAGGCGGCGACCGGCCAGAGATGTGTATGCGCCTGGAGTAGGCGACAGAGCACGAACCTGATTTCTCACACTAACAGCAGATTTGGTCCAGTCTATCTCTAAATCTTCAGAGGTGATCTTGGGTGCACGGCTGGCATTGCTGTCATTCTGAGGTTTCGGTGAAGCCGTACCGCGTGCCAGACTGTCAATTGTCTCTACAAGCAAATGGGCCCCTAGCTGTGATGCACGGAGAGAGAGAGATCCGGAATCGTCTTCGGGGAAAATGCCCAGAGGTCTAGTCATTAAAATATCTCCACTATCCATCGCAGGAGAGAGGAGAAATGTTGTGATGCCTGTCTTCACATCACCGTTCATTAACGCCCACTGGAGAGGTGCGGCGCCCCGGTATTGCGGCAGCAAAGAAGGATGAAGATTCACTGACCCTATTTTCGGAATCTGTAATACCGTTGAGGGTAGCAGACGAAAGGCCACAACAGAAAAAAGGTCAGCCTTCAGCTCCTGGAGTTGTGAAATAAAGAAATCATCTTTCAGTAATGATGGCTGAATTAATGGCAAAGCATAATCAGATGCCCTTTGAGCCACCATAGTGGGCGATACCGATTTTCCCCTGCCTCGGGGCTTGTCAGGGGATGTAACCACCGCCACTACTTCATGCTCTGATACCATTATCTCATTCAGGGACGGGACGGCGAAATCCGGATTCCCCATAAAGACAATGCGGAGTGGATTCAACAGGTTACGGTCTATGAAATTGAGACCTCAGGAGTGTTACGATGCCAGCTCTTTCAACTGCTTCCGGATTCGATGTTTATCCAGCTGAGAGGCGTGATCGATGATTAGAAGGCCGTTGAGGTGATCCATTTCGTGCTGAATAACTGTTGCCATAAGACCGTCAAACTTTGCTTCATGATGATTTCCTTCCAAATCCTGATAGGCAAATGTCACTTTTTCGGAACGGGTTACATCTACACGAACACCCGGGACACTCAAGCACCCTTCCTCTATAGATTCGGAACCTGACCGCTCAATAATCTGTCCATTAACAAAAGTGGAAGGGGGACAATTTTCATCAGCGTGAGAAATATCGATCACCATCACATTAAGATCGACACCGATCTGGTTAGCAGCCAGGCCAATACCCTCCTCTTCATACATGGTATCAAACATGTTTGGAACCAAGTCTCCGATAGCCTCGAAATCTTCCACGGGTTCAACGACTTTTCTAAGGATTGACTCACTATATGTCACAACCGGAAGCGCTGCCATCAAGCTTCCTTCTCTATAGATGAGCTTAGCCCGGATATGGCTGATTTGCTCACCGTAAGCTTCACATGCTTATCCACAGTTAGGATAACAGTAGAATTCTTTTCCTTGAAACCGGTGATCGTGCCGTGTATCCCGCCAGATGTAACAACTTTATCACCCTTTTTGAGGTTTCCCAGCATAACCTTACGATCTTTCTGCTGTTTCATTTGTGGCCGGAGCATGAGAAAATAGATGACAAGAAGGATGAGGACGAAAGGTAAGAAACCGAGGATCCCTCCTCCGGAAGATGTTTGTGCGTACAGGTAATTCACGTTATAAATCCTCTCTGTTGGCCGGCGAAATTACACCCCCCGTCGTCGATTTCAAAGTTTGCCGGGAGACTGTTTCTGGGAAAAGAAAATCCCAATCTAATTCAAAACGGATAAACCGTCCAGAATCAGGCTGGGATAGACTTCACCACTCTCGAAAGAGCGGTCTTACTTATGCCGTCCCGGTTAAGTGCCTATCTATTATTATATATTGTCACAAAGAGAAGCAGTGCTATTATGCCTGCTACGCCTTGCGACGAAAAATCGCCGACTAAATCGGCGATATTATCAATGACACCCGTTGTTCCGGGAAAGAGGATATCAACTACGACGCCCACCATAATGACTGCGACGCCGAAATCGACGACTTCTTTACCCCAACCACTGATGGCCTGTAGTGCATTCCTAATCATAGGTTAAATTCTCCCTATTATCTAGCGAGGTTAACTGAATTGAGTGATATTAATGTCAGTTTTGAGTCAGCATTGATCGTCCCCCCCTTCATGGAAGGGACGAATCTGCTTCAGGTTACAAGTAACCTAGTTACTGCCCCAAATAGACATAAAGACCACGAAGGCAACTAACCCTGTAATGCCATTGTCTGTAAAAGCCCCTACAAGATCGGCCACATTATCCACGATTCCCGTTGTGCCAACGCCAAAAAGCGCGTCAACTACGAGAAAGACCATCGCTAAAGACAGCCCCAGGCTGACGAAATCGCCAAACCATCCGCTAACCGTGGAGAAAGTATCTTTCAAACTAGCCATTGTGATCCTCCTATTAGGTTATTTGGTAATCACTGCGTGCACCAATCCCGCTCGTCCACTCATTTGACGAAGACAAAGATAGGAACACTATTCTAATGAAAGTTTTACAGAGTGAAAAGTGTGGATTTAGTTCCGAGGTCATTTTCCCCACAAATCGAGGAAAGCCTACCCCAAATTTGGCTAAATATCAAGAAAAAAGTGATCTAAGTACTTTTTTGTTTCTAGACCTCCTGATTGATTTTCCCGCTATCTCTCCTTAGTTTGGCTCTAGAGAGCCCGTCAGTAACTTTTTCACAGCTCCCCCCATTGGTAACTTCGGAAAGCTCAGACAGGCTTAGACAGATGATTACCTTATGTGTTAACGGGTGTTAACGAATGTGTTAACGCCCCCCAATTTCAACTTTATGCTTCTCAAGCTAAAAACTCGACCGCAACCTGAAAACGAACGAGGTACGGTTGTAATGATATAGCGCACACATTGTTAGCAAATTTTTTATTGAGGTAATTGAAATACTTCTTCCACAGTGCAATTAAGAGTTCTTGCGATTTTCAATGCAAGTACTGTAGATGGCACATATACTCCATTTTCTATTGCGTTGATACTTACCCTTGATACACCAGCACTTTCAGAAAGTTTTTCCTGAGTTAAACCAGCAGACATTCTGAGTTGTTCAAGATTGTTTAAAAGCTTTTTATGGTGTTTGCCCACTTTTTAGCTCTCTTCAAATTTTTCAACTGCATTGGTCAGTTCTTCGCTCGTATTTGGGTAGAGATATCCAGCAACCATAGTGCCTACCCCTATGGCACCAACCAATAGCCCAACACCTTTAAATAAAGCTCCCAGCACGGTAAAGCCAAGAAGATATATACCAATTCCTACAAAAATGGTGATTACTCCTCCTCTACGGTAATCTATCGGCTCCTTTTTTCTTTCATCTAAAATATTCAGAAATTCTTCCGCTCTAGAGGGGTCATCCATATGCTTGGCTATCTCTAAAACGGTTTTGTTTTTGTCCTTTTGGTCAAAATAAAGCCAGACAAATACCCCTAAAGGGACAGCACATCCCATCACGATTGCAACTATTGGTATTATTAGTTCACTCATAGTTTCTCCTTAATTAATGTAAAGTTTACCTTACATATTAATGATGTAAAGTATAC
>CEPS01091088.1_pt1 | contig 13110 bp, 14 predicted proteins | sample 530401 | NCBI WGS metagenome assembly CEPS01 (sample SAMEA2620035, study PRJEB7988) | marine metagenome | biome: marine biome (ENVO:00000447); feature: mesopelagic zone (ENVO:00000213) & marine oxygen minimum zone (ENVO:01000065); material: "saline water (ENVO:00002010), including plankton... | reverse complement strand
TTTGGACCAGAAGTCTTGACTATCGAGAACCGTTGGTTGAGCAAACTTATCGATCTAAAGAAATTGACTTAAAACAAATACCACACCCCATAACTCATTCAATCCAAAAATTTCGACCCAAAAATCTCTGAGGCCAACTTATTAAGGTTATCAGCCAGATCCCCCCCGTTACCCCTCTAGTCCTTTTTCAACCCTAGACAACTAAATCTCTATGCCTATGGATTGGAACCAAGATCCTTATCTACAAAGGCTGGAGGAAAAGCTGGACCGAATTGCTGAGCGGTTAGATTTGATTGAAGAGACAATGGGACAACCGAAACGATTTTACTCAATCCAAGAAGTTGCAGAGATTCTTGGGATCAAGGAAAGAACAGTCAGACACCACATCAATGAAACCAAGCTACTTCCCTACTTGAAGATCAGCAAAAAGATCATTATAAGAGAAGAGGATTTGAGTGGATTCATTGAGTCGCAACTGAAGAACAAGCTTCTAAAGGAGTGATTAATGAAGAACAAATCTGAGATACTCGTAGGCTATAGGCCTCGGGTGAGTTTTTATCCAAAAACCCATGCCAGTGGTAGAGTCGATTTTTATGTCACCTATTATCTGCCAGGGGTCAAAAAGAAGGTTGCTAGACCACTTCATTGCAAGAAGTCAGAGGCCAGAGAGTTGATGTTTATCCATGAGAGAAGATTAAGAAATCACCAATTCGATGATTTTGATCTCCAAAGGATACCAGAGATCTATCAACTAGAATTAAATGCACCTCGGGTTCAAATCATGGATGCTCTCGAGAGATACATGATCGCCACTTCTTACAACAGAAGACCATCTACCAACCGAAACACCTATGGTGTCTTAAGGAACTTCAGTGAAAAACTGAAGGTTCAATTCATTGATGAGGTTACCACTGAAAAAATCCAACGACTGATTGGTCAAATGAAATCAGAGGGGAATTCGGAGGCAACGGTCTATTCTTATCTGGGGCTTATGGAGAGCTTCTTCAACTGGCTCATACGGGATGCTCAAGTATTTGATCAAAGTAATCCTGTGAGTAAAGTGAGGAAGCCTCCGAGGTCATGTAAGGTAAGCAAGCGTCAGGTGGATAAAGACACCATAGCTAAACTTCTCCAGGTAGCAGATCTTCCATCCAACATTCGTGTCCCGATCATTTCCATGATTAGGTTTATACTGATCACTGGATGCAGAAAGGGTGAAGCCATTCATGCTGAATGGGGAGATTTTGATCTTGATCAAGGTATCTGGAGAATCAGGGATAAACCTGAGTGTCCTACGATTTTGTCTGAGGGTTGGAAACCCAAAGCCAATAAGGAAAGAGATGTTTATCTTCTTCCTGAGGCAGTTGATTTACTCAAAAGCATACCTCGGTATGATGAAACTTTTGGGAGTGTCAAAATCAATGGGGAACTGACTTTCAAGAGAGCAGATTTTGTTTTTACGGTGAAACGTAGGGTCAAAATTGATGGAGTCTCTGAATGGAGACAAACAAGAATTGGTAACGAAAGGAGTTCATGGAAAAAACTGCTTGAAGAAGCAGGGATTCCTGATCTTCAGATCAAGGATTTGAGAAGATTCTTAAATTCTGTCTTGGTCAACGATTGCGGTTTAAGTCACAAGGAAGCAGGGGTGCAGATTGGAAATTCCAATTTGGTTAATTACAACCATTACACCCAGGTGGACTTTGACTCAATCAGGACCAAGCTGGAGAAAAGCCAAGACTTGTTGCCTCAGTTTTTGAACTGATGAAAGTTACTACTATTTTACTACTGGGTAGGAATAAGGAGGGGGTACCAAAAACCTCAAGTGTTGCAAACACTGGTCGAGGTGAGAGGATTTGAACCTCCGGCCTCTTCGTCCCGAACGAAGCGCGCTACCAGGCTGCGCCACACCTCGACAAGTAGTCAGGTTACCTAGGATGGAGGCAAGAGGCAAATGCCTCCATCGGGGTTATTTTAGGATATTGAGCAGGGACTCAATTTTCTGCAGCTGCTCATCAGTAACAGCATGCTTACGTGCGAAATTGAGTTGGAGTTGGAGTTGTTTCCGATTTTCTTCGGTAACCTGCTGTCCTGACTGTTGGAGGGCCAGGATGCTCATCTGACTATTGCTGATGATCATTTCAGGCAACACTTTGAGCAGGACATCACGTTGTTTAAGGGCCTGGGTGATCTGGGCATCGTTTTCAGCCTGCATGGAGGATTTACGTAAGGCCTCGATGGCTCCAAGGTAGGTTTCCACTTTGAGGTGGGTATCCGGCTGCCGCTGGGCGGATCGGATCAGTTCGACCGCCTTCAGATATTCCAATTCGAACGGGGATTGCGGGCCATCCGGAGAAATCAGTGAACCGGCCATGGTCATCGGGGACCGGGACTGCATGAAATCCTTCCGTCTTGCAATACTCTGGTCAGTAACGCTGAAGAAGTGAATGATCACCGAATTTCTATCTGTGACTTCAACAAAAGGGGGCAGTTCCAGCGCTTCAGGATTGACTTGGGCCCTGAGCATGACGCGCATCTGGTGCTCAACGTCGGTGACAATTTCCACATAACTCAGATAATCCAGGTTACGGAAACCTGGAACGTCACGGTTTTTAATGGTATTGGGAAAGATAACATTGACGAAAAACTGATTGCGTCTTTTCCCTGTTTCCGGATCCCTCAGGTTTTGTTCGACAATCTGATAACCGAATTGTTCGGAAAGCAATTCCACAGGACGGTCGAAGATCACCTCCACACCGAAGCTCCAGATGTTGTGAAGTTCATCCTCCAGATGCCGGTCGACCTCTGCCAATTCCCTTACCTGGTAGGGTCTGCGATGCACCACTTCCCCTTCTGAGGGATTGATGAAAGCCCCGGTCTGAAACAATCGATAGGCATCATAATAGGTTAGAAACTCACGGATCCCGTTTTCCAGTTCAAGCACAAAACGGTATCGATGCCCCATCTCATCGGTGGAATAACTTCCTTCTTCTCCAAAATCGATGATCCTGAACTTGCGGATGGCCATCTGGATGTTCTTGCCTTCCATCGGGTCATGGGGACCAAAGATCTTCAGGTAGGCTGTGGCCTGAAGTACCATCCGGTAGAAATCATTTTTGTAGAGGATGTCAAATTCGGTACTACCCGCGACAGGGAAGATCAGTGCACGGTTTCCAGACAGAATGAGATCATCATTCTTGGACCAGTCGTAGATGCTGTCGAGGGTCCAAAGCCGACTCGAGCCATCGTCCAGGATCGCCTGCAGGTAGTATTCGTCTTCTCCACGGTTTTTTACAAAAACAGATGTGATGCGTGAACCACGGAAAAACCCTTTGTCCAGCACATCCGCAAGGCGTATTGCGTTTTCGCGTGAAGTGTATTCTGGAAAAGCTTGGACACTGCCTTGAAAAAGCAGTCCAAGAAGAAGCAGTCCCCCGAGGACCAGCAGTTTATTCGAAATTCTGTCCCACATAAATTTCCACATCGGTTGTCGGTTTGGTCCCACGGTTCAGCGGCATTGGTTCAACAGTTTGTTCGCCGGGGATGATGTCCGCTAGGGTGATAGCGGATTTGAGCATGTTCGGCCGGTAATAGATCTTGGTCCGTGGCAGAATCATCTGTTCCTGGACCGAGGAAATATTGACCACTTCAAGACGCATTCCAACCCGTTGTTCGATCCTTCGACGCTGCTGCCGTTCCAGCAAAATCGCCAGACGTTGGGCACCACCCACATGGCGGGAAGCATTGAGCACCGAAACATTGAGCCGAATCGGCTGACGGTAGGCAAGCATTGCAAAAACGGGGTGCAACAGTACCGATTCCTCAGGTGGAGGTTGGGCCAACACATCGGTGACCTCCGCTTTGTCCGTATCTGGACTTACCAACCTGCCAGAAGGAATCAGGGAAAAAGTGAGCTGCCTTGGAGTTGATTTCTCAATTTCCAGAGCAATTTCCATTTCCTGGGCCAGGCTGATTTTAAGATTGACAAGGAATCTCACCTGGTTTCCTGCTTCTTCACGAATGTCTTCCTCGAGCTGGATTTGCCGGATTAGGTTTTCTGCCGGGAATTGATTAAACTCCCGATTCGGTATCAGCAGGTTGTTGATGAATGCATTGGGAATCACTACCAGCGTTTCCCTTCCGGATTCATCAGGTTGAACCGAGATTTCCTGAAACAGTTCCGGTTCAAAATACCCCTTCAGGGTCAGGTAAGAAGTTTTTTCTCCTGGAATCAGTTCAATATTGTCCAGCATGTGCCCGGAATTGGCTGCAGAGGCTGTGCCTCCTGCGAATGCCAGGACACTGAGGCCCAGCAGAAGGTATTGGATCAGCGGCTTCATGAAAACGGCTGTGGCTAAGGTTTTGCGGCCGGACATTGCCTGAGGAATGCCGGCAGTTAAAAGATTGCGGAAATTGAAATGCAGAAAATGAGCCACTGTTGGAGGCCCACTGAGCAATCCAGAGATCCTCGCTGAACCGTCCTGATGGAGGATAGGAATGTCCTGGAAGGACCTAAACCGTTAGACCCTTCGAGGTTGGAATTGGTAAAATGAAAACTTCAGCATCTGCGTTTCCCTCTACCTGCACTGGTTTCGATCAACTCTGTGGGTCGGGTTCAGAAGTATTTGGAGCTTCCGGATCGTCAGCAGTCTGATCCAGATCCTCTTCTTCCTCCTCGATGACCGTTGCCACGGCTATCACACTTTCACCCTCATTGAGTTTAATCAGTCGGTTCCCCTGGGTCACCCTTCCGATGATGCGAATGTTTTCCACAGGAATTCGAATCAGTTTCCCAAACTGGGTGATGATGAAAAGCTGATGGTCTTCCTCCACTTCCAGAACGCGGACCACTGGACGGTTCTGTTCCGTGATACGGATGGTGCGCATCCCCTGATTGCCTCGGTTTTTTGAAAGTGTGTAATCCTCGGTGGGAGTCTTTTTGCCGTAACCGCCTTCTGTTACCGTCAACAGAGTGCCTGCTCCACTCAAGGCAATTGCAGAGACGACCCGGTCTCCTTTCTTCATCCGGATGCCGATGACGCCTCGTGCCTGGCGGCCCATGGGTCTGAATACCGATTCGTGCACCCGAAGTCCCATTCCGTTTCGTGTTGCAAAGAATAAGGTATGGCGTCCGTTGGTGAGCTGGGCCGAAATCAGTGAATCTCCTTCATCGAGAGAAATCCCACGCACCCCAGTAACCCGGATCTTTGCACAGTCGAGCATTGGGATTTTTTTACAGATTCCTTTTTCAGTACACATCATGATGAACTGGTTCTCACTTTCCTGAGGCACATTGAGGTAGGTACAGACCTTTTCACCTTCACGAAGCGGCAACAGGTTGATGACGGCTTTGCCACGACCCGTCGGCCCGGCCTGTGGCAATTCAAAAACCTTCTTCCGGAAAACCTGTCCCCGGTCGGTAAAAAACAACAGATAATCATGGGTTGAGGCGACGAACATGCGTTCCACAAAATCCTCATCCTTGGTGGACATTCCCAGACGCCCTTTACCTCCACGTCTCTGGAGCCGGTAGTCACTGACGGAACTGCGCTTGATGTAACCCGCGTGAGTGATGGTAACGACCATGTTTTCTTCGTTGATCAATTCCTCAATCAGGATGGAATGATCTCCCTCGATGATTTCCGTTCGTCTTTCATCTCCATAACGCTCCCGAATTTCTTCGGATTCTTCGCGAATGATGCTTATCACCCTTTCTGGAGTGGCCAAGATGTCCTGAAAATCTGCAATTGCCTCTCCAACGGTTTTGTGTTCGTCTCGAATCTTTTCCTGCTCGAGCCCGGTCAGCCGTTGCAGGCGCATGTCCAGAATCGCTTTACCCTGTCTGGAAGACAGCCCATAGCGTTCGGTAAGCACACTTTCTGCGGCAGGACCGTTTTCGGCGGCGCGGATGATTTCCAGGACATCATCGAGGTTGGCCAGGGCAATCATTAGGCCTTCCAGGATGTGCATCCTGTTTTCCGCCTGTTGCAGTTCGTAACGGGTACGCCGGGTGACAACTTCGATCCGGTGTTGAAGGAACAGTTCGAGTACTTGCGGAAGGTTCAGAATCTTCGGCTGACGGTCTACAATCGCCAGCATGTTGATCCCGAAACTGTTCTGCATCGAAGTGTGCTTGTAGAGGTTGCTTAGGACCACATCGGGATTGTCTCCACGTTTGATCTGGATGAACACACGCATCCCTTTGCGGTCGGATTCATCACGCAGGTCTGAAATCCCATCGATTTTTTTCTGGCGGACCAGATCGGCGATCTTCTCAAGCAGCATTGCCTTGTTCACCATGAACGGCAGTTCTGTGATGATCAGGGATTCCCGCCCGTCCTTGGACGTCTCAGTGTGGGTTTTGGCACGGACACGGATGATGCCTCGGCCGGTAGTATAGGCTTCATAAATTCCTTGTTTACCGACAATGGTCCCACCGGTTGGAAAATCGGGGCCAGGAATCAACTCCATCAGTTCCGCAATATCGGCCTGATGACGATGTTCGATGTAATACAAAAATGCATTCATCAACTCGGTCAGGTTGTGCGGGGGGATGTTGCTTGCCATCCCGACAGCGATTCCGGTAGAACCATTCAAGAGCAGGTTCGGTACTCGTGTCGGCAGGACTACCGGTTCTTCCTGGGAATCATCATAATTCGATTGGAAATTAACGGTGTCCTTGTCCAGGTCAATCATCAGATCCTGGGCTATGCGTTTCATCCTTACTTCGGTATAACGCATCGCCGCAGGGGAATCCCCGTCAACGGAACCGAAGTTGCCCTGACCATCCACCAGTTGGTAGCGCATCGAAAAGGCCTGGGTCATCCTGACGATGGTGTCATAAACTGCAGAATCACCATGAGGATGGTATTTGCCGATCACATCTCCTACCACACGAGCTGATTTACGAAAGGGTTTGTTGAATTCGTTGCCCTGCTCGCTCATGGAAAAAAGTACCCGCCGATGGACCGGCTTCAGGCCGTCTCGCACATCGGGCAAAGCTCTTCCAACAATCACACTCATCGCATATTCCATATAGGAATCGCGCATTTCATCAACTATGTCGGAGGGAATGATCGTCTCACTCATGAAGCATCTCCTGAATCAGGATTGTTAGAATTTAATGGAAATGCAGACCGTCTCACCAGGATGGGAAAAACCGGAAAGGCATTCTGTATCGGAAATTATGAATGCGGCACTTCCATGTGCATTGTCTGCCATCTAAATTGGGCTGGATGACATTTTATAATTTATTCACCTTGTATTCGTGATCACGTTTGTTCAACACGGTGATGGATTGGATCTCATCTCCCTGACTGATGCTGTCCACTACGTCCTGGCCCTGCATCACGCGTCCAAAGACAGTATGTTTGCCATCCAGATGGGGCTGGGCGGAGTGGGTGATGAAAAACTGCGATCCATTGGTGTTCGGTCCGGCATTGGCCATCGAAAGCATCCCCGGTCCATCATGACGCCGATCCTGATGACATTCATCGGCAAAACGGTATCCCGGCCCACCTGTGCCTGTTCCCTCCGGACATCCTCCCTGGATCATGAAATCACCGATAACCCGGTGAAAGATCAATCCGTTGTAAAATCCCTGTTCACTCAATTCAATCAGGTTTGCCACCGTATTTGGAGCCTCATCTTCAAACAACTCGATGTGTATTTCACCCTGGGAGGTCTGCATCTTGATGCTGGGAAGTGACGGGTTTTCTGTTTCGCTCATGGAATGCCCTTTTTTCTAGGTATTGAGTTGAGGAAGAATGGAGGATGTGGTGATTATTTCAGGTCGAGGTTTTCAAGACCAAGTTCCGAAAGATCCAGGTCCCCGATCTTGTTCATGCTCTCTGCATCGACCCAGGTGTCACCTTCGTAAAGGATTAATTTGGCCACACGATGGAAAGGATTGTAGATCTTGAGGTAGGATTCTTCATCCTCTCCTTCGATGGTGATTTCGTTTTCGGTTTCCTTGATCTGTTTCCCGGAAAATTTAACATCGAGGTCTTTTGAGAATGTGATGCGTTTCTTTTTGACTTTGATCATCGAGAATCCGACCTGGAATGCATTTAGTTTTCAGGAACCAAGGTTTCAAGACTGTCAATGGCATGAACCGGTGCATTACTGCCTGCCATCAGTTCTTTCAAAGCCCCATAGACCATACGCTGTTTTTCCAAGGTTTTCTTTCCGGCAAAGTCAGGCGAGGTCACTCTCAGGCTGAAATGGCTGCCGTTGCCTGTGACTTCTACTGTCGAATCTGGTACTGCCTGTTCGACTGCACTGCGGATCTGGTCTTCAAGACTCATTGGGGTCCATGGATTCATCGTTTGAGATTCTTACATCCAACTCGGCTTGAAATCTTCTTCTTGCTGAGGAGAGTCGAACATGAAAGAGGTTTTACATCCACAGGAGGATTTAGCCATCGGGTTGTTGAATTTCAACCCACGGTCCATAAGGCTGTAACTCCAGTCGATCTCGGTATCCTTGATGTAAAGGTTGCTTTTTTTATCTACGAGGATCCGTAATCCTTCAGATTCATATTCCAAATCGAATTTGGTTTGGTTTGAATCAAAATCAAAGGTATAGGTCAATCCTGAACAACCTCCTCCTTTTACCCCAACTCGCACTGCGACATCATCGCCCAATTCGTTTTCGGCCATGATTTTTCGGATTTCCTTGGCCGCGTTTTCTGTCAGGGTGATCATCGTCAGTGGGATTCGCTGACCAGATTGCGGTTCCATTCTGGAATCTCGACGACGACACTGGCTGAACCATCAGGGACGCACTGGCACGCAAGCCGTGACTGTGGCTGCAGCCCCGGCGCCAAGTCCAACATGTCTTCTTCATCCTCAGTCGCTTCATTACAGGAATCGAGACCAGAACGGACTATGACATGGCAGGTTGAGCAAGCACATACTCCTCCGCAACTATGATCCAGATCGATATCATTAACCTGAGCCAACTGGAGGAGTGACCCTGGTAATCCATCAAGATTTTCGAGCGTTTCTCCCACGTTCACATTCACCGTCTTTCCCACCGGTTGGAAAGTAACCTGGTAAGACTGCTTGGAAACCTTGAATTCAGGTTGTTCGATATAGGGATTGACTCCAGACATGTCACAAGTTTATCTATGAATAATCATATTATAATAGCAGATGTTGTGATCTATGTCCAAGGCATATGAACCAAAAACAACACCGAATCTGCCTTTAAAGAACCCTGATGAAAAAACCTGATGCTCATCGGCTGCTGGATCCGAAGATAGGGGAGAAAATACCCAGGGACCTGGCTCCTATCAACCTGGAATGTTGTTCTTTGGAAGCCCGGAATTATTTCCAAAAATTCCTGGAACACCTGGAACTTGAAATTGAGGGACTTGACCATCTGCTCCAGGAATGGATAGGGCTTGCAGTGCTCGGAGTCTGCCAAGGATTTTCCGAGAGAAATCTTGATCCTGAACTTCCTGAACACCAAGAAGTGTTTTTCCTTGTGATAGAAGACGTCAAGGGTGTCTTCCATAAAATATCACCAAAAGCACCAGAAGATGAAATCAGCTCCCTCAAGCGTCAAGTCTTCGATTTTGGAACCCAGTGGGTCTACTACCTGGACTGGAAGCTTTATATGTCTACAGAACTCTATTGATCAAGAAAGGTTTTGAGTGATTCCTACGATTCCTAAGATTGGATTCCGAACGCTGGCAAGTATTTTGCTGACTTGATTGGGAAGAAGTAAAAAAAATAAAACAGGTTTTATGCAACAACCCATGAACATCCTCGCTGAAGAGGTCAAACAAGGCCCAGTGAGAGTATACGGCCTTCAGGGCCACAGTTCCTTCCTTTCAATCAACCTTCCAGATGAAATGCTTCATGAAGGTGAAGTATTCGGGTACCAGGAAAAATTTTACCAGGTCCGTTCAGTTCTGAAAGATGCTGAGGATTATTTTTGTCTCAACGTCAACTCGATCGTTGAGGCCGTTTGATTGACTCAGAATTCTACCCACGTTCCCCTTAACCAGCCTTAGCGCTCATTCTGGAGCGGTAGAATTTAAGCAATTTTGGTTCACTCCATTCACGGGGCCCCAGCGCCCGCCCAATAATCACTCCTGAAGGATCAACGAGGTAAGTAATCGGGATATTGCGGACGCCATAAAGGCGGGTGATGTCCATATCTGGATCGGTCATCACCGGGAAGCTGTATTTGCGTTTTTTCAGAAATTTTCTAACCCTCTCCCTGTTTTCCCCCATACTCACTGCCAGCACCACCAGTTTTTTCGGTCCCAAGCTTTGGTAGACTTGATCCAGGTCAGGCATTTCTTTGAGGCACGGGCTGCACCAGGTGGCCCAGAAATTGAGAATCAAAAACTTTCCATTGAAATCCGCCAGGCTCGCCTTTCCTCCGTTTGCCATCTCGCCTTCGAAATCATGGGCTTTAATGTAATGCGATGGTATTTCTATTCTGGACTGCTCCAGCAATTCTTTTTCTGACTGACTGAGGGGAATTTTTTTTTCTTCTGCACAAATGGGGGAGAAAGCCGAAAGCAGAAAAAGTCCTATGGGGATCAACAGATAGAATGTTTTGATCTTCATCCGGAGATTTGTGTTTGAGTATTCAATGAAAGATCAAATAATAACCCGCATTTCAGAATCGAGCAATCATAGACTCCCTCATGCCATTCGTACAAAATGTTGATTTTCCAACCAACCGTTTTCAAGCAGAAGACGGGTCATCATTGTTTGCCCTTCTTTGTCCCCGATTCCAAGTACCACCAGATGCTGCTTGAAAGGTTCAAAAAATTCAAAAGGAACACCTTCTGGAAACCCCCAAGCCGGATGTCCCAGCACACTGCGTTCAGGAGGCCCGAGACGGTTGTCAAAAAATCCCGCTAGTTGGACGTCCCTTTCCTGGAAAGCCCTTGCCAGTTCCCTCCCAGTAGGTCCTGTGCCGGCAATCAGAACTCCTTCGTAAGGATCCAGCATCCCGGACTGGAGCAGGTAATGAACCTTGGCGCGCATCATCGCAGGGCGTTTGTATATCGGGTCGACCCGCGACAGACGGTCCAGGCCGTGTCGTTTTTCCACCAGGATCTCTGGGCATTTTCCAAAACGCACCTTTTCTAGGGCAGCACGAAGCAGGAAATCATAGTCCTCAGCCCAAGGTTCCTCATGGTAGCCCCCCAGAAATTCATACAGCTTGCGCGGGCCAAAAAAAGTGGGATGCATGATCGGTGATTCCACATAAAGATCTCGCCGAATCTCCTCATCCGTGATCAGTGAATTGCTCCAGTGGTGGTATTTTTTGACGTTTTTGGAAACAGGTCCCTCTTCCGTAAATGCTTCCACAAGACTGCCGCAGAAATCGACATGACTCTTTTCTTGTAGGAAAGATAACTGCTTTTCCAACCTGAGAGGCCGCATCCGGTCATCGGCATCCATTCGTGCCACATAGCGTCCGCCGCATGCAGCCAAACCAGTGTTGAGGGCCGCAACAATGCCTCTTGGAGGTTCACTCAAAACCCGGATACGGGAATCCTGCTTTGCCGCCTCCAGAAGGAGTTCTCCGCTTCCGTCAATGGAACCGTCATCCACCACCACCAATTCCCATTCACGCAGGCTCTGCTTTTGGATGCTTTCCAGGCAGTCCGGCAGAGTCTGGATATCGTCACGAATCGGCATCAGGATCGAAACCAACATTTGTTTAGGAGGTAAATGTAAAAAAAATTGAGTGATTCAAATTGATCATTCAAAAACCCTTGTTTCGATGATGATCCAAAAGCAATTTCAAAACGGCATCCCGCTGATTGACACGCTGGTTGAGCAGGATCACGAAAAACCTGTTTTCGGCTCCTGGAAAATAACCTGCCAGCGTGTAGATCCTGTTCAAAGTCCCGGTTTTGAGGGCCACTCCGTTCTGCTCAGGAAGTGTGGAACGGTATGGCTGATAATGAATCAGGATTTTCCAGACCGCCTCCGGAGTCATACGGTTTCCACGTGAAAGTCCGGAACCTTCTTCAAAATGAAACTGCTCTTCGGGAATTCCCAGTTTCTCCTCCAAATGACGTTGCAAGACCCTCAGACCCTTTTCAGGAACTGCTGGAGGTCCATGGGCTTTCATCCCCGTGAAGAGCAAAAGTTGGTTTGCAATGAAATTGTTCGAATAGGTCATCATCCCTCCCACCACTTCTCTGAGATTGCGATGGTTATGGTGCACATAAAGCAGGCGGTCTTCCGATTTGACTTTCCCCACATGCAGTTCTTTTGAACGAACCTTGACCCCCTCCTTCTCAAGAAACGCCAGCAACAGTTCTCCTGTATATCGCAGAGAATTATTGGAACCCTGCGGGATCCTTATTCGGTGTTTGCCAGGTTTAAGTTTACGGGACCATTTTTCAGCAGATGGAGTCAACGGCGTCTGCTCTTCCGCGGACTCAACTATACTGTTGCTATGTTTTCTGACATGGATCGTGTTGAAATTGCTGACCAGTGCACCGTTGGGAGCATCATAAGGATTCATCGAACGACCTGGTCCAGGCAGTTTAGAGAGATCGCCAAACAGGCTTTCATCGAAAATAAGGCTTTCCAGCACTCTTGGAAAATCTGACCGCTCGGAAAAATGATCTGCAATTCGCTGCCATTCTTCAGAAACCAGGAAAGGATCCCCTTGACCTCGAATCACCAGACTCCCTGTTGGTGAAAGGAAGAATTCCGTCCGAAAACGGTACCCTTCACCCAACTCGGCAAATGCCATCGAAGCTGTTGCCAACTTGACCACGGAGGCAGGGATCAGCATCGGGTTACAGCCTTGGGGATATCGAAAAAGTGCATCCTCCTCATCTGCGGCCATGACACATCCCTGACGAACAAGCGGTTGGAGTTTTTCCGAAAGTTGCCCAAATCGATCTGCTCCCATGACCGATTCAATACAGACCAGAATCCCCAAAACCAGCAATGTGCCAAACTTTGTTTTCCCTTGCATCCCTAACAGCAGTCCCATAGGATTTTTGATTTATAAAAAAGTCATTCTGCGCACAAAGGAACGCATGGACAAGAAGAAGATCGTCATCACCCCCGGAGACGGAATAGGACCCGAAGTTACTGAACAGGCTTTGATCAT
>CEPS01092024.1_pt1 | contig 13185 bp, 21 predicted proteins | sample 530401 | NCBI WGS metagenome assembly CEPS01 (sample SAMEA2620035, study PRJEB7988) | marine metagenome | biome: marine biome (ENVO:00000447); feature: mesopelagic zone (ENVO:00000213) & marine oxygen minimum zone (ENVO:01000065); material: "saline water (ENVO:00002010), including plankton... | reverse complement strand
CAGCTCGACGGCGCGCGCCGCGGTGTGGAAGTGGTGGTCCTCGATGGCGCGGCGGTAGACGTTCTCGAGCTTGCCGATCAGCACCTCGGTGTCGCGGCCCTGGTCGCGGCAAAGCTGGGCGTGGAGGGCGCGGATGCGGGCGCGCACGCGCTCGGTCCTCAACAGCCGGTAGCCCTGCTGCTTGGCCGAGCCGCGGGCGTAGCCGGCCTCGGAGGCCGCCACCGAGGCGTTGGCGTAGTTGATGAAGGCGTGGCAGAACCGCTCCTGCCTGGGGGTGAGAAGTTTCCTGGGAATAGGGGGTTCCATGATATTTTGCCTTTTTTCGGACGCGAAAAAGAAAATATAAGCATATTTAGGATAAATGTCAAGGACTTTCGAACGAAAAAGGAACACGCCAGCCCGCCCTTTTTCGGCGCCCATGTCTGGCATAAACATTTCGGTTTCTTCCCTTGAATTGACTCTATAATTCATTTATATATTACCGCTGAACACATGTCTACTTTTAATTTATAGAGTTGATAATTACAGACAGCCTTTCCCCGGAGCAATGCAAGGCAGCCAGAGCGTTGCTCCGGCTTCACCAAACCGACTTGTGCGGCCTTGCCGATATAACGATCAAAACCCTTTCCGACTTCGAAGGCGGCAAGACCAAGCCCTACGCCAGCACTATTGATAAGATCAAGGACGCCCTGGAAGGGGCCGGGGTTGAGTTCATCAACGCGGACAACGGCGGGCCGGGGGCACGACTCCGGGAAGCCGGGGAATAGCGGTGCTGCCGATCAACATCACCATGATGCTTGAAAACAGCACCCAATCCGGCGTATATAAGGGTCGTATTCTTCCCGGCGGGCATGACCCGTCGGATAGGGCCGTTGCCTCCGGGCGGCGGCCTTTCACTTTGAGGCAGCCGTGAAGCGCCTCGCGGTCTATATCGACGGGTTCAACCTGTACCACGCCATCGACGATCTGCGGCAACCGCATCTCAAGTGGCTGGACCTTTGGGCGCTTGCGGAAACGCTGGCCCATCCCCGCGAAACCGTTGCCGCCGTCCATTATTTTTCGGCCTTTCCGACGTGGCGGAAAAAGACCTTCGCCCGGCACCGCGAATATGTGAAGGCGCTCGAATCCCGTGGCGTCACCGTCCACCTTGCCAGCTTCAAGAAAAAGCCGCGCCAGTGTTTTGCTTGTGGCGCCACCTGGACCGATCATGAGGAAAAGGAAACGGACGTTCATGTTGCCGTTCAGCTTGTCGCCGACGCCCTAACCAACGCCTTTGACCGGGCCATCCTCATCAGCGCCGATTCAGACCTTGCCCCGGCCATTCGCAAGGTGCGGGAAGTTGCGCCACGCAAGGCAATCTTGGTTGCCGCGCCGCCGGGCCGGTTTACCCATGCAAGGGACTTGGAGCCGAAACTTGAAATCACCAGGGGCCGTGTCGTAAAATGCCTGTTGCCTGAACGGATAGAGGCCGATGGAAAGACAGTCGCCACGCGGCCCGCGAATTACACCCCGCCGAAGGATTGAGCGAAAAGGTTGCGGCCTTCACAGGCACGGACCGTGCTTTGCTCGAATTACAATTACGGTGACAGTTTACTAATTAGCTCATCTTTGCCATTCGGGTAATTAGTAAACTGTCACCGTATTTTTTTGCCCATCCCCTCAAAAAACGCCAACGGGTAGACGTTAGCGCATTATCCGGGACGGGGCCAACCCGGGCCCGGCCAAACTCAACCGTTGATCGTCAGGCTCAACACCTTGCCGCCGCGGTCGACGGTAATATGCCAACGGCTCGACTTTACAGACATAAGCGAGCGAAGGTGAGCCACATTGGTAACGTCCTTGCCGTTGACGGACCGCACCAGGTCCCCCAAACGGAAGCCCAGGCGGTTGGCGGGCGAGCCCCTTGTCATCTCGATCACCACCACGCCGCCGGCGAATGGATCGAGACCGAATTCATCGGCCAACGCCGGCGACAGGTTGGCGACCTTGGAACCGGCCAGGGGTTGTTGCCCGGTCAGTACGGTAATATTGCGCCGAGGGGTTTCCGGCGGCGGGGCCAGCAAAAGCTTCAACTCCATCGTCCGCTCCTTGCGCATCACCCGGAGCGCCGCCGTTTCACCCACCGGCAGCGTGGCGATGCGGTACCGCAGCCCCTTTGGGTCGTTGACTTCACGGCCGTTGACGGCCAACACCACGTCGCCGACCCGGAGCCCGGCCCTGTCGGCGGCCCCGCCTTTGTAGACATTGTTGATCAGCACCCCCGTCGGCCGCTTCATGCCGAGAGACGTGGCGATGTCCTGGGACACCCCCTGCCCCGAGGCCCCGAGCCAGGGCCGCACCAGCTTGCCGCCGTTGGTAAGGCCGTTGATCACGGCCCGCACCATGTTCGAAGGGATGGCGAAACCGATGCCGAGGGAACCGCCGCTTTTCGAGAATATGGCGGTGTTCACGCCGACCAACTTGCCGTCTATGGTCACCAGGGCGCCGCCGGAGTTACCCGGATTGATGGCGGCATCGGTCTGAATGAAGAAATTAAGGTCCGACGAGGTGACCCGCGTGCGGGCCAACGCCGAAACGATGCCGCTGGTCACCGTCTGGCCGACGCCGAAAGGATTGCCGATGGCGAGAACCAGATCCCCGACTTCGAGATCGTCCGAATCGCGGAGCCCCATCACCGGCAGCGAATCCTCGCCGGCCTCGACCTTGAGGATCGCCAGGTCCGTACGATCATCTGTGAGGACCGAGATGGCGGCGAATTGGCGCCGGTCGGCCAGCACCACGTTGATCTGATCGGCGCCCTCGATGACGTGCTTGTTGGTGACGATCAGTCCGTCGGAGCGGACGATGACGCCCGAACCGAGGGAGTTCTGTTGCTGCTTGCGGGGCTGCCCGAATCCGAAATCCTGGCCGAAAAAGCGGCGGAAAAAGGGGTCGTCGAACAGCGGCAGGCTTCTGCGCCCCTGCACCACCTTGCGGGCATAGATGTTGACCACGGCGGGGGCGGCTTTCTTGACCAGGGGCGCGAAAGACAGCCGCACCTCGGCTTTCGTGCCGGGCACCTGGCGTTCGGCGGCCTGGCCGTCAAAAGCGGCCAACACCAATGCCAGGGCGGTTAGGGTTCTAAAAAGGAAAAAGGCAACCACCCGGACTGCCTTTCCTGTAGGTATTCGGCGATCCCGGCGACGGTCGATCAAGCTGCCTCTCCCGGCCCTTCGGCTTCCGCCTCAAGGGCGTGGCGGGCCTTGTCTTCGGCGCCCTTGGCGTCGGGGTCCCGATCGACCAGTTCGATGACCGCCATCGGCGCGTTATCGCCATACCGGAACCCGGCCTTCATCACCCGGGTATAACCGCCGCTTCGTTCCTTGTAGCGCTCGGCCAGGACCCCGAAAAGCTTGGACACGGCGCTGTCGTCGCGCAGGTATGAGTGCGCCCGGCGGCGGGCATGAAGGGTGCCGCGCTTGCCCAGCGTGATCATTCTGTCGGCAACGCGCCTGAGATCCTTGGCCTTCGGCAAGGTCGTCTTTATCTGTTCGTGGGTCAGCAAAGACACCGCCATGTTGGAAAACATGGCCTTGCGGTGTGAGCTGGTGCGGTTCAGCTTGCGGGCGCCGTGGCGGTGACGCATGGTTCAGGCTCCTTTTTGCTTCCGTACGCGTGCCATTTTACACGCACGTATGTTGGTTCTTTCTTTTCAGGCCGGAAAGACTCTAGCAGGCTGCTGAAAAACGCACGATCTGGAGCAATTGCCCTTCGAGACGGACCTCCGGTCCTCTTCAGGGTGAGGCATAAGGTATTGTAATTCCTCATCCTGAGGAGCCGGCCAGCGGACGGCGTCTCGAAGGATTGTTGTAGAAAATCCATTTTTTCAGCAGCCTGCTAGAAAGGGTCTTCCAGCTTTTTCGCCAATTCCTCGATATTATCGGGCGGCCAATCGGGGATTTCCATACCCAGATGCAGGCCCATTTGCCCCAGGACCTCCTTGATTTCATTTAACGACTTGCGGCCGAAATTGGGAGTTCTCAGCATATCGGTTTCGGTTTTCTGGACCAAATCGCCGATGTAGATGATGTTGTCGTTCTTCAGGCAATTGGCCGAACGAACCGAAAGCTCCAATTCATCGACCTTGCGCAAAAGGTTCTTGTTGAACGGCAGTTCTTCGCGCTGCTCTTCGGAGAGGGCTTTTTGCGGCTCCTCGAAGTTGATGAACAGGCTCAACTGGTCCTGAAGGATGCGGGCCGCCAACGCCACCGCGTCGTCGGGGGAAATGACGCCGCTGGTGGTGACTTCAAGGCTCAGCTTGTCGTGGTCGGTGACCTGGCCGACGCGGGTATTGTCGACCTTGTAGGTGACCTTGCGCACCGGGGAAAACACCGCATCCACCGGGATCAAGCCGATGGGGCTGTCCTCGGGCCGGTTCTGGGCCGCCGCTACATAGCCTTTACCGTTTTCAACGGTCAGTTCCATGTTCAGCTTTGCACCCTTGTCCAGATGACAAAGCACCAAGTCCGGATTCATGATTTCGATGTCGGGACCGGCTTCGATGGCGGCGGCCTTGACTTCGCCGGGGCCCGAAGCCTTCAGCGTCATCCGCTTCGGTCCCTCGGCGGACATCCGGATGTTGAGGGACTTGATGTTGAGGACAATGTCCGTGACGTCTTCGCGGACGCCCGGGATGGCTGAAAACTCGTGCAGGACGCTGTCAATCTGCACCGACGTCACCGCCGCGCCTTGCAGGGACGACAACAAGACCCTTCTTAAGGCATTGCCAAGAGTCAGGCCAAAGCCTCGTTCCAGCGGTTCGGCGACGATGGTGGCCGTGCGCGCCGCATCGGCGCCCGGTTGCACGTCGAGTTTTGTCGGTTTAATCAGTTCTTGCCAGTTTTTTTGAATCAATTTGGTGACCTCTGGCTCATGGGAGCCTTTTCCATTTCCATACCGCCTGCCCTCCCGGGGCCGGCGATGATTGGGATGCTTCGTTGCATCCCCGCCGCGACGGGCGCGGCTTTCTTTCGCCGCCTTATACGCGGCGGCGCTTCCGGGGTCGGCAGCCGTTATGGGGGATCGGCGTCACGTCACGGATGGCGGTGATGGTAAAGCCGACGGCCTGCAAGGCGCGCAAGGCGGATTCACGGCCCGACCCGGGACCTTTGACTTCCACCTCAAGGGTTTTCATGCCGTGCTCCATGGCTTTACGCCCGGCATCCTCGCCCGCAACCTGGGCCGCATAGGGTGTGGATTTCCGTGAACCCTTGAACCCCTGTGACCCCGCCGACGACCAGGCGATGGTGTTGCCCTGGGCATCGGCAATCGTAATCATGGTGTTGTTGAACGTGGCGTTCACATGGGCGACGCCCGAAGCGATGTTCTTGCGTTCGCGGCGCCGCGTCCGATGAGTGGTTTCTTTTGCCATGCCGGTTGCTCAGTTATCCCTTGAGGACTCTTTTCTTGCCCGCGATGGCCTTCGCCGGGCCCTTACGGGTACGGGCATTGGTATGGGTGCGCTGGCCGCGCACGGGCAGGCCGCGGCGGTGGCGGCGACCCCGGTAACAGCCCAGGTCCATCAACCGCTTCACGTTCATGGCCACTTCGCGCCGCAGGTCGCCTTCGACCTGAAATTCCTGATCGATGGTTTCGCGGATTCGCACTAATTCGTCGTCGGTGAGGTCGTTGACCCGACGTTCCGCGGGAATACCGATCTCCTGGCAAATCTTCTCGGCCGAGAACCGGCCGATGCCGTGAATATATGTGAGGGCGATTACCACTCTCTTCGCGGTCGGAATATTAACACCAGCGATACGCGCCAAAGCCCATTCTCCTTAAACTTTGGAAATAAATAACTTTTTTCGTCCATTGGGTGCCGGAAGAGGCGCGATTATAGGGCTTGATAGCCCCAAGTCAACACGCTCAGCCGCACTTTTCCGCCCTTTTTCATTATCCCAAAAGGGCATTCATTTGCTCCGTCACCGCATCGATTTCGGCCATGCCGTCAACCTCCTCCATTAGCCCTTTTTCCTTGTAATAGGAAAAGATAGGGGAGGTTTGCTCATGATAGGCCTGAAGCCGGGCGCTAACCGTTTCCGCGTTATCGTCGGCGCGGCGGGTAAATTCGGTGCCCCCGCATTGGTCGCAAACACCGTCTTTTTTGGGTTTTTGAAACTCATCATGGTATCCGGCGCCGCACCCGTCACATGAAAACCGGCCGGTAATCCGTTTGACCATGGCATCGTCGTCGACCTTGATTTCAATGACATGGTCGATATCCAATCCCTTTTCAGCCAGCATCGCGCCGAGGGCCTCCGCCTGGGGCTTGGTGCGTGGAAAACCGTCCAAAATGAACCCGTCTTTACAGTCTTCCTGGTCGATGCGGTCGGAAATCATGGCGATGATCAGATCATCGGGCACCAATTGGCCGGCTTCCATGATTTCCTTGGCCTGAAGGCCGAGTTCGCTGCCTGAATCAACTTCGGCGCGCAGCATATCCCCGGTCGATAGCTGGACGATGCCGTGGGTTTCCTGCAAACGCCTGGCCTGGGTTCCCTTGCCGGCGCCCGGGGGTCCAAAAAGGATGAGCTTCATTACCGCCTGCCTTTCAGTTTCGATTTCTTGATCAAACCCTCGTACTGGTGCGCCAGAAGATGGGACTGCACTTGGGCCACCGTATCCATGGTCACGGTAACGACGATCAGCAGGCTGGTGCCGCCGAAATAGAACGGCACCGAATAGCGCGAGATCAGGATTTCCGGCAGCAGGCAGATGACCGCCAGATAAGTGGCGCCGGTAACGGTCAGGCGGGTCAACACCCAATCCAGGTACTCGGCCGTGTTGTTGCCCGGCCGGATGCCGGGAATGAAGCCGCCGTAGCGTTTCAGGTTATCCGCCGTTTCCGTCGGATTGAAAACCACGGCCGTATAAAAGAAAGCGAAAAACACGACCATGGAAATATAAATAAATAGGTACAACGGCTGCCCGCGTCCCAGATAGGCGGCTATGTTGGTCAGCCATTCCGGGCCCGATCCGGCCGAAAATCCGATCACCGTAATCGGCAGCAGCAGCAGGGAGCTGGCGAAAATCGGCGGAATCACTCCGGCGGTATTGATTTTCAACGGCAGATGCGAGCTTTCGCCGCCGGTCATCTTGTTGCCGCGTTGGCGTTTCGGATACTGGACGATGATCCGGCGCTGGGCGCGTTCGACAAAGACGATGAAATAAATGACGCCGACCGACATCAACAGCAAAAAGATGATGAAAGCGGTCGTCAGCGCCCCCGTCCGTCCCAACTCCAGCGTCCCGGCAAGGGCGCTCGGCAGGTTGGCGACGATGCCTGAGAAGATGATCAGCGAGATGCCGTTGCCGACGCCGCGCGCCGTGATCTGTTCGCCCAGCCACATCAGGAAAATGGTTCCGCCGACAAGGGTCACCACCACCTGAAAACGGAAAAACATTCCCGGATCCGTCACCGCCGGGCCGGCGGAAGAGCTCATGCCCTCGAGGCCGGCGGATATGCCGTAGGCCTGAAACGCCGCAATGAGCACGGTGCCGTAGCGGGTATATTGGTTGATCTTCTTGCGCCCGGTTTCGCCTTCCTTCTTCAACGCCTCGAGCTGCGGCGATACCGCCGTCATCAACTGCATGATAATGGAGGACGAAATATAGGGCATGATGTTAAGGGCGAAGATCGTCATCCGCCTCAAGGCCCCGCCGGCGAACATATCGAACATGCCCAGCACGCCGCCCTGGTTTTGGCGGAAGATGTCTTGAAGGACCACCGGGTCGATACCGGGGAGCGGGATATAGGTGCCGAGGCGATAGACGATCAGCGCGCCCAGAGTGAACCAAATACGCTTCTTCAATTCGGTGGCCTTGGCGAAGGCCCCGAAGTTCATATTGGAAGCTAATTGTTCGGCTACTGATGCCATCGATGCGCTTTTTTATCTAACTTTCGTTCGAGCCCGAGTCGCCGTCCTCGCCGTCTTTGGTTCCCTCTTTAGTTTCAGAGGGTTGTTCCCCTTCTGCCTGATCCGGCGCTTGATCATCGGCCGGATCTTTTTGTTGTTCCGCCTGCCCGGCCTCTTTCTTCTTGGCCCTCTTGTCGGCCTTGTCTTCCTTGGAGTCCCCGTCGGCCCCGGACTCGGCTTTCTTCTTCGGCGCTTCGGCACCTTCCTTGAACTTCCTGTGCCGCGCCTTGCCCTTGCCTTCGGGCTTCGGTTTCGGGGGCGTCACGGTAATGCCGCCGCCAGCTTTTTCGACCGCCGCGATCGCCGCCTTCGAGGCCCCGGTCACTTCAATGGTTAATTTGGTCCTCAATTCCCCCTTCGCAAGCAGGCGCACGCCGTGGCGGCTCTTTTTCACCATGCCGCTGGCGCGAAGCACTTCCTCGGTCACCGGTTTCTTGGCGTCGATCTTGCCTTTGGCGACGGCGGCTTCCAGGTCGGCGAGCGTCAGTTCGGCATAATCCTTGGTAAACGGATTATTGAACCCGCGCTTCGGCAGCCGCCGGTAAAGCGGCATCTGACCGCCTTCGAAGCCGAGCAGGGAAACGCCACTCCGGGATTTCTGGCCCTTATGGCCACGCCCGGACGTCTTGCCCTTGCCGGAGCCCATGCCGCGCCCGACCCGCCTCCGGAGTTTGCGCGCGCCTTGGCAATCAACCAGTTCGTTCAATCTCATCTCTTTGACTTCCTTTTCAGCCGCCTTCATCAATGCGGACCAGGTGGCTGACTTTTTCAATCATGCCGCGGACGGCCGGCGTGTCCTCGAGCTCGCGGGTCCGGTTGATCTTGTTCAGGCCCAACCCGATCAGCGTCGCGCGCTGGTCCTTCGGACGCCCAATGGGGCTGCGGGTTTGCGTGACCTTGAGGGTCGATTTCTTTTTGCCTTTGGCCATTGTTTTATTCCTTGGCGGCGGCTTCCGCCGGCCCACCACGTCGTGAAACGATCTCCGAAACCTTCTTTCCGCGCCGGGAAGCGACGCTTCGGGGCGAGGCGCAGGACTGAAGGGCCTGAAAAGTGGCCTTGACCATGTTGTGGGGGTTGGCGCTGCCGAGGGATTTGGCGACGACGTCCTGGACTCCCATGGTCTCGAACACCGCGCGCATGGGTCCGCCGGCAATGATGCCGGTCCCCGGCGGCGCCGCCCTGAGGATAACTTTTCCGGCGCCGTAACGGCCATTGACGTCATGATGAAGGGTGCGGCCTTCGCGGAGCGGTATTTGGACCATGCTCCGTTTCGCCTGATCGGTGGCCTTGCGGATGGCTTCCGGGACCTCACGGGCCTTGCCGGTGCCGTAACCGACCCGGCCCCGTCCGTCGCCGACCACCACCAGGGCACCGAAGGAAAACCGGCGCCCACCCTTGACCACCTTGGCGACACGGTTGATGTGTACCAGCTTGTCTAGAAGATCGTCTCCCTCATCCCGGTCATGGCCGCGGTCGCGTCCACGGGGTGATCCCCGCCCGCCGCGGGGATGTGATGAAGGAGTTCTTTTTTCCGCCATTAAGGTGCTCCCTTAAAAACTCAGTCCACTCTCGCGGGCGGCATCGGCCAGGGCCTTGACCCGGCCGTGATACCTGTATCCGCCACGGTCGAAGATGACTTCCTTGATTCCCTTTGCCATCGCCCGTTCGGCAATCGCCTTGCCGACCTGACCGGCGGCGTCCTTGTCGGCCCCGGTCTTAAGTTTTCCGCGCAGGCCCTTATCCAGCGTCGAGGCCGCCGCCAGGGTGACCTGTTGGCGATCGTCGATGACCTGAGCGTAGATATGTTTTCCGGACCGGAAAACGGACAGCCGCGGGCGTTGCCCGGATTTGCGCTGAAGCTGCTGGCGTGTCCGCCCCTTGCGCCGGTTGAATAAATGTTTTGTCCTGGCCATTACTTTTTCTTGCCTTCCTTGCGGAAGACAAACTCGCCTTGGTATCTGATTCCCTTGCCCTTGTAGGGTTCCGGCGGACGGAAACCCCTGATTTCGGAAGCCGTTTGGCCGACCTTCTGTTTGTCGGCGCCGCTGACGGAAATATGGGTCTGGTCCGAACACTGGATGGTGATGCCTTCCGGAACCGGGAACCGAATTTCATGGCTCAGCCCGAGTTGCATGACCAGTTCCTTGCCCTGGACCTGGGCCCGGTACCCGACGCCCTGAATTTCCAGATTCCGTGAGAATCCTTCGGAAACGCCGGCAACAAGGTTATTAACCATAGTCCGGGAAGTTCCCCACACCTTCCGCGCCGACAGGTCGTCTGTTCGGGGCTTGACCCAGATTTGGCCGCCTTCACGGCTCACTTCCACTTCGTGGGAAAGAGTCACGCTGAGTTCCCCCAACTTTCCCTTGGCCGTGACGACCTGTCCGGCGAGGTCGACGTTAACGCCTTCGGGGATATCCACGGGGTTTTTGCCAATTCTGGACATGGTATTTTTCGGTTGCTTCCTAATAGGGCCCTAAAAGACCTGGCAAAGAACTTCGCCGCCAACATTTTTGTCGCGGGCTTCGGAATCCGAAAGCACCCCTTGCGGGGTCGATAAAATGGAGATTCCCAGGCCGTCATAGACCCTTGGCAGGTCTTTGATCCCCGAATAAACGCGCCGACCAGGGGTTGACACGCGGCTGATTTCGCGGATCACGGGATCCCCTTCGTGATACTTGAGCTCGATCTTGATCTCGGAGATGCCGGGCCGGACCTCGAGCTTGGAAAAATCGCGAATGAAGCCTTCGCGCTTTAGAACTTCGAGCACATTGGCGCGCAGCCTGGAAGCCGGCGACGTGACGGAGGATTTCCGGGCCCGCTGTCCGTTACGGATGCGGGTCAGCATATCGCCCAAGGGGTCGGTCATCGTCATCGGGTGTCTCTCCTTACCAACTGGATTTGACCATTCCGGGAATCTGCCCGGATGACGCCAATTCGCGCAAAGCAATGCGGCTGAGCTTGAACTTTCGGTAATTTCCACGCGCCCGGCCCGAAATCCTGCAGCGCAGGCGTTGGCGCACCGGAGACGAATTCCGCGGCAGTTTGGCCAGCTTTATTCGGGCATTGAACCGTTCTTCCGGCGACAGAGTTTGGTCCTTCGCCTGAGCCTTCAGGGCCGTTCGATTGGCGGCAAATTTTTGGGTCAAACGGACTCGTTTCTTCTCTCTTTCTATCGCGCTTTTCTTAGCCATTGGGGTCTTCTCCCTTCGATTCTTCGGCCTCGGGGGCTTCGGGGGCCTTGTCGTCTCCCTTGTCGCCGGGCTTCCCTTCCGCCGATTCCGCCTCGCCTTCACCGGCGTCCTCGCCGGAAGCGGCCCGTTCGGCGGCGCGCTCCGCATGCTCGGCGTCCTCGACTTCCTTCATGGCATCCCTGGCCGCCTGTTTTTCCGCCTCAAGGGCGGCCCGCCGGGCGGCTTCTTCTTCTTTTTCCTTTTCCGGGTCCCGGCCACTGAACGGCATATCCAACCCTTTAAGCAGCACCCTCGCCTCTTCGTCGGTCTTGGCGGTGGTGCAGATCACTACATCCATGCCGCGGATTTGATCGACCTTGTCGTAGTCGATTTCCGGGAACACGATCTGTTCCTTAAGCCCGAGGGAGAAGTTGCCGTTGCCGTCGAAACTCCTGGGCGAAATACCCCGAAAATCCCGGACTCTCGGCAAGGCGATGGTGATGAGACGGTCGAGAAATTCGTACATGCGATCACGGCGCAGCGTCACCTTGCAGCCAATGGTCATGCCATCGCGAAGCTTGTAGGTGGCAATCGACTTCTTAGCCTTGGTGATGACGGCCTTTTGCCCGGCAATCAGGGCCAACTCCTTGGCCGCGGCCTCGACTTTCTTGCGGTCGGTAACGCCTTCGCCGACGCCCATGTTGAGGACGATCTTGTCCAGCCGCGGCGCCTGCATGGGGTTCGTGTAGCCGAATTCCTTGATCAGGGCCGGCTTGACCGTGTTTTTGTAATGATCATGTAAGCGTGTCATGCTCGTTCAGTCCGCTTTATTTATCAATCACTTCGCCGGACCGTTTGGCGAAGCGCACCTTTCGGCCCCCTTCGAGGGTCTTGTACCCGATCCGTGTCGGCTTATCGTCCTCGGGGTCGATATGCGCCAAATTGGAAATATGAATGGCCGCCTCTTTTTCGACGATGCCGCCGCCCGAGGCCTGGGTCGGCCGTTGATGGCGCTTGATCATGTTGGCGCCCTGGACGAAGGCGCGGCCCTTCTTGGTCAAAACCTTCATGACCTCGCCGATTTTCCCTTTGTCCTTGCCGGTCGTCACAATGACCCGGTCGCCTTTCTTGATTTTAAGTTTTGCCGCCATCACAACACCTCGGGCGCCAGGGAAATGATCTTCATATAGTTCTTGGCCCGCAATTCCCGGGTCACGGGACCGAAGATGCGGGTGCCGATGGGTTCCCCCTGGGGGCTGATCAACACCGCGGCATTGGAATCGAACCGGATCGCGGAACCGTCCGAGCGGCGGATGTCCTTAGCGGTTCTGACGACGACGGCTTTCACGATCTCACCCTTCTTGACACGGCCACGCGGTATCGCCTCCTTGATGGTGACGACGATGACATCACCGACGGAGGCATACTTGCGCTTGGAACCGCCCAGCACCTTGATGCACTGAATCTTCCGGGCCCCGGAATTATCAGCAACATTGAGTTTTGTTTCGACCTGAATCATGGTCCTTGTCCTTATTCGTTTCCCGGAGGGCGTTCTCAGGCGTCCCCGGCCAGGACTTCCCAACGCTTGTTTTTCGAGATCGGCTTGCATTCGCGAATGGAAATCACGTCGCCGACTTTGCAAGCGTTGTTTTCGTCATGGGCGGAATATTTCTTGGAACGCCGGATGAACTTCTTGTAAAGCGGATGCATGACCCGCCGTTCGACCTTTACAGTCACGGTCTTGTCCATCTTGTCGCTCACCACGACCCCTTGCATGACGCGTCTTGGCATGTTCTTCGTTCTCCTTAGGCCGCCGGGGCCTCGGCGCGACGGCGTTCATTCAAAATCGTCTTGATGCGGCCGATGTCGCGGCGAACCTCGCGCACCCGAGCGGTGTTTTCGAGTTGCCCGCTGGCGGTCTGAAAACGCAGGTTGAAGGATTCCTTGCGGAGGTCCAGCAACTGTTCTTTCAGTTCGTCGTCGCTTTTGGCGCGCACGTCCTCGGCTTTCATGATCTTATCCTTCTTCACCCAATCGGGTTACGAACCGGGTTTTG
>CEPS01006101.1_pt1 | contig 13201 bp, 9 predicted proteins | sample 530401 | NCBI WGS metagenome assembly CEPS01 (sample SAMEA2620035, study PRJEB7988) | marine metagenome | biome: marine biome (ENVO:00000447); feature: mesopelagic zone (ENVO:00000213) & marine oxygen minimum zone (ENVO:01000065); material: "saline water (ENVO:00002010), including plankton... | reverse complement strand
TGTGGGAACTTCAAATCCATTGAATCCAACTATATAAGATGTGTCAATTGAAACATACTGACCTTCATCATTTACTCCCTGGTTTACTATATATCCAAGTGTATCTGTCAAATACCAGTAATGACTTGATGCCCAACCGAACTTGACACTCTCCAATGGGTTCCCATCTTCGTAAATATGACCTGAAATTCTGTGGAGTGTTTGCCAGGAACCTTCGTTTAGTGTCAGATGGTAATACCCGTTAGAATCAACATCTAATCTCGGTTCAAGGTTGAATACAATCTCTACTTCATCTTCATTATTATCGTTATTTGTGAGATTTTCACAAGAGACAGAAAAGGATAAAAGAGGAATTATCAGTAATATAATTTTTTTCACTTACTTATTTCAATATACTCCTTAACAAACCTTTTAATCAAGTCCTTTATCCCCACATAGATCTCATTCACATCAGAAGTCGTAGAGACGAAATCGATAGAGTATATTGTTCCCCAAGTAGTTTTCACCCTTCCATTCCACCAAATAGTTTCTTTATGGACATTCTGTCATTTGATGCCGTAAGTCCCATCTTATTTCCAAGGCATCCTTCGGAAATTATTCTTAGTGACTTGGTGCCTTTGTGGCGAATTATCTAGGCTAAAAACTGCTGAGCTCAAACATCATCGCGCTTGTGTCACACTCTGTGGTGAATTTAGAGAATTTCCAGTCCGCACAGACGCCCTAAAGATCAGACACTGAACAAGGGGCGCCACAGCCCTCAATATATATTTATGATTCCTGCGCAACTCTTTCAACTTCCTGCCATACCCTGAAAACATTACCGTAACAGATCTTCCTGATGTCCTCTTCTGAATATCCTCGCTTCAACAGATGATATATCAGATTAGGGTAATATGAAACATCTTTCAATCCGTACGGCAGACTGTCACCAACGCCGTCAAAATCGGATCCGAATCCGACATGATCGATGCCAGCAAGTTTTACGACGTGATCGAAGTGGTCCGCGACCTCGGAAACGTCCGCGTAGACGGGATTCTCCTTGAAGACCTTCTTGATGTATTCCTTAGCTTCGGGATCATCCCGCTTGAGCCCCTCTTTCTCAAGCCACTGCTTGATATCTTCTTTGTTTTTATCAGATTGTTCCTTCGATTTCTGTCTGATGAAGCTGGAACCAAAGTTGATCTGAATGACTCCGCCCTTTTCAGCCAGAAGGCGGATCATATCATCATTCATATTCCTCTCCCAGTCGGGCGTAAAATAGCGGCATGAGGAGTGGGAAGCGATGGCCGGAGCTCTGGATATTTCCATCACCTGATAAAAAGTATTGTCGGAGAGGTGTGATACGTCAATCATGATGCCCACCCGGTTCATCTCCTCCACCACTTCGCGGCCGAAAGGGCTCAATCCGCCCCATGTTCCCGTCGTGTCGTAGGATGAATCACAGATGTGGTTGTCCTTCGCGTGCGTCAGCGTGATGTAACGGATACCCCGCCCGTGGAAGTACGCCACATTGGCCAGATCTCCCTCTATGGGCGCACCGTTCTCCATCCCCATGGGAAATGAAATCTTGCCGTTTTCGAAATTCTGTTGCGCTTCATCGGGCGATCGGGCCAGGGCGAACTTGTCAGGATGATCCTCCACCAAAGACACCACCATATCGATAAGGGTATCGGCCTTCACCTTGGCGCCCCCTGTCTTCTGGTAGGACGCCGGAACGTAAATGGACATGAAAGGTACATCGAGTCCGCCGGCGGTGGCGCGGACGTAGTCAAAATCCCCCCCTTCGGTCCGTACGGTAATATCTTCCATCTCCTTCGATAGCCGCCACGGAATATCGATGTGACCGTCAGTGATAATGTACTTGTGCGCAAGTTCATCAGCTTTCTGCTTGAGAGCCGAATCTTCTCCCGAACTGCACGCGAAGAAGACAGGCAAGAGAGAGAAAAGTAACAGCACGGTTCTTCTGATTATCAAGTTATCCCCTTTCAATTCTGACTGCTGAATACGATCATTCATACACCTCAAGGTCACGGCCTGAAACAACTTTGCCGTCATATTGAGATGATATTTCTTTCAGGAGTTCCTCTTCCGTGGCGCCCCAGAAAAGCTGATGATACAGGACCAGCAGACCGGGCCGGGCCGCTGACGCAATTTCTGCCAGTTCTGTGCTGGAGGTGTGAAAACTCGCATGATATGTCTGCCACTCCGGGGGTCTTTGGCGAAAGCGGGACGCAGAATAGACCTCATGCACAAGAATGTCGCACCCGTTACACTGATCTATAATGCTCTGGCTCGGCCGTGCATCGCCGGATATGACTACTGTTTTGTCTGAAGATACAAATTTATATCCGAACGCCTCTCGCCAGCTGCCGTGCTCCACGGGAAAGGCTGTCACCGATACATTGGAGTCCTCATAGATGACACCCGGCTTAATCTCATGAGCTTCCACTCTGTAGCCGGTACTGTTCGCCGGTTCGAGCCCGTTGAGCCTGATTTTGATATCCTCTCGGTAAGCCGCGGTAAGATGCCGTGTCATGGCTCTCAGACCTTTCGGACCGTATACCTGCAGAGGTACCGCTCGCCCGAGTACCCACGGTGTGAAGATGAGATCGGCATAGCCGACGGTGTGATCAGAATGGAGATGAGTCACAAATGCGCGCGTCAGATTGGTGACTTCGAGCGCATCCACGCCGGAACGGGATGCAGCAGCGGCCCGCCGAACGACGCCCGGACCAAAATCGACCAGATAAGGCTGACCGTTTACGACAACAGCTACAGCAGGACCGGATCGATCGGGATCAGCGTTGGGCGTTCCCGTCCCCAGGAGTACCACCGCAGTTCCCGACTGGCCCGCAGAAAGGTAATTGAACGAATTGAGCATCGCGCACAGTAGAACGGCGAACAGTGACACGGGAACGAAGGTATCAGTCATGTCGAAGTTAGACTCGCCCCTTACCGGCCGCTGTCCTGAGTTGAAACGCACGTCTATCGCTTCTTCATGAGATAACCGGAGTACAACAAAAGTTCGTCGCCGTTCTCATCCTTCACCACCCTGAAGGTTTCACGCATGTGCCGTCCGAGTCCAATCATGATTGCTTCATTATCATCAATAGGCTGCAAAATACCCCTTATTCTATCGTCCATAATCTCGCCCTCGAATATGAGAAGGCCGTCCTCAACGACAAGGGATGGATCTTCAACGAAGATGATATCCTCTCCCTTATTTATATTTTCATATTCTCCCTCCCGCCGCCGCCAACTATCGGGAATGGGGGTCTCTTCCACTTTCTGAGCCAATATCCTGTTCAATCCGTCGGACGTTACGGAGATTAAACTCATTCCGCCCATTTCAAGGAATTCAACTTCCTGATCAAAGATGGTCTTATGGAAGAGGCCAAACAGTCTCAGTTGTGGTGTATAGGTGTCCCTGTCGTTTGGAATGAGATCAATCTTGATCTTATCAATTCGAGCCCTCAACCGCCCTTTTTGTGATTCAACTTCGGTGCTGCCGAACGGAAAGGAGTAGATTCCCTCATACTGTGACAGGTCTCCTTCGTTTTCCAGCACAAGTTTGGGCGGATCGCTCACTTTGGGCGCTTTGATGCCACGAAGCTCCAGAGCACGCTTCAAAATTTTCGGCGCAACCTGATCCGCAACGGTTCTCCCTCTCTCAGAATTGGTGAGTACCACAATACCCAGTTTTTGTTCAGGAAGAGTAATCAGCAAGCTGTGGAAGACGACGGTCGATCCCATGTGCGACGCTACCTTGCCCGCATAACCGAGTCCAGCGCCCCGTGTCAACGACCAGCCGAGACCCCACTCGATATCCAGATCCAGTTCAACGTCTGCATTCTGAACTGTCAGCATCTCATCCAGTGTTTCCGGTCGAATAATCTGATTGCCGTCGGCAGTACCCTCGGCGAAGACCATACTGATAAAATCGGACAGATCCAACACATTGGAAACCATCTTGCCGGCCGGGACTTCCCGTATGTCTGGATCCTCATATTCTTTCCCCTCCCTGTAACTCTTTGAATACAGTTTCTCAATATGAGGCGGCATCCCGAACGAGGAGTGATTCATACCAATGGGTTCAAAAATCTGTCCTTCAATGTATTGCACAAAATCTTCGCCGCTAACCTTTTCTACCATATAACCGAGGAGAGACATGGCAACATTCGAATACGCAAAGACGAAGTTGATGGGGTAGGCAACATACTCACTTTTCAAATCATCGATAACTGTTGAATAGTGAGAAGCATTGCGGGTGATAAATCCTTTTAGAATATCGCCCGGAATGCCGGAATGATGAGTCAACATTGTTCGAGGTGTGATCGAGGGTGCATCCTGAAAGCGGGAACGGATGGAAAATTCTGGCACGTACCGTACAAAGGCGCTGTCAATATTCAGCTTTCCCTTTTCCTCGAGCTGCATGACGGCAGTTGACGTAAACAGTTTTGAAATAGAACCTACTCTGTAAACAGTCTCCGCGGTAGCTGGTATCTTTTCCCCTTTGTCTGCATAGCCGAATCCCTCCGCCCAGACGATCCGCTGATCATCCACAAGGGCGATGCTGAGACCCACAACGTCGTTTTTACGCATCAGCTTGCGGATCTGTTCAGAGGTTTCCTGAATGACTGTGCCATAGTTTTCCTGAGGAAGAACCGCAGGCTGACTGGGGATTGTAGCACAGCCAAAGAGAAATAACAGTCCTGACAGCAAGATTACTTTTCTCAACATGCTAAACTCCCGTTATCATCATTTAACTCTACACGGTGTGATTCGTATGGCGTTCGATTTGAAACTCGACGTCTTGCTCCGATGATCCACAAGTTGCGGAATTAAGACGTTTGCCTCAGGGAAAAATGTAAGCACATTTTTCCTATTAACATCGAATGGTTTTACGTTCACACGTTATATTTCGCCAGTATCAACTTCCATATTGACTCTACCGGCGGCGGCGATTCGTAATTCTCGCACATCGTCTCTATTCATCAGAACTACCCATCTGGTCTTTCACTCGGCCGGGTTGGATCTGCATCCAAACGGCGAGCACAACCTTACTATTACACGTACACGAAAGCAATTCAAACTGTTTTGATCAATAGACAAGTGGAAGGGTGAGCCACCCGGTACTTTCCATCACTTCAGAGATTAAGATTCTGTAAATCGATTGACCGATCTATGGCTGCGTGTGTGGGATTAAACAGGGGCTAAGCAAAGAAAGCAATATTAGTGATCTCCACTTTCGCCTGGGAGACCGAATGGAAGAAACTTCGGTCTAATCGAGAATTGATTCGAGATAGTTCAACATCTTTTTTTGCTGGCTCAGCCACCCGAGTCTCACCTCGATATTTATATAGCGTACACCGCGCCTGGCCATGGCCCGGGAGAGAGAACCATCATCCTCCCCATCAGCTGACGCCTGAAGAACTACATTAAACGGTGAGCGTGACAACTTAGTGAAATCATCTCTGTCAGTACAGAGGAAGAAGTTGTGGTGATTCTGATCGCTTTTGATGGAAACCTCATTGCTGTTATCGATTTCATCATCAACAGAGTACCCCCTGAGATTATTGTGCAGAGCGATGATCAATCCACTGTCGGGCGGTGTGATGGCGGTGAGGAAGTTTTCACGATCTCGATCCAGCTTTTCGAGGGTGCTGTTCATCTTCTTTTCTGACCAGTGAGGATTGAATTTGTGCAAATTCTTCCTGGCCCCTTCGCGGGAGAACATCCTGTTTGGATCAAGCATTCCCCCTTCAAACTGTATTTCACGTTCAGATCCAGTTATGATAAAGGCCAGTCCCGGATGAGATTTCATGTGCGCCTCGATAGCCATCCTGGCCGTCTGCTCATCCCCGTGAAGCCAGATATAGCGCCTCGATGATTCACCTCCATTTATCACCTCGAAGCGAATAGATGCGAGTTCAACGGATGTTAAAACTCTATCGCCTTGCATGCCTGAGCTCACAACAAAAGGGAAAAACACAATAAGGATCAGTAAGAATAGATCACAACATGGCCGGGATATAATCAATTGCTTAAATCAGCGGCAGCCATATCGTGACCGCAACATGTGGGCGATTTGATCATGCCGCAGCCGTTGGGACACTTGGATACTTCAACCTTCGTACCGTCATCTCTTGTGATATGGTCATGTACCAGTTCACTGCCGCAGCTCGTGCAGGTAAGTCCTGTCACCCCCATACCGCATTTCGAACAGACATATTCCGCTATGATATCACTTTCCTTTCAAATCTGAATTAAGACCAGCTGTCCTTGAATCTCAATTAACAAAATTATACTCCGCCAGTCGGTGGATACGATGAACAAGTTTTCATCTTAGCAGCACCATCTTACTACTCAGTGTCATCTTACCCGCGGTTATACGATAAATGTAAATGCCTGAACTGACCTGCCTCCCCATATCGTCCGTGGCATCCCAGATGACACGTTTATAGCCCGGCTGTTGTTCAGCATTTACGAGTGTTCTCACCTTGCGTCCCATGAGATCGTAAATGATGAGACTCACCCTCGATGATTGTGGGAGATCGTACCTGATGGTAGTCTCAGGATTGAACGGATTAGGATAGTTTTGCAGTAGTCTGAAAGCGTCCGGGAGTGCCTTTGCCGATGATGCCACAGAAAGCAGACCGGCGTCAGCAAAATCGCCCGTTCTTTCAAGGCCGCCACGATACATGCTCCAGAACTTGCTCTTTCCAGCTTTCGTCTTGACGTCTACAACCTCAATCGCCCGCGTTGTCCCCGTCGCCACTTCTGCATCACCGTCACCATCTACGTCGCCGATGAACAGGCCTGCCGCAACAGGTCTTTCAAACGTCACCGGGAAATTCTTTACCACTTCGCCGTCGGAATAATATGCCCAGACGGAACTGTCCGACAGCGCTATAACGATTTCCGCAACGTCATCGTTATTCATATCAAAGAAGACAGGCTCAGAGATCAGTTCTTTCTCAGTCAGCAGAGGCCAGCCGCCAAGGTCGTTGCCTTCATTGCTTAGACCGTAGATCGACCCGCTGACGGTTCCGAAGAACAGTTCGAGATCTCCATCCTGATCCATATCGGTGACAGCGGGCGAAATCCTGATCTTGTCATCAGCATCGTAGCTCCAGACGAGCTCGGCCGTATGATCGATCACTTCCAGTTTCCCGCTCTCGGTACCGATGATGATTTCCGAAGTCCCGTTACCGTCCAGATCGGCCAGTGCCGTCTCGGCGTAAACTTTGTCATCAGCCACGTAGGGAAAACCATCCAGCGGCTCCCCGTCCGCTGAGTAAGCCCACACATTGCTTCTCAGTGTACCGAGAACAATCTCAGCATTCCCGTCCCCGTCCAGATCTCCCGCAGACGGAGCCCTCAGCAGCGGTCCATCGCCCACCGCAACGGGAAAGGACTCAAACTCAGTGCCGTCATGATTGATGACAAACAGGCTCCCCGGACTGTTTACGAAAATGATTTCCAGATCACCGTCACTGTCTAGGTCTTTGAGCGCTGTCGTGGAGATGAGTCCCGAAACGGTGTACTCCGCCTGAAGGGAGCCGTCACCGTTCAGAATGTAAACGGCTGAATTATCGGCCGCCACCACGATCTCCACGTCGCCGTCTCCCTCCAGATCGGCTACGGCCGGCGAAGACTTGATACTGCCTCCCGTGACATATGTCCATTCGAGTGTTCCATCGCTGCCGACGGCGTAGACGGAGTAATCATCTGTACCGGCCACTACCTCGTTCTCCCCATCGCCGTCAATATCATAAACGATGGGCGCCGTGTGAACAACACTCGCTGTCGAAAAGGGGAATCCGGCTTGAGCAAGCAACACCTTGACATTGAGCGTCTGAGTCGTCTTGAATCCTTCACTGTTGGCGGCTGATACTGTCAATGTTACGGGAATGGTCTTTTGCGGCGCATCAGCGGCGATTTCGAATACGAACGGATCTTCATCGTTGGAAATGCTAGAACCCGCTTCCAGATCGCCTGAAACGGCAAATGAACTGGGCATGATGGAAATATCCGGATCATCAGCACTGATAGTGCATGTCACGTCGGTGGCGGTGGCAAATCCCCCCTCATTCATGATAGTGACAGAAATGACGCCTCCTTCGCCGGGATTCAACACACCATCGTAGTCATTCTCCTGAAGCGTGGAGATTTCATACGACTCAATACCGAGCCTCGGAATTCCCAGCATCTGGTACACTCCGTCAAGGGCATCCTCGATGGCGTCCAGAACAGCTTTCTGATCGAATCCGTAATCGGTATAGCGCACCGTCATGGTATGATCGATTATGATATTGTGCGGAATGTAGCCCATGCCGAAAAGATCCCACGCTGACCATTCGCTGTCATCGGCGATGGGATAGGTGAGCCCGAACATCTCACCCCAGCCGGAGCAACTGTAGGGTTGGTCCCAGTCGAAGCCGAAGCCAATCAGCCGCAGGCCCTGATCTTTATACGTCTGATAGATGGTTTCCGTAAGCGGAGCCTCCGCCTGACAGGATGGTCACCAGGATGTAAACAGGTTAAACCAGAGCACGTAGTACTTTCCATTATCTTCATCCATAAAGTAATCTGACAACTTGAAGGAATCGCTCTCGGCAAAGCAGTACGGAGCTGTGAAGTTTTTTACGCTGTCACCAACTGTATGCTGGCCAGCTACTGTGGACGCCAACAGAATCGAAACGGTTACGATCCTGAGCATTAGAATACCCGTTAAGTGCAATGGGTGAAAATTACACTTAGTTAATTTGCAGGAGGTGTGGACATGCTGTCAATCAAAAGGTGAATTTCCTCTACGGATTTCGTATGGGTGTCGTACCAGGTAGACGCCATTTCAGCAGCTGTTTCTTCACCAAATGTTTTCACCCACATATCAAGAAATGACATTTTTGCCGGACCCATGTCGACCATACCGTCCATTCTGCCCACAGTCACCAGAACACTTCCTTTTCCACCACGGACATTGTAAATACCCCAAGATCGTTCATAGTCTGTGTTCTCAGCTGCTTCTTTGATCTTCCCAATCAGGTCCAGTTTTTTACCTACATCTCCCGGTTTACAATACAAATATGTGAGTAAAAACATAGGGGAACGCCGGTCATTATAGCTGGCTTCAGGTACTTTGACATAATAGAGCATACCACTACTTTCTTCAATATATCTTTTCAAGATTCTTCCCCAATCTTTGTCATGAGCATCGGTGGTCACTCTATTATCATATTCCTTCCAGTAGTGGTTGGTCGTGCCGATGAAGTATTGACCTGATCTTGGACCGGACAGTACCAATGAGCCAAACTGGTTCCACTGTCCCTCCCCATGCCATTCAGAGACGTGAGAGGAAACATCTTTGACAAAAGCGGCTTCTTTTCCTTGGTACACTTTTGAATATCCTCCACTGTTAACAATCGGTTGATCCTGAGCATGTATCCCAACAAACCAAACCACAGCAACAGCCGAAACGATAGTTCGTTTTAACATGAGACACCTCCTTGTGTATTTTCTAAGGATGATTACTTTTGCCTGACGGACTTTGAACTCCCCCAGCAACGAAAAAATTAAACATGAAAGACTGTAAAGTCAACCATTGTTGGTTGATAAAGTCCATCCGACCATTTACAGATCAATTGTTACAATTATATTTAGTCTCTAAATTGTTTTGAGATGTGTCACTTACCGTCGGGCGGTACATTTCCACCGGGATCGGTCTTGATCAGCAAAAGGTCACTGGCACCTTCAACAGCGGATTCGGTAAATCCCGTAATCACATAACCTCCATCGGTAGTCTGATGAACAGAATATACATCATCACTATCGCTGGCATCAAACAGACGCTTCCACTGGCTGATTCCCTGACTGTCTGTTTTTATAAGCCAGACGTCAGACCCCCTGTCTTCCATGAGCTGCGTGGAACCAGTTAAAACAAAACCGCCATCTGAAGTTTGATCAACCGCATAACATTTATCCCAGCTCCGGCCGCCGAAAGTCCGATTCCACTCTTCCCTCCCCTCCCGGTCTGTCTTGATGAGCCAGACGTCCTCAAATCCCGGGTAAAAAGCACGGGTGACACCGACTGTAATATATCCCCCATCTAAAGTTTGCTGCACAAGATGACCGTAGTCGTATTCACGGTTACCGAATATCCTGTTCCACTCTCCGTTGCCCAGAGAATCAGTCTTGATGAGCCAGATATCGCTCCAGTCGCGACCGAACGATTCCGTGTAGCCAGTGATAATATATCCTCCGTCGTCCGTTTCATTGACAGAATAACCGTAATCCCAGTTCGACCCGCCAAAGGTCTTGTTCCACTCCCGATCGCCCTGCCTGTCCGTCTTGATGAGCCAGATATCCGAGTCACCGCTACCAAAGGAAAAGGTGTAGCCTAGAATGATATATCCACCATCTCTGGTCTGCTGGATGGCATGTGCCTTGTCCCACTTGAAACCACCAAAGGTGCGGTTCCACTGCTGATTGCCGTGTTCATCGGTCTTGATAACCCAGACATCACTCCACTTTTCACGATAAGCTTCCGTAAAACCGGCGATGATATAACCTCCGTCCACGGTCTGCTGAACAGAGTAACCGTGATCTGTCCCTTCACCGCCGAATGTTCGACTCCATTCCTCACGCCCCTTCGGATCAGTCTTCAGCAGCCATACATCACCGTTCTTGTCTGAGGCGTAGGTCTGTCCCGTTACAATGAAGCCGCCGTCCTCTGTCTGCTGTACGGATTGACCTCTTTCTGGATCGGTACCGCCATAGGTTTTGACAAACCAGCTGTGGGAGTCGCCTGTAACAGGAACAGATGAAGTGGTCAGTCCCCAGACGTCCTGCACTTCGAGACGATAGTATTTTGTGTGCCACGGTCCCACATCCTCCAGGACAAAGGTGGTATCGCTCTTTACGGAGCTGGAAAATATCTCTTCTTCAGTGCTCATATCAGCCTGTGATGACTGATATAGTGTATAAGATTTGAAGTCATCGTCGGGATTCCTGGTCCATGTGAAATAGAACGAATCGTTGCGATAGACTACTTCAGCGAGGATCGGCTCGGTAGGATTGTCATCCAGCACTTTATATCCCCTGCCAAACGACTCCTGACCCCAATGATCCGTGGTCCTTATCCAGAACCATCTTTCCCGTGAGGGGTCAAACTTCCCTTGACCGACGAGTGAAAAGAGTGTTATCTCCCGATCAGCGAAACTGGCTATCACCCGCTTACGACCTTGCCTCGTGTGCGAAACGAGAAGATCATAAGAGACAAAATCAGGGTGTGCGGACCGCTCCCACTTCAAAACGAACTTCTCCAGGTCGTAGTTCACGGAAGTTACATCCAGCGGCTCCGGAGGGAAATTGACTTCGTTCGATTTTCCCATGCCAGTGGACGTAAGACCCCATTTATCACTAACCTTAACCCAGAACCAGTTTTCATGAGTGGGATCAAAATCGCGCATAACATAAGAAGTCCTGCTGCTGTCCCTGCTGGTGACCAGTGATCGCCTGGGACCGTCTTCCATTTCTGAGTAGAGCAGTGTATAAGAGAAGAAGTCGGGTTCTGTGGATTGGTCCCAACTGATAGTCATACTGTTGTCATCGTATTCCACCGCAGTGATATCCACCGTTTGTGGCGGCGCGTCAATCTTATTGGATTTACCTTTACCCACCGACTCCAGTCCCCATCTGTCAGCCACATTAATCCAGAACCAGTTCTCGTGTGACGGGTCAAATTCTGTGAGTGTGTAGGAAGTCTTCTTCCTGCTAGCAATCGTCGCCAGCGATACCCTTTCGCCTCCTTCCGTTTCAGAATAGAGAACCTCATAATTCTGAAAATCCTTATCTTTGGAGCGCTTCCACTTCACCACCATCTCATCCAGGGTATACTTCACAGATCTGACGGCTATTTCCCGGGGAGGAGAATCGACCTTATTAGTTATCCCCCGGCCAACTGAGGTCTGACCCCAGTAGTCGGTCGTCCGGACCCAGAACCAATTCTTGTGAGTTGGATCGTAGTCGGTCAGCCGGTAGCTGTTTTCATCAGCATCGGTAATAGTAGCGTACAGAGTCCTTGGACCCGTTTCTTCCTGGGCGTAAAGAAGCTCATAGGATTCAAAGTCAGTCTCCTGACACTTGTCCCACGTTACCGCCATTTTTTTGAGGTCATACTTCACCGTCTTTACGTCAATTCTTGGCGGCGGGCTGTCCACTTCGTTTGAGGCGCCTTTCCCCGTTGTCGTCTGGTCATAGCTGTTGGTGCTCCTGATCCAGAACCAGTTTTCCTTTGTGGGATCAAAATCGTCCAAAACATGCTCTGATACCGCTCTATCTGAATACCGTGCCAGAGATTTTTTACTGCCGGTGGGCGAGGCCGCATAGAGGAGTTGATAGTCACGGAAGTTGCCATCCGGTGATGAGCTCCAAGCCACGGTCATCTTTTCAAAATCGTAAGTGACAGACATGATATCGATCGCTTTCGGAGGCGGATAGATGGGCGAAGTCAGGATCGGCCCCTCGCTCTCAAAACTTAACGTATCGATGACTATCACACGGTAGTGCTGAGGCTGCAGCGGATCGATTTTTCGATCAACGTAGGATGTATCAGACACTCTCTCCGAGGTGAAGATCACCCTTGAGTCAGCCATCGACGGCTCGCTGGACTTCTCCACCCGATAGGAAGCAAAATCCGCATCGCGGGAACGGTCCCAAACTATTGTATATCTGCCGCTCCTGAATGCCGTAGAAGTAATTCCTAAAGGCTGAGGATACGAGCGCCGGTTGTCCACGGTCACCGTAACGGTATCACTTTCCCCCGCTTGGTTGGCGACGTCGTAAGCCCTGGCAACAAGAGCGTGTGATGACCGGTCGGTGTATTCTTTAGTATTCCAGGCAAAAGTGAACGGCTCCTCGTTATCCGCCAGCCCTGTAGAATCACCATCAACCCACAATTCCACCCGGGTGACCGAATCGTCATCCGTGGCGGTACATTCGATCCTCACCACCTCAGCTACAGACTCTTGAGCCGCCGGCATATCGATGGTCACTTCGGGGGGACTGTCACACCCCGAAGCCAGGAAGACTGCCATTATGATCAGTCCCGTGAGTTTTCGCTGTGTCGATTTCACTCCATCCGAATGTAGTCTATAAATCAGGAAAGGTCAACGTATGTTAGCACACCAGATTCTGTTAT
>CEPS01095362.1_pt1 | contig 13224 bp, 11 predicted proteins | sample 530401 | NCBI WGS metagenome assembly CEPS01 (sample SAMEA2620035, study PRJEB7988) | marine metagenome | biome: marine biome (ENVO:00000447); feature: mesopelagic zone (ENVO:00000213) & marine oxygen minimum zone (ENVO:01000065); material: "saline water (ENVO:00002010), including plankton... | reverse complement strand
GCGCAGAGCAGAAACTGTGCTCTGCGCGGGATCTGGAAAGCGCGAGCCTAAGCCGATGCCAGATGTTCTTGCAGTTGTAACGCTTGATCACGAAGCGGGCGCCATCAAAAGAGGTGCCGGCAAGCGTGGTTTTGACATCGCTTTTCATGAGTTCGGCACCTGGCCCTTCGAAAGCAACATCTGGATCTGACAGGAGGTTCTGAAGCATGGGGGAATCGTAGCGGGATAAATACGCCCCGTGGAGTCTGTCCGCACGCCACGGCCGGATATCCTCTCTGAGTTGCGCCAGGCCAACGTCGGCAGCCAAGTGCGTGGTCACCCGACAGAGATGCTCAGGGCTGGGTGCCGGCGCTGTGCAGCGCCCGGGGCGGTGCGAGTCCGCTGTCGGGCGATCGGCGCCGCTCAGCGGCGTACAGACGGTTTGCGCGGCGTTCCACGCGCTCCCAGAATGGTCGGTCACGATCCAAGGTCTCACGCAGGTTGGTCTGGGAGTAGAGCCGGATAAAGCGCAACCGATCGCGCTGGGTCAGTCCGAGGCTCCTACTGGAGTAGTGCAGTCCGGAAACATCTCTCATTTTCCAGCGGGAAGGCGTTTTGCTCTGCGGCGTCCGCGGCCGCTGACGTTTCAACAACCCATGTGCCGCAGCCCTAATCCAAGCGCTCAACTTTGGTTTGTGGATTCGCATACGATGCAGATCGATCAGAAAGATCCGACAGTTCTCTGGGGATGCCCTCCCCTTTTTCTCGTTCCAATGTAGGAGAAAATGACTAAGGTAGAAATCCCTGTGGTTAGCGCCGCTGTTGTGCAGGATTCGAGCTGTTTGCGCCAGTTGTTCAATCAACCAACGCTTGAAGCGAATCTCCTGTGCCGTCTTCGGTGGGCTGCGTTCCCAATCCCACTCCCTACAGAGATCCTCAAGGCTTTTAGCCTCTGGTATTTCGTCGGTGACGATAAGCGATTGGCGCCTGGCGGGATCGTTCAGCACTTTTGCCAGGCGACGTTTGCGCGTGCCATATCCGGCAATTTCCAGGGTATCCAGTCCAAGATTCTGTAGCAGCGTTTGCCGACGAAGGTGGTGCACCCCTTTCCATTCGTTTTCCGCACCTAGCACCGGTAGCCGAAGGGAGGTCAGGTTTTTTCCGATTTCTTTCCAGCCCACACCGTCATGAATCTTCAGGTAATAACGCCGTCCCTGGTGGCTGAAGGAAACAGTTCGGCGCCCTTCGTCGACTAACTTGTCCCGTTCAAGATGGACCATATACTGTCCGCCGGGTTCACTTTTCCCGATTACCATAAGTTCATCGAAATCAAACGCGCCGAGATCCTCACGGAGATATACATTACGGATGTTCTTATTCCTCGTAGCCGTGCTTATCGGCGATTGCGGGCCACTTCGCAGGTGTTCGATTGCATCGACCGCTTTACTCGGCATCTGATAAAGAGCCGGATTCTTTCCGTAGCGTTGCCCATTTGCGGACCATCTGGCTCGATCGGGCGACGTCAGCATGGTCGTCAACCGGGTATTCAAGGTGTCCTGTTCGAACGGTGAGTCCAGCACAGTCCCTGCTCCGGCCGCTTTGATGTGACTGGCATAGCCGCACACATCGGTCGCGATGACCGGCAGCCCGGCGGCAATGGCTTCAAGCAGGACGGTGGCTGTATTGTCTCCGTAGGCGGGGTGAACCATGAGATCGCCTGCGGCCAGCAGTTTGGGGATGTCCGTTCGTGATCGACCGCCGAGGAAACGAACTTGCGTTGAAATCTTGAGCCTTTCAGCCTGTTTCCGATACTGCTTCTCGTCATCGTCGCCGACAACAATCAGGCTGGTCCGTTTCTGAAGGTCCTGTGACAGGCTGGCGAGCGCATCAATGACCCGGTCGAGCCCTTTGGTCGCAAAACCCGACCCAATAAACATCAGCAACAGATCTTTGACAGGAATATCGAGTTCCTGGCGGAGCTTTTCTCTTTCTCCAGCGCGATCCGCTATGGGCGAGAAACGGGCATCCAGTGTCGGTGGCAGCAGGTGGAACCGTTCATTCGGGGTGAAATAATGCTCCTGGTATTCGTTTTTCTGAGGTTCCGACAGCGAAAGAATCAGTGTCTTGCTTTCCAGGCCGAATACTGCTGCTTCGAATGATTTGCGCCGTTTGTAGCGGCGGCCAAGTTTTAATATGGCGGGATGCTGCTCAGTCCGGCGCACATAGCAGATATCGGCTCCATAGTAGACGTCGAGGCCTGGCATCTTGTTGAAGCCGACGACGATATCAAAACGGTTTCCATTGAGTTCCGACTTCAGTTTGTCATGAAATTGCTTGTTCTTCGTATGATTTGGGGCGAATCGCCAGGCAGGCAGAAGCGTAAATGGAACCCCTTCCAACTGTTCCCCGTGCCACGCCGACACAAAAACGTGGGCGTCGTGTCCCCGTTCAAGAGATTCCTGCAGAATACGGCGAAAATCGAGCGACAGCCCGCTGTAAGGCGAGTACTCGAATAAGCAGAACGCGATTCTCATGGCAGGAATGAACCCCTCATCTGAGAGACTCCAGACACTAGTTTAACCGCCTTCAGCTGTGTTTTCTGACCCGGTGGACCTGTCTATCCGACCTCCCTCATCGCCGTGGGATTATTGCGTATCGGATACCGGTCTCGTCTTAGGCAACCGTCATTCCGCCGCGCGTGGGCCTTACCGACAGATCCTCAGTTCCAGGGGGCCTTGCATTCCCATTGGTAGGCTGTGCGGCAGATCAACTCCAAATCGTCATACTCTGGAATCCAGCCCAGTGTCTGGCCGATCAGGTGATTATCGGCCACCAGTTCAGCGGGGTCGCCGGCCCGGCGGTCGGACTCGATAATGTGAATATCCTGACCGCTGACTTTCTGTACCGTTTCCAAGACCTCTCGCACGCTGAACCCGCGGCCATAGCCGCAATTGAGAACCTGCGAAGGTCCGCCGTCTGCCAGGTGCGCCAGGGCGTACAGATGGGTCTTTGCGAGATCCTCGACGTGAATATAGTCGCGGATGCAGGTACCGTCTTCGGTGTCGTAGTCAGTCCCGAAGATCGAGACCGAATCGCGTCTGCCGCAGGCCGCCTCACAGGCGACCTTGATCAGGTGGGTGGCTTCGGGGGTTGCCTGACCGAGGGCTCCGTCAAGGCGGGCGCCGGCGACGTTGAAATACCGAAGCGCCACGTAGCGCATGGGTCGGCCCGGCCCGGGGCGCTCGGCAAAGTCTCTCAGTGTCCACTCGGTTATCAGTTTGCTTCGCCCGTAAGGATTGATTGGATCGGTTGGCGCATCTTCGCGGACAGGAACCTCTTTAGGGTTGCCATAGACCGCAGCGCTCGATGAGAAGACAAAAAGACCGACATCTGCCTTTTGGCAGCACTTAATGAGATTAAGCGAGCCGACTACGTTGTTCTGGTAATACTTGCCGGGGTTCGCAACTGATTCGGGAACCACGATGTGTCCGGCAAAGTGAATAACGGCGTCGAATTGTTGCGATTGCATCAGCCCTGTCATGGCCTTGCGGTCGCCCGCATCTAACTGATGAAAGTCGGCTTCGGGCGGAACCGCCCAACGGTGCCCACTGTAGAGGTTGTCCACCACCGTCACCTGGTGCCCGGCTGCGAGAAGTTGACGGGTGGTATGGGCACCGATATAGCCGGCGCCACCGGTAACCAGTACGGATTGGGCTTTGGCGTTCACGAATCTTTCAGTTTTGAAAAATCCAGCCGATTATATCGACCGGTTACCCAGCCGCTCTTTCCAGTAGGGCCGACAGCGACGCGATTACACGATCGGGCCCCAGGGTTTCCAGACACTGTTTGTGGCCTAAGGGACATTCCCTTGCAAAACAGGGTCGGCAGGCAAGTTGCTGGGCAACCGCTGCCGTCAGGGGTCCGAGGGGCGGCGTATGATGCTCGCTGGAAGCGCCGAAGATGCCGACCACAGGTGTGCCTGTGGCGGCGGCAACGTGCATCAGACCAGAGTCGTTGCTGACCGCCGCGCTGGCATAGGCGAGAAGGTCAATGGCTTCATCGATACGGGTGCAGCCTGTAAGGTCAACACAGCGTGCCGGCTCACAGCAGTTCCCGATAATGGTCCGCGCCACCTTCTGGTCGCCTTCGCCTCCCAGCAGCCAGACCTGCCAGCCCTGTTTCAGGTAATGATCAGCCAGAGCGGCAAAATGGCGCTCTGGCCAGCGTTTGGCGGGGCCGAATTCCGCGCCCGGACAGATCGCGATGACCGGGGCCGGCGCAATGTCCTTGCCGAGCCGCTGGAAGACCTCCTTCACATTGTCCGGACGGGAAACGAGGCGTGGATGCGGGTAGTTTGTGACCGCTGGCGCATCGGCCCGAAGACCCAGTTGAACGAAGCGCGCCGCCATCGGGTCTTCCCGGGATGACGGCCGGGAGCGTGGATCGTTGATAAGGCCCCAGCGGGGCTCTTTGCGGTAGCCGGTACGCATCGGAATTTTCGCGAAAAACGGCAGCAGGGCAGCCTTGAGCGAGCCTGGCAGAATGATGGCCTGATCAAAGTGGCGCCCCCGAAGAGAGCGTCCGGTCCTGAAGCGATCGGTCATGTGCAGACGGCCATGCTGGAAAGGCGTTTCAATGATTTCGTCGATCTCGGGCATCCGATGGGCGAGCCGGGCGGTGGCCGGCGGCGCTGTGAGCGAGATTGCCAGGTTCGCCCGGTTGGACTGCAGCGTCTGGAACAGGCACTGTGCCATCACCATGTCCCCGATCCAGGCGGGGCCAATGACCAGCACCCGGGATGCAGATTCAGTCTGGATAATGCTCAGCCCCCGGGTCTTGCGACCAGGCCGTTGTCAGGCGGCGTTGTCGGGCAGGAAAAAGCGGTTACCGCAGTACGGACACAGCGCTGTTTCGCCCGGGTTGATGGGCAGGTAGACCCGCGGATGCTGATTCCACAACTCGCTGTCATCCGGGGGGCAGTGCAGCGGCAGGTCGGCTTGCCGAATCTGCTGCGCCGGGGCGGGACCGGAAGCGATCGGGTCGGAGGGGTTCATTGGTTTGGGGTCAGACAAACGTCAGCCAGTGGTCGTGCGTGGTATCACGCCCCTGGACACAGTCGAAATAGCGCGCCTGCAGCATTTCGGTCACCGGGCCGCGGCTGCCATTGCCGATCTGCCGGCCGTCAAGTTCGCGCACCGGGGTGACCTCAGCTGCAGTCCCGGTGAAGAATACCTCATCCGCAACATAGACCTCATCGCGGGTAATTCTTTTTTCAACGAGTTCGAGCCCCGCCTCAGCAATTAGGCGGATGACTGTATCGCGGGTAATCCCTTCCAACGCGGACGTGAGATCAGGGGTGTAGACCACGCCATCGCGGATCACAAAGATATTTTCCCCCGTGCCCTCCATCACATACCCGGCTGAGTCCAGCATCAGTGCTTCGTCAGCACCTGCGGATAGCGCCTCCTGGAGCGCAAGGATCGAGTTGATGTAGTTGCCGCAGGCTTTGGCCCGGCACATGGTGATGTTGACGTGGTGTCGGGTGAATGATGAGGTTCGAACACGAATGCCCTTCTGTAATCCCTCCTCGCCCAGGTAGGCGCCCCATTCCCAGGTGGCAATCGCCACGTGGGTCTGCAGCATGTCGGCGCGGATGCCCATTCCCTCCGAGCCGTAAAACGCGAGCGGCCGCAAGTAGGCGCTGGCAAGCCCGTTTTCCTGAACTACCGCGACCTGGGCGTCATTCAGGGTCTTGGCGTCATAGGGGATGTTCATTCCCAGGATATGCGCAGAGCGGAACAACCGGTCGGTATGGTCCGCAAGCCGGAAAATGGCGGTTCCCCGGTCAGTCTGGTAGGCGCGCACGCCTTCGAATACGCCCAGCCCGTAGTGGAGGGTGTGGGTGAGAACATGCACCTGCGCATCGCGCCAGGGCACCATCTCGCCGTCGAACCAGATTACGCCGTCACGATCTGAAAATGACATCGCCTTTTCCTGTTGTGAGTTTCATCCTGATACCCGGATACGGAATGCCGGTCGCGCATTATTACAAAACCTGCAAAGCGATGGGACCCACGCCGGACGCTAACCGGTCAACATGGCATGCACAGCCCGCACCGCGGCCTGAGCATAGGGTGCAAGGCGCGGCGGGATCTGCTCGGGCAGGATTTCCGGCCCCAGTATGCCGACACCCACAGGCTTGTTGGTCTCCAACTGCAGATGGATAAGTGCCTGGATAACGGCCTGCCCCATAACCCGGCCGTGCGCAGTCTCGCCGCGCTCAATGATCCCAAGGACCACCACCGCATCAATATCGTCACGTGCGAGCAGCCGCTTTGCCGCCAGCGGTTTCTCCATGGATCCGGGCACCCAGACCTCCTCACGCACATCAAGCGCTAAGGCCTTTGCGACCGACAGCGCTTCGCTGACCATGGCCTCACAGGCCTCTCGGTGAAATGCACCAACCACCAGTGAAATTGCAAAACCGTCGGTCATTCGGGCCACAGTTGAGCGAGATAGGTCTCGAATTCTATCTGATCAAAGCCCCTGCAGTTCGCTGGTCGAGGTCCGCGCTGGCGGGATCAGGGTCGATCCGGTTCCAGATAGCAGCGCCACAGCCTGCCGATCGCCTCGCGCTCGGGCTCGAAGGCCTCAGCGGGCAGGCGTGCTTCACGGCGGCTGAGTTTGCGGGCGTTGCCTTGCGCAAGGTACAGGCGCAGCGTCCGCGAAAGCGTGGCTGCTGTGTCGTGTGAAATCCTGCCTGAATTGGCGAGTTTGGAAATGATCTGAAGATTGCCCCGGCACTCCGTCAACTCTGGCTCCTGTGAGGCAAATCGAAGTACCAGGTACTGGCACAGAAACTCGATATCGATAAGCCCTCCGCGATCGTGCTTAAGATCAAATCCGGGCTTACTCGTGTGTCCGTGGTGCTGCCGCATCCGCCGGCGCATGTCGCGAAGCGCCTTTTGCAGGTCGGCCGCCTCTCGTGGTCGGCACAGGATGCTGCGCCGGATGTTTTCGAAACGTTTTTTCAGAGCGTCGCTTCCCGCCACCAGCCGGGCGCGAACCAGTGCCTGATGCTCAAAGGTCCACGCGGATGTAGAGAGGTACTCGTGATAGGCCTTTATCGGAGTGACGACCGTTCCGGCATTGCCGCTGGGACGAAGCCGCGTATCAATCGAATACACCTCACCTGCCGGCGTGTGCGTGGTCAGTATGTGAACCAGCCGCTGCACCAGCCTGCCAAAGTAGTGACGTCTTGCCATGGTGGCCGGCGTGTCCTCCGATTCCGGCTGTTCGTAAATGAACACGATGTCCAGATCCGAGTGATACCCAAGTTCCCGGCTCCCGAGCTTGCCGTAGGCAATAATGCCAAGCTGGGTATCCGATTGCGGCCGCTCGCGCGTCTTCAGTGTCCGCTCGGCCAGCGCAAGCGCCTGGCACAACAGCGCCTGGGCCAGCGCGCTGAGTGATGCCGCCACGCTATCGACATCAATCAGCCCAGCGACATCCGCGGCGGCGACCCGAAGACTGTAGGCCTGACGGTACTCGCGCAGCGTTTCCATGGCTGCCTCAAGATCATCTCCGTCAGGCGAGCCAAGTTTGCGCTGCAGTTCCTCTGCGATATCTTTGTGGCCCTGCGCCTGGTCCGCCGCGATCGGATCGATCAGTTCGTCGAGGATCACCGGGTGCCCGGCGATCCAGTGGCTGATTTCACTGGAAGCGCTGACCAGGCGGGTCAGTTGAGAGAGCGCGAGGGGGTTTTCACTCAGCAGGGCGAGATACGCTGAACGCCGGCCGATGGACTCGATCACAAACAGCACCCGGCTGATTGCCGTGTCCGGGTCATCGGTCTTTGCACATGTCTTGAGTACCATCGGCATCAGTGTGTCCAGTCGCTCACGACCCTCGCGCGAGAAAGCCTGATAGAAACGGCTGTGGCGGATGCCGGCCAGCATGGTGAGTACCTGCTGCGCGTCGCCAAAGCCGAGCGCCTGGAGCTGTTCCACCTGATCCGATGGCGCCAGTGTGTCCTGCCAGATATCGGCAAAAAGCGGATCGTTCTCCTCGGCTTGAGGTCCTCGCTCGCGATGAAAAACTGCAAGGAATAACTGGTGCACATCGTCGTTGACTGATGCCAGCCCGGCACCGAGCGCCTTTGCCTCTGGGTACCCCATCGCGAGTGCGATACGGGTCCGGACAAGCGGTTCAACCGGCACCGTGTGGGTTTGGGCATCATCCATGATCTGGAGGCGGTGCTCCAGTACGCGCAGAAAGTCGTAGTGCCGGCGCATCATCGCGCAGTCGTTGCCGGGGATAATTCCGCTGTCTTTAAGAACTGCCAGTGCGTCGTACAGGGAAGAGGTACGCAACGCAGGGTCTCGTCCCCCGTAGATCAGTTGGTGACTTTGTACGATGAACTCGATCTCCCGAATCCCGCCGCGGCCGAGTTTGACGTTACCTGCAAGCGGTTTTTTGGCGAGTTCACGTTCGATCAGCGTCTTCATGGTCCGGATGGACTCAAAGGCGCCGAAGTCGAGGTATTTCCGGTAAACGAAAGGCCGAAGGTTTTTCAGAAGATCGTGGCCGCCGGTGATGTCGCCGGCGACAGGGCGTGCCTTGATCAGCGCATAACGCTCCCAGTCCCGACCGTGGGTCAGAAAATAATGATCCATGGCGTCGAAGGACAGCGCCAACGGCCCGCTTTCACCGTTGGGGCGAAGCCGCATATCGACCCTGAAGACGATGCCCTCATCAGTGGGTGTCTGCAGAATATCAATCAGCACCTGCCCGAGCTTGATAAAAAACTCATGGTTGCTGATGGATCGTGCACCATCGGTCGCGCCGTTTTCCCGGTAGGCAAAAACAAGATCGACATCTGAGGACATGTTGAGTTCCCGCCCGCCCAGTTTTCCAAGCCCGAGGACGCTTAACTGGACCGGGTTACCGCTGCTTTCGCCGATGGGTTCACCGAAGCGTTCCCGCAGTTCAGCGTAAGCGCAGGTCAACGCCACGCCGATCGCGGTATCGGCCAGGGTTGACAAGGTCTCCAGCACTTCCGGAAGCGGTGCAAGACCCGCGAGATCACGCCAACCGAGGCCGACAATCACCTCCTGGCGCACCCTTCTGAGCGCAGCAGCGACCTGTTCACGGGGTCCGCTGATTGCCTCGACGCGTTGTCGCAGGTGGTCAAGGTCGGCGGGGTTTTCGACGGCATCAAGGTGGTCCATCAATGCCCGAGTGCCCATCAGTGCACGGGCAATGAAATCGCTGCCCACCAGGATGTCCGGCAAAGCGTCCCATTGGGATTGGGCAATGGCCTGCATCCCGTGCTGATGCCGAAGGTCCTTAAGACGGGTGAGCTGTTGCTGCACCAGGGTCTCTACTTCAGGCGGCAGGTCGAGCGCGGCACGCTGTGGCGTGGGGGATCGAGATTCCATCTGTGACCTTCAGGTTTGGACGATATGAAATCCCGCGGCGTGATGGGTCACGATGGCTGTCCCAAACTCGGCTATAGTCCCCCGCGTCGCAGCGTTGTAATCCGCATACCGATGACCGATCTTTTTGACTTCAAGAACCACAGACGCCGCTTCGCCGTTGTGGGTCATCCTGTTATGCACAGTAAATCACCGCAGATCCACGAGGCTTTCGCCCGCCAGTGTAACGTATCACTGGCCTACGAGGCGATTGCGCTTGACCCGATCGCCTTTGAACAGGGTGTTCGAAACCTTCAGGCCGGCGGTATGGCGGGGCTGAACGTCACATTACCTTTCAAGGAGGTTGCCTTTCGACTCTCCGATGAGGTATCGGAGCGCGCCCGGATTGCAAACGCGGTCAATACGCTGTCTTTTTCAGAGAACGATCAGGTCATCGGGGACAACACCGACGGGATTGGTCTGGTGCGCGATCTGCAACAGAACCTCAGCGTCTCCTGTGCTGATGCACGGGTGCTGATTGTCGGTGCCGGGGGTGCGGCTCGAGGGATTGCGCAGCCGCTTCTGCAAACCAGGCCCGCCTGCATGGTCATCGCTAACCGCACGGCATCGCGTGCCCGCGAACTCGCCGCTTTGATCGGCTCACCCGGCGAGGTGTATCCCTGTGCGTTCGACGAGATTTCTGATCCCTTTGATCTTGTTATCAACGCAACCGCGGCGAGTCTGTCCAGCGAAGTGCCGGCGCTGCCGGAAGCCGTCTTCCACTCGGGTAGCACCGCCTACGACCTGGCGTATGCTGATCAGCCAACCGCGTTTATGCGCTGGGCATTGGGGCTGGGCGTGGCGCAAGCGGTGGATGGTCTCGGTATGCTGGTGGAACAGGCAGCCGAGTCATTCTGGATTTGGCACCGCCAGCGCCCGCAGACGGCGCCTGTGATGAGCACCCTGAGATCAGGCGTTCGTTAAACGCTATGACCCGGCAGGCAGGCCGGTGTTTTCGGGAAACCAGTTGGGGGCTTCGACACGGATGACCTCGGCGAGTGCCTTGACGTGGTCGGTTCGGTCATTAAGGCAGGAGATATAGGCGAAACCCTGACCGCCGGCCTCGCGAAAGATATCGGCATTCTCCTTTGCAATCTCTTCAAGCGTTTCCAGACAGTCCACCGCAAAGCCGGGGCAGATCAGGTCAACGTGTCTGGTGCCCTGTTGGGCCAGCGAACGCAGGGTTTCATCGGTGTATGGGCGTAGCCATGGTGCACGGCCGACGCGTGACTGGAATGACAGCACCCAGTGCTCCGGGGTAAGTCCAAGGCGCTGCGCGAGTGCCGTCGCGGTGCGTTCACATTGAAGGTGGTATGGGTCTCCCTGGTCGGCGTATCTCTGCGGTGTGCCGTGGAAAGAAATGACGAGCTTTTCGGCTCTAGCGTGCCGATCCCAATGTTCTTGTACCGAGGCGGTGAGGGCGTCCAGGTAGCCTTCGGCAAGATGATAGTCCCGCACGATGTGTACCGCAGGCAGATTGCGCCAGCCGCGAAGTGTCTCGCCGACGGCATCGTAGACAGAGGCTGTGGTACTGCAGGAATACTGGGGGTAGAGCGGCACCACGACCATGCGGGTCATGCCGGAGTCGGCCAGGCTTTGCAGCGACTGCTTCACAGAGGGCTGTCCATAACGCATGGCCATGGCAACGCAGGTATTGCTGCCGTAGTGTTGCTTAAAATGGGTATCAAGCCGCTCGGCCAAAGTGCTCATCAGCGACATCAGTGGTGAACCCGTCTCGCTCCATATTTTCGTGTATGCCGCGGCGCTCCGTCTGGGTCGGGTACGCAGAATGATGCCGTGCAGGATAAGGCACCATATCCAGCGGGTCAGTTCCACTACGCGGTGGTCATGCAGGAACTCACCAAGATAGCGCCGAACAGCGGACACCGTGGGGGCTTCGGGAGTTCCCAGATTGACCAGCAGCACCCCGGTACGATCCGCCGCCTCACGCAGAAGTCCACGTTGGTATCTCATGACGATACAGGGTGGTTATGTGCGTTTGCGCCCATATTCAACCATCCGGTTGATGGGAACGGCGGCGCGGGCCCGCACCTCTTCATCGATGAACACTTCGCCGCTTCCGGACCGTAATGCCCCAATCAGGCGTTGAAGATCATTCATCTTCATCCATGGGCAGTGCGCACAGCTGACGCAGGTGGCGCCTTCTCCGGCCGTCGGCGCGGCGACGAAGGTTTTATCGGGGGCGCTCTGGCGCATCTTGTGCAGAATCCCCTCTTCGGTTGCGACAATGAAAAAAGACGCTTGCAGCTGTTGTGCCGCTTCGATTAACTGGCTGGTCGACCCAACCACATCGGCCAGATCGATCACAGAAGCGGGAGACTCCGGGTGCACCAGAACCTTGGCCTGCGGGTGCTGTTTCCTGAGGTTGGAGAGTACCTCGCCCTTGAATTCCTCGTGGACAATGCAGCTTCCCTCCCAGAGCATGAGGTCAGCGCCGGTCTGTCGCCTGACATAGTCTCCGAGGTACCGGTCGGGCGCCCAGATCATTTTTTCGCCCCTGGCAGAAAGGTCGCCCACGAGGTCCAGCGCGATCGACGAGGTCACCACCCAGTCCGCCCGTGCCTTGACCCGCACGCTGGTATTCGCATAGACGACCACAGTCCGTTCCGGATGCTGGTCGCAGAATGCACTGAACGCGTCGGCGGGGCAGCCAAGATCCAAAGAGCACTCCGCTGCCGGTTCAACCAGCAACACCCTTTTTTCCGGACTCAAAATCTTTGCCGTCTCTCCCATGAAGCGCACGCCTGCGACAATGACCGTGCCGGCCGGATGGGTGACGCCGAAGCGGGCCATCTCCAGAGAGTCAGCCACACAGCCCCCAGTGTCTTCAGCAAGCTCCTGCAGATCGCTGTCAACGTAGTAATGGGCGACGAGTACCGCATCTTCGCATGAGAGCAGTTGTGTTGCCTGCTGCTGAAGCGAACGCCGCACCTCGGGCTCAGGGGACGCACGCACCGCGTCTCGGGCCAGCCTCGCTTTCTCAGCAATGTCGACGCTGTCGCTTGCGCTTTGGTTGGGGGTTGGCATAGGGACAATTGCTGCAGTTTGGTCGGCGACGACTCCCGCCGGATAACCGGCGACAATGGTATATATACCATCCAAGGTAAACCGGGACACATTTTATGCACTGGGTACTGATTGGCATCATTGCGTTGGCGCTGGTGGTGACCGCAGCACGCTACCCGCGCCTGGCATTTGGTATTCTGGCCGTGCTGATAGCGGGCGCGGTTCTGATGCTGCAGTTGATCCCCGGAGAAAAAGAGCGTGAGTCTGTCCGGATGTCGGCATCGGATGTGTACCTTTCGATGGTCCGTATCGTCCCGGCCTACGCGGGCAGTTTTGACTTGAGTGGCCGGCTCGAGAACCGCTCGGCTGACGCCGAGTTATCGGAGGCTACATTGCAGGTCCAGTTACGCGACTGTCATAGTGACTCGGAACGCACCGCCGGAAACTGCCCGGTACTCGGCGTCGCCACCCCGCAGATTGCGCTGATTGTCCCGCCGGGACAGGCCCGTGATTTCAGCGTCAGCATCACTTTCCCCCGGGTCCAGGTTCGGGGGACCGCCGACTGGCAATACACCGTGCGCGCCGTTCAGGGGCACGGTTATCAGCCAGGCTCAGCACAATAAAAAGGCGACGGCTTAGGCCGTCGCCTTTTGTACTGACCCGGCGGACCGGGTGAGCAGTCTAATCAGCGCCGTCGGGCTTTTTTCCGGGTCGCTTTCTTTTTAGCAGCCTTCTTTCTGGT
>CEPS01006775.1_pt1 | contig 13232 bp, 15 predicted proteins | sample 530401 | NCBI WGS metagenome assembly CEPS01 (sample SAMEA2620035, study PRJEB7988) | marine metagenome | biome: marine biome (ENVO:00000447); feature: mesopelagic zone (ENVO:00000213) & marine oxygen minimum zone (ENVO:01000065); material: "saline water (ENVO:00002010), including plankton... | reverse complement strand
CAGTTGCTCAGACGGGTTGTTGACCGTTGAGTTGCAGTGGTTACCAGCCAGTTCTTTGGCGACACGGCCGCCGCCTTTGAAGGGCACGTACTTGATGCTGAGGTCATAGGCCTGGTTGAGGAAGGTCGTCAGCAGCTGGTCTTCCTGACCCTTACCGGTACCGGCCATCAGCCAGCTGTCACCGGCGGCCTTGGCCGCAGCAACAAACTCGTCGACGTTGGTGATACCCGAATCGACGTTAACCCACAGCAGGAAGGTGTCTTCCGCCATGCGGCCGACCGGGGTGAAGGTCGAGATGTCGACGTCCAGGCCAGGCTGGCGCAGCGGTGTGGTGTAGAAGCTGTTCAGGGTCACCATGACCGTGTGGTTGTCGCCCTGCTTGCTCTTCATGTGCATCAGTGCTTCGGCACCAGAACCGCCAGGCTTGTTGATCGGCACGAAGGGCTTACTGGAGAAGCCATGCTTCTCGATCACGGTCTGCATCAGACGAGCCATCTTGTCGGCGCCGCCGCCTTTACCCGCCATGATGACGAAGTCGACCGGCTTCTTCGGCTCCCAGGCCTGGGCCGGTCCTGCCACCAGAACTGCCAGTGCGCTTGCTATCGCAAGCATTGGGTACATGATTTTACGTTTCAGCATTGTTTCCTCGCTCTCCCGTTTGGGTGATTGGTTGATATTCGACCACGGGACCAACATACATCGGTCATCCGCGGTTGGGGCAGACGTTACCGCAACGCTCCAAACCAGACAAATAGGCTTTATTCTTTTTTACCATCAGATTTGCTTATTATTCAGAGAAATTTCCCATATGCAGAAAATGGGTTTTTCTTATCTGCGGTATGGGCGTTTTCCGGACTGGAAAAGCCCTTATCTTTCCATCAACGGTCGCTGAGTAAAGCGTCGCTGAGCTTCAGGGCGCGATCCACTCGCCCTGCCAGCGCCCTTGTTTCCAGGAGAGCCGGGCGCGCCGATGGCCTTCGACCCTTAGGAACAGCCAGTCGAGCAGATCGATCTCGCAGGCCAGCACTACGAAGTGCTCTTCGCCCGTAGCGGGATCCACCGGCGCGTCGATATCAAGATCTTCTTCGGTGCACGGCTCACCGGGCGCGAGCGGCGTACGGTAACACTGGGCACTGCGCCAGGCGCCGTCCTGCCAGCGCTGCCGGGCCAGCGCATCACCCTGATGGGTCCAGGCGTTGCCGTAGGCTCTTAACTGGATCTTGGCGTCGCGATCATAAAAGTGCCAGGAGCATCTCGGGTCCTTCGAGAGTTGCGTAATCTTCGGAGCACGGCTGTCGCTGTGGCAGGTCAGAACCCGGGTGACAGGGTCCGCAGAACGCAGCACCACCGTGCGCAGCTGCGCAATACCCTCGCCCACGTTGGCAACGGTCGGCGTGTGCCAGGCATGGTGCCGGTCGCGCGCGGCCACGGCAAGAGACTGCCATTGATCATCGGCAATCTGCTCAAGATCTGAGATTTCAGGCGTAACCGGATGAACCATGAGACGGTGAGTGGTGCCAACACGATGCGCCTAATGTAGCCCAGATTCTCGGTTTAAGTGTTAAGCGCCGCGCCAGCGCGGCGGACCTCAGCCATAAAGGTCTGCAGCTTGGCTTCATCAAGCTGGTCATTCGTGCGCACCCCGGTGCAAAGATCCACACCGTAGGGACGAACCTGGGTAACCGCGTCGAAGACGTTGCCGCTCTTTAAGCCCCCCGCGAGGTAAACCGGAAGTTCCGTCTGCGCGACAAAACGGGCGCTGATGCTCCAGTCGTGCGTGTTGCCGGTGCCGCCGAACTGGGGCGTCGCCCCGGAGGTGCGCCCCGAATCCAGAAGAAAAGCATGCACAAACGGCGTGTACCGCGCGGCGAGCGCCAGCGCGCTTTCGTCTTCGATATGGATGACCTGCACCCGTTGCACCTTTGGTACAGCCTCAATCAGCGCCGGATATTCCTCCGGATCAATGTGGCGAACGATCTGAACCGTGCTCGCCGGGCAGCTCGCAAGTTCATTGGCAATATCTGCCGCGCGCACGGCGCCCGTCAGCAAAAAAGTATCGAGACCGGAAGGTGCTTCGCGGGCAATCTCGGCTGCCGCCTGCGCGCCGATAACGCCCGGCCCCGAAGGCATATCGCCCACCAGACCGACGGCCCGGGCACCGAGTCGGGCCGCCAGGTGCACCTCGTCGATCGAGGCCATGCAACACACTTTGACATGTACCTGAACGCCGGTCATTGGTGCGCAGCCCCGTCCAGCACGCTCGGCAGAAGTTCGTTGAGATCTCCCAGCAGTACCGCATCTGCAATCTCGTCCATCGCCGTTGGCTCTCCATTGACGATAACGATCCTGGCACCGGACTGCTTGGCGATCGGCGCCAGCCCCGCAACCGGGTACACCGACAGCGTTGAGCCCACAGCCAGCAGCAGGTCGCAGTCGCGGGCCGCCTGTTCGGCGCGGGCAAGATCCTGCGCAATGAGCGACTGGCCGAAGGATATCGTGGCCGACTTCAGAATCCCGCCACAGTCGGGACAGTCGGGATCATCCTCGCCTGCCGCGAGGCGCTTCAGCACCACCTGCATCGCCACGCGATAGCTGCAGTTAAGGCAGGCGACCTCCCGGATGGTGCCGTGGATTTCGATCACGCGTTCGCCGGAACTGCCGGCCAACTGATGCAGACCATCGATGTTCTGGGTGACCAGGGTATCGAGACGGCCGCTTTGTTCAAAGCGCGCCAGCACTTCGTGACCCAACCCCGGGCGCGCCTGCCACACCGGTGAGTCCCGCCGCGACAGCCAGGCCTTTCGGCGGATATTCGGATCAGTCAGGTAGTAGCGGATGTCGGAGAGCTTTTCCGCATCGGGATCACGGGTCCACAGCCCCTGCGGGCCTCGAAAATCCGGTATACCGGACGCAGTGGAGAGCCCCGCCCCGGTCAGCACCAGGACCCGCTGTGCCGCACTCAACCAGTTGCGGGCGGCGTCAAGTTTCGTGTCAGGGATATCGGGCTCAGTCATGTGATCTTTGCGGGCGACCCGGCCGTCTAGTAATCCTATCCCAAATCGGCTCCCGTCTAGAACATGACCAGGCCGTTGATTAGCAATGAAGTTCTTGCGATAGCGCGAAAACCCGGATTATTTGATAAAGTGTTTAATCCATCACCAAAAGGAGGGTAACTATGTATTACCGCGTCACGACTTATGGATTTGACGCAGCCCGCTTCGACGAGTTTATGGCAATGGCTGACACTTTCCGCGATGAGCTCAACGCCATCGATGGCCTTGAGATGGTTCATTCCTGTGTCGTCGGTGAAGGCCAGGGCATGATCATCTCGCGTTATGCGAGCGAAGCGGCGGCTGAAGCTGCGCAGCCGCAGATCCAGGCCATCCTGGGGCGCATGGCACCCTTCATGACCTCGCCGCCCGAGGTAACAGCGGGCGAGGCGGTCTGGCAACTGTAAACCGCGCAAAGCACGGTCAAGCTGAGAAAAAGAAGAGAAAAGAAAAAGGTTTCTGGAGGATAGTGCGGCTCTTGGGCCTGGGTGAAGCGGCGACCTCACACTCCGTTGACAGCGCCCGGCCATACTGCGCGGGTTGTATCTTCCTTCTAACTTATTGACCCCGGCCTTTACCGGGGTCTTTTTCTTAGAATATTCCGCCGTCAAGGCCGGCGGCCATGGCCATGCCGAGTTCATGGCACTCGCCGACGAAGTCCTCGCACCACTCGCCGTGGCAGATCATCGGTTCCTGTACCGCCCGCCAGCCGAGGCCTGATGCAATGGATTCGACTGCGCGGCGCGTACCGGTGCCGTCGAGTTTGGCCCGAATATAGAGCGCATAAGGCAAGCCGCGGGTGTCATCGAGGCATGGGTAGTACACGCGGTCAAAAAAATCCTTGAGCGCCCCGCTCATGTATCCCAGATTCTCGGTGGTGCCAAGCACCAGCGCCTTTGCCGACAGTACATCATCGGCGTTCGCCGCAAAGGGCGTTTTCACCACAATGTTTACGCTGTCGGCTTCAGCCGACACTGCGCCCACTGCGACCGCGTCGCACAATCTTTGTGTATTCGCCGACGGCACATGGGCCACGATCAAAAGCGTCCTGGGATCTGTCATGCGAGCATTGTCGATGCCGTCCATGTGCCCGACAAGAGGGCGGACAGCAAGGGCTGAAATAATGCGTTCTGAAAGAAAGTCCCGGGAAGACCCGGGACTCAATTACCGAGGAGGAAGGAGGATTTACATCTAGGCTTTTATGTTAACAAAATGCTAATGAAATTTCACCCCCATATTCCCAAATTTCCTTTTATTTTTAATAAGTTCCGTTAATCTGAACTAAGCCGACGCACATCAAACAGTTAACAAAAAAACCTCCAATTCACTTGAGTTTGGCGGGCGTTATCCCTCAACGACGTTGGCAGCGGCACACGTTTTGCGGTATTCATCACCCCTGAAACGGCCGAGCAAAACTTCAGTTTTGTCCCTCCTTAGCACATTCATAACCTAACGGCAGCTTCAGTTCGATCTCTTCGATACAGACCTTTGGAATGCCTAGTGGACTGACTTCTACCGCAACGCCAATGACACAGAGCAGTTCAGCCTGATCCTGCGGCTGTTTGCTTCCGGTCAACAACTCGATTTCCCGCTGTGTCATTAAGCGTGTTACTGATCCCATAGTTGAACCCAAGACAGTCTTTTCAGCGTAAACCCCTGCTGTTTTCTTACACGTTTCTTGTTCTCCACGTGCCGGAGATAAGTGATTAAAGTATTCATTGTTACTCCTTATGCGTTTGTTGCCGGTCGTGTTGGTCTGCGTATGCAGACATCGGCAACGGTGCATCGATTGTTCGGCTCCGGGCTATCAGGGGTGTAATCATTAGGCGCCAGAACGCCATCAGAAATATTCCTGCGCCCGGTAGGTTGTAGGCAGACCTTTTTCTTCAAACTCATCACTCGGGCAGACCAACGCCTCGATACCGAGGCTCTTGAGTTTCAGTGCCAGGTGGCGCGCGCTCAGCGAATCCAGCGCGTGGGCGCAAGCCCGCCACTCGAAACCCTTCCCGGTTTGCATGCGGTACAGGACCCGCGTGGTCTGAGCATTACCTGCCATAGAACTTGTTTTGTTGAGGCACTGGCGAGAAGGTATGATCTGTGACGAAGCGCTATTGCAGTAATCAATCCCCGCCAAAGCGTGGTCACGCGCTGGAGATAGGGGTCAATGCAACATGGCCATAGATACTGAAGACCACACCGTCCTTTCGAATATCGCCCTGGCCATCGCCCGGGTCGCCGGTGAATACGGCTGCGATGATCGGGCACTGTTGGCCGATGCCGGTATTGACCCGGATGCCGTTCAAGAACCCGACAGCCGTATTTCAGTGGCGGCGCACCAACGGCTCTGGCGCCTGGCAATCGATCGCACCGAAAACCCCTGTCTGGCAATCAAGGTCGGCGAGGCTTTGCCGCCGGGAGCTATTCATGGCCTGGGCCTGGGCTGGCTGGCGAGTGATACCCTGAAAAGCGCGCTGGAGCGGCTGGTGCGTTTTCAGCGGCTGGTATCCACCAATGCGGATATCCAGCTTGCTGAGACGAGCAATTGCTATGAACTGATCGGCCAGCCCAGACGGACACCGACGAATTTTGAACCCGCCTCAGCCGATGCCCTGATGGCGCTGACCCTGCGCCTTTGCCGCTTGGCCCTCAGTGAATCCGTCACGCCTCACGAGGTGCAGCTGGCACACAACCCCAGTACCTGCCTCGAGGCCTACCAGGCATACTTCGGTTGCACGGTGATACCCAATGCCCCGCGCTATGCGCTGGTTTTCGGCAAGGGTCTGATGGAGCAGGTCCTGCCCGGGGCTAACCCCCTGCTTGCACGGATCAACGATGATGCGGTGAGCGATTACCTGGCGCGCTACGACCTAGCCGATTTTGCAACCCAGGTACGCCGGCTGCTGATCGATAACCTTACCGAGTCCGGGTCCGACCAGGCTGCGATCGCCCGTGAGCTCAACGTCAGCGTGCGGCAACTGCAGCGCGAACTTGCAGGAAAGGGGTCTCACCTTCAAGGCGCTTGTAGAAGAAGTTCGCCGTGAGCTCGCGATCAGCTATCTCACGGAAAAGCAGAAATCGATCGGCGAGATCACCTACCTCCTGGGCTACACGGAGCCTGCCAACTTTGGCCGGTCATTCAAAAAATGGACAGGCAAAACCCCGGGCGCCTTCCGGGCCTCGGTGTAACTCGGCCGATCGTGGCGTTGTACCGCTACTGAGACCCGGCGGGTTCAGCACTGCTGCCAAGGCAGCTGATCAAAGCGCCAGCCCGCAGTCCTGCTCCGGTGATGATGGTCATTCAGGGGACCCTCAAAACCACTGTTCACGCTGTAGACCTTGTGGATGCCGGCATCGATCAGTGCCTGTCCTGCTTCAATCGAACGCCTGCCGCTGCGGCAGATCAGGATCACCAGCGGGGGGTTCTCTTCGTCCTCACCCAGGAGTCCCCCCAGCAACACTTCGCGGATTTTCCGGACAAAATGCGGGTCCGGCGTGAAGTCCGGCTCATCGATCCAGGGCACATGGATCGCCCCGACCGGGTGTCCGACCATTAAATGCTCAATCGTGGATCGGATATCGATCAGATAGGCCTGGGGGTTATCTTCCGTTATCTGGTGTGCCGCCTTGGGCTCAATCAGAATGGGAATACCCCCGTTCGCTGATCGGACGTGTACATCATCTGACATGATCTTCTCTCCTGCCCTGTCACCGGTATTGCGCCAGTGGATCCTGCAGGGCAGACAGACCAACCAAACGCTTTAACGTACTTTTATCCCGCCCGTAAGTTGTTGCTTAAACCGGCGGCCAGCAGGCACAAAAAACCCGCTCCTGCTTTCGCAAAAACGGGTGGCAACCCCTTTTAGCCGTATTTCTAAAGCGCCCGCAAGCAGTCAAATCGGCGCGAACATGATTCTAGCCAATCCTGTGGCTATTGTCACCTGCCTGATGAGCAAATGGGTTTTTGCAAGGCCGGGACGCAGGATTTACCAGCCCCGTGGAGGATTTTTTTGCTAACTGATACGCACGCATCTGTACCCCCCCCCGCAACACCAGGTATGGCTTAACCTGAAACTTAACTGGCGGGCTAATCCAAACGCGGTGACCCCTTGTTCCGGGCTCGATCTCCCCCGGCTTCCTTCTGGCCTTTCGCATCCCATGCCCACACCCTCAAGATAATCCTACGTACAGTCGATATGACGTGAAGGGGTACTGAAACTTCGTCAAATACCCGAATCCGGCTCTTTCTTTGACACAAATCAATAACCTGAAAATCCCTTCAGAACTACCATCGATTTACTCCCTGGATAGACCGGAGGAAGACAGCGATTATGAGCAGGCAAAACCTTGAACAGTTTATAGATCAGGTCGCAGATACCAGTATGTTGAAGGCAAGAATCGGTGGAGTAAAAAACGTCGATGCCCTGATTTCGCTCGGCGCTGAATATGGTTGTGAATTCACCATGGCAGACCTGCAAGACTGGGCGGGCCTATTTGATGATGAGTTAAGTGATGGGAAAGCGGATGAGTTGATACGATCCGGTTTTAGTTCTAACTGTTCGTGCAAAGACCCCACACGTTGTGCAACAGACTGGATGTGGTGCAGGCAGGTGGTCGGCTGATTCGACGATGGCGAGGGCGACGAAGGCCTAAAACTTAGATCAACGCCCTGCTAGGCCGCGCTGCGCCCGGCCGCCCCGGCAAGCTGATGCGCCACCAACTGGGCATAAAGGCCGCCTCTCACCAGCAGTTCCTCGTGCGTGCCGCTCTCAATCACCCGGCCCTGATCAAGCGCCACAATCTTGTCGGCACCGCGCACCGTCGACAGCCGGTGCGCAATCACCAGCGTGGTGCGATCCGCCATCAGCTCTTCGAGCGCCCGGCGCACCGCCTGCTCGTTAACCGCATCAAGGTGTGATGTCGCCTCATCCAGAATCAGCACCGGGGCGTCTTTCAAAAAAGCCCGGGCGATCGCAACGCGCTGGCGCTGCCCGCCGGAAAGCCGCATGCCCCGCTCGCCGACCATGGTCTCAAGCCCGTCGGGAAGCCCCGCCACCAGTTCACTGAGCGCTGCCCGATCAAGCGTCGCGCCGAGTTCTGCTTCGCTCGCCTCGGGCCGGGCGATCAGGATATTGGCGCGCAGCGTGTCGTTGAACAAAAACGTATCCTGTGCGACCAGCGCAATCTGCCCGCGCAGATCATCGAGGCGGTAATCGCGAAGATCATGACCGCCAAGCATGATGGTGCCCTGCTGGGGATCCCAAAAGCGCATCAAAAGGTGCGCGATGGTGGTTTTGCCGGCACCGGACGGGCCGACCAGCGCAATCGTTCTGCCCGCTCTGGCATCAAAGGCCGTGGCATCGAGCGCCTGGCGGTTGCCGGTTTCGTATTTAAAGTCGACTTTATTCAGTTCGATCGGCACACCACCTGCGTGGTGGTCGATAGCCACCCCCGGGCCGTCATTCACCGGCACCGGCTCATGCTCCACGGCATAGAGCCGCCGCGTCGAGCCCAGCGTATCGGCGAGCTGACGGCTGACCTCCGAGATCTCGGAGATCGGCAGAAAAGCCGCCATCGCCAGCAGCGTCAGCAAGGGCAGCATCGCGCTTTCAAGAAGCCCCGCGTTTACCAGCATCGCCCCGGTCACAATCACCGCAAGGCCGCCGAGCCCTGTCGCCACCTCAAGCAGCACACTCTGGAAGGTGAGATCCGAAAAGAACGGCAGGCGGATCCGGTGATGGTGTTCGGTGCGCTCGGTGAGTTCCGCGCGGCGCTCGTCTACATAGTTAAACGCGATCACCTCGGCGAGGCCCTGCACGCTGTCAACGGCGTGGGCATTCAACTCGCCGAGCGCTTCGCGCGCCCGCGAGCCCATCTCGTCAACACGTTTTCTCAGCATAAAGGGGCTGAGCGCAACCACTGCCAGAAACGGGATCAGCACCAGCGCCATCAGGTAGCCGAAGTAAAACAGCACACCCATCACCAGCGCCGGCACCAGCACCGCCACAAAAGCCGGCGCCACCGTGTGCGCAAAGAAATACTCCACCAGCTCGACATCGTAGGTCGCCATGCCGACCATGTCGCCGGTGCGCCTTCGCACCATGTAGGCTGGCGCCAGCCGGTCGAGCTTTTCAAAAAGCGCGATGCGCATCTCGGCCAGCAATCGAAAGGCCATGTCATGCGCAATCCACGACTCCAGCCAGTGAAACACCCCGGCCACCGGCGCCATAACCGCGAGCAGGATCAAAAGATCCACAAAAGGCTCGCCGGTTTTCACGGCACGCACCGCCAGCGCCCCGACCACGCCGATGCCGATATAGGCCAGCACCCGCGTCACCCCAAAACCAAAGGTCATCGCGAGCCTTCCTTTATAGGGCACGATGTATTTCATCAGCTCGCGCGCGGCGGCAAACCAGCCAAGGCCCTGCGCCTTGACGATGGCATCGGTCGCCGCGAACTGCGCTTCCTCGCTGTAGCTCGGTATCTGCTCGTTTTTGGATCCACGCGAGGGGTCGATCTCGATTGCTCCGCCGGCGCTCTCTTCGGCCTGCGCCGCCATCAGCCGGTGGTACACCCCGCGCTCGGCCATCAGTTCGGCGTGCGTGCCTTCTTCGGCAATGGTGCCTTCGTCCAGCACCAGGATGCGGTCGGCATCGATCACGCTCGAGAGCCGGTGGGCAAAGATCAGCGTGGTGCGCCCGCGCATCAGCCGGTCGAGCGCTTCCTGGATGATCGATTCGTTTTCGGCATCCACCGCCGACAGGGCTTCATCGAGAATCAGGATCGGCGCGTCTCTCAAGATCGCCCGGGCGATTGCGACGCGCTGGCGCTGCCCGCCGGAAAGGCGGATGCCGCGCTCACCGATCACGGTGTCGTAACCCTGGGGCAGCAGCGAGACAAACTCGTGCGCGTTGGCCGTGCGGCAGGCCTGCTCGAGCTCTTCGGCTGTCGCATCGGGCTTGCCGACCCGCAGGTTATCGGCGACCGTGCCATGAAAGAGATAGGTATCCTGGTTGACCACCGCGATCTGGCCGCGGATATCGGCAAGGCGCAGGCTCTTAAGATCGTGACCGCCGATCTTCACCACGCCCTCATCGGGATCATAAAAACGCAGCAGCAGCCGCACGATCGATGACTTGCCCGCACCACTGGGGCCGACAAAGCCCACTCGCTCGCCGGCCGTGACACTGAAACTCAACCCCTCGTGCGTGGTGCGCCGCCCACCGGGATAGGCAAAACGCACACCTTCAAGCGCGACCGTGGGCGTGAGGGTATCGACGGCAAGCGGTACCGCCGGCTCGCTGACCAAGGGCTTTGCATCCAGCAGCTGAAAAATCGTTTGCGAAGACGACTGCGCCAGCATGCCGTTATGCATCAGCGAGCGCATGTCGCGCAGTGGCCGGTAGACCTCGACCCCAAGCATCAGCACCATCAGCAGCACGCCAAGGCCCATCTCACCATCGACCACCCGAAAAGCGCCGAAGGCGAGGGTCACCGCGACCCCGAGCGTGATCCCGGTATCGGTAATGCCGCGGGCGAGCGAGTTGGTCGCCAAGACCCACATAGTGGATTTAAAAAGGGTGTGGGCGGTGTCTTTGAGTTTTCGGGCGCGGGCGGTACTCTGGCCAAAGGCCTTTAAGGTGACAAGGCCCTGCACCGAATCCAGAAACTCGGCGGCAAAGACCTTGTAGGCATCACCGCGCTCAAGGCTCTTTTCGCTGTCCCAGTGGTGAAAAATCTGCGGCACCACCAGCGTGAAGAGCGCGGCGGTGAGCATCACCAGCGCAATGGGCAGATCAAAGAACGCGACCACGGCAAAGATCAGAAACGGCGTCAGGATCGAGACTATCAACTGCGGCAGGTACTGCCCGAAATAGATCTCGAGCTGCTCGACACCCTCGATCATCGCGACGATGGCGTCCCCGGTGCGCTCAAGCCCGAAATGCGCCGGACCGAGACGCGTGACCTGGTCAAACACCACCTGTCTGAGGTGCAGCTGCACCCGGGCGGCGGTGGTGTGGGCCACCATCGTCCGCAGGTACTCCAGCCAGCCGCGCACCACCATGACCACGCCGACGCCGATAAAAGGAAGCACCAGTTCCTTAACCGGCGTGCCCTCAAAGACCCGGATGATCAGCCAGCCAAGCAGCGCCAGGCGCGCGATCCCGAAGAGCACCGCCAGCACACCCACCGCCACCGCACCGAAAATACGAAGCCGCACACCCTGGGTAAAAGCCCAGAGCCTTGAATCGAAATACATACCTTCCCCCGCAACGAGTGGGGATGATTCTACTGGAGAGCACCGCCGGGTTTTCCCAACAAGACGTCGGGTAAACTTGCTGCCATAAAATGGAAAGTCTGCCCGATGAGCACTGAAACCCTCGACCAGGCGAACAACCCCCCGGACGATGCCGCAGCGAAAGTGCTGGCGACGCTGCAAAGCCTTGGCATCGCGCACGAGGTCATGGACTGCGACCCCGAGCTTGCCGATACGGCGGTTTTCTGCGAGCACTACAACATCCCGCCCGAGGTCTCGGCCAACGTTATCATTGCAGCCGGTAAATCCGACCCCCGCCAGTACGCCGCCTGCGTGCTGCTGGCGACAACACGGCTTGATGTCAACAAATGCGTGAGGAAGAAAATGGGCGTTAAAAAATGCTCCTTTGCCTCGGCCGATGAAACCAAAGCCCTCACCGGCATGGAGATCGGTGGGGTGACAGCGCTGGGATTGCCGGAATCCCTGCCGCTTTGGATCGACAGCAAAGTGATGCAGTGTGACTACATCATCCTGGGCGGAGGCAGCCGCTCGATCAAAATCAAGATCTCACCCGCTGTCTTTGATCTCACCCCCAGCACCGAGATCGTCGAAGGCCTTGCCCTAGCCACAGACTGAGCACCCACACGAGACTCCCTTGTAAAGTCACTTTTTCTGTTGACATGTCATCATAAATATCGCAAAATCATGGCATGGAAAAGACCATTGCCAGGCGGGGCCGACCCAAAGTTTCCGCCCTGACCCGCGCCGAACAGTTGCGCCTGGCGAAGCGGGCCCAGCGCGAGCGCGAGCGCAATACCGGCCTTGCCACAATTGAACTGCGCCTGCCGGCCGTCCAGGCCGAAAAGTTGCGTGTGGCCACCAAAACACCGGGGTTTGAGGCAGCATTGCATGGCTTTCTGGAAGACTTTCTGGTCGATATCCAAAGGTGGCCGGCCCTTCGTGAACTCGCCTGGAACCGGGTGGACCGCTGGATCCCTGCTGAAGAGGCACTCTCCCTCTACGAACGCAACTGGCGTTTCGTCGAACCCGAACATCTCTCAATAGAGGAAAAGGCGCTGATCGACCGGTTGACCGAGCGCCATGGCGGGGGCGTACGCAATGCCTGAGACGACGGCATTCATCCGGCCGGGGCATCATCTCGTCCTTTCCGTACTGCAAAGTCTCGACAGCGTATTTCTGGAAGAAGCCGGCTGTTTCTTTGCCGGCGGCACCCGCATCGTTCTGGAACTTGGCGAATACCGAGAATCGCGCGATGTGGATTTTCTGTGTGCGGACAGCGCCGGCTACCGCCGCATCCGTGAAACCGTGCGCGAGCATTCGCTGGGATCTATCCAGTCGTCAGACCTTCAGTTGGCGCGACAGGTGCGCGCTGATCAATACGGGGTCCGGACGGTGGTACAGCACAACGAAAGCACTCTTAAGTTCGAGATCATCCGCGAAGGCCGGATTGCGCTCGATGGCGAGCCTGTTGCCAGTCTGCCCGTCACCTGTCTTAGCCACCGGTGCTGTTTCGCCGAAAAATTCATGGCGAACTCGGACCGCGGTCTTGACATGTCGACCCTCTCGCGGGATATCGTAGACCTGGCGTTCATGATCGAAGGCTGGTCAGCCAAGGACGCCCAGGCCGGTCTCGCCCTGGCCATGACCGCCTATGGCAAGACAGTGCCCGATGCGATCTCAGCCGTGATAGAAAAGATGACACAGGACAGGGCCTATCGCAGCCGCTGCATCAATGGCCTCGCAATCACCGAGCCCGAAACGTTTTCCCGGGGACTTCGGGCCCTCGCCAAACTCATTTAGAACAAAGCGTCGGCATCGGGCCGGGTATATTCATCACAATCAAAGCCCCTGCAGCGCAAGAAAAGAGGAGACAACATCATGGGTTTTTCACCATCACAGCCAGACGG